>Ga0187867_10001090_pt1 | contig 23633 bp, 19 predicted proteins | sample June2016WEW_13_1_FD_132976 | JGI IMG/M metagenome (GOLD analysis project Ga0187867, IMG submission 132976) | Peatland microbial communities from SPRUCE experiment site at the Marcell Experimental Forest, Minnesota, USA - June2016WEW_13_10 | ecosystem: Environmental > Terrestrial > Soil >... | reverse complement strand
GCTGCCGACTTTGCGGTTCGGACGCACCTATCGCTTTCGGGCACGCGCCGTGGACCTCGCCGGCAACAGTGTCCCTTTCACCGATTCGGGGCCTTTCACATGGGCCACCCCGGAGGTGACCTATCGCCGGTTCGAGCCCGTTCCCTCGCCGGTCTTGATCCCGACTGCGCCCCGGACTCCGGGAGAGCACCTCGAGCATCTCGTGATCCGCTCGAATTACGACATCCCCGACTACGATCCGGGCATTGTGGCGTGCGAGCGCCACATCGCCCCGCCGTCGACGGGCGAGGACATGGCCGAGACCCACGGTGTCCTCGACGGTGCCGACGGCCATCCGGATCCCTCGAGCTACTCGCTGATCGCCGACAGGGACGGCCTCACCTACAAGTCGGCCTCAGTCTTGAGCCTGTACGGAGGCCAGGTCGACACCCAGCCCCTCAACGGCAACAACGAGTGGGTCTACTACCCGCCCGTGGCGACGCCGACGACGTCCGCCCCGGCCTTCGGGGTGCCGTTCCTGCCTGACGTGCTCTCGAGAGGCGTGAGTTTTTTCAACCTGCCGGGGAGGATCGACGGCGTCGTGCGGGCACCATTCGACTCGGTCGGCACATGGCCCGCGCGCCGGGCCGTGCGCCTCGTAGTCAACGCCGGGACGGGTGCCCCCGTCCTGCCGGCCCCGGACGACCTCGACGGTGCGATCAAGGTGAAGGCGCCGAAGGCGTCCATCACGCCCGTGCTCATGAGCTCGTACCTCGAGCCGGCGGACCTCGAGGTGATGGCGTTATGGCAGTGGATCGTCGAGGAAGGCAAGGCGACACCTCTTCTCGAGGCGTTGATACTCGACAGGCTCCACTACATGTTCACGCCCTATCGCGAGCTCGTGATCGTCCACGCCGTCCGCCAGCCGCTCAAGCCACCGGTTATCGGCAAGCTGGTCGTCGCCCGGCCTTACGGCGCCACCTACGCTCTTTTGAGCGGCGACGCGTTCGCGGAGGTCCAGAGCACTGTCCGCGTCGACGTGGTCGCCGCCTGGGCGGACCCCTACGACGACGGCATCAGCACGCAAGGCGCCGTTCTGCTTGACAAGACCTCCCGTGTCGACGAGATCCCCCTTTCTATCGGCCAGAGCGACGTCATCGCCGTCGACAAGATCCGCCACGACTTTGGCGACACCCAGCACCACGAGGTCTTCTACTCCGCCGTCGCCACGACCAGGTTTCTCGAGTACTTCACCGAGATCGTCACCGAGACGCTCACTGGCACCACGCCGGTCGTCTGCTCGACGGCCGGCTTTGCCCCGGGCACGGTCGATGTTCGTGCCGCCGGGGACACGGCGACGATCTACCGGTCCGGCGTCGATTACACCGAGGACGACAAGGCAGGCTCGATCGCCCGCATGGTCACAGGCTCGATTCCAGACAATTCTTCGGTTGCGGTGCAATTCGTCGCCCCGCCCGTCACTCGGTCGAGCCTCGAGAAGCTCGCCCATCCTCCGACGATCTTCGGCGTCCTGCGGTCCGTGCCGAGCACCGCTCGCCCGCCCGCCCCCGATGTGCGCTATCTCATCCCGGCATGGAACTGGGTCACGCAGGCCTCGCCGAGCGCGCCGAGCTCCAGCCGGGTGGGTAACGTGCTGCGCGTCTATCTCGGACGGCCCTGGTTCCAGTCCGGTATCGGTGAGCTGCTCGGGGTCGTCGTGGCAAACCCACCCTCGGGAAAAGTCCTGCCCGCAAATCTGCAGCCCTTCGTAAGTGGCTTCGGGTCAGACCCGGTGTTCGTGACAGGTTCGGTCGGCGCGCCGCGGGTGAACGACTTCGGCCTGGCGACCCACAACGGGACCGCCCTGCTTCTCGAGGAGCAGCCGGGACTGGTTCCCTGGGTCGACGTCGCGGGTCACGAGGTCGTCTGGGACGAGGACCGGCGTCTTTGGTTCTCGGACATATCCATCGGGGCCGGCGAGTCCTACTTCCCCTTCGTCAAGCTGGCCCTGGTGCGCTACCAGCCCGGCTCGCTTGCTGGCATCGAGCTCTCGAGGGTCGTGCAGGCCGACTTCATCCAGCTCACCCCAGACCGGTCGATGGGACTGACCTATCCCTCCGACACCGAGGTGAACGTGGAGGTGATCGGGCCCGGTTACCTCGGCACGGCCACCGAACGCACGCCGGACACGATGCGGGCCTACTTGCAAATCAAGACCGTCGCCACGAGCGATCCGGACCTGCAGTGGATCATCGACCCCGCCCAGAGCGATGGCACGGTACTCACCGTGACAAGCTCGAGCCCGACCAACATTGTCTGGAAGGGCACCGTCAAGCTTCCCAAGGCCCGCGGTACGGCCCCTTACCGGATCCTCGTCGCCGAGTTCGAAGAGCACGCCGTCGTACGTGCCGGAAATCTCGGAACGAAGGTCACCTACCTAGACGCCATCGAGATCTAAGGTACGCGCCTGGTCTCCGCCGCTCCACGAGGTCGTGCTCAGTGCGCCCTCCGAAGGCCAGGCTCGAGCGGGTCACGACCTCGCCGACGCCGCTCCTTCCGCAGCGACATCAAGCGGCGCTGAGCTGCGACAGCGCCATTAGCCTCTCCGCATCGTGATGGCGCGCTGGAGGAGGCTGGAATGGACAAGGATCTCGTTGACCAGGTCGTCGATGCGGCTCAGCGCGTCGTGGCGAGCGGAGCGATCTCGGCAAACGGCCACGGGAACGTGAGCATCCGCGTACCCGGAGCGGACGAGATCTACTTCACGGCAGGCCCGTCGCTACGCAACCACGCTCCGTCTGCCGTCGTGCGCTTAGGCCTCGATGGGTCTCTGCTCGAAGGCGAACTGCCGCCGATCCAAGGGGCAGTGGTCGCCATGCACACCGCCATATACGCCGATCATCTTGATGTTGGATGTGTGTTACACACTCATTCGCCTTACGCCACCGCTTTCGCGGTGGCGCACCGCCCTATCGGGTGCTGGGTCGAAGCCCTGGCCATGTTCGGCCTGCCGACCGGGGTGCCTCTGGCGGGCTACGGACCGAGGGGCTCCGATGAGGCGGTAGCCACTATCCGCGCCGCCGTCGTTCCTGGCGTTCCCGCCGTGCTGCTGGCCAATCACGGCGTGCTGGTGTTTCACCGCACGCCGGAGCTCGCCATTGTCGTCGGCGGAATCGTGGAGGAGGCGGCGCAGGCGGGCCTCAATGCCGCCGGCATCGGCGGCCCGGTCGAGATCCCCGAGGCGCTGCGTGCTGCGGCTTTGCAGCGCGCCATGGCCTTTGAGAGCCGGGGCACGCTTCGCGCTTTGTAGCGACACCGCGGCTCGAAGCGGGCGTCCAGCCGCGCCTCGCGTAGGGCCACGGCAAGCTCCCCGATGCGCCGTCCGGGTCAGGGGCGCTCGCCGTGATGGTCCCGAGCGAGCCTCGGGCCAGGCCAAAAGGCCGCGAGGTTCCCTTTCTTGCTACTGCACCGATGATCTCGTCATGCCCCCACCGCCTGTGAGTTTGGCGGCGAGAGCAACCGGTATCACCGTCATCACGAGCACCGCCGTAACGACGACATTCACCTCGGGCAATTGCTGACCGAGCCGGATGGCACCGAAGATCCAGATCGGCAGTGTCGTCTGAGCCCCGGCCGTGAAGGTCGTGACGATGACCTCGTCGAAGGAAAGAGCGAAGGCAAGCAGGGCCCCAGAGACGAGCGCGGTGGCGATGGTCGGCAAAGTCACGTAACGGAAGGTCTGCAGCCCGTGGGCACCGAGGTCCATGGACGCTTCCCCGAGTGAGCCCGAGGTGCGCCGCAAGCGGGCGAGGACGTTGTTGTAGACGACCACGATGCAGAACGTCGTGTGACCGATGATGATCGTCACGAGCGAGAGGTTGATCCCGCCGAAGGTGAAAAACGACCGGAGGGCGAGCCCGGTGATGATGCCGGGGAGGGCGAGCGGCAGGACGAGGAAGAGCGAGACCGCTTCCCTGCCGAAGAACCGAAACCGGTGGATGCCGAACGCGGCCGCGGAGCCGAGCACGAGCGAGAGAACGGTGGCGGCGACGCCCGCCTTGACGGACAGCCAGAGGGCGGAGCGCACCGCAGGGTCGTTCCAAGCCACGGCGAACCAGTGGGTCGTGAAGTTCCTGATCGGCCAGCTCTGAACATTGGACCGGTCGAAGGCGAAGATGACGATTGTCGCGATCGGCAGGAAAAGGAAGACCAGCACGCCGAGAACCCACGCCACGAGCACTGCGCGGGTCGCCCGCCCCTCCATTTACATCGCCTCAAAGGCGCCGAGGGCCCGCGCCCCGAGCAGGTAGGCGGTCATGATGACGATGGGCACGACCGCCAGCGCGGCGGCGAACGGGAGGTTGTTCGCGAGGCCGATGTTGTCGTAGATGACGTTGCCGATGAGATTGGTGCCCGAGCCCGACCCTATGAGAAGCGGCGTGATGTAGTCGCCGAGGGTCAGCGAGAACGTGAAGATGGATCCGGCGACTATCCCGGGCAGGGCGAGGGGCAGCACGACGCTGCGCAGCGTCCTCGGATTACGGGCACCGAGGTCGGCGGACGCCTCGATGAACGAGTCCGGGATCCGCTCAAGCGCGCCGTAGATGGGCAGGATCATGAAGGGCAGCCAGATGTAGCAGAACACGATCCCCATGGCGAGGTTCGTGTAGGCGATGTTCGGCGAGCCGAGGCCAAGATGCCGCGTGGTCCAGTCGAGCGTTCCGTCCTTGGTGAGGATGACAATCCAGGCGTACACGCGGGCGAGATAGCTCGCCCAAAGTGGCAGCAGCACAGCCACGAAGAGAGCGTTGCGCACCCTGGGCGTCGCCACCCTCGCCATGAAGTAGGCGAAGGGAAGGGCGATGACGGCGTCGGTGACAGTCACGAGAGCCGCGATGAGCACAGTCCTGCCGATGATGGCGGGGATGGGCGCGTCGAAAAGGGCGGCGAAGTTCGTGAGCGACAGTTGGTGCTGCAAGTTGTTGGTAAACGGGTTCACGGTCCAAAACGCCGTGAGGAGCATGACCAAGAGGGAAGCCAGATAGATGACGAGGAACCAGGCGAGCGGGGGTGAAAGCGTGAGGGCGGCCCGGAGCCACGCCCTGCGCCAAAGCGCAGCGGAAACTCGGGCCAGCCCCCTCGACTCCCGGCCCTCGCGGGCCTCCACCGTCACCATTCGGGCTTCAGGTCGTCACCCGGTGATCCGTGTCCAGGCGGTGACCCAGTCCTGGAACGGGACACAGTCGCTCTTGCCGTTGTCGCACTGCGCGAGCGGGGTCTTCCAGAACTTGATCGTCTTGAAGTACGCGTCCGGCTCGTTTGCGTGCAGCGAGTCGCAGGAGCCCTTCGCCAGCTTGTTCATGAGTGGGCAGGCGAGCGAATTGTCCGGCGTCTCCCCGTAGTAGACGGCCTGCTCCGCTTGTACCTGCGGCGTGGAGATGTAGGCCATCCACTTGTAGGCGCAATTGGGGTGTGGCGCCTTGGTGGCGAGCAACCAGGAGTCGGCCCACCCGGTCGCTCCCTCACTCGGGATGGTGTCGGCGACCTTTGCCCCCTCGGCCTTAAGTTGGCCCGTCTGGTACGGCCACGCCGCTCCGACGACCACCTCGCCGTTGGCGAACAGGGAGATCTCGTCCGAAGCGAGGTTCCAGTAGTCCTTCACAAGCGGCCGCTGCGCTATGAGCAGGTTCACCGCCGCGTTGAACTGGGGCTGGGTGAGCTCGTAAGGGTCTTTGATCCCGAGGCTGGGCTGATGCACCGACAAATAGAGAGCGGCGTCGGCGATCTGGATCGGGTTGTTCGGGATCGTGATCCGTCCCGCATATTTCTTGGAGTAGATCACTGACCACGACGTGGGGGCCTTCGGGAAGAGCTTGGTCGAGTAGAGCAGATCGTTAGGTCCGAACTGGAGTGAGACCCCGTAGTGCACGCCGTTGATGGTGTTGAAGGCCGGGCTCTGCAAGAAGGGGCGGAACTCCTTCCACGACGGGATCAGGCTGATGTTGACAGGCTTGACGTCGCCGCCGTAGATGAGGCGGAGATCGGCATCTCCCGAGGCCGAGACCAAGTCGTACTGGCCGCCGCCGCCGTTGGCCATGAGTGAGACCATCTCGCTCGACGAGCCGGCGTACTTCGTGTTCACCGTGCAACCGGTCTGTTGCTCGAAGGGCTTTACCCACTCCCGTTGGGCATAGCCCTCCCAGGCGATCAGGTTGAGCTGTCCCTCACCTTTGCCTATTGACTTTTGCGGCGTCATGTTCTGGGTCGGCGGCGTCAAGGCGCTCTCGCCGCTTCGCCCGGCTGCGCCCGGCGAGGCAGCCGCACCGCCCACCCATCCGGCTACCGCTAGAGGCAGTGCGACTGCGACGATCATTGCCGCCCGCTGGCCCTTACGCCTAGCAGGCATCCGATAAGTCATTTCCCCTCCTTGTTTTTCGACAACCTCATTCCCCAACTGGCCGAGAGCCGCCTGCAACACCGATCCGGAATGCCTGATCGGGATACCACGCCACTCGGACTCGTCGGCCGCGCGCCTGAAGTGCCTCGGCCGCGGCCGTTTGCAGGTTCTGGCGTACTGCGACGAGCTGGCCGCCCCCGTCGAGTTCGACCCGGTAGCGCGTGACGACGCCCAGGTAGACCACCTCGTCGACAACCCCGGACTCGGTATGGCTACCCGGCGGGGGCGCCTCGGCATCGTCGAGCAAGAGGTGCACCTTCTCCGGTCGCACGGTGAGCCTGTGGCCGTCACGGTCGATGAGGTTCGAGACGCCGATGAAGCCGGCCACGAACTCGGTCGCCGGCCGCTCGTAGACCTCGATCGGCGTGCCGATCTGCTCGATCTGTCCGGCGCTCATGACGGCGAGTCGGTCGCTCATCGTGAGCGCCTCCTCTTGGTCGTGCGTCACGTAGATGAAAGTGATCCCGACCTCTCGTTGGATCCGCTTCAGCTCTGTCTGCATCTCCTGGCGCAGCTTGAGGTCGAGGGCGCCGAGGGGCTCGTCCAAGAGGAGCACCTCCGGTTCGTTCACGATCGCCCGCGCGAGCGCGACGCGCTGGCGCTGGCCGCCCGACAACTGGACCGGCTTGCGTTCGCCGAGACCGGTAAGCCGGACCATATCGAGCGTGCGTTCCGCCCTGCGCCGGCGCTCGCTTCGCGCCACCCTCTTGATCTTCAGGCCGTACTCGACGTTCTCGATCACCGTCATGTGCGGGAACAGGGCGTAGTCCTGGAAGACGGTGTTGACGTCGCGGGCGTAAGGCGGCTGGCGGGTCACATCCGTCCCCCCGAGCTCGACGGTACCGCCGTCGGGACGTTCGAAGCCGGCGATGATCCGCAGCAGCGTCGTCTTCCCGGAGCCGGAAGGGCCGAGCATCGTGAAGAACTCGCCTTCGGCAACCTCCAGGTCCACTCCGTCGGCCGCCACGACATTGCCGTATTTCTTGCGAAGGGCGATCAGGCGCACCGCCGGACGCGTGCCACCGGACTGCAGCGGCAGGCCTACCTCGGTCGCTGCCTGGCTCACCGGCTTCCCCCTTGCATGAGGGCGTAGATTAGCTGCCTGGACTCCCAGGTGATAGCGCAATTGGTCACCAACTTTCCCATGGCCAATTGCTCCCCCCCGCTGTCTCGTAGACCGCCTGAACGGTCATGTGCGACCGTCGAACGAACCTTCGGCGCTGGGCGAGAAAGCGCCCTTACCGCTTCAGAGAAGAGCCGTCGCGCTCGAGTCGCGTCACGCGGCGAGGCCCGCGAGAGGTTTATGAGACGGCAAAGCGCCAGCTACGGCGCGAATCACCCCGCGAAGGGTGGACGGCTTGGGTACGTGCCCGGCCGATTTCGGTCCACCTGGCCTCGGCGACACGGCACAGTTGCTGCAGCAAGTGGCGTTCGCGACCGCGGAAGGGAGGGCCATCGCGACCGGCCACGACCACCAGACCCGAGGGGCCGAGTGGTGCCCAGGCGACGTCCCGGGGGCCGACCGGCCCCGCACCCCCGCCTGTGGCAAGCGAAAGACCGGCCCGGGCGCCGGCCACGAAGGCGGCCAGCCACGCGGCACTGGGCGGGTCGCCGACCTTTGCCAGCGCGGTGGCCTCGGTGCCGCTCATGTCGAGCACGACGCACCAGTCGCAGGTAAACGACGTGCAGATGCCTCGGGCGAGAACGCTGGAAAGCTCGCTCGGACTGGTCGACTCGGCGAGGAGCACGGCGGCATCGAGCGGGTCGTGGCCGGCGTAGGGCACAGGTGAGATGCGATGGCGTAGGTCCTCCACCTCGACGCCGGGCAGGCGCGAGAGGACCTTGGCGAGATCTTCCGGGTCGAAGCCGTCGGGGAGCTCGACCGTGAGCTCGTCGACCGCTCGAGCACCGTCTCGTTCGAGGATGTCGATTCCGACGAGGTCGCCTCCGACTTCTCCGATCCGGGTGGCTATTTGACCGAGCGACCCGGGACGGTCTGAGAGCCAGAGGCGAACGACCACATAACCGAACATGGCTTCACCGTAGCCTTCGGATGTGAACGCCCGGTTTCGCTGGCGCGAACGCCGGGAAAAGGCCGACGCCCAGGAGAGCGATGATGAGGCGACGGGCATCGTCTACAGAGCCTCGTGATAGCCGGTTCCGGTGAGCTTTCCCGTGACGCTGAACAAACCTGGAGCGTTGTCCCCGGCGCCCTACCTGGCCCACCGGCGAAGGAACACACCTGTTGCCAGTCGTGGAGACATCCTGATAGTCCACCAGGGAATTGCTGGGCTTTGTCGCCCTTCGTCGTAGTTCCAGTGATCGTCTCGACAACCCCGGTCTCGAAATGACGCGATGTCGTGCATGGATGAGTTCTCGAGCAGCCCGGCAGCCGAAGGTCGTATGTAGAGTTGCTCCCCGTACGCCGCGTGACTGCCGGTGCACGCTCACGAGCACCGACCCCAGCTCGCGCGAGAAGGAGAGTGATGAACGCGACGGCTAATCCTGAGCGCGCCGACCTGCTTGTGCGGGACGCAGACCTGCTCGTGACGATGACAGGCGAGGAGATACCCGGCGGCTGGGTAGCCATCATTGGTGGCTTGGTGAGCGGCGTCGGCAAGCCGGGGACGGAACCTTCAGCCATCGAGGTCATATCAGCCCGAGGGTCCCTCGTCACCCCCGGGCTCATCAACACCCATCACCACATCTACCAAAACCTGACGCGTGCATTCGCGCCCATCATCCACGTGGATTTCTGGGAGTGGCTAACGACGCTCTATAAGGTCTGGTCCCGTATCGACGAGGAAGCCGTCTACGTCTCGACCGTGGTGGGGCTCACCGAGCTCGCCCTCGGAGGATGCACCACCACGACCGACCACCTCTATGTGCACCCGCGCCCCAACCTGATCGACGCGGAGATCAAGGCTGCTTCTGACCTAGGTTTCCGCTTCCATCCCACGCGCGGTTCGATGAGCCTGTCGCTCAAGGACGGTGGGCTGCCTCCGGACGAGGTTGTTCAGGACGACGACGAGATCCTTGCCGACTCCGAACGCCTCATTAAGACATATCACGACCCCGGCCCCAACTCCATGTTGCGCATCGCGCTCGCGCCGTGCTCGCCGTTCTCAGTCACTCCGAGCCTCATGCAACGAACCGCCGAGCTCGCCGAGCGGCTGGACGTTCGCCTGCACACGCACCTGGTCGAAGACGTCGGAGAGCTTTCATACTGCCAGAACACCTTCGGGTGTTCCTCGATAGAGCATTTCGAGGAAGTCGGTTGGGGTACCGATCGAGCATGGGTCGCACATTGTGTGTACCCGACCGAGGACGAAGTGGCCCGTCTCGGCAGGTGGCACACGGGCGTCGCCCATTGCCCGAGCGCGAACTCCCTCTACAGCAGGTCGATCGCGCCGGTCCGGGCCTTAAGGGACGCAGGGGCGCGGGTGGGCCTCGGCTGCGACGGATCCTCTTCGTCGGACCACATGTCGCTTTGGCTCGAAGCACGTACCGCCCTGTTGCTGGCCCGAATCAAAGAGGGGCCGGGGTCCATGACGGCACGCGAAGTCCTCAAGATCGCGACGCAAGGCTCGGCTGCCTGTCTCGGTCGCGAAGACGGCCTCGGCACGCTACAGCCTGGCGTGCCTGGCGACGTCGTGGTGTGGAGCCTCGACGAGGTCGCCTTCGCAGGCGTGCACACCGACCTCGTCGAAGGCTTCTTGCGGTGCGGACCGGTCCGCGCTCGGCACACGATCGTCAATGGCCGAGTGCTCGTTCGAGACGGTGTGCCTCAGTCGGACAAGCTCCAAGACGCCTTGGCTGCGCACCGACGTATCTCACGCGAATGGCAGGGAACGATGGCACCTCTCCTGGGACGATGAAGGGCGGGCAAACCGAGAGACCAATCGCCTGGTGCAGATGAGAGGCCGCGCCTGCGCCGCCAAGTTGGGAGCGGCAAGACCGTAACCAGCTGGGACCGGATAAGGGGCCAGCGCGACAGTTTCACTGTGCGGTCTCATCGTTTAGGTACGACTCTGCCTAGAAGCGCCCGACACGATCCGCGGCCGCCGCCTGCCAGTGGCGGCGCGTCGAGTCTGATGGCCGTCGTCGCGAGCTGTCGACCCGATGGCGCCAGCTCCTCAGTCCGACTCCGGTGCAGGGCCGAACCTGCTCCGCACGACGACTTCGAGCATGCCAACGAGTGCGTACACCGCGACTGCGACTGCGACTATTACCACGGCGGAGGCCCACAAAGTGTCGAAGTTGGAGTCTGCGTACGACACGACGATGAGATTCCCGAGGCCCCTCCCAGTCGCGAGCCATTCAGCGAGTGTTGCCCCGGCGATGGCGGCAGGAACTGCGATACGAGCCGAGGCGAACAGCGCCGGCAGGGCGTAGGGGAACCTGACCTTGCGAATTGAAGTACTCGTCGAGCCCCCGTAAGAGGCGACCATGTCGATCGCTTGTTCGGGGGCTGTTCGCATACCGATTATGAGGTTCACCAAGGTCGGAAAGAAGACGACGATCCCGACGACCACGGAAGTGCCGATCGCGCCACGGTGAAAGATCAGCATTATGAACGGAGTCATGGCAACCAAAGGGACCGAACGTAAGGCGATCGCTATGGGCATCAACGTTTGTTCTATTGACCGCTTCGCGACCACGCCAATCGCGACCAAAATGGCGACAATGGTGCCCGTAAGATACCCATAAATGGCGTCGTCGATAGTCTGACCCAAAAGGCCCCAGATCTGGTCCCGATCGGCGCGGGCCGTCGGCCCGGTGAAGAAGAAACTCCAGACATCTGCCGGGGTCTTTGCGAAAAAGTCGTTCAGGTTGAACAAGCGGATCACGCCGTACCACAATCCGATGATGAGCGCTAACGACAACATGAGGTACCAGACGGCTACGCATGCTCGCACGAAGAGCGATCGGCTCGTGTCCCGTACCTCGGCGGTGCCGACGACGACCGTCGCACCCTTGCCCGCCCAGGGCAACAACAGCCGCGCCGCGACCGACGTGATGGCGTATGCGAGCCCCGCCACCGCGGCGATGAACACCGCCAAGGCCCAGGTCTCTGTCACCTGGAAGGAGTCCTGCGACTGGAGGAGGAGTGCCCCGAGCCCGGCGTTCGCACCGAGGTACTCGCCGATGATGGCTCCGAGCAACGCGGAGGGAGCAGCGATGCGCAGTCCGGCGAATAGGCTCGGGAGGGCCGCTTGGAACCGGACCTTGCGAAGTGCCATCCACGAGCCGCCACCGCAGGATTTGACCAGGTCCAAGGCGGACTTGTCCGCCGAGCGCAGACCCAGCAATGTCGCGATGAGAGTGGTGAACAGGACCGTGAGCGCGGCGAGGGCGGCCTTGGGTGTGTCGCCTGAGGTCGTGACGATCAAGATCGGCGCGATCGCCACGAGCGGCACGCAGTAGCTGGCGATCGCCAGGCGCATCAAGAGCCGCTCTATGAATGGCACTTGGATGAAGACCACGGCCAGCACGATCGCGACGACGTTGCCGGCCAGGTACCCCTTGGCCGCCTCCCGCAGCGTGACGAGCATGTTGGGCCAGTAGAAGCCCTTGTCGTCCCACATCTCGCCAATCACCTGCGGAGGCGTCGGGAGTATGTGCTTGCCGTTGAGTAAGAGCGCGCCTATCTCCCAGATGACGAGAACGCCTACGACGCCTACGACCCCGCCGACCCACTTACCGGAGCGCAACGAAGTGCGCAACCGTACGCCGATGCTCACGTTGTTCCAGCCGCGTCGCTTCGCTGGGTGAACAGCAGGTCGCTCAGCTGATCGCAGTGAGCGTGGAACTCCGGAGTTCGCAGGACGTCGAGAGTGCGGGGACGCTCCATCTCCACCTTCACGTCGTACTCGATGTGGCCTGGTCGCTTCGTCATCACGAGGACGCGGTCGGAGAGAAAGACCGCTTCTGGAATCGAGTGCGTGACAAGAAGGGTCGTCGTCTTGCGGGCGAGCCAGATGCGTTGCAGCTCCAGGTTCAGGCGTTGGCGCGTCATCTCGTCGAGAGCACCGAAGGGCTCGTCCAACAGCAGCAGGTCGGGATCAAGCAACAACGTGCGGGCGATAGCCACACGCTGGCGCATGCCGCCGGAAAGTTGAGCCGGGCGCGCTCCTTCGAAGCCCTCGAGGCCGACGAGCTTCACGAGGTCCGGGATCGTCGCCTTGTCGAGCGAAGCGTGGGCTATCTCCGCAGGCAATGCAATGTTTGTGGTGACCGAGCGCCAAGGCAGCAGCGCGGCGTCCTGGAAGGCAACGCCCAAACGGTGTGCCATGCGCAACTCATGCGGGCTGCTCCCGCCGACAAGGACCGAGCCCGAGCTCGGGACCTCCAAGTCGGCGAGGATGCGAAGAAGAGTCGACTTGCCACAGCCTGATGAGCCGAGCAGCGCAGTGAACGAGCCGGGCTCAGCCTTGAGGCTGACGTCGTGTAACGCCTCGAGACTCGTACGCCCGATCTTGAAGACCTTGTCCACCTTTTCGACGACGATGTCGACGCCACGCGCCCGACCCGCCGGCTCCTTGCTCACCTGCACGGCCTGATTGCTGACCTCCTCACCAAAGAGGCTCATGCCCTCTCCTCGGAGATGCCATAAAGTGCCAGCAGCCGGTGGCGGTAGGTGAGGTCACGGTCCGGCAGCTCGTTTTCGACCAGAGCACCTTCGGCAAGAAAGTGCCGGAGGCCACGGCCCATCAGCTGGCCGCGACGCGTGTGGACGTCGAGAGCCACATCCATGATCTCGGGGCGGACACCCTCGTCGTCGGCCAGGTGGGAGATCCAATTGACAAGCTCGTCGGTCGTGCGGTCCTTCGGGCTAGTGACGAGCAGGCGAACGGCATGCGCGGCGAACAAAAAGCGCTCGCCTCCGGGCCATGCGAATTGCTCGTGCATCCGGTGCAGGGCATCGAGAAGCACCGGTGCGTCAGCCCGTCCGAAGCCGACGTCCTCAACGGAGATGATTTGCAGTCGCTCCCAGAGCAGCCGCTCGGCCTCGGGTCCGGTCTGGAACAGCTCGTAGGCTACAAGGAGGGCATTTTCCAGCAGCCCACGGCGGATCGACTTCTGCAACGCAGAGCGCAGCTCATCACCGGGCAGCCCGTGCAAGCTCGTCACCCTGGTCCAAGGGTCTTCGCTAAAGGCGGGGACCCTTCCCCGCCCTTCAGGCTCCGAGGCTTCGGTTTCGGCCACTGGGCACCTCCGATGCACTTTCGCTCGCGCGCTCAAACGGGAATCAGCTGTTGTTGACTGTCACTGTCGAAAACTCTAGGTGGCCCCCCCGGCTGGCTGCGAAATGCCGGCAATGCCCCCAAAGACAAGTGGGTCCGATCCGAGACGCCGGCCACGTCCGCGCCCGCCCCTAATGGGCCGGACGCGGACCAGTGGCCTCTGGACACTCGCTCAGTTACGCCCGATTCGGCTGGCAGCTCGCCCGGCTCAGGTAATTCTGGTCTTGCCGTCGAAGGCTTCCTCGAGGATGCTGGTGTCGAATAGCATCGACTCGGTCACGCCCAATATCCCCTCGGACCGGATCGACTTGAGGTTGATCTCTATGTCCTGAGGACTCATCTTCAGCAAGCCATTTGCCTTTGTGTACGGCGTGGCGATGACATTCGTCAGAGCCTCCAACTCCAACAACTGCTGGCGCTTGTTCAAGTTGAGGTTCTTGCCGTAGTCGTCGACGACCCAATTCACAGTCTGTGTCGCGTTGGTCAACGCGTTCTGCCAACCACGCACGACCGCGCGAACCGTGCGGACGAGTAGGTCACGTGCCTTTGCATTCTTCAATGACGCATCGGCCACTTCCAATGTGTCTCCGAAAACGTTCCAGCCGTATTCGTAGAAAGTAAAGGTATGAGTCTTCACCCCGTCAAGGGCAAGTGTGATCGGCTCGTTGTCGAGCAGCACCAACAAAGCGTCGACCTCGCCCGCGGGCAGGATCGAAGGGTCGCCCGATGCAGGTACCAATGTGACCTTGTCAATGTCGAGCCCGATCAATTTGAAGAAGCCGTCCACAACCTGGTCCTGGAAGGCCTGGACGCCGAACTTCTTGCCGTAGAGCTCCTTCGGGGTATAGATGGGCTTTGAGGCCAGTGATGCGACTGCCAATGGAGTGATCTGAAGCGTCGCGCCGATGGTCTTAAGCGCCCCGCCGTGCAAGATCGCTTGAGCGGTCGTGTCCGTCTCTGAAAGGCCGACGAGACAGCGGCCAGCGATTACTAGAGGCTCGACGGTCGTAGTCGGGCCGCCAGGCACGATCGTGATGTCGATGCCCTCGTCGGCGAAGTAGCCTCTCGAGTCGGCCACGAACTCGCCGCCGTTCTCCACGTTTGCTATCCAGCCCAACTGGTATGTGACAGGAGTGAGCGCCCGTGCGGTGGCGCCGGCGCCAGCCGGGGCGGCCACGGCCTCCAAGAACGAGCCCAGAACACCGGAGGCAGTGATTAGTCCGGCAGTCTTGCCGGAACGTACTAAGAATTCCCGACGTGAAACAGCCATTTGCGACCACCTTCGCGAGCAGGAGCAGGAATAAGAGGGCGCCTGAATTGCCCTGTTCAGACGGAAGTACCTTACTATGTCGATCGATGAGGGAAAAGAGGCAAATAGGCTCTCACAAGCTGGCCAGTTCGAGTAGCACAGTTGCCGCAACTGTTATAGGTGGGAGAGGGATGACACAGGTCGTAGTTGTTGGAAGTCTCTCCATGGACCTTACGGCGCAGACTGCATCATTGCCGTCACCAGGCGAGACGGTCATCGGCACCGGCTTCACGATGGTGCCCGGAGGCAAGGGCAACAATCAGGCTGTCACATGTGCTCGTCAGGGCGTGAGTACCGCCATGATCGGGCGGGTCGGTTCCGACGCTTTCGGCGAGGCCATCAGGGCGCAGCTCGTGGCCGAGGGCGTAGACGTTTCCCATTTGGCGACCGACCCTGAGGTTGCAAGCGGGATCGCGCATATCACCGTCGACTCGGCTGGCCAGAATTTCATCATCATCGTCCCGCGGTCGAACCACTCCATGACGGCTTCGCAGCTCGAGCGTGCAGCGCCTGTGATAGAGAATGCTGCGGTCCTCCTGGTACAGCTCGAGATCCGCCTGGAGGTCGTCAAGGAGGCGCTCGTCATCGCCCGACGTGCCGGGACCACAACGATCCTTAATCCGGCCCCGGCCCTGCAGTTGGACGACGAGCTGCTCTCGAAGGTCGACATCTGCATCCCGAACGAGGTTGAAGCGGCGACGCTCACCCAGACGAAGGTCGACGACTTCGCTGGCGCGCTCGCGGCGGCGAGGCTGCTTCTGCGCCGTGGTTGCAAGGCCGTCATTGTGACTCTTGGAGCCAAAGGTGCCCTATACCTCGACCAAGAGCGCGCGCTCGCGGTGTCTTCGCTGCACGTGCCCGTCGTCGACACAGTGGCTGCAGGTGACGCTTTTTGCGGCGCGTTCGCGAGCGCGCTTGCTCGTGGCGAGGACCTTGAGACTGGTCTGACGAAAGCGACAGGGGCGGGGGCGTTGGCCGTAGGTGTAAAAGGAGCGACGCCCTCGTTGCCGTCGGCTCAGGCCGTGGACGAGGTGATCTCGAAGCTCGGGCCTGTGGAAATCAGGAGTCTCACAACACCGGGTTGACGAACAAGACTTTTCCGCCTTGCCTGAGAGGTCGGTCTGAGCGGTTCGTAAGGCCGATCACGCCCGCCTTGTCCCATTGGTCGTCTCGTCTACTCGAGAGGCTGCTCAGCTCTCCCGGTATTCGATGGCGGATGCGTCGTAGGGCGGAACATTGATGCTCAGCAACCTTGCGGGAACGGTGTCCGCGCGGTAGGCGTACCATTCGTTTGGCTGGATCTCGACCAGATCACCCGCCTTGACTTGGAAACGCTGGTTGTTTACGTCGAACTCCAGCTCGCCGCTGTCGCAGTAGTAGAAGGTCTCACACTTGGTCGAGCGCGCGATCGGGTGAACAGCTCCGATTGGCACGTCGATCTCGACAATGGATGCCTGCCAGCCCGCTTCGGGAGGAGTGAGGTCCCTGATCGCCAGTTGCCGCCAGTCGTGTGTCGGCATGTTGGCATTGCCCACGTGGTACATCTCGTCGTCCCTTCAGCTCTCGTAGGAGTCTTCGGTGAGGTTCAGGGCCAGGCCAGGCGAGGTCATGGCCCTGCCGTCCTTGCTCTTAGTCACGCGCACCCTGCCGTTCACCTTTTAGTTGGTTGTGGACTCGAACCGGCTCATGATTTCGGGCCAGCGCTCAGCTAGGCGTCCGCGCAGCTCGGCCTCATCGACGGTCGAGACTACCCCGCCCTCGACGACGACCTCGCCGTCTACGACGACCGTTTCCACGTCTCGGCCCGTCAGCCCGCGCGAGGCCGTGAACATTGGGTCGTAGACCGGCTGCAGGTCCCAGTTGCCGGGGTTGGCTATCACCAGGTCGGCCAGCTTGCCGACTTCCAGGCTGCCGACGTGATCGCCCACACCAAGGGCCTTCGCTCCTTCTAGCGTCGCCATCTCCAAGAGGTCCTCGAGCGACAGAGCCGAGCGGTCGTGCCAAGGCGTGGCGTAGAGGCTCTGGATGGCGACGAAGGAGACCCGCATCGCTTCAAACAGATCCAGGCTGCCAGTCGACGCGCCGTCGGTTCCGAGGCCAACATGGATCGCCCGCCGGCGCATTTCGGGCACTTTCGGAGGCCCGATTAAGAAGTTGCCCAGGGGACAGTGCGCAGCGCTCACGTGTCGCTCGGCATACAGGCCGATCTCGTCGGCCGAGAGCAGGATTGAGTGTGCGGCATGTACCCGGGGACCTAGGAAACCCAGCATTTCGAGGTACTCGGCTGGGCGTTTACCCCAGTGCTCAGCCGCATAGTCCACCTCGTAAGTCCCCTCAGCAAGATGGATGTGCACTCGTGAGCCCGACTCGTCGGACAGGTCGCGGAAGGCTTCCCACAGTTCGCGGCTGCACACTAGGAGCTGGCGCAGCGATAGCCAGGCGCCTACCCGCTGTTCGACGGCGGACACGCCCCAGGTCTTGATCAGCGAGACGTTGTGCTCAATCGCCTTCTGGGTGCTGAATCTCATTGAGGGGGGAAGTCCGTCACCCATGTCCATGGTGGACTGCGCGACAAGACCCCGGATGCCGAGTTCCATCGCGGCGCGGGCCATCTCGTGTGGATGAGGACCGCCGGCGTCGGCGAAACACGTCGTGCCCACCCGGAGCAGGTTCGCGTAGGCGATCTGAGCGGAAAGGTGCATGTCCTCTTCCGTCAGCACCGACTCGAACGGGATCAGGTAGTTGCGCCAGATCGGCAACTTGAGCTGGCGCCGACGTGCGAGCTCGGAGATCTTGCCCCGCAACAGCTGCTGGCCTGTGTGGAAGTGGGTGTCGACAAGACCGGGAAGCACGATGCGCTCTGCGGCTTCGATGGTCCGGACCGCCTGGAAGCGCCCCCGAGCCTCGGCGGCCGGGCCCACCCAGGCGATTCTGTTCTCACGGACCGCTACCGCCCCGTCGCGGATGACCCTGCGCTCCGCACTCATCGTCACGATGTCACCACCGAGCACGAGTAAGTCGACAGTTTCCCTGCCATGTGCATCCGTGTTTGCACTCACGAAGATCGCCTCATTCTCCCGTCGCCGCGAAGGCCGCGGACTCATCTTCACCCTTGGCGTAGCAACGGTGCAGACAAGGCCGTGGGTCATGGTCCCAAGTCAGCACGCGCACCAGCCTCGTAGATTGCCCAGATGGGCGCAAGCGTTCCTAGTGTGGCTACGACCCCGGGCGGCTCGCCCTCCAGAGAGGGAAGACGATGTCCGGGAAAGGAGGTTGCCCCGCCTCGGGAACGGGACGATCGCACGAGGTCCGGCACCTCAGCTTCGCCATCTTTTACTACCGCGCCCATCTCAGACCGGCTGCCCGGGTCCCCCCGAACGCGCGAGCCGGCGCCAGTCGCGGGCGTGCTGCCCGCTACCATGGCCGCCGTTGCGGCCGGGGCTTGTCGGCTTGACGGGCACTCCCAGCGAGATAGGCATGCACCGGGACCCGGCATCTCGCTAGCGAGAGCTGAGGAGGACAGGGCGTGGGACAAGCACGAGCACAACAGATTGCCGACAACCGGCGCGTCCGTATCACGGTCTGGAGCTTCGGCTCCGGCGACTCGACCGGGCAGCACCGCCACGAGCTCGACTATGTAGTCGTTCCGGTGACGGGCGGAACCTTCGATGTCACGAGTCCAACTGGTGAGGTGAACGCGATGATCCAGGAACTCGGTGTCCCGTATTACCGCAGCGCGGGTGCAGCCCACGACGTAACCAACAAGACCGGTGCCGAGGCTGTATTCGTCGAGATCGAGTTGAAAGAGCCTTCGTCGAATCCGGACTGAGGATGAACAAGGAAGCACCTGTGCAACGAAGGGACCACAACGACGCGGCGTAGTGCCGATGTACTCACATGGCCAGCGTGACAGCGGCACTTTCGATCAAATGGCCGCAGCATGGGAGAAGAATGTGGAAAAGATGAACGCGGCAGTAGTCAACTCGTTCGACGAACCACCGCACTACCAAGAGTTCGAGGTTCCGCGACCCACAAATGACCACGAGATTCTCGTCGACGTGCTAGCCGTCGGGTTGCATCCGCGTACCAGAAGCGGCGCAGCCGGGATTCATTGCACCGGCGCCGGCGAGTTGCCGATGATCCCCGGAATCGACGGAGTGGGCCAACGGCGGACGGCGCAAAGATCTATTTCGTGCCGGACGACGGTGCTCTCGGGACGATGGCCGACAAGGCGGTCGCCGACGTGCGGCGCTCGGTCGAACTTCCCAGCGATGTTGATGCGGTGATGGTTGCCGCAACTTTGAATCCCGCCATGTCATCGTGGGTGGCGCTGCGCCGTCGAGTCCCGATCGCGTCGGCCCAGAGCGTGCTCGTCCTCGGGGCGACCGGTAATGCTGGAACCATGGCTGTACGAGTAGCGAAGAGACTTGGCGCAGGACGGGTCGTCGCGGCCGGGCGCGATCAAACGCGGCTCAAGGCGCTTTTGTCCCTCGGTGCAGACGAGGTCGTTCAGCTCAGCGACAACGGCGACGAAACGGCGGGAGCACTTGGTGCGGCAGCAGCCGAGGTCGATATCGTCCTTGACTACCTCTGGGGCAAGCCGGCAGAGCAGACGATAATGGCCCTCTTACCCAAACGGTCCGACCGCAGTCGCGCGATGAACTGGATTCAGATCGGTTCGGCCGCTGGTCCGACGATTGAGCTGCCCTCGTTCGCCCTACGATCTGCCAACTTTCGCATCCAGGGCAGTGGCCAGGGTGCCGTCTCGGCGGAGGTCTACCTTGCCGAGCTGCCCTCACTCGTTGACGAGATCGACGCGGGCAGTTTCGCAGTCAAGACGAACATTCAGCCCCTGGCTGACGTAGAGAGAATCTGGTTGCAAGAAGACCGGCCAGGCGAGCGAACCGTCCTCGTGCCCTAAGGGCGCGATCCTGCCGGATGGCAGCCAGGGCGCCCAGATCACGGGGACCTACAACGCTAAGACACATTCTTATGTCCTCACATGGTCGGGCCCGATCTCCGGAGGGCCTTTCAACGGGTTCGCTTGGCCCTGGTACCTGACGGGCACGTTCGTCTCTTGAACGCATCGACGCCGGTCGTAAGCTGAGCACGTGAAGGCGGTCGATCACTGCGCGGTCGACTAACGCGCGCACTGATCGAGCGATCCTCGGATCAAGCCGACGGGTCAGGTGCTCCACGGCGATGATTTCTCTTGTCAGCGGCCGTCTCACCTGCAGGACCGTCACGAAGAATCGAGGTTGAAAGCATGCCCAAGATCACTCCTTTCCTGTGGTTCGATGACCAGGCAGAAGAGGCCGTTGAGTTTTACCTGTCGGTATTCCCCAACTCCCGGATTACGCAGGTAGCTCGCTACAGTGAGGCCGGGCCTGGGCCGACCGGTGCTGTAATGACGATCCACTTCGACCTCGACGGCAGCGCGTTCGTCGCCCTCAACGGCGGGCCAGCTCACTACGGTTTCGACGAATCCATCTCTTTTTTGATCGACTGCGCTACCGAGGAGGAGGTCGACCACTACTGGGAGGCGCTCACCGAAGGTGGCGAGGAGATTGCCTGCGGCTGGCTGAAGGACCGCTATGGCGTACGGTGGCAGGTCGTACCTTCCGAATTGCCGTCGGTACTCGGCGACCCTGACCAGGAAAGGGCCAATCGTGCCATGCAGGCGATGCTGACGATGAAGAAGCTCGACCTCGGAGCCATGAAGCAAGCCGCTGACGGGGTGGTAAGTCAGTCGCGCTAGTCACGGCTAAGTGAACGAAAGCCGCTCGCCACGCCATCGTTAGCGGGTCACGGTCCCGCCAATTTGGGACACTCAAGTCGGTGTCGCTAAGGGTGTGAATGGGATCTGCCCGACCGCGGGCCTCGCTCGACTCTTCGGCGTTCAGGTCGGTGGCCACTTAACAGTTCGACAACTCGCTCTCTCTTACCAACGCCCCGATGGGCTTCGTCACTTACCACGTCGCCGCGACCGCAGCTCTTGGCATGACGAGAATTGTCGCGTGTGGGACGGCTTTGAGGCCCGACCACCTCAGGTAACCACCGAGCCGCATGGGGGCTGGGGGGAGGCTTGCCCTTCCCCCACTAATTACTAAGTCGTTAACACGGTCTCAGTACGAGGCCGACGACCTTAAGTCACTCTTCGTAGCGGTCGATACACCGTAAGTGCCCATCCCTTACCGCTTGACCGGCAGGATCCGTCGCGGCGTGCCCCACGGCGGCATGACAGGTGCGGCGCTCATCCGTCGGGGTATCGTCGCAAGCGTCCTAGTCGGGCTGGCCGTGCTGTTCGGCGGCCCGGCGGCGCAGGGGACCCCAAGTGGGTCGTGGCTGGTCACCGGGCCGGTAACGATGGTGTGTCCGGTCACGAGATGGGACCCCATCGGTTCGGGCACCAACAGGGCGCCGGTCGGCGCAGGATCAAGTGAACAACTGCAGGCGACTGTGCCTCCCCTGGTCTTGGTCACGGTCGAGTCCGGCGTCCTGTTGGTCTCGACCAATACGGGGCGCCCGCCTGCGACGACGGACGGGTTCTACGTGATTCGCCGCGGCCGGGCCGGCCGCGCGTCCGCACGTGTGGTCGAGACAGTCCTGCGCAGCTGTCGCTGAGAGGCGGCAGAGAAAACACTCTCGATGCGAAGTCGGCCAGGCGATTCGGTGGACAGGCCTGCCAAATCCTCCGGGCCTCACCTAGAGGATCCCAAAGCTCCACGATGGCAAAGCACAGGTAGCCGACGGGCTCACGGTGAAGGTCGCTCACCTCCATGATCTACCTCTGCCTCGGCTGGATCACCCACGTCCGTCCCCACCGAAAAGGGACGAAGCGTACGTATGTTCGATATATCAGGGTGGACGGGCCTGCCCTCTCTCGGTACGTCATAGCGGTAGCCGATGCCGCGGATCGTCACAATCCGCGACAGGTCGTCCGTACCGGACTCGATCTGGGCACGCAGCCGGCTCACCAGACTCGAGAGAATCCCACGGTTTCCCCGCCCTGGTCCCCAGATCCGCTCGATCAGCACCTGGCGAGTGAGCAGCCGCCCCGGCTCATCCAGGAGCGCCTGCAGCAGGAGGAATTCTCTCCGCGGAAGGTCGATCGGTTTGTCCCGGAGAAGTACCTCGTGCCTCGTCCGGTCAAGGCTGAGATCGCCGACCTTGAGGATGTTCGGCCCGGCGTCACTGCCTTGGTCCGGCATGCCGCTTCGCGACGATCCGAACCGAGGGCCTATCATCCGTCCCGGCTGGGCCTGCGTGCTCAGAAGGCCATGCTGAGAGCCCGTCCTTGTGGAGGGCAGCGGCTGGTGTCCGTCGGACGAGTACCTGTCGCACGGAGGTGTTACGGAATGCTCGGTCGCGGGCCTGTAGCTTCGGCGAAGCACAGCCCTGACACGGGCCACCAGCTCGTGCATGCCGTAGGGTTCGGCAATGAAGTCGTCCGCGCCCATCTCCATTGTGACGACGACGTCGATCTCGTCAGATCGTGTACTCAACACGATGATCGGAACCTCCGACCCGGCTCTACGCAGGTGGCGACAAACGTCGATGCCGGGCATGCCCGGAAGGATTGCGTACACGAGTAGAAGATCGGGCATCTCTTGGGCCATCAGCGCGAAGCCTGCCGTAGCGTCGCCGGCGCACCGAACAGCGAAACCCTGCTGTTCTAGCTCCGCTGTCACCTTGAGAGCTCGCTTCTCGTCTTCGTCGATGACAAGGAGTCGAGCGCTGCGATGTGGGCCGACACCTCGCGCATTCGGGCCTGAGGAGAGTGCCACGAGACCGACGCTAGGCGCACAGTCTGGCTAGGTAGTTAACGGATGATTAATGTCCGCCCAACAGTTGGCAACAAGTTGGCAAGAAAGTGGCGAAAATAGTAGCTACCGGCCAGTCGACTTCCCTTCGCGTGGTATAAAGCCCGGGCTCCACCACCAGGGTTGGCCATCGGGCGATCTTCGATGTGAAGAACCATCACCACATCAAAAGAAGACACCGTGACCCTCATCAGTCTGACCTCGGCGACCCGCTCGACGCGATTCGCGCCGGTGGCGATCTCGACCTGGTGCGGAGCGCCGTGGTTCCGTGCTGCAGGCGAACGCGAGCACATCGACGAGATTGGCATGGGTCGAACGATCATGGCCCCGAAGTCCGATGCCGGCACGCGTGTCGTGGCTCTGCCCCGGACCGTCACGAGAGAGATGAGGCGTCACCTTGGTGCCCACGTCGCCCCGTCGACGAACCGCCGGTGTTCACGCGTGAGGCTGGGCCGACCAGTTAGCGGCGAGACCTGAGCGAAGCTTGGAAGCAGCTTTTGCCGCGGTAGGGGCCGAAGGGCGCTCAGTACGCGACCTCCGCCACCACGCTGCGGCGACGTCTAGAACATCGAATCGGTCACTCGAGTCCGCGAGCAATACTCATCTATCTTCACGCCGCCAAGGAACGTGACCGCGCCGTTGGCCACCAGCTCGACGCTCTGATCGCCTCGATGGAACGCACTGCGAGGGCGAGGGTTGTCGTTTGCCAGCGAGAAGGGACCACCTAGCCACTGGTTTTGCCAGTGGCATGGGACCACCCCTGTTGCCAGTCATGGGACCACCCTGAGCATCCACCAACACCGGCCGAAGACAGATTC
>Ga0187867_10001087_pt1 | contig 23719 bp, 19 predicted proteins | sample June2016WEW_13_1_FD_132976 | JGI IMG/M metagenome (GOLD analysis project Ga0187867, IMG submission 132976) | Peatland microbial communities from SPRUCE experiment site at the Marcell Experimental Forest, Minnesota, USA - June2016WEW_13_10 | ecosystem: Environmental > Terrestrial > Soil >... | reverse complement strand
CACCGGCGCCTGGATCCCCGCAAGTTCCGGCGAGTAGTCGTGCGGCAGACTGACCGATTGCCGCCGCGCCTCCATGAACTCCGGCGACCACGTATGAGCGTGATGGATGTAATCCACCAGTTCGTCGGTCACCAGGCTCTCATCATCGATGTGCACGCGCAGATATCGAGCAATATTTTCTCGGCTCGGGTCATCCTGCGCCTGACGCGTGGCCCGGTTGCCCTCCGACGGACGATTGGCCATCAAATAACGATCGCCGCCGGTGCCGATGTGCGAGCCGCCCATAACAAATCTCCGCACCCGCTCGGGGTAGGAAATCGCCGCCACCATCGCCGACTGCCCGCCCTGCGAGTTGCCGACCCAGTGCGCCCGCTCGATGCCAAGCGCATTCAGCAAGGCGACCCCGGTGCGCGCCTGCACGGCGTGCACGCCCTCCTGATACACGATCGGCCCGGTCTTACTGAAATTCGGCATGTCCATGAGGATGCAGCGGAAGTGCTGCGACAGCGCACCAACCACCTTGTGAAACGTAATCCACGCGGTGGTACCGGGACCGTACGAATGCAGCAGCAGCACCGGATCGCCGGAGCCGATGTCGTGATAATGCACCGGCATCCCTCCGGCCTGGATGGTCTTGCTGGTGCCCGCCTCCGCGAGGCCATTCGACGCAATGAACGGCATGTCTTCCTCCTGTTGCCCTTCGATCGCGAACCATGACGTTCCTTCGGCGGCCGGACGTTGGTTGCGACCCAAACCGTAGGGCGCGTGACGCCGTTGCACAATCGGGCCGCTGCCCGTCGCATGCCGAGCGATGCTGCAACGGGACCGACAAGGAAAACGGCTTTTGCACCGGACCACTCGGTGCATTACGGTGATCCGAGCTGTCAACAGGAGCTAGCCATGGGAAACGCCGAACATCAACGCAGCAATTGGCAGCGCCGGAATGTGTTGAAAGCCGGGTTGGCGCTGGCCGGCGGCGGAGCGATCATCACCATTGGCGACCACGCATCGGCTGCCGCGACGACCGTCAACATGCAGCTTGGCTGGCTTGGCGGCGGCAACCAGATCGGCGAAGTCGCCGCGTTCGAACTGGGCTACTTCGAACAGGAAGGCCTGGACTTCAAGATCCAACCTGGCGGCCCCAACAATGACGGCATTGCGATCGTCGCGTCCGGCCGTTACGAGGTAGGACAGGTCTCGTCCAGCCCGTCGTTGATGCTGGCCGTGTCGCAGGACATCCCGATCAAATGCTTCGCGGTGTCAGCCCAGCAACATCCCTATGCGTTCTTTTCGCTGAAACAGAATCCGGTGCGCAGCGCTGCCGACTTCCGCGGCAAGAAGGTCGGCATTCAGGCGACCGGAGCGATCTTGCTGCGCGCGTTGCTCGCCAAGAACAACATCGACCCCAAGGACGTGCAGGTGGTCATCATCGGCTCGGAAATGACGCCGCTAATGACCGGCCAGGTCGATGTGATCACCGGTTGGGTGACCAACACCACGGCGTTGAAGGTGCTCGGCCCCGACCGGGTTCAGTTCAAGTTGTGGGACGCCGGGGTGAAGCTCTATGCCAGCCCGTATTACGCGACTGTCGACACGCTGCTGAACAAGAAGGACATGTTGGTCCGCTTCATGCGCGCCTCCGCCAAAGGTTGGGCGTTTACCTACGCCAATCGCGATAAGGCCGTCGAGCTTCTGGTCAAACACTTTCCCAACCTCGTCGCCGCGGATGAGCGCGCCGCGGTGGACGTCATGCTGGACGCTACCTTCACCCCCGCCACCAAGGCCGGCGGCTTTGGCACAATGGATCCGGCAATCTGGCAGGAGCAGATTTCGCTCTACAGTCAACTCGGTCAGTTCACCAAACGCACGCCGTCGGTCGACGAGGTAATGACCCTCGATATCCTGAACGCCACCGCAGATACTCGCCCGAAGATCGGTTGATGAGCGAAACCGTAACGATGCCGGCAACGCGCGCGGGCGTTGCCATCGAGTGCCGGGATGTCACGGTGCGGTTTTCCAGCGATCGCGGCTCGGTTACCGCGTTGGCCAACGTTTCGGTGACGCTGGCAGAAGGTGGCTTCCTGACATTGCTGGGGCCGTCCGGTTGCGGCAAGTCAACGTTACTGCGCGTGATCGCCGATATCGTTCAGCCGGTGGCCGGCAGCGTAACGGTACTCGGTCAGACACCCGCGAAGGCCCGCCGCGACCGGCAAATCGGCTTCGTCTTTCAGGACGCTGCCTTGCTGCCGTGGCGCGATGCGATCGGCAATGTCCGCCTGCCGCTCGAGGTTGGTGGACGCCGCACCCTTCCCCCGGGCGCTCCTGGGCCGCAGGAGTTGCTCGATCTCGTCGGCCTCTCCGGTTGGGAAAAAGCCCTGCCGCACGAATTGTCGGGCGGGATGCGCCAACGCGTGGCAATCGCCCGCGCCTTGCTTGGCGGCCCGAGAATATTGCTGATGGACGAGCCGTTCGGGGCGTTGGACGAAATCACCCGCGACCGCCTGAATGAGGAATTACTACGCATCTGGCGCGACACCGCCACAACGATCGTGTTCGTCACCCATAGCATCTATGAGGCCGCCTTCCTCGGGCAACAGGTCCTGATGCTCGCCGCGCGACCAGGCCGGGTACGCGAACTTGTGCCGGTGAACCTGCCGGAACCGCGGCAGCTCTCGGTGCGGGAAACGCCAGGCTTTGCTGCACTCGCCGCGCATCTGCGTGCTGTGCTGGAGACCTGTTGATGTCCGTGACGCTTGCCAGCGCATCGGCAGGTAAGGCCGGACCGGCGGCCGAGGATGATCTCGACGCAGCCTGGCGTGAGGCGCAACGCCGTCTCAGGTTGCGCCGCCGCATGCTGCCTCTGGCCGGCGGCGCCGGTCTGTTGTTCATCTGGTGGGCGCTGATCGCCGTCTTTCATGTGCGGCCGTTCATTGCGCCGTCGCCGGAAGTGGTGGCCATCACGCTCTGGCAGAAGTTCCCCATGCTGATGGCGAACCTATTGCCGACCGCGATCGAGGCAGTGTGCGGCTTCTTGCTTGGCAACCTGACGGCGATCGTCATCGCCACTGTCTTCGTGCATCGCAAGACGATGGAGGAAGCGTTCTTCCCGATCGCCGTGCTGGTCAATTCAATCCCGGTCGTTGCCAAAGCACCTATTCTGATTTTGCTGCTTGGCAATGGGCTGGCGCCCAAAATTGCCATCGCCGCAATCGTTTGCCTGTTCCCGACACTGGTGAACATGGTGCGCGGGCTGGAAGCGGCCAGCCCGCAGGCGATGGAACTGATGCACGTGTTGTCTGCCAGCAAGCGGGAAGTATTCATCAGACTGCGTCTGCCGACTTCGGTACCGTACCTGTTCTCCGCACTGAAGATCGCGGCCAGTACCTCGGTCGTTGGCGCGATCGTCGGCGAGTGGATTGGCTCGCAGGAAGGCATCGGTGCATTAATCATTCAGGCGACCTACAACTTCGATTCAGCGTTGCTCTATGCCACGGTGTTGTGCGGCTCATGCTTCTCGGTGCTGTTCTTCCTGACCATTCGGTTGCTCGAACGGGTCGTGATCAGTTGGCAGCCCGACGTAACGAACTTGTGAAGGAGACGTGACGATGACGGGCCAATACCTTGAAGGCGCCGGTGCCGTTCCGATCGTCTCGCGTGCCGATGTTCTGGTGGTCGGCGGCGGTCCGGCCGGGTTCTCTGCAGCGATCGCAGCGGCTCGCAACGGGGCGAAGGTCACGTTGGTCGAACGTTATCCGTATCTGGGCGGCCTGGCCTCGGGCGGCATGGTCCTGGTGCTGGACGACATGTGCAACGGCGCGGAGATCACCGTGCGCGGCATCTGCGGCGAAATGATCGAGCGTATGGGACGCCACGGGCTGGCTGTCTGGCCCCCGGAAGCCGAACGCGGGCACGATCCGGCGATGTATCGCAAATGGTCGCGCTGGGGCTTGTTCGACTTCAACACGCACACCAAACCGCACCCGATTTGTTACTCGGTAGCGTTTGACCCCGATGGCTGGAAACGCGTCTCGGATGAGATGGTGCAAGAGGCCGGAATCGAGCTTCGCCTGCACAGTTGGTTCTCCCGCGCCATCGTCGAGAATGGCCGCGCCACCGGCGTCGTAGTGGAAACCAAAGCCGGCCGTCAGGCGATCATGGGCGGCATCGTCATCGACGCCACCGGCGATCTCGATGTCGCGGCTGACGCCGGTGCGCAATTCATCGACGGCGCCTACATGGTCACCACCGTCTTCCGCCTTGGCGGCGTCGATACCGATGCCGCAGAACGGTTCCAGTTCGAGGAGCCCGACCGCTTCCGCACCATCGACATGGCGACCCGAAAAATCATTGGAGGCTCCTGGGACTATTGGTGGCTGAAGACGCCGCTGCCTGGCATCGTCTGGTGCAACTGCCCGCACATGACCGGCCTGGACGGCATGAAAGTCGAGGATCTGACGCAAGCGGAATTCGAAGGCCGTCGCCGCATCCATGCGCTGGTCGATTACGTTCGGGCCAACTCGCCGGGCTTTGAGCAATGCTACGTGGTGGACGTAGCGCCGCAGGTCGGCGTCAGGCAGACCCGTCTGCTCGACGGCGAGTATGTAGTGACGAAAGAAGACGTGTTGCAACGTATACATTTTCCGGACAGCGTCGCCCGGGGCCGCGATTACTACACGCCGTATCGCGCGTTGTTGCCTAAAGGCATCGATCAGTTGCTGGTCGCCGGCCGCCATTACTCCGCCACGTCGTCAGCGCAAAAGATATCCCGGGAAATTCCGCCCTGCATGGCGATGGGCGAAGCAGCCGGCGTTGCCGCGGCGATGGCATTGAACTCCGGCGGTCCGGTTCGGGATATCGACGTTCCGGCATTGCAGCGGCGGTTGCGCGAGCAAGGCGCTGATCCCGGTGATCGTCCCGCAACCAACGCACGAGTGCTGGAAGCCCAGTCATGAGCCAACCATTGTCAGGCCTGAAGGTGATCGATTTCACCCAGGTGATGTTGGGGCCGTGCGCGACGCAAACGCTCGGCGATTACGGCGCCGACGTGATCAAGGTCGAGCGGATCGGCGCCGGAGACCTGTCCCGTTCCTCGATCGACAACGATCCCGACGGAATGCAGAACCCGGTGTTCTGCAGCCTCAACCGTAACAAGCGCAGCATCGCGCTGGATCTGAAGTCGCCCGCCGGCCTGGAGATCGTGCGCACTCTGGCAAAAACCGCCGATGTGGTGGTCAACAACTTCCGGGCCGGGGTGATGGAACGGATGGGTCTCGGCTACGACGTGCTGTCGGAGATCAACCCGCGCATCATCTATGCCTTCGGCACGGGTTTTGGCACTGAGGGGCCATATGCGCATAAAGGTGGCCAGGACATCCTCGCCCAGGCGATGACCGGGGTGATGATGCGGAAATGCGATCCATCTGATCCGGTAACGATATATCCTACTGCGCTGGCCGATTATTCGGCCGGTATGCATCTGGTGCAAGGAGTCTTGCTCGCGCTGTTGCAACGGGATCGCACCGGACGCGGCCAGATCGTTGCTGTCTCGCTGTACGACAGCATGCTGGCGATGCAGATGCAGGAAGCCGCGATGTGGCTGATGCGAGACCGGGATTTCAGTTGGGGCTCGATGCCGCATACCGGCGCTTTCGCAACGACCGATGGAGCGATCGTCATCGTCGGCGCCTTCAAGGCAAACCCGCTGCGCGATATCTCCCAGGCGCTTGGCATCGACGATTTGTCGCTGGACGAACGCTTCAACAGCTTCGCCCGCAGTATGAAAAACCGCACTGCATTACATGCCATCTTGCGGGCGCGGATCGCCACCAATTCCACCGCCCATTGGATCGAGCGGCTGGAAGCGTTGGACCTGCTTTGCTCCCCGGTCCGCAATCTGGGTGCCGCTCTGGCCGATCCGCAAACCGCCATCAACGGCATGATCGTGCATGCCCAGGGCGACACCGAATCACTGGGGCTTGTCGGCTCGCCGGTGCATTTGTCGGACCATGGCTTTGTGTTGCGCCATAATCCTCCGAAGTTGGGGGTTCACGGGGCGGAGATCCTGGCCGAACACGGCTACGATCAGCAAACGATCGAACGATTGCGTGCGAAGGGTGTGCTGGCATGACCGCGACGTTGCGCATCGACGGTCATGTGGCTTACGTGACGATCGACCGGCCCGAGGTGATGAACGCGATCGACCAGCCGACCGAGGCAGCGCTCGACGCTATCTGGAACCAGTTGGAAGCCGACCGAGAGGTGCGCGCGGTGGTGCTGACCGGTGCCGGCGAGCGGGCGTTCTGTGTCGGTGCCGACATGAAGAATGTGGGAAAGTCCGGCCTGGAGTACTGGGCTTTTGGCAATCCCAACGGGTTTGGCGGTATTTCGTTGCGGACGACGCTCGATGTACCGGTCATCGCGCGGGTCAACGGTCACGCACTCGGTGGCGGGTTCGAGATGGTGCTCGGTTGCGACATTGTCGTCGCTGCGGGGGAGGCCAGCTTTGGTCTGCCGGAACCACGCGTTGGGCGGCTGCCGCTCGATGGCGGCATGGTGATGCTGCAACGTCAAATCCCGTTCCGCCAGGCGATGGGAATGCTGCTCACCGGCCGCCGTCTGGGTGCCGCTGAGGCCTTGACGATGGGCTTGGTGAATGAGGTGGTGCCTCGCGCGTCCCTGGACGATGCGGTGCAGCGTTGGCTGGCGGATATCCTGGCTTGTGCACCGCTGTCGCTGCGCGCGATCAAGCAGTCGGTCCGTCGCTCTGCGCAATTGAGTGCAGCGGAAGCGCAGGGGCTACGCCTGCCGGCAGTGATGGACTGCCTCGCGTCGCGCGACGGGCAGGAAGGCGTTCAGGCGTTTCGCGAAAAGCGGGCGCCAGTGTGGACCGGGCGGTGATCACACCACCGGATGGTTGGAGGTTGTTGCCGGTTCGCTGCCCCGCACCCAGCATGCAGTTGCGTCAATGCACCCTACGATCGACGCGGGATGCTGGCGCCTTTTCGCCGTGGCCGAAACGAGTAACGGGGCACGCAGCAACACGGATAACCGACGCCACTGACTGATTATTCTGCTGCCCCCGGACCCACCGCCTTCCGTGGCAGGCGCATCAGCAACAGCAGCAGCAGTGCCGGCAAGGTCGTCATGATCAGCATGACGTAGTCATCCGCGTAGGCAACGATCTGCGCCTGCTGGTTGACCATCCGATCCAGCATCGCCGCGCCATGCCGCGTCGCCGGATCGAGCCAATGACGCATCCCGCCGACCGTCTGCAAAGCCCGATTGAACGGCGTGACCGAGGCGCCGATCATCTCATGCATCGCCTGGGAATTATGTGCCAGCAATGACGAAAACACCGAAACCCCGATCGCCGCTCCGACGTTGCGCAACAGGCTGAACAGCGACGCGCCCTCAGTGCGCAATGATGGCGCCAAAGTGACAAAGGCCAACACCGAGAGCGGGCTGAACACCAACCCCATCGCGGCGCCCTGGATCACGATCGCGATAATGATCTCGCGCTCCGATACGTCGGGAGTCCAGCGTGTCATCAGCCAGAACGTATAGGACAGCATCAGCAGCCCGCTGCCGACCAACAGCCGTGCGTCGATTTTCCCTGACAGTTTGCCGCCCAACATGGTCGTCACCAGGCTGCCAAACCCGCGCGGCGCCATGATCAGGCCAGCCGTCTCCACCGGATAGTTGCTTAGCACCTGAAGCCATGGCGTCATCAGCGCGAGGCTCGAGACCATCAGGACGCCGACCATGAACATCATGGTAAGGCCGGATGAAAAGTTGACATCCTTGAATACCGCCAACCGGATCAGCGGCTCGCGCGCAGAAACGATATGAACCAGAAACAAATAGAAGCCGAGGCCGGCGAACACTGCCTCGGTGATGATTTCGCGGGACGTGAACCAGTCCTGATCCTGGCCGCGATCGAGCATCAGTTGCATGGCGCCGATCGCCACCATCAGGACGCCGAAGCCAAGCCAGTCGAAGCGCAATTTGCTCTCTCCGCTGCTGCCCGGCAGGAAAACCATCAATCCGGCGGCGGCGAGCAGGCCGAACGGGAGATTGATGTAGAAGACCCAACGCCAGCTGTAGTTCTCGGTCAGCCAGCCGCCGACGGTCGGACCCATGATCGGGCCCAACATGACCCCAACGCCCCAGATTGCCATGGCGAAGCCGCGCCGTTCGGGCGGGTAGATGTCGAGCAGCGTGGCCTGCGAGAGCGGCACCAGGGCGGCGCCGAACATGCCCTGCAGAATGCGAAACATCACGATCTGGCCAAGCGACTGCGCCGCGCCGCAGAGCATCGAGGCGATGGTGAACCCAATGATGCAGCCGACATAAAGCGGTTTGCGCCCGAAGCGCGCCGCCAACCAGCCGACCGGCGCGGTCATGATCGCCGAGGCAGTGATGTACGAGGTCAGAACCCAGAGGATCTCGTCAAAGCTGGCGGAGAAACTGCCCTGCATGTACGGCAGCGCCACGTTGGCGATGGTTTGGTCGAGCAACTGCAACACCGTGGCGCCGATTGCGCACGCTGTGATCATCGCCCGGTGGGGCGTATCCTGGTGGACAGTCTCTCCCGGCATGGTGGCGACCTTGTCGTCGTCCGCAGTGCAGGCCGAAAGCATGCCGACAACAGACCGCCACCGTCAAACGTCTCGGGATCACGCGGCAAATCGACGGGCAAAATAGCCGGAAATCACCTGCGCACAGGCCGCAGTGCACGCGAGACAACTCGCCAATCACGCGTACGATTGCTATGCGACGAATGCGCAGTGCCTGCTCCACGCGGACCGGTCCGTTGAAAACGTTCCCGGAGTCTGATCCCACCGATCAAGCGTGCCCTGCCGGCCGGCAGCGCGGAGGCCGAGGCCCGACCGACATCGGAGTGGGCAAAAGGGTTGCGGTATGACGAGCGGTACGAAGTGGCGGGATGCGATCATCGTTGGTGGCGGCCACAATGGCCTCGTCTGCGCCTGGTATCTGGCCCGTGCTGGCCTAAGGGTGACGGTCTGCGAGGCGCGCTCGATCGTCGGCGGTGCAGCGGTAACCGAGGAATTTCTGCCCGGCTTCCGCAACTCGGTGGCCAGCTACACGGTCAGCCTGCTCAATCCGCGGGTGATTGCCGACATGGGCCTGCACAACCATGGCCTGCGCATCGTGGAGCGGCCGATTGCCAACTTCCTGCCCCTCGGCGAATCCCAGTACCTCAAAGTTGGCGGCGGATTGCACCGCACTCAGGCGGAGTTCAGCAAATTCTCCCAGCGCGATGCCGAGGCCCTGCCAGCCTATTATGCCATGCTCGAGGAAATCGGTGACGTCCTCCGTGACCTGGCCCAGAAAACCCCACCCAATCTGGGCGACGGATTGCCAAATCTGCCGCGGGCCAGGCGCCAGGGCCGCCTGCTGGGGTCCCTGTCCCTGGCACGCAAGGCCGACCTGCTGGACCTGTTCACCGAAAGCGCCAGCGCATTTCTGGACGGATGGTTCGAAAGCGAGCCTGTCAAGGCTGCCTTCGGTTTCGATGCCGTCGTCGGCAACTTCGCCAGCCCGGACAGCCCAGGATCGGCGTATGTGCTGGTGCATCATACGTATGGCGAGGTGAATGGCAGGAAGGGGGCCTGGGGTCATGCCATCGGCGGCATGGGCTCCATCACCCAGGCCATGGCCAAGGCCTGCGCGGCTTTGGGTGTGGAGATCCTGACCAACGCACCCGTCCGGCAGGTGTTGGTGGAGGGAGGCAAGGCAGCGGGCGTGGAACTGGCCGACGGAAGACTTCTTGCCGCACGGATCGTCGCCTCCAACGTCAATCCCTCGCTACTGTTCCAGGGTCTTGTCGCCCCCGCCGATCTGCCAGCCGAATTTCGCCGCCGCATGGCGCGCTACCGCAACGGCTCGGGCACGTTCCGGATGAACGTCGCGTTGTCGGAGTTGCCGGACTTTACCTGTCTCCCGGGCGGGACTACAGCCGAGCATCACCAAAGCGGCATCATCATTGCGCCGTCCCTGGCCTACATGGACGCGGCCTGGCGCGACGCAAAAGCCTTCGGCTGGTCATACAAGCCGATTGTCGAGATGCTGATCCCCTCAACGTTGGACGACAGCCTGGCCCCGCCCGGCCGGCATGTGGCGAGCTTGTTCTGCCAGCAATTCGCGCCGGTGCTGCCAAACGGAGGTTCGTGGGACGACGTGCGTGAAAAGGTGGCGGACCTCATCATCGATACGGTCAACGATCATGCGCCCAATTTCAAGGGTTCGGTGCTGGGTCGGATGATCCTCTCACCGCTCGATCTGGAGCGCACTTTCGGACTGACCGGCGGAGACATCATGCACGGCCACCTGTCACTGGATCAGCTTTGGGCGGCGCGACCGGTACTGGGCTACGCGAGCTACCGCGCGCCGATCAAGGGCCTCTACATGTGCGGCGCGGGCACCCATCCGGGCGGCGGCGTCTCGGGCAATCCGGGCCGCAACGCCGCGCGAGAGATCCTGCGCGACCGCGGCCTGCTGGCGGCAATCGGCCATGCCCTGATCGGGTTCGTTCCGCCTGGGCGTCGGCGCGGGACCGCTGATAACTGACTACAACCTTGCGGATCCGGACGGCTGTCTTAGGCTGCCAGGGTGACCTGCGTCCAAGGGCCCGACGGCACGACATGCTCAATCCATCCGGGCGCGGGTAAGGTCGTTACCCCAGCGTTGGTGGAGGGACGCAATGCCGGACACACTTCTGCTTAAGGCCACGCGCTATCAGACACTGCATGCTCCGCCGGGGCCTGTCCTCGCCGGCGGATGTTGGGATGCCGGCTCGGCCATGCTGTTGGCCCATGCCGGGCTCGAACTCCTGGAAACGAGCAGCGCCGGCGTGATGTTCGCGCGCGGGTTACCCGACGGTGATGGCCTCGCGACCCGCGATCTGATGCTGGAGAATGCCCGATCGATTGCTGCCGCAGTTGATATCCCGGTCACCGCCGATCTCGAAAACGGCTTTGGCAAAAATCCTGACGTGGTGGCGGAAACGATCCGAATGGCGGGTGAAACCGGGATCGTGGGCGGTTCCATCGAAGATACGACGGGCGACCGGAACGATCCGATTCTGCCGCTCGGTTTGGCGGTTGAACGGATCAGGGCCGCGGCCGAGGCAGCGCGCCGCCTGCCATTCCCATTCGCGCTGACGGCGCGCGCCGATCAATATATGCACAGCCAACCCGACCTCGCCGCGACGATCGAACGCGTGCAGCAATTTCAGGAGGCGGGCGCCGATATGATCCTGGTGCCTGGCCTGACCGGGCGACCGGAAATCGAAACATTGTGCCGCTCGGTCGACTGCCCGGTCGCGGTCGTTGTCGGGTTGTCAAATTATCGGCCGGACCTCGCAACATTTGCAATGCTCGGCGTCCGGCGGGTCATTGTCGGAAGTTCGCTGGCGCGTATCGCCTATTCTGGGTTGTTGAACGCGGCGCGCGAAATGATCGACGCCGGCACGTTCGGTTTCGCGGACGGACTGATGCCATTTGGTGAACTGAACGATTTATTTCGTCTGCTGTCTGCCGGCCGCAGGTAGGAACAGACCGCCCCTATTTAGATGGGATCCCTGACAGCGCGGCGGCGAAGCGGACGGGTCGCGATGGTAGCGGCGGGCGGATTTGAACCACCGACCAAGGGATTATGATTCCCCTGCTCTACCGCTGAGCTACGCCGCCATCGGTTCGGAAGGCGCGGGGAATACTCTCGACCGGGCGTTCCCGTCAACCGCCGATCCGCCGCCGTCTCCTGGACCGCCCCGGTCAGCCCGCCGCACCGTACAGTCCGAACAGGCATTTGGCCGCCAGCTCAGCCCGCTGTTGCGCCTCCGCTTCGCCGGGTGGCGGTGCCACACGCATCAACAGCCGGACCAGCAGGCCGCCGCCCATCAGCAAGGAAAGAAACAGCCCTGCCATATCGGCCGGCTCACCCGAGCCCAGGAGACCCTGCGTGGATGCCGCAGAAAGCAGCTCGATCAGTGCCGCGTTATTCGCCTCTCGTCCATGTCGGTCGAGCGTGTGCGCGACGTCGGGCGCGTTCTCCGCTTCAAGTATGGCAAGGCGATAGGTGGCCAGTACTTCAGGCCGGCTGACCTCCCGTACAACGGCCATACCGAACTCGGTCAGGGTCCGATGCAGGCTGTCCTGATCGGTCGGCACCGGCAGGTCAAGCGGGCGCCGCATGCGTTCCGCCCGTTCGGCCACACAACTGGCCAGCATCGCTTGTTTGCTGCCGAAATTGGCATACAGGTCGCGCTTCGATACCCGGGCGAGGCGGGCGATCTGTGCTGTGCTCGTTCCGCCGTAACCAAGCCGCATGAACGCACCGAAAGCGGCGTCCAGAATACGCTCGCGGATAGTTGGAGGACTGCTCGACATTTGGCTCCTTGACACGGTACCAAACGGTACCGTAAACGTGAAAAGTAAGGTACTAATCAGTACCAGGAGGCCATACAACTTCATGAGCGAAGCCGCCACAACGCCCGTCGTCCGGCTTGACCATATCGCCCGAACCTACCGCGTAGGCTCGGTGATGATCCCGGCAGTGCGCGACATCACCCTGGAGATACAGCCGAGGGTGTTCAGCGTGATCGTTGGGCCGTCCGGCAGCGGGAAGACGACGTTGCTGAATATGATCGGTTGCATCGATGTCCCCGATAGCGGCGGGGTCGAAATCCGCGGTGAGGACGTGCTGCGCCTGTCGGACAACGCGCTGGCCGATTTCCGGGCGCGCACCATCGGTTATGTGTTCCAGGCGTTCAATTTGATCCCGGTGCTTTCGGCGTTCGAAAATGTGGAATATCCGCTGCTGTTACTGAACGTGCCGGCAGCGGAACGGCGGCGGCGAACGCTTGCCATGCTGGAGGCGGTGGGATTGGCAGCCCAGGCGAAACAACGGCCAAACGAATTATCCGGTGGCCAGAAACAGCGGGTGGCAATAGCGCGTGCTTTGGTCAAAGAACCCGCTCTGGTGTTGGCCGATGAGCCAACCGCGAATCTCGACAGCGTCACCGGTGCTTCGATCACCGCACTGATGCGGCGCATGCAAGAGGAATTCCACACCAGCTTCATCTTCTGCACCCACGATCCACGGTTGATGGCAGAGGCCGATCAGACGTTCTCCATTCGCGATGGGATGTTGGTATGATGCTGTTCCGTTTGGCCATTCGCAACATTTCCCGCAATCGCCGCCGGTCGATCATGACGGCCTCCTTGGTCGCCGTGGGCGCTCTGGCACTGCTGATGTTCGGTGCCTTCACCACCTATATTTTCGCCGGTCTGGAGACCGGGCTCGTGCAAAGAGGCGGACATCTCGCGGTGTACCGGTCGGGATATTTTCTGTTCGGACCCGGCAATCCGGCCGCTTATGGGATCGACGATTATCAGAGTGTGATGCGGGATATCAACTCCGATCCAGTGCTGCACGACATGATCAACGTGATCACCCCAACCCAGGCCGTCGTTGGAATTGCCGGCAACTTTAACGGTGGTGCCAGCGCCTCAAAAACATTCTTCGGCATCGGTCTCGTAGGGACGGATCAGGAGAAGATGCGCCAATGGAATGAACACGGCGCGAGCCGGCCTTATGTCCCCGACAACCGGCTCAGCGATCCGGCTGCATCGCGGGGATTAATTGGCCGCGGCGTGGCCCGGATGCTTGGTTTATGCGGAGCGCTGCATGTGCCCAATTGCCCGGTGCCGCCGCCTCCAGTTGAGGCCGCCGGCAATGCGCCGGCGCTTGACCCCGCGCTGGCGGATCTCGCGCAGTCTGAGCAGGGGACGCAGTCGGCTTCGGGCACGGCGCCGCAGATCGACCTGCTGTCGGCGACCGCCAATGGTGCGCCGAATATCGTCAGCCTCGAGGTTGCCGGGGTCGATACGCAACCGGTGAAGGAGTTGGACGACAACTACGTGGCGATGCCCTTGGCGCTGGCGCAACAACTCGTCTACGGCAGGGGCGAGCACAAGGTGACCGGGATTGTCCTGCAGTTGCATCGTACCGAGGATGTGCCGGTGGCGCGTGCCCGTCTGCTCGCGCTGATCGCGGAGTGGAAACTGCCTTTGGAAGTGCGCGACTTCCGGGAACTGAACCCGTTCTTCGTGCAGGTGGTCGCGTTGTTCAGTCTGATCTTCCTGTTTCTGGCACTGATCATGGTGATGATCGTGCTGTTTGCGGTGGTGAACACCATGACGATGAATGTGTTGGAGCGTACTGCGGAAATCGGCACGGTGCGGGCGATGGGCGTGCGGCGGGCCAGCATCCGGCGACTGTTCCTGGCGGAGGGCGCGGTACTCGGAGCTCTGGGCGCATCACTTGGCGTTGTCGTCGCGTTCATCGCGATCGCCCTCGTCAATCACAGCGGATTGCAGTGGACCCCGCCCGGGAATACCGATCCGATACCGTTCCAGCTCGCGTGGCCGACACGCCCGGTATTGTTGCTCGGTACCTGGCTCGGTCTGGTACTGGTGGCGACGCTGGCCACCTTGCCCCCGGCGAACCGAGCGGCGCGCAGCCGGATCGTGGATGCGCTGCGTCATGTCTAAGAACGCGACGCGACGCTTGGTCCTGATCGCCGCCGTGCTTGCCGCGAGCGCTGGTGGGGCCCGTGCACAGTCTGCACACGACATAATTGCGGGCGCTGACCGGGTGCGTAACCCGGGCGAACCATTCCGTACGACAACGATCCTGACGGAATACGTGCGGGGCAAAGCTGGCGATCAGACCATGCTGGCCGTCTATTCCAAGGAGGATAAGACCAGTGGCCAGTTCCGCAATTTGGTGCGCTATCTGCAGCCGCCACGCGACTCCGGAAAAATGGCACTGCTGGACGGACAAAATCTTTGGTTTTACGACCCCGCAGCGAAATCCAGCGTGCGGATTTCCACGCAACAGCGATTGGTTGGGCAGGCCGCAATCGGCGACGTCCTGACGATCAATTTCGCGGTCGATTACACCGGCACCTTGCTTGGCGACGAAACCATCACCGACGCCGAGCATCAGACGCGGAATTGCTGGCACCTCGATTTACGCGCTGCGACCTCGACGGCGGTCTATAGCCGGGCGGAATACTGGGTCGAGCACGGCTCGTTCTGGCCGATAAAATCCAAATTCTATTCCGACAGCGGACGGGTACTGAAAGTGTTGTATTATCGCGGCTTCATGCAGCGGCTTGGAGCGGTGCGACCCAGTGGCGCGGTGATTATCGATGCCGTTGACTCGACATTGGTCACGACGGTGCAGTTCGACAATCCGACGTTCCAGGATATTCCGGACTTTTGGTACCAGCGCGATTACCTGCCCAGACTGCGACCGGAATGACGCGCTGGCTGGTCGCGGTGATGCTGGTCGGGCTGGGTTCTGTGTCGCCCGCTTTGGCCGCCGACGAGGACACCGATCTGAACCGAATTCCAACCGAGGCATCGCCGGCCGTGGCACCTACTCAACCGGCGGCGACATCGAAAGACGTGAATTATATCGGCGATGCCCTGGAATTGTCCGCCACGCGGAACGGTCTCGCAGTACCGTTTCCGCCGCCTCAACCACCGAGTTGGGAAAACTGGCTGTTCCTCGATGCGCGCGATGAATGGAGCCTCGGGGACGCCTGGCGGCTGAATTACAGTGGTCGGCTGAATTTCCGGACCTCGAACAGCATTCCCTTCCTCACGCACGAGAATGTGCGAAACGACCTGCGCGAGTTGTTCGTCGAATGGCAACCGACCGATACCGCATGGCTCGAACTGGGCCGGATCAATATCCGCAATGGTGTCGCTCTGGGCTTCAACCCCACCGATTTCTTTCGCCCACGCACTGTCATCGAACCATTGACCGCCGATCCGTCCGTGTTGCGTGAAGATCGCCTGGGTGTGCTGATGCTGACCGGTCAGTGGCTCTGGAGTTCCGGCTCCATTACCGTGGCGTATGCACCGAAAGTGACACGGCCGACGCCAATTTATGGCATTCGGACCGAGCAGAACTTTGATCCCGAGCTTGGTCAGACGAACACCGATGACCGGGTCATGGCGAAGGTCAGTCTGAACCTGGCGGACACGTTCAATCCGGAGTTGCTGTATTATCATGCAGGAAACCGGACACAGATTGGCACCAATCTGACGACTCCGATCGGCCGGAGTACCGTAGCGTATCTGGAATGGGCCGGCGGCGTGCGTTCGGACCTGATTGCCGACGCCTTTCGCTTTGGCGCGACAACCGGGTCGTTGCCTGCCTCAGCAATGCGGCTGCTGCCGAATAATGCAGATACCAGCTTCATGAATGACCTCTCGGTCGGGGTTTCCTATGCCACCGCGAACCGCATCACGCTCAACGTGGAATATCATTTGCATCAGGCTGGGTTTTCGGCCGAGGACTGGAGCCATTGGTTCAATACCGCAGCGCAACGTGGCTCCGTTCCGGGCGTGAAGGCCGCGCTGTGGTTTCTGCGCTCCTATGCGCAAGACCAGCAGGAGCCGACCGACCGACATGCCGCCTTCGTCCGGCTGGATTGGCAGGACGCGTTCGTGACGGACCTGGAGCTGACGGCGTTGGCGACAGTCAATTTGCAGGATGCGTCCGGGTTCTTGCAGGCCACCGCCGAGTACCACGTGTCACGGACGTGGACGATCGCCGGCCTCGTTGGTGGGACCGTTGGCGGACGCCGCTCCGAATACGGCAGCTTGCCTGGGCTCGCCAGCGCCTTACTGCGGGTCAACCGCTATTTTTGAGCCGGGCGGTCGCCCAACTACTACGTCATCGTCCGGACAGGTTACCGCCGCGGCGCAAGCCCAGATCGACCCAGGCGCAGGCACTTTCGTCCATGATACCACGCATGACCTGGCGAAATCCCGCGAGCGCATCTGGACCCGCCGCGTGGAACGCCTCGGCGAGGCGGGCTTGTTGGCGCTCGAACAACCGCCGCTCCAATGCTTCGCCGGCGCCGGTCAGATGTAACAATCGCTGTCGGCGGTCGCCCACCCCTGGGCTTTGGGCGACGTAGCTGCGGTCAATCAGTTCGCTCAGCACCCGCGCAAGAGACTGTTTGGTGATACGCAGGATCGACAGCAACTCGGAGACGGTGATGCCCGGATGCCGGCCAATGAAATGCATCGCCCGGTGGTGCGCCCGGCCAAGGCCGAGTTCCTCCAGGATCACATCCGCCGCGTTGGTGAAGTCGCGATAGGCGAAGAACAGCAGGTCCTGCGCAATGCGGATCTCCCGGTCTGGGATCGATTGAACGGCCTTTGGGGTCTCGTCAGCCATGCTGGCCTGATCTCGCATTCGTGTCAGTCGTTGGCCAGTCATACCATCCCACCGTGAGACGGCCCACCTGGCCTGTCCCTGTCATACCCGATATCGGCCAGAAACCTGGAAGCCCCACTCCAGGTTCCATCATGGCGGCCCGCAAGCGAACAAAGCCGAGCGATAGGTGTCGCCGGCGCCGTCAGGCCCGAGCGGGAGGGGTGGTTGGGCTCCCGCCGACCGCGTAGTTTCTTCGGCCAAAGAAACCTTGGACGGCATCAACGAAACGGTTGAGGATCAGAATCACCAACGATGTGCTGAACCCGAGTATGAATGGCAGCACGAGCATCGTCGCCTGAATCGTAACGGCAGGCGGCTGCGGCCCGGGAAGCAGAATCTGGTTCCCATTCACAATAGCCTTGCAAAAGTCGAGAAACTCCTGGAATCCGAACGGCAGCGTGAGTACCAGCCCAAACAAAGCGCCAAGAGCAATCCGCATAACGATCAGCCGTTTGTTGGTTAAATCAAACGAGATATCTTCCTGGACTGAGAGAGCATTCATGCCGATGAACGCTATTGCCCCAATTGCCCCCAACGACATCAGCCATACGAGGTAGAATGGTAACACATTTGCACCAAGACTACCCATTCGAAGCAGGTCAAGGTTGGGAGATACGATTGCCAGGATCAAAGCGACCAGGGCGATCAATGCCAGAATCAAAGGCAACCACGCGAGCATAGCCGGGACAGCGCCGAGCACGAACCGTCGTCGCAACGTGGGTGTAAGCAAACTGAACAGCATCCGAGTGTGACGTTCGACCTGCTGCCACTCTTCCGCTGAGGGATCCCGGCCCATGTTGTCCGGCAAATGATTGCGTCGGAGCAAGTTCAGCCGGCCAAATTCCAGCGCGCTCGCATCCGACATGCCTACGCCTACGGCTTTCTGGATGAGGAACGATCGTAACTCCTTCAGCCGTCCAAGATCCTGCATGAAGCGTTCATCATTGATTCGCGTGTTGAGTGGGCCAACCGCTGGTTCGTCGCCTGGCCGCGGGTCCGCGGCCGTGCTTTCAGCGTTGAATACTGCATTCGCTGTGGCTGTAGGTTGGCCACCGATTTTTTGCTGTACTGCCAGGGCATTTGGACCGTTGATCATTCCCCCAGGGTCCGACGTTCTGTTGCCGGAACCGTTTGGTTTGACCGCCAGGATGTCGCCTTGTTCTGCATTTGAGCCGGCTGGAGTGGGATCTGCGAATTCGTCAATTGCCATCGTCGTTTTCCCAGGTCTGCATTACTCTATCGACCAATCGACTTATGAACCAGCTTACTTTTTTGGGCAAGCAAACTTTTGCCAAACAGCACATTCAATCGAAGCGGCGGAGTTCGACATTTGTCCCAATTGGTGTCCCTGGCCCGCCTGCTGAAGTTCCTCCCCGTGGGCATTCAGACCGATCCACGACCCGACGAACATCGGCAGCAAGTGCGGTCAACCTCTGTCTGCGCAACGGATGGCCGGACCGATTTGGCCGCACGACAATCTACGCGGGCACGGCGCTTGCGCGGCGTCGCCGCAAACGGTTCTATGGACGAAAGTCTGCCGAGAGGCACGCGCACAAACGGCGAAGGGTCAGGAACGCCGGTCGGAACACCAGAGGGGCAACTGCATGGCCTGGCGGATCGGCATCGACATTGGCGGCACTTTCACCGACGTGGCCATGGTCGAGGAAACCGGCGGGCGCATCGGCATTGCCAAAGTGTTGACGACACCGCACGATTTCGGCCAGGCGGTGATCGAGGGCATAAGCCAGGGCCTGACACAACACGGCATTGACCCGGGTGACGTCTCGCTGCTGTCCCACGCCACCACCGTCGTGACCAACGCGCTGCTCGAGCACAAGGGTGCGCGGGCCGGCTTCATCGCCACGCGTGGCTTTCGCGACCTGTTGGAGCTGCGCCGTTCGTCGCGCATCGACCTGTACGATCTGTTCCAGGACGCGCCTTCCGTGTTGGTGCCTCGCCGTTGGCGCTACGAGATCACCGAACGGATCGACGCCCAGGGCGAGGTGGTGACACCGTTGGCGGAGCAAGAGGTTTTCGAGATTGCCGCAGCAATCCGTGACGCCGGTTTGCAGACGGTTGCCATTTCGCTGATGTTCTCCTTTCTCAACGATACCCACGAACGCCGTCTCGGCGCGTTGTTGCGAGAAGCGCTGCCCGATGTCGCGGTGTTTCTGTCCTGCGACGTGCTGCCGGAAATCCGCGAATTCGAACGCGCCAGTACGACCGCGGTCTGTGCCTACGTTGGGCCGCTGCTGGCGGGATATCTGGATCGGTTGCGGCGGGCGACGGAATCGCTTGGCTTGCCGGAACTGCACGTGATGGGCTCCAGCGGCGGCGTCATCGACATCGCCGAGGCGTTGCGCATGCCCGCCGCCGTTGTCGAATCCGGACCCGCCGCCGGGGTCATCGCCGCCGCTCTGGCCAGGCGGCAACTTGACCTTACCGATGTGATCTCGTTCGACATGGGCGGCACCACGGCGAAGGCCAGCGTCATCGCCGGGGGCGAGATCGCGGTGACCGCCGAGTACGAGGTCGGAGGCTCGGGCAGCGCCAGCCGCTGGATGAACGGCACCGGCCACCCGATCCGGGTCCCGGTGATCGATTTGGCCGAGGTCAGCGCCGGAGGCGGCAGTATCGCCTGGATCGACCCCGGCGGTTCCCTTCGAGTTGGCCCGCACAGTGCCGGCGCCGATCCTGGTCCGGCCGGATACGGCGCGGGCGGCACCTCGCCGACGGTGACCGACGCAGACCTGGTATTGGGCTATCTGGATCGCCAGGCGTTACTTGGTGGCGCTCTGGTCGTCGATCTACCTGCCGCCGAGCGAGCCATCGATCAGGCCGTTGCTCGGCCATTGGGACTGACCGTGCCGGAGGCCGCCGCACGTATCGCCGAAATCGTCAATGCCAACATGGCTGAGGCGCTGCGCATCGTCTCCATCGAACGCGGCCATGACGCACGCGGATTTAGCCTGATCGCATTCGGCGGCGCCGGCCCGGTACACGCCGCTGCTCTGGCGGAGGAATTGCAAATCCCCGAGGTCATTGTGCCGCCGGTCCCCGGCGCGTTCTCGGCGCTGGGCCTGGTGGCCAGCGATCTGAAACGCGACTACGTGCGAACTTTGTATGCCGATCTCGGTTCGGTCGAGCCGTCCCGCGTCGCCGCGGTCTTCGCCGCGATGGAGGTATCCGGCGCGGCGATGCTGGACGCTGCACACGTCCCGCTGGAACGTCGGGCCATGCCACGGCAGGCCGATTTGCGTTACCGCCGCCAGGCTTATGAACTGACCGTGCCAATCGAGGACGGCCCGGTCACTCGCGCCAGCCTGGACGCGGCGATGGCCGCGTTTCATGCCAAACATGAACTGACCTACGGCCATGCCAACCGAGGCGAGCCGGTGCAACTGGTGAATTTGCGGCTGTCTGCGATTGGCCGGTTACCTGCAATGATGCTGGCGCAGCGGGGCGATGCAGCAGCGGCGCGGACCCGGACGCGTGACGTTTGGTTCGCCGGCACCGGGTTCACCGCAACGCCGGTGCATTGGCGGCCTGGTCTCGCGGCGGGCGCGGTCGTTAGCGGGCCGGCGGTTGTCGAGGCGGTCGACTCGACAACGGTCGTGCCGCCAGGCTGGACGGCTCGCGTAGACGACATGGGCTTCATTCGGCTGACCAGGAGCTGACTGATGGACGATGCAAACGTGCGGGCATTCAAGACCGATCCGGCGCGGTTCGAGGTGGTGAAAAACGCGCTGACCTCAGCGGCCGAGGAAATGAAGATCGTCCTGGCGAAAACCGCCTATTCGCCGCTGCTGAAAGTCGCCGGAGATTATTCCTGCGGAATATTCGACGTGGCAGGCAATATGGTGGCGCAAGGGCCGGATTTGCCGATCCACCTCGGCTCGATGCCGGACGCGGTTCGAGCCGTCGTGCAGGCATTTCCCGATGTCGTGCCGGGTGATGTATTCATTCACAACGATCCGTATCAGGGCGGTTCGCATCTGCCGGATGTGAACGTGGTGGCACCGGCGTATTTTGGCACGCGGCTGCTCGGGTTTGGTTGCGTGCGGGCGCACTGGCCGGATATCGGCAGCGCCACGCCTGGCAGTTACGGCGCCGTGACGGAAATCTACGGCGAAGGACTGCGCCTGCCGCCGGTGCGACTGTATCGCGCCGGCAAGCCCGACCCGGGCATCGAGGCCATCATCTTCGCCAATGTCCGCACGCCGGCGGAACGACTGGGCGATCTGCGAGCCCAGGTGGCGGCGAACCGACGGGCGGAGGCCAGACTGGCGGCATTGTCGGAGAAGTATGGCGCGGACGTGCTGCTCGGCATCATGGCGGAGGTGCAAGACTACTCCGAAACGATGATGCGTGCGGCACTGCGGCGGCTGCCCGATGGCGAGGCATCGTTCGAGGATGTGTTCGACGGCGACGGCGTCATCGCGGCGGGTGACAGCGAAGACCGGACGTTTTCGGTTCGGCTGTCCGTGCGGAAATTGGGCGATTCGATCAGCGTGGATTTCACCGGCTCCGATCCCCAGGTCGCCGGACCAATGAACGCGCCACTGACGGTGACGGCGTCCGGTGTGTATTGCGCATTGAAAATGATTGTCGACCCTGGCAGCCTCATCCCGCCCAATTCAGGATGCTGGCGGCCGGTGTCGGTCACTGCGCCGGAGGGCTGCGTGGTGAATGCAAAGCTGCCCGCGCCGGTGGTCTATGCCAATCACGAGATGTCGCACCGGATAGCGGACATGGTGATGGCGGCGATGTTCCAGATCACGCCGCGGACGGTGATGGCGGGATCGCAGGGGACCTCGGCAGTCGTGACATTTGGCGGCACCGATTATCGCAACGGCGAACGCTACGTGAGTTACGAGTCGGTCAAGGGTGGGTTCGGTGCGCGACCCGTCAAGGACGGCATCAACGCGGTGGCGAGCACCATCAGCAACATGATGAACACGCCGATCGAAATCCTGGAGATGAGTTTTCCGCTGCGGGTCGAGGAATACGCCCTGATCCCCGACAGCGGCGGCGCCGGCACCTGGCGCGGCGGACTGGGTGTGCGGCGGGTCTGGCGGGTGTTGGAGCGGGACGCTCACGCTGCGGTATGCTGCGAGCGGACGGTGACGCCACCGTTCGGACTGGCAGGCGGGTCGGCGGGGGCAAAGGCGAAGTTGACCTTGCGGTTGCCGGATGGAAGCGCTCGGAAGCTGACCAGCAAAGGCGGGTTTACTGCGCCGGCCGGATCGCTGCTGGAGGTGGAAGCGCCAGGGTCCGGTGGTTATGGGCCACCTGGCGGCCGAGATCCCAAACGGCTGGCCGAGGATTTGGCTGACGGTTACGTCTCGCCCGAGGCCGCGACACGGGATTACGGTACCGGCGCAGCCTGAGTTCGGAACTGACGCAGGCAACCCACCGCCGGAAGGGAACGCCAGGCGTAGCGGCAGTTACCAGTCGACGAGCGCTCTGGGCGAGGCGGGCGTAAGTTGCACCATTGCCAAACCCTGGCCAGCGATGCCGAGGGCGCGCGCGGCGCCGACCGACAAATCGAGCACCCGCCGGCGCGACGGCAAGCGGTCGTTCACAGTGACGATCAGGCTGCGGCCAGTGCCCAGTACGGTGACGAGGATCTTTGTGCCCATCGGCAGGCATGGGTGCGCCGCAGTCATCGCCCACATATCGAATGTTCCACCACTTGCCGTCCGGTTACCCTGCAGCCCTGGGCCGTACCATGACGCGACGCCGGTTTGCCCGTCCGATACTGAGCAAGCGCGTGCCTGGCCCAAAAGACTCGAGAAAACCGCCACACCCAGGATAATGGCCGGCCGCAAGTACTGCCGGAGCTTATCGCCCAATCGGGCAGGAAGAGTTTTAGTAACAGTCACTTCTCGCGAACCGTTCTCGGTCATTGTGAAGTCCCCGATGGATTGATCGTTCCCGTAACGACCCACGATATCCTCTCGTTTGCCACACTGTATCGGCATTATTGCCACACCTTTGCTTCAACGCGCGGCAGGACGGTCAACGAATGCACTGGTTTGATTTGGGTGGCAACCCCGTTTCTGCAAGAAAATGCAGTTCTGCCGTCACAAAGTTGCAATGAACGGCTTGCGCGGGCGCGCACTGGCATCCCGATGAACCCGATCAAATCGGGCGGAGATTTGGACCCGAGAAAAAGACCGGTGAACCCGATCCGCCTACCACGCCGCGTCAAGCAGCTCCCGCACCATCGGTGGCCCATCGATCTTGCGCGGGTTGGTATGCACCCACCGGTCATGCATCGACTGCCGGGCGATCGCATCCAGTTGCTCCGGCCTCACCCCGACATCGCGCAACGTTGCCGGCAAGCCAAGGCTGGAGATCAGGGCCGCCACGGCGTCGGCTGCGGTCATCT
>Ga0187867_10001086_pt1 | contig 23735 bp, 18 predicted proteins | sample June2016WEW_13_1_FD_132976 | JGI IMG/M metagenome (GOLD analysis project Ga0187867, IMG submission 132976) | Peatland microbial communities from SPRUCE experiment site at the Marcell Experimental Forest, Minnesota, USA - June2016WEW_13_10 | ecosystem: Environmental > Terrestrial > Soil >... | reverse complement strand
TGTGGTTCTGCATGTCTTCCGTCCGCCGGAGGCTGGCGATCAGGCTCCCGACGACCAGGCGCCGGACTCGAAGGCCCTCTACGACAGGTGCCAGGCCTCGCTCCAGGAGCTGCGCAGCCAGGCCGTGCAGGCGGGTGTGCAGTGCGAGGCCATTCTGGGCAGCGGAAACCCAACCGCGACCATCCTGCAGACCATCTCCGCAAAGAAGATCGATCTTGCCATTATGGGGACCAGCGCGCTGCACGGCCTGGAACGCATCGTCTTCGACTCGACCACCGAGGCGGTGCTGCGCAAGGCCCCCTGCCCGGTGCTGACCGTGGGGCCCCATGCCATGAGCAGCGAGAAGGCGCTGCAGTCGGTTGGGCCGGTCATCTTCGCCACCGACTTTCACTTCACCACCATTCACGCCATGCGCTTTGCCGCATGCTTCTCGCAGTTGACCGCATCGCCGCTGCATTGCCTTCATGTGATGCCGCGGACGCTGGAGGCCTGCACCCAGTGCCAGGATGTGCCGTCGATCATGTCCGAGGCGCTGCAGCAGCTTGCCAACGAGAGTGGCTTGGTCGTCGGGGCGCCCATCTGCTCCACCACCTACGGCTGCGAGGTATCCTGCGGGGTGGTGGACTACGCCCGGGAGCAGAAGGCCAAGCTGATCGTCCTGGGCGTGCGCAAGGCCTCGCTGGAGGCATCCGAGACGCACCTGCATATCGCCTACCGGATCATCACCGAGGCCCCCTGCCCGGTGCTCACCATGGCCTTCGCATCGCAACCGGATGTGGCGATTGAGACAGTCCGGCGCAAGGCCCCTGCGATGGCCTGAAACAGCCTGGGGTGTGGAAGATGGGTGCGGTTCGGGGCTGGCTTGGGCCTGGGGGCAACCTCTAATCGTGTGCGGACCGGGCCCAATTTGCGGTATTCCTGCATCTGTACTACAGTTGGAGAACCTTCCTAAGAGGTATGCCATGAGCACAAGCCCAATCTCAAATCCCAAAGATGCTGCTGATCTTGGCGAAAAAATCTATCAAGATCGCTACAAGGCTGTGTACGAACTGGAGCACCCAGGAAAGTTCGTTGCGATCAACGTGCTGACTGAGGCTACATATATCGCGGATACACCCGAAGTCGCGCTCGAGAATGCGTATACCGCATCTCCTGAAGGGATTTTTCACTTAATTCAAGTCGGTCATGCAGGAGCATTCCGTGTCAGCTACGGCCAAAGTAGCAGTGTGGACTGGCTTTTTCAATAATTCCGGTTCCCCAGCACTCAAGATCAGACTATCCGGCCCTTTCGGTAAAGGCGTTGAATTTGACGCAATTCTGGACACGGGGTTTACGGGATTCATTTCAATGCCGCTCATCAGGGCGCTTCCACTAGGTCTGGTGCTATATGGCACCACATCGATAGAGCTTGCCGATGGCAGCAAGGCTACTAAACTCACAGCTAAGGGAATGGCTACGGTAGAGGGAGAAAAGAAAGTTGGCGTCGTAATTTTGGAGCCGAGCTCGAATGAGCTTCTATTGGGCATGGCGTTCCTGCGCCTCTTTCAAAGAGCGGTCTTCGTTACGCAAAATACGGTTCTGCTCGTTGATGAATCAAGAACCCCGGACATGGATAACAAACCGGAGCTTCAGGGCGAAGCCGCCGATCCCAGTGAGCTTCCCAAACCTACTGAACCGTAATCACGCCAGCAGCGCACTATTAGGACACCACCCAACGGCGAGTGCCTCTTCTACGGTTCATGTCGCGGGAGTAATATCGCACGAGGCGGGTGCAATTTCTCCGCAATTCAACCCCGGACGCGAAGAGGCTTATGACGCTTGCAACGGCACCACCCGCTGGCCAGTCTCCCCGCCGCAAGATCGGCATCACCTGTTACCCCACCTATGGCGGATCGGGCGTGGTTGCCACAGAGCTAGGCATCGAGCTGGCGGCGCGCGGCCACGAGATCCACTTCATCACCTCGTCGCTGCCTTTCCGGCTCAGCGGCCGCGAGGCCAACATCCACTTCCACGAGGTGGATGTCTACCACTACCCGCTCTTCGAGCATCCGCCCTACGACCTGGCGCTGGCCACGCGCATGGCCGAGGTCGCGGAGTTCTACTCGCTCGACCTGCTGCACGTCCACTACGCCATTCCGCACTCCATCTCCGCGCTGCTGGCGCGCCAGATGATCGAGACGCAACAGGAGGCCGCGCGCCGCCGTTATCTGCCCATCATCACCACGCTGCACGGGACCGACATTACGCTGGTCGGCCTGGACCGCTCCTATCTGCCGATCACGCAGTTTGGCATCGAGCAGTCCGATGGCGTCACCGCCATCTCCAGCTACCTGCGCGACCGCACCCGCGAGGCCTTCAACATCCAGGGCGAGATCGAGGTGATCCGCAACTTCGTCAACTGCGATGTCTACGTGCGCGACCCGGCGAAGGTTTCTGTGATGCGCCCGCGATTCGCCGCACCGGTGAGCGGAGACATAGCAGCCGAAAAGCTGCTCGTCCACCTCTCCAACTTCCGCCCGGTCAAGCGCATTCTGGATGTGGTCGAGGTCTTCGCCCGCGTCGCGGCTGCGCTGCCCGCGCGCCTGATGATGATCGGCGACGGCCCCGACCGCTCTGCCGCAGAACACCTCGCCGTGCGCCTCGGCGTCGCCGGCCGCATCCACTTCCTGGGCAAGCAGGACAACGTGAACGAGCTGTTGCCGCTGGCCGACCTGATGCTGATGCCCTCGGAGATGGAGTCCTTCGGGCTGGCCGCGCTGGAGGCGATGGCCTGCGGCGTTCCCAGCATTGCCACGCGCGTTGGCGGCGTGGCGGAGCTCATTGACGACGGGGTCACAGGCCTGCTCTTTCCGGTTGGCGATACAGAGGCAATGGCGGCCGCCGCGATCGCCCTGCTGGGCGACCAGGCGCGGCTGGATGCCATCTCTGCCGCCGCCCGCAGGACCGCCAGCGACCGTTTCTGCTCCACCCGCATCATCCCCCTCTATGAGGCCTTTTACGAGCGCGTCATCGCGCGCGGCCAGGCGGCAAAGTCGTGAGCAGGAGGGAAGAAGCCGTGAGCGGGCAATCAGCCGAGCCGGTCCGCCTCACTCTCGCCGGCAGGCGCATCCTGGTCACCCGCGCGCCAGGTCAGGCCTCGCAACTCGCCGAGCAACTGCGTGCGCTGGGCGCGACTCCGATTCTGATTCCCACCATCGAGATCGCCCCGCCCGCCTCGTATGCGGCCCTCGATGCCGCGCTGGCTGCGCTCTCCGGCTTCGATCTGGTCGCCTTCACCAGCGCCAATGCGGTCGAGGCCTTCCACCAGCGCGCGCAATTCCTCGGACTCACTCCGGCGCCGCGGCGCATCGCGGTGGTTGGCCCTGCAACCGCACGTGCGGTTGCGGCCATCGGCCTCGACGCCGATGTGGTTCCACCCGTATTTACCGCCGAATCGCTTGCCCAAACCATCGTGCAAACCCTGCTGCCCGAAGCGTCCGGTGCGCGAATCCTGCTGTTGCTGGCCGAGCAGGCGCCCGCTAAGCTCGCCTCCGCGCTTGCTGACGCCGGGGCTCGCGTCACGGTCGCCGCGGCGTACTGCAACCGCATCCCCGAAGGCTCACTGGCCGCGGTTGCCGCGCTCTTCGCCGATCCATCGAAGGTACCCGACGCCGTCACCTTTACCAGCGCATCCACGGCCGGCAACCTCATTGCCCTGCTGCAGGCCGCGGGCCTCACGCTGCCCGCCGCAGTCGTGCGCGCCTCCATCGGGCCGGTTACCTCCCGCGCACTGCGCGATCTCGGCCTGCCACCCCATCTGGAGGCGGTCGAACCGACCATCGCCGCGCTCGCCGACTCCCTTGCTGCCTACTTTCAGAAAGGAGCAAACTCACAAAATGAAACACGCATCCATTGAGGGGAGAGTGATACGTTCTTAATATGACGAAAGCGCTTCTGACGACCGATCTCTCTGGCCTGCCACAGGTGGCCCGCGGCAAGGTCCGCGACCTCTATGCCCTGGGCGACAAGCTGCTGTTTGTGGCCACCGACCGCATCTCCGCGTTCGACCATGTGCTTGGCTCGGGCATTCCGGACAAGGGCAGGATCCTCACACAGATCTCGGCCTTCTGGTTCGAGTTCCTCAAAGACACGGTGGCGAACCATCTTCTGGCCATCGACGCGCCGGAGATTGCCGTGCTGCTGCAGCCGTCTTCAGAAGCGATCTTCGGCGAGCGTCTCTCTGCCCAAGGAATCCTTGCTCAGCCTGTGTTTCAGCAACAGATCGCAGGCCGCAGCATGGTGGTGCGCCGCGCGCAAATGTTCCCGGTGGAGTGCGTGGTGCGCGGCTATCTTTCCGGATCGGGATGGAAGGACTACCAGGCGACCGGGGCGGTCTGCGGTATTCCCCTGCCCGCGGGGCTGCGCGAGTCGGAGCAGTTGCCGGAGCCGCTCTTCACCCCGTCGACCAAGGACAACTCCGGCGGGCACGACCAGAACATCTCCTACGCGCAGGTGGAGGAGATGGTCGGCGCCCAGATGGCCCACGCGCTGCGCCAACTGACGCTCGGGATCTACGCCAAGGCGTCGGCATACGCGGCGGCCAAGGGGTTGATCCTGGCCGATACGAAGTTTGAGTTCGGATGGATCGACGGCGTGGGCATGGTGCTGGCCGACGAGGTGCTGACTCCAGACTCCTCGCGCTTCTGGCCGGCGGCAGGCTACGCTCCGGGCGGAGCGCAGCCCAGCTTCGACAAACAGTACGTGCGCGACTATCTTGAATCCATTGGATGGAACAAACAGGCCCCCGCGCCTGCGCTGCCCGATGGTGTGGTGGCCCATACACGGGAGAAGTACATGGAGGCGTTCCGGCTGCTGACGGGGCTGGACGACCTGGAGGGGATCGAGGGCCGGGCCGGGCAGCCGGACCTCTCGAAGGTGTGACGATGAACATGGCGAACTGGAACTGGTTTGACTGGGTACTGATTGCGATCTTGATAGCCTCGATGGTGCGTGCATTTATCACCGGGCTGGTGCGCGCGATCGCCGGACTGTTCGGGTTTGTTGCCGGGTTTGAAGTGGCCAGTTGGGCCTACATCGACCTCGGGGACCGGATCAGGGACCAGGGTTGGATTGCATCGGAGTTTATGGCGCGGATGGTTGCCTTCCTGGTGATTGTGGGGGTTGTGGTGGTGGTGTTTGAGATCGCTGCCCGGTTCCTGCAAAAGACCATGCGCACCATCGGGCTGGGTACGTTCGATCGCATCCTCGGGGCGGCGTTTGGCTTCGCCCGCGGCGGCCTGATCGGGATCGCCCTGCTGATCGCCGCGGCGGCCTTCGCGCCACGCTCGGATATCATCGTTAAATCGGCTTTGAGACCCTATTTATTTACCGTCGTGCATGATGTATCCTTCCTCATACCCGAATACGTTCAAGAACGGATTCTATGATGGCGTGTTGGATTTTGAGCAGAACCATTTGCACTGGATTGCCGGAATTCGTTGCACTGGATTAATCGGCGTGGCGTGGATACAGTTGGGATTCATCTTGTAGCGGCCAGCAAGCGAGGTACGACCTTTGAAGCGCGAATTGGACACCCTGATCACACAGATGCATAGTGCCGGCATCTCCTATAACGATGCCATACGACAGTTCAAGAAGCGCTACATACTGGAAGTGCTGGCGCACCACAAGGGCAACCAGTGCAAGGCCGCGACCGAGCTGGGGATGCATCGCAACACCCTCAGCCGCACCTTGGCGGAACTCGATATGGACTCCGCGCAGATCCGCAAAGGGATGCGCCGGCCGGTGATGAGCGAGCGGCCGGCGATGGGCCAGCGACCGGCAATGGGCGAGCGGCTGAGAGTGCAGCTTGCGGGGATCAGGCGGCAGGCCTAAAAACAGGAAACAGGCATCAGACGAGGCCGGCGGCGGGCGGGCGGTGGAGGGAGTTTTCCGGCTCGTGGTCCCGGTTCGCACAGTGGCGCGTCTAAGATAGCAGTGCATGGCATTGCCAAACCATCTTCGTGCAACTCGGAGCAAGCCCTGGCTGGGCGCGTGGTTGCTCTGCTGCCTTGTGCTCGCAATCTCCGCCCCGGAGACATGGGCGCAGGCCCCGGCAACGCAGGCCCAGGCAACGCAGGCCCAGGCAGTTCAAGGTCAGCCGCAGCAAGGGCAGGCGGAACCGGGTCCAGTGGGGCCGGCCCAGGCTGCGCCTGCGCAGCCGGCGGAAGCGGCGGGCGCAAGCCCAGTGGTGGCTGCGGGCCCGCATCCCGTGCAGGCAGCGCCCAGCAAGCGGCACGTGCGGCAGGCTGAGGATGCGTATCTGGCGGGCGCAAACAAGCTCCAGCGGGACGACCTGATTGGGGCCGAACGCGAGTTTACGCGCGCCCAGAAGTTGGATCCAGGGAACCGCGATTATGCGATCGCAATCGCGCTGGCGCGCCAGCACCGGCTGACCGAGTTGGTGCAGCAGGCGGGCAAGGCGAGGCAGGCGGGCAACCAGGCAAAGGCAGAGAAGTTGCTCGCCCAGGCGCGGGCCATCGACCCCCAGAATCCAATTGTGATTGAGCACAGTGGGCCGGCTTTGGGGATGAACCAAAACGCGGTCGCAGCGCAGGACGCTGCTTCGGGCCAGGTCGCGGGAGGGCCTGGCAATCCAGCCGGGAACGCGCTGACAGGTCCGCTCGCGGACCGGTCACGGTTGCTCTCCGCCGGCCAAGAGCGTGGGCCGTGGAGCATCCAGGCGCCAGATCTGCAGGGCGTAATTCACATCGCTCCGACCGACGCGGTGAAAAGCTTTCATCTGCAAGGGGTGTCCGCGGATTTGATTCGCGATGTGACGTCGGCCTACGGCATTCGCGCGATTGTCGATGACTCCGTACAGCGGCAGATTATGCGCTTCGATCTGGAGCATGTGAACTACCAGCAGGCCATGGATGTGCTGATGGATATGACCCACGTCATCGTGGTGCCCGTGGATGAGAGCAGCGTGCTGGTCGCCAGGAACACCCCGTTGATCCGGCAGCAGGTGCAGCCCTTGGTGGAGGAGACGATCTATCTGCCGGGGTCCACGCAGGCGCAGATCAACGAGATGGCAAACGTGGCTCGGAACATCTTCGATGTGAGGCAGGCTAACCCCCAGGTGGGCTTCGGAGCCATTGTGGTGCGCGCTCCGGAAGAGGTCCTTGCGCCGCTGAACCGGGTGATCGAGGAGCTGCTCGAGAGCAGCGGCGAGGTGATGGTCGAGGTGAAGATGTATGAGGTGGATACGACGCGAACGACCAACGCCGGGGCAAACATCCCCACCGCTGCCGGCATCTACAACGTGGACGCGGCGGCAACCTCGCTGGTCAATGCAAACCAGACGCTGGTGCAGCAGGCCATCGCCCAGGGCCTGGTGAGCGCAACCGCCAGCAATCTTACGATTGCGGGCGAGCTGATCGCGTCGGGACTGGTGCAGAGCAGTCTGCTCTCCAGCACGGTTGGGGCCATCGGCGGCGGCACCATGATGACGGGCATCACGGAGACGGGGAGCATCGGGTTCAACCTGGGGTTGAATTCATCCGACACGCGGGCGCTGGACGACGTGCAGCTGCGCGTGGCAGACCACCAGGCCGCAGTCTTCCGCGAGGGGACGCGCTACCCGATCGTGACATCGACCTACAGCTCGGGAGTGTCGACACCGGCCTCCTCGTTGAGCAATTTATCCATCGACGGCAAAAGCGTTGCCAGCCTGATCTCGCAGTACTCGGGAGGAAGCAGCGTGTCCATTCCGCAGGTGACCTATGAGGACCTCGGCGTGACCCTGGATGCGACTCCGTCGATTCAGAAGTCGGGACGGATCGAACTGAAACTGGAACTGAAGATCGAGGCGCTCTCAGGCAGCACAAACGACGGCAACCCCATCCTTGAGAGCCGGGATTTCGCCTCCTTCATTACGGTGGGAGAGGGTGAGAGCGTACTGATGGTGAGCAACATCTCCCGCAGCGAGACGGCTGCGATGTCCGGGATTCCAGGTCTGAGCGAGCTGCCGGGCTTCCAGATGCCGGTCACACAGAACGTAGAGAAAAACACCACCCAGCTTGTCATGGTGGTAACGCCGCATGTGGTGCGGCGGCGCTCCGATCTGGTGGCCAGCCCGCGGATCGGCTTGCGCGGGCAGGCGGCGAATTAGCAACCAGACACGCAGAGCGGCGTCCCGCATCCGCTCCGCCCTGCACCCGGTGCGCGTTGACCGTGGCTACGCCGGCCGCTATACTTCAACCTGTGCGAGCGGGAGTAGCTCAGTGGTAGAGTGCTTCCTTGCCAAGGAAGATGTCGCCGGTTCGACCCCGGTCTCCCGCTCCAAAACCAGCCCTTCTGCGATACACTCTTCCTACATTCAGCCGGGTGTGCGCGAAAGCGCAACCCTGCGAGGCGCGGTACCCAAGTGGTAAGGGAGAGGTCTGCAAAACCTTTATGCGCCGGTTCGATCCCGGCCCGCGCCTCCAATCATTTCAACAAGTTAAATGGACCAACACAATAATCCCCACAGGCAACTGTGGGGACTTTTGTGGCTTCCCTTTGCATCCGATTCACTGCATGGCAGTGCTTTCTCTCCCCATTCCGAGCAGCCTTAGAACAAGTACTTCAGCGACAGTTGGATAAAGCGCGCATCCGGAGTCAGTTTCTGGAAGCTGCGCGGGCCGGTGATGACCCCTCCGGTGCTGTCGATGGTCATGTCGCTCGGCTGGCCCAGCGAGGGAGTGTTGAACAGGTTGAAGATGTCGGCGCGAAACTGCAGCGCCTGTTCGCGGAAGACTGGAAGGACCTTGAAGACGGACATGTTGACGCGCTCAAAGCCCGGCCCGAAGACATCGTTACGCCTGCCGCCCATAAACCCGAGTGCCGACGCGGGATTGGTCACATAAACAGGCTGCGTCGCCGCCGCATAGTGCGCGTCGGAGCTCCCGGTCGGAATGTAATGCTGTGGCTCGTTCGTCCAGTCGTTGGGGTTCCACGGGTTCTGGAATGAGCAGGGGTTGTACCAGTTGCTGCGAGTGCGGGTCCTCGCGGCGCAGGCCACCTGAATGCCAGGATTCGGACTGGTGAAGGTGCCGCCGCTCGCCGACTGGTTCTTGATCTTGACCGCCTCCGCCTTGCCTCCGCTCGCCGTGCTGATCGCGGTTGGGCTGACCGAGAAGGGATTGCCTGTCTGGACCGCGAAGGTCAGGTTGAGCGACCATCCATCGACCGCAGGGTTCAGCAAATCATTCTTGTTAAGAAACTTGTGTCCCGCACCGAAGGGAAGATTGAACAGGGCGTTGAAGGTGAAGCGCTGGCGCGTATCGAAGGTGGAGTTCGAATATTCGGCCTTGGCGGGGACCAGGTTCGTCTGCCGGAACCCTGCGTCCGCGCTTGAGAGCATCAGCGCGGGTGCATCGTCCAGCGAGTGCGACCAGGTGTAGGTGGCCAGCAGGCTCTTTCCGTTGGAATATTTCTTCTCCAGCTTGGCCTGCATCCCGTTGTAGTTGCTGTTGCCAACATGGTCGATAAAATCCGTGCTGCCGAAGTCGGGCAGCGGCCGCGCGTTCTGCGTGCTGTTGCTGGGGTTCTCCAGTGCCAGGGGGCTATTCGGATCGGTGATAGAGCCCAAATGATGCGATGCGTCGCCCACATAGCTGAGGATGGCAAGGATTCCCTTGGCAACGCTGCGCTGGATGGCGAGGTTGTAGTCCTCCGTGTACGGCGTGTTAAGCGCAGGAGGGGTGCCGCGCAGCGACAGGTCGGTCACATTGCCGGTCAGCCCGTGGGCCAGGATGGCGGAGAAGCCGTTGCCAATGGTGATCCCGTCGGTTGGGCAGGAGGTTGTGGAACAGTTGCCGGAGGGAAAGTTCGAATCGAACTGGAAGGGATAGTTCTGCCCCAGGTTCGGCATGTAGCCGGCGTTCTCCAATCCTCCGTAAAACAACCCATAGCCGGCATGGATGGAGATCTTGTTGTCCGGTGAATACGAAATGCCCAGACGCGGCCCGAAGTTGGTCTTCTGCGCAGCAATCAGGTGCGGATTGGGGTTGAACTGCAGGGCGATGTTGTCTTTGGCCAGCAGGTTGGGGAAGGCATTGGATGTCTGGGCAAAGATTGTCTGCACATCGCTCTGTATCTCCGCGGGAAACTGCAAGACCGCCGAGCCGCTGCCAACTCCGGTTGCCGTATTCAGCGTGGAAGGCCCGCTCATGCTGTAGGAGGCCTGATAGCCGCCCACGTCCTGATAGGGCTGGAAGTACTCCCAGCGCAGCCCCGCGTTGATGGTGATCTTCTTGGTGATGCGCCAGTCATCCTGCACGTAGGCGCCGGAATACCAACGCGCCTGGCCGCTGACAAACTCGCTGGAGAGGACCGCGCTGTTCTGGCTGTCCAGCAGAAAATCCGCCGCGGCAAATCCGGTGTTGGGTGCGTTCAGGTTGCTGGTGTACTCGCCGGTGTAGTAGTAGTTGCCGCGCGAGGCGGGTGGCTCCTGACTGGAGAAGCGTACGCTCAGAAAATTTACCCCCGCCTTCAACGCGTGGTTGCCGACGATCTTTGTGACGTTGTCGATGATCTGGTATACGTTCTCTTTTTCGGTGCCCGGCGTGTATCCGCCGCTGCCGAAGTTGGCGATGTTGAATGCGCCGCCGCTGAACCACATCTGCGGTATTCCGCCGTTCATATAGCCGACGGGGATTCCGCCAAACCCAAGACTGGCTGCAAAACCTGCATTCGCAGCATTGAACTGCGTCCTGTGCGAGCGGATGTTGTTGAAACCCACGCGAAATTCATTGGTCAGCGTATGGGTAAAGATGTGGGTCTCGCTGAACATGAAGCTGCCGCTGATGTTGCCGCTGATGTTGCCGCCGCCGGCCAGAATGCCGAATAACGGAGGCTGGTACGACGGCTCATTCCAGTAGCTGAAGCTGGAGTATGCCGTGTCCTTGGCGTTGATGTTCCAATCCAGGCGCGTGTCCCACTGCGTGGTGTCGTCGCGCGACGGGCCGTTGAAGAGGTAGTTGTTGTAGAGCAGTCCGCCGTTGGTGTTCGGCAGCGGAAGCAGGTTGAGGACCGCCAGCGCGGTCGGGTTCGGCGCAACCCCGGCAATGCCTGAGGCGAGATTGTTGTTCGGAAATGGCTGCGGCGGCGCGCTTGCACTCTGGTGATAGAGCTGAATCGGCCCCGACGCACCTGTCAGCGCCGGAGTGAGCAGCTCGGAGAAGTTGCCGCTTCGCTCCAGCAGCGACGGAACCGTCGTGATGGTTACGCCGGTATAGGCAACGCGATTGGCCTGAACGTCGGCAAAGAGGAACAGCTTGTTGCGCAGGAGGGGTAGGCCGAGGGCAGCGCCAAACTGGTTCTCGTGGTACGCAGGCACGGACGAAGCATTCCAGTCCTTGGCGTCAAAGGCCGTGTTGCGCACGAACTCCCACAAGCTGCCATGCACATTGTTTGTGCCCGACTTCAGGCTGGTGTTGATGATTGCGCCCGCGGAGTGGCCGAATTCGGCCGAATAGTCGCCGCTCTGCACCCTGAACTCCGCAAGCCCCTCGGACGGAGGCTGCGCCACAAAGCTGGCGCCGGTGGGGAAATCGACCAGATGATTGTTGTTGTCCACGCCATTGAGCATGTAGTTGTTCTGCTCCGCGCGCTGTCCGTTGGAGTTGAAGTCGCCGGTGCCCGCGCCGTGCGAGCCCTGCGGAGGGGCCGCGCCCGCCGCCAGTTGGGCAATGTACACCCAGTTGCCGCCGCTCAGCGGCACCCTGTTGATGGACTGCGCGCCCGTCGTCTGGCTGGTCGAACTCTCCTGCGTCTGCACCTGCGGCGCAACGGTGATCGTGGTGTCGGACGCAGCTCCATGCTTCAGGGTGACAACCACGCTAAGCCGCTGCTGCATGCTGAGCTTCAGGCCGGTCAGTGTGGCGGTCCCGAAGCCGGGCGAGCTGACGGTCACCCTGTAGTTGCCGATCTTGATCGGCGAGAAGAAGAAGACACCGGAGCCATTGGCGTTGTTCTTCAGCACCAGCCCGGTGTCGTCATTGGCCAGCGTAACGGCGGCATTGCCGATTGCGGCGCCGGACGCGTCCTGCACCGTGCCCGTTATCGTGCCCTGGTCTGCCTGTCCCGATGCGATGCGCACCAGGCCGAACAACAGGACGAGCGCCAGGGAGAACACCTTCAGTCTCATTTTGTTGTCGCGGATCAATCGATGATGAAAGACGTTCATGGAGGGAGGGGCCGGCGATGCAACGATATCCAGCGGGTTTTCTCGATTCTCTCGAATCAGAGCGGTAAAGCGAACAGGGTTGAATTGGATCTCTTCGTCAGATTGGATCGTCTCAATGTGTCAGCTGGATAAACCTCTGCCGCAGCCGGCAAATCTTTCAAAAAATGGTGGCCAGAGACGGGATTGAACCGCCGACGCCGGCCTTTTCAGGGCCGCGCTCTACCACTGAGCTATCTGGCCTTGGCGATGTGAAACGCCTGATTCGGGACAGCCAAGAGCACCCGGGCGAGAGCAAGAATGGGGCCGCGCGGTGTACTCCGGCGGGTTCAAGCATCCGGCTAAAGTATACAACTTCGGCTGCCTGCGCCAAACCCTGTGCGCCGGCAGGCGGGCAGGCGCGTTATGCTGGGGGTCTGCATCCATGTTGCGCCGGGGGTGAGCCACGATGTCCCGCATCTGCCAGTTTTCTCAACGCCTGCGCAGCCGATCTTTGACATCGGCATCGCTGCTGCTGCTTTCGACTCTCGTACTGATGCCGGCCCTGCTGCTTGCGCAGGGACCTACGCCGGGCGAGCAGCGCGCGCTGCGAGCCTTCGAGGCGGCGAGGTCAGCCAAGGCCAGTGCGCTCGCCCTCGAAGCGTTCCTGGCAAAGATACCCAAGGGCGGCGACCTGCACATGCACCTCTCCGGCGCGGTCTACGCGGAGACGTTTCTGAAGGAGGCTGCGGCAGACAATCTCTGCGTCAATCCAAAGTCGCTAAGCCTGGTGAAGAACGCGGGGCTGAGCAATGCAGGGCCGATCTGTCCGGAGGGAGATGTGTCCGCGGCCAGCGTCTTCCAGAATCAGCGGCTCTACGATGCGCTGGTCGATGCCTTTTCGATGCGCAGCTTCGTTCCGTCGGCGGGCGTCAGCGGGCACGACCAGTTCTTCGCCACCTTCGACCGCTTCGGCGCGCTCGACAAGTCGCACGCCGGCGAGTGGCTGGACGAGGTGGCCACACGCGCGGCCGCGCAGAACGAGCAATACCTGGAAATCATGTTAACCCCCACCTTCGCCCACGCCGCCCAACTGGGCTACAAGATCGGCTGGCCAGAAGACTCCACCTCCAACGTCACGCCCGCAACTCTTGCCGGTCTACGCGACAAACTCCTCGCCTCGGGCCTGCGCGATGAAGTTGCCGTTGACAGCGACGAACTCCTCAGAGCCAAAGCGCCTTGGATGCTTTTGCATTGCGCCGAATCCTTCGGAACCCTCGGATCGGCACACACTCCGACAGCGAACTCGGCGACTACCCCCAACGATCGGCAACCGAGCGCGCCATTTGCCTGCATCAGAATCCACTGGCTCTACCAAGTCCTGCGTGGCTTTCCGCCGCAACAAGTCTTCGCCCAAACCCTGCTCGGCTTTGAGGTCGCCAGCGCCGACCCCGATGTCGTAGGCATCAACTTTGTCATGCCCGAGGACGGTCGCATCTCCATGCAGGACTACCACATTCAGATGCAGATGCTCGATTATCTGCACAGCGTGTATCCAAAGGTTCACATTTCGCTGCACGCGGGCGAGCTTGCGCCGGGGCTGGTGCCGCCCGATGGGCTGAAGTTCCACATCCGCGAGGCGGTCGAGTTGGGCCACGCAGAGCGCATTGGGCACGGCGTCGATGTAATGTACGAGACGGACCCGCGCGGGCTGCTGCGCGAGATGGCCGCGCGCCATGTGATGGTGGAGATCAACCTGACCTCGAACGACGTGATCCTCGGCGTCGTTCCCCCGCACCATCCGCTGCCGGAGTACCGCGCGGCGCATGTGCCGGTGGCGCTCTCAACCGACGACGAGGGCGTCTCGCGCATCGACCTGACGCACGAGTACGTGCGCGCGGCGATGGAGTACGGGCTGGGCTATCTCGATCTGAAGGCGATGGCGCGGACCTCGCTGGAGCACAGCTTCCTGCCCGGCGAGAGCCTGTGGGCGAAGCCGGACGTGTTTACGCAAGTCAACGCGGCGTGCGCGGGGCAGGCTTTGGGCGCGGCGTCTCCAACGGCGAAGTGCAGGTCGCTGCTAGCATCCAGCGAGCGGGCGGCCGAGCAGTGGGAGCTGGAGCGCCGCTTCGCTGCCTTTGAAGCGGGCCTGCCGTAGTTCGCGTCTGAAGCGAAGGCGCGCGCGTCAGTGGTTATCCCGGTGCGCTACCATTCTGGTGCGCGATTCCTGCGCGAGGAGTTGGGATGAGGATTGCAGTTGGAGTGGGGTTGGCGGCGGCGTTGGCTGTGGGGACGATGGCGCAGAGCGCGTCTGCGGCGGTTGTTGGCGTTGCGACCGTGAAGCTCTGCGACGTGCGGACGTATGGCGCAAAGGCGGATGGCGTCACCAAAGACACCAAGGCAATCCAGGCTGCGGTGGAGGACTGCGCGAGCGCGGGCGGCGGAACGGTGCGTCTGAGCGGAGGAACATTTCTCACCGGGCCGATTCTGCTGAAGAGCAATATCACGCTGGAGATTGCCAAGGGTGCGGTGCTGCTGGGCTCGCCCGACCGCGCGGATTACCCAATGGTCACTTTTGCGCGGCAGCAGACGGTGCAGCCGCTGGTCAGCGCGGTGAACGCGGAGAATGTCACGATCACCGGCGAGGGCACCATCGACGGCAATGGCAAGGTCTGGTGGGACTACATCGTCGGCGCGCGGGATGCCGGCGTGCTGGGCAACGACCATCCGCGGCCGTTTGGCGTGCTCTTCGACCACTCCAGTCACGTGCGCATGGAGGGCGTCACGGTGCAGAACTCGGGCATGTGGCAGATTGTGCCCTACTACACGGACGATGTGGTAATTCGCAACGTGCGCATCCTTGCGCCCAAGTCGCCCAACACCGATGCAATCGATCCCTTCAGCTCGAGCAATGTTGTCATCGACCACGTCTACTCCAGCACCGGCGACGACAACATCGCAATCAAGTCGGGCGCCATCAACTCTCCAGGGCCGGACGCGCCGAGCAAGAACATCACGATCACCGATTGCACCTTTGAGAATGGCCACGGGCTTTCCATCGGCAGCGAGATCGCCGGCGGAGTGCAGAACGTGCGAGCCGAGCGCATTCACTTCAAGGGGACTGACCAGGGGATTCGCATCAAGTCCGGACGCGACCGCGGCAACGATGTCTCCAACCTCTCGTTCAAGGACATCACAATGGAGGACGTGAAGACGGCGATCCTCATCACGGAGTACTACCCGCACCCTGCGCCCGAGGGCGACGTTCCGGCCGAGCCGGTGGGCCGGCTGACACCCAGGTTCCACGACATTTCAATCGAGAACGTGACGGCGACCGGAAGCAGTTCTGCGGGAACGATTGTGGGCCTGCCGGAGTCGCCGGTGCTGGGGCTGACCATGAAGAACGTACACATCGCGGCCAGGACTGGATTGTCGATCGCCTATGCGACGGTGACTTTGGACGACGTGGTGGTCACTCCGGCGACGGGTGAGGCGATGAAGATTGCGCCCACGGCGAAGGTCACAATCAAGAAATAATTCTTTCCCTCGCGACAGATTCTGACCGGCTCGAACCAGTGGCGGCGGGCCGGATGCGGGCTTGCGCTCGCGTGGTACTTCCAGCACGTTACCTGCGAGTAGTGGAGCGGATTTGTTGCCCCAATCCACGACAGAGATGTGTGGGAACACAACAAAGACGTACCCTCCTGCGACCCCTGACGAAGGACAGGGAGACGGAGGATGCGGGTATGGCATCGCGATGGGCAGTGCGGATTGCGTGCGCTCTTGCATTGAGCTTCGTGATCTTCGGGGCTGAATGCGGAGTTGCGCAGGAGCCTGCGCAGAGTACGGCTCCGCAGACCACCAACGATGCGCTCCATGCGATGTCGCGACTGGCAGGCGTGATCTTTACCGGACAGGTGATCGGTGTGCGCCGGCTGGATGCAGTGAACGGCGCGACGGGCGTGGTGGAGATTACGTTTGCGGTAGAGGATGCGGTCCGCGGGGTGAGCGGGAGCACTTACACGCTGCGCGAGTGGGCGGGCCTGTGGCCGGCCGGTGACGAGCCGTTTCGCGTGGGCCAGCGGTTTCTGATGCTTCTCCATGCGCCGGGAGTGGCAGGGTTGAGTTCGCCGGTCGGCGGGATGGACGGAGCGATTCCGATTCGCGGCAGCGTTCAGACGCAGGCGACAGCTTCGGCAGAAACGGTTTCGGCGGGAACAGCTTCGGCGGGAACTTCCGCGCTGGCAGATGGCCGCGTGGTGGATCTGCGCTGGGTTGCGACGCGGGCGGTCCGGCCGGCGTCATATCGCACGGAGCCGGCGGTGCATCCAACTGCGCTGTCCGTTTCCGCTCGTGCGCATGCGGTGAGACCTGGCCCTGCGTCTGCGCCGGGACCGGAATCCGCTTTCAGCTTGCAGGCCGCCAATGTCGCGATCTCCGGTGCTGGGGCCTCTATTGTTCCCATCGATGCGGCATCTGCTTCCGCCTCGCAGGGACCGGTGTACGCGACGGTACTAGGGACGCTGCGCAGTTGGGAGAAGGCCGATCGTGCCACGCGCTGACGCAAAGAGGGAATGGGTAGGTCTTCGCCGCGCGCGAGATGGGACCTCGCGGGGGCGGCTGATTGCGCGCTGCGTGCCGATTGCGCTGGGCCTGTTGCTGGGCGCGGGCGTGGCGCGGGCAAGCGGGCCGCGCTGGGTGACTGGGCCGCCATATTTCACCGCAACCGCCGGCACTCCGGTGGCGTGGTACACCACTCAGCCGCTCTACTTCACCGATCCCGGCGACTTGAGCGCGAGCGTGAACAACGCGGCTGCCAACGCGCTGGTGGCTGCGGCTGCCGGGGTGTGGAACGTGCCGACCTCAGCCATGGTGCTCTCGTATGGCGGCGCTCTGGCGGAGCATGTGAGCGGTGCGAACGCTTACCTGAGCGCGAATGGGCCGGTCTTCCCAGCGGACGTGCAGAGCACGAACTATGCGGCCATACAGATTGCGGTGATCTACGACAGCGATGGTTCTGTGACTGACATGCTGCTGGGCGGCGGCGCCAGCAGCCCGGCGGAGTGCCGCCAGAACGCGGTGACGGAGAGTGTGGACTCAATCACGCCAGCGGGCTTCATCCAGCACGCCATCCTGGTGTTGAACGGGCGCTGCACAGGGCCCGCGCCGGAGCAGCAGTTGCAGATGCAGTACCAGTTGCAGCGGGCGTTCGGGCGGGTGCTTGGGCTGGGCTGGTCGCAGACCAACGACAACGTTTTCACCCGGACTACGACACCAACCAGCAACCAGGCGATGCACTGGCCCATCATGCATCCCATCGACATTGTGTGCGGCGCGTACACCTACCAGTGCCTGCCCCAGGCGTTCACGCTGCGCGATGACGATGTCGCATCGATCACCTCCCTCTATCCGAATTTGACTTACTACAATCCATCGCTCCCTCCGCCCGCGCCGGGCAAGAGTTGGAGCTATGTGCAGGCCAGCATCGTGGGCGGTACGGTGACATTTCCTACCGGCGAGGGAATGCAGGGAGTGAATCTTGAGTTGCAGCGCCAGGACGGCGGATGGGACATTCCAGAGGCATGGTACGACGTCTCCGCCGTGAGCGGGTCCGTGTTTCAGCGGAATGCCGGGAACCCGGTGACCGGCGCGGGTGTCGGCATTGCCGCGAGCATGGGATCAACCAACCCCCAATGGGAGGGGTACTACAAGTTCTCCTGGATTCCGGACATCGATCCCGCGGGCGCCGAAAACGGAGGGATGTTCGTCGTCGTTACCACGGAGGCGATCAATCCGCTTTATGTCGGAGCGTACTCGGTGGGGCCATACACCACAGGGAACGTGGAGCCTTCGGGTGCGCCGACGAGCCTGCTCTTCGATTGGTATGCGGTTACTCCCAACTGGTACCCGTGGGACTGGATGCTGGGCAATATTGCGCCGAGCGACGCGGCCGGCAACTGCAACACGGGGGGCGATGGCGTGGAGTCGTCGCCGCTTCCGGTTGCCTCGGGCGGATGGTGGACCGGAGTGCTGTGCGCGCGCGGGCACACGGCGTGGTCGAGCTTTACTGCGAAGGCGGGGCGGACAGCGACGATCGAGGTGACGTCGCTTGACCAGAGTGGTCTGGCCACTACCGCAAAGGCGATGCCGTTGATCGGTGCGTGGCAGGCGACCGACCCCACCGGAACGCTGCCAACGGTTGCTGCAACTCCGTCCGCATTCAACACCGTCACGCTGGGAATGACCGCGGCTGGCGTGGCGACGACGCAGGCGGAAGGCCTGCGCTTCGTCATCGCGGACGCGCGCGGCGATGGCCGGCCTGACTTCGCCTATCAGGCACGAGTGCTCTACGCGGACACCATCCAGCCGGCGATTACCAGCATCAACGGTGGCCAGATCACGATCAGCGGAATGGGATTTCGCGCGGGCAATCAGGTTACGGTGAATGGCGTGACGGCGGCAGTGTCGAGCTGGACGGCGACCACGATCGTCGCGGTGGCCCCGCCGCAAAGCGTGTTCCCGTCGAAACCCACGGGGCCGGTCGACGTCAAAGTCGTCGATCTTTCCACCGGGGGGACCACCGTGATGACAGGCGCGCTCACCTACAGCGCAAGCGTGGCGCCGGATGTTATGACGCTGCTCTCCGCTCCGTCGGGTTCGGTCGAGGTGGGGACGGCGGCGGCTCTGCCGTTCGCGGTGCGAGTGTTTCTGGGCGATGGCGTGACCCCGGTGGCGGGGCTGCCGGTATCGTTCACGGCGAGTGGCGCAGCGGTGAACTTCGGCGTGTGTGCGGCGCTTCCGTGCGTGGCGCTGACCGACGCAACCGGGCTGGCTTCGACAACCGTAACGCCGGCGTCGTTCGGAACGGTAATACTGCAGGCGGCATCGGTGGGCGCGACCCAGGCGGCAGCCTTCACTGCGATTGTGCGCAGCATGACCATGGCGCCGCCGCAAGAATTCATCGCGGCGGGCGCAACCGTGGCCTGGACCCCGCAGGCCAGCGTCGTGCAGAATGGCGCGCCGGCAGCGGGCGCAACCGTGGCGTGGACGGCCTCGGCAGGGATGGCGGTCTCGCCCGCATCAAGCCTGGTAAATACGATGGGCGTGGCGCAGATCGCCGCGGTCGCAGGTCCTCTGGCAGCGGGCGCGCAGGCCACCGGGCAGGCATGTGCGTGGACAACCCAATGCGCCAACTTCGCAGCCGTGGCAGTGGCTCCGTCGGCGTGGCGGCTTGCCGTGATTGATGGCGCGGGCCAAACCGTGCCAGTGGCCGGGACCTTCGCGCCGGTGGTGCTGATCGTGACGGATGGCAGTGGCGACCCGGTGGCCGGCGCACCCGTCGCCGTGTATCAGACGGTGAATGCGGCACAGATGCTGTGTCCGGCGCGCGGGCGCTGTCCGTTGGCGCCGCTGCTAGGCAGCTCCAAAACCGCAGCGGTCTCGGACGCCAACGGGCTGGTCAGCGTGGTTCCGATGCAGCTTGCGGGCGTGGCCGAGGGCACCAACGTCGCCGTGGCAACCGGCAGGCAGGGCTTCGCCTCATTATCTCTCCAACAAGGGCCCTGAGGGACTTCTCTGTCACTCTCACCCGCATCTGTCTCCAGCCGACGGCGTACACTTGACGCGGTGAATCGGAGGCCCATCGCATGTTCACGCGCAGCGCATTTCCAAGGCATTTCAACCGCGGATTGACACTCCTTACCGCACTCGTCCTCGGCGCGCTCGCCCCGGCAGTTCGCGCCCAGACCCAGGCTCCCGCTGCCTCTTCCATTCAGCCGCCGTCGTTTGATGTGATCTCGGTCAAGCCCAACAAGACCAGCATTGGTTCGCACGGCCTGATCATCACGGAGTTCACCACCGACGGATTCCGCGGCACCAACGTCCCTGTCCATTCGCTGCTGCTGCAAGCATACGGGCTGCACGAGGGCGAAATTATCGGCGAGCCACCGTGGGCCAGCTCCGAAGTCTTCGACATCGAGGCCAAAGTTGCGGGGCCCGACGTTGCCTCCTTCTCCAAACTCGACTCCGATCAGCGCCAGGCGATGCTACAGCAGGTCCTCGCCGAACGGTTCAAGCTGGCCACCCACCGCGAGACCCGTGAGCTGCCCGTCTACGCACTGACCGTCGCCAAGGGAGGGCCAAAGCTCAAGGAGTCTGCGATCGACCCGTCAGTGCCCGCTAGCGCAAGGCGCGGCGGGGGCGTTCGGATGAGCATGGGCATGATCTCGGCCAATGAATGCACCATCCCCTACTTTCTATCGATGCTCTCGCGGCAGTTGGGCCGCACCATCCTCGACCGGACCGGCCTCACCGGCAACTACGACTTTACCCTGCGGTGGAATCCAGACAACGGCGTAACCGCCTCCTCGAATCCTCCCGAGGGCTCTCAGGCTGACGCTCTACCTTCCATCTTCACCGCCGTCCAGGAGCAGCTCGGCCTCAAACTCGAATCCACCAAAGCCCCGGCCAGCGTCCTCGTCATCGACCACCTCGAACGGCCCTCTCAAAACTAGATCGGCCCGGACGTTATATCTTGGATAGGGAAGCGTTGCGAGGCAGATCTCCGGACAAGGTGTCTGGATGCTGCACTCGCGCCAGTGTCAGGATCAACGCGCTAGCCGCACGCTCAAGCCGACCCCGATTTGGAGATCAATGCCAAGAATGATGAAGAAGATGATTACGATTGCAGCGGTGCTGGCGACCGTCCTGCTGACGACTGTCTGCGCGCAGGCGCAGACCAAGCTGGGGCCAGCCCCGCCCGTCACCTACGACAATAAATACGAGCTGTACGGCGGGCTGAACTTCATGAACTTCATGGCTGGCCAGGACCTGCCCCGGCGCATGGACTTCGGCGGCGGCGAGATTGAAGGAACATATTGGCTCACCGGCAGGTGGGGGCTGGCTGCGGAGTATCGCGGCGAGGCGGGCACGTCGCCGGTTCTCCCGAATGCGGGAATCTACGGAATTCACCGTCCGCTGGTGTACATGAACATGGTGCTCTTCGGCGCGCAGGTTCGCTGGATGCAGAACCAGCACGCGGCGCTCGACCTGCACGCATACGCCGGACCGTCGTTCGGCGTCTTTGACGCAGGGACCGCGGGAGCTGGCCCCGGCGATGTGTACGATGCCACGACGAACGCGCGTCTTGTCGGACTCTACGCCAATCACACCGCTCCCATCTTCGCGCTGGGAGGCAGTGTGGACATGAATCGCTCCAAGAATTGGGCGGTGCGTCTCTCGCCCGATCTGATCCTGGATGAATTCGGCTCGGGGACGCGCGAGTTCTTTGCCATCTCCGGCGGAGTCGTCTACCGCTTTCCGGTGAAGAAGAAGAAATAGCATGCGGTTTCCTGCGCAGAAGAGCGAAACCATCTCCTGCGCAGAAGAAGTTAGCGGCGCGACCGAGCGCCCGAGGCAGGGCAGCATGGAGGCGATGAGGGACCTGTTGCGCGACAGTCTGAAGTCGAGCCTCAGCGGCATGCGCGAGGAAGACCGGCTGGCGGCGGCGTGGACCGTGGCCTGCGGACACGCCATGGCCGAGCACGGCGCGGTGGTTGGCTACGAGGCGGGCGTGGTGCGCGTCGAGGTCGCCGACGCGATGTGGATGCGGCAGATGATCTCGCTCGGCGGCGTGCTGCAGCGCGAGATGGCGCGCATCTCCGGCTTGCCGGTCGCCGCGATACACTTCGAGTTGAAGAAAAATTGAGAGTCGGTAGCAAAGACAGATTCACCGCGTCGCCGCGGAATGACATGCAAAGGACGGTATAGATGGCTGACGTTGCGGGCGTAACCATGGACGAGGTGTTGCGTGTGGCGGAGCTGGCGAACCTGGACCTGACCGCCGAGGAGTTGCCGCGCATGAGGCGCGACCTGAACGCGATCCTGGGCCACATCGCGCAGTTGAATGAGCTGGACACAGCCGGCGTGCCCGCAATGGCCCAGGTGGGCGAGATGCTTGGCGCGGAGATCGAATCCACCGGCGCAAGCCTGCGCGTGGACGCGGTGTGTCCGTCGCTCGACCGGGCCGCTGTAATGGCTGCGGCGCCGGAGAGCGATGGCCGTTTCTTCAAGGTTCCCAAGGTAATTGAGAGATAGGCACTTCGTGCGGTTTTCGACGCGCTCGCGCGCGTGAAGGGCAATCGCGGGGCAGTTTTAGAGGCGAAATGTCGGTTCGAGGGTCAAGGCAGGAGACGGAATTGGGCGGAATGACGATTGACAGCGTGCGAGCGGCGATTGCGAGTGGTGCGACGACGGCGACGGCTGTGGCCGAGCAGCACTATGCGCGGATTGCGGCCGAGGATGGGCCCAGCGGAAAAGGGATCAACAGCTTTCTCGCGCTGAGCCGCGACCGCGCCCTGGCGCAGGCGGCGAAGATTGACGCGATGGCCGCCAAGGGTGAGCAGCTGCCGCCGCTGGCCGGCGTTCCGGTCGGAATCAAGGACGTGCTCACGATGAAGGGTTCGCCTGCCACCGCGGGCTCGAAGATTCTGCAAGGCTACAAACCTCCTTACGATGCCACTGCGGTGACTCGGCTGGAGGCGGCCGGAGCGGTGCTGTTGGGCAAGTTGAACTGCGACGAGTTTGCCATGGGCTCGTCGAACGAGAACTCCGCCTATGGGCCGGTGCACAATCCGCGTGCGCTGGATCGCGTGCCCGGCGGCTCGAGCGGAGGATCGGCGGCGGCGGTTGCCGCGGGCTTCGCCGTGGCCTCGCTGGGCTCCGACACCGGCGGCTCCATTCGTCAGCCTGCGGCGTTCTGCGGCGTGGTCGGCGTGCTGCCCACCTATGGGCGCGTCTCGCGCTTCGGCCTCATCGCATTTGCCTCGTCGCTGGACCGCGTGGGGCCGTTCGCCACCAACGTGCGCGACGTGGCCACCATGCTCAGCGTTATCGCAGGTCAGGACGCGAAGGACGCCACCAGCTCTGACCGGCCCGTAGGAGATTACATCGGCGCGCTGGCCAAGCCCGTTGCAGGTTTGCGCATCGGCGTTCCCGCGGAGTACTTCGGCGAGGGGCTCGACCCGGAGATTCGCGCGGCTATCGAGCGCGCGTTGGACGGCCTGCGCGCTGGCGCAGGAGGTGCGGGCTGCGAGATCAAGAAAGTCTCGCTGCCGCACACCAGGTACGCCATTCCCACCTACTATGTGATCGCGACGGCGGAGGCCTCGGCCAACCTCTCGCGCTTCGACGGCGTGCGATTCGGATTCCGGGCCGGCGCGGGAACCCAAACACTCTCCGCAATGTACCGCGAGACGCGCGACCAGGGCTTCGGCGCGGAGGTGAAGCGCCGCATCCTGCTCGGCACCTACGCGCTCTCGGCCGGCTACTACGACGCGTACTACCGCAAGGCACAGCAGGTGCGCACGCTGCTCACCCGCGACTTTCTGGCGGCGTTCGCCGAGGTGGACGCCATCGTCGCGCCCATCACGCCGACCCCGCCGTGGAAGCTGGGCGAGAAGACCGCCGACCCGCTGCAGATGTACCTGGAAGACATCTACTCGGTCGCGGCCAGCCTCGCCGGCATCTGCGCAATGAGCGTTCCCTGCGG
>Ga0187867_10001082_pt1 | contig 23784 bp, 19 predicted proteins | sample June2016WEW_13_1_FD_132976 | JGI IMG/M metagenome (GOLD analysis project Ga0187867, IMG submission 132976) | Peatland microbial communities from SPRUCE experiment site at the Marcell Experimental Forest, Minnesota, USA - June2016WEW_13_10 | ecosystem: Environmental > Terrestrial > Soil >... | reverse complement strand
TTGCATTGACGGGCGGTGAGGGTATGCAACTGAGGCACGCGGCGGGTGCGACAGCTGACTACCGGCGGTTCAACGACGGTCCGTCGGCGTCGCCCGCGGCGTCGCCCTCTGCCGGGCCGATCGGCGGTCAGTGATGACCGGGTTGCTCAAAGCCGAGATACGCAAGCTCTGGACGATCTGGTCGACCTATGTGCTTTTCGGCATCGTCGTTCTGATCGACCTCGCGTTCGGCTTCGGCCTCGCGTTGGCTCCCGGCGGCCGACACGGCGGCAGCGCCGGCATCGTTCCTCACGGTTCTTCCCAGTGGTTCGCCAACGTGTTCTCCGTGCTCGACGTCTCGCGGATCCTCGCCCTTGTTCTGGGCGCGATCATCATCACGGGTGAGTACCGGCACAAGACAGTGACTCCGACGTTTCTCGCGGAACCGCGTCGGGGCCGCGTCGTCACGGCCAAGATCGGCATCGGGTTCGGGAGCGGAATGGCGCTCGGCGTGCTCACCATGTTGACGGGGCTCATCCTCGGCTTCGTGCTCGTCGCCATGAAGGTGCATTCCTGCCTGACGCCAGTCGGCGTGAGCCAGGGAATGTCGCAGGCACTCTGCGTCGTGCAACACGGGACCTACTACGTCGCCACAACCCACAACATGTGGCACGACTGGTCGAGGATCGCGCCCGGTGTCGTGCTCGGAACGGGCCTGTTTGCCATCTATGGCCTCGGCCTCGGCGCTCTGCTCAAGAACCAGATCGTCGCCATTGTCGTGGGTCTGGTCTTCACCCTGGTAGTGGAGTCGATCATCGGGGCCATATGGCCGTCTATCGGCGAGTACCTCCCAGGACAGGCTGCCACGGCACTCGAGGACGCCGCTCGGACGAACTTTGGGGGCGGCACCACCCAACTTCTGCCTTGGTGGGGCGGTGCCATCATGCTCCTGATCTACGGTGTCGCGCTCGCCTTCATAGGTACCTTCACGACCCTGCGCTCCGACATCACTTGAGGTGTCCGGCCGCCGGGTGCTGCGCGGTCACCCGCCCCGCGGGTCGGAGAGGACGACGTCGACCGACCATCTGTTGGGATTGCCTTCCACGGGGCGCCCGTCAGCGGCGGCGACATAACGGCCGCCCGGCACTGCATTGGAGAACTCGACAGGGTCGCCCTTTCGGGGCTTTTCACCTTCGACGATCGTTGTCGAGCCCCCGGACAGTCGCGCGCCGAGATCGACCAAGTGCTTGACTCCGGCCCGGACGCGCACTGAGTCGCGCTGGCGCATCCCCGAGACGACGTCTGCCGCCGCCTCTGAGTACGGTTCGGAGTACAAGAGGAAATAACTCCCGTTCACGAGCCGGGCCCAACCGTGGGCGATCTTGACCGCCAACTCGTAGGTGTTCTTTGTATCGGTATCGGTCAGGTTCTCATGCTTGAGCCGGTCTGTCAGCAACGCTGAGGCATCGACCAGCTGATCGAATTCCTCGTCGATCCCTTGCTTGTTCCATGATCGGCCGAGATCGTAACCGAACTGCGCGCGAATACGACTTACGATTGTCTCAACGGCTGAATACCCGCGGATTATCCGCCCTTCGTCTCCCTCGGTCAATCCCTTCACGAAGTCGTCGCATGCGGCCGCCAGCGGCTGTGTCAGCTCGGGTCGCTCTCCAAGCTCTGCCAACCATGCGAAGCCCGTCCACGCCGCGATCGCCTCTTGTACCGCCGAAGGGCCCGCTCCTTTCTCGGGTTTGTTCGAGAACAGCTCTATGGCATTCGCCAAATGAGTGTGGCTCAGGCCCCATATCTTCCGTTGCGGGTCGCCCTTGGTCCAGCCGAGCTCAGAGCTCATCTGGCCTTGCTCGACAGGACCCCAGTTCACCATCGGCAGGTTCCCTCAGAATCTTGGCAGCATCACCGACCGCTGAAGACCGATCGGGGCGGCGCAGAAACCATTCTTGTACAAGACACGGAAGAGACTGTCACTCATGAACAGCACAGCTCAAGACTAGCTGTGGGGGCTGCGACATTGGCACGAGGTCGGCGGAGACGCAGGGCCCCGCCGACGCTTCGACCTAACGGCGGTGGCCGACGACCCACGCCGTCGCCGCGGCGCCAGCGGCGGTCCATGCCGCCAGGACCACGAACGAAGTTGCCACGTGAGCCACGATGCCGGAGGTGAGGCCGGCCCGGATGACGACGGCCATGTTGTAGAAGGGCAAGAAGTAGTGGACCGAGGCGAGCCAGGCGGGCAATTGCGACGCCGGATAGACGATCGGGGAGAACAAGAGCACGACGAACATCAGTGCATTGGTGATGACGTTGGTCACCATCGGGTTGGGGATGGCCAGTGCCATGCCGTAACCGACCGTGATCGCCATCAGCGCGCAGAGAAGGACCGCCGGGACGAGCAGCGGTGAGAAGGCAAGGTGCACGTCGTAACGCCACGCCGCCACGAGGAGGGCAAACACCGAGCCCGGGAGGGCGAACAGCGTGAAGAGAGTGAAAGTGGACGCGGCCTGGGCGCTGCGCGGTGCGGGCAATGACCAGATGTAGTCGAAGGTCCCCTCGAGCTTCTGCTCGGCGACAGTGCCCGGGAGCATCACGAAACCGACGGGTATGAGAGCCAGAGTCGGTGCGCCGGTCGTGATGTACAAGGCTCTGATCGCAGTGACATGCGGGTAGAAGAACCCGTACAGCAGGGCCATGCCGGCGCCCATGAGGGTCTGGATGACGATCATCATCGGCACCCACTGGCGCACGCGGCCGTAGTCGAAGCGCATCATCGAGGCCAGGCTGGCAACCCAGTAGCCGATGCCCGACCGCAGCTCGGATTGCGGAACCTGCCTCGGGCGGGCTCCGACGGCACCGGCAGTCATGGCCGCCGCCCGAGCGCCCGGCCGGCAAGTGCCGCACAGACGATCGCCCACACACACAGCACGACGTACGCGGACAGCACCGCCGCGTGGCCTCCCGGTGTGAGAGCGGCCCGTGTGACAACGGCCATGTGACGGAAAGGGAGCCACCAGTTGACCGCGCCGAGCCAGCGTGGCATCTGGGAGAGGGGGTAGAGCACGGGAGCGAAACCGAACACGACGAAGACCAGGAGCTGTGTGACCATCCTCGTCGCCATCGGGCTCCCGATGGCGTGCCCGAGGGCGTAGCCGAGCATCGTGCCGGCGAACGACGTGAGAAGGACGGCGGGGACGATCATCGGCGAGACGTGCAGGGGAAGGTCGTAGCGCAACTGCGCCACGCCGAGGGCGACGACCATCGCCGGCACGCCGCCGATGAGGCAGACCGTGTACCAAGCGGCGGCGGCCACGGAACGGCTGACGGGCATCGAGCGCAGGTACTCGTAGCTGCCGTTGGACCTCTGGTCGGCCACGAGCTGGGGCCCGAGGATCATCCCGACCGTCAGCAGGTTGATGACGGGCACGCCGGTCGACACGAAAAGTGCAGCCGTCGTCGGGATGTGGGCGAAGAACAAGGAGATTCCGAGCACGAACCCCACTCCAGCCAGCAGCTGCACGATCGTGAGCGTCACGAGCCACATGCGCAGGCTGGCGAGGTGCCACCGGACCATCACCGTGTAGTCGTGCCACCAGTGCCTCGCCCCGCGCTCGACGGTGCCGTGCGGGACGAGGGCTGCGACTGAGGCCTCAGCCACCTTCGTCGTCCCCGTCTTCCGACATGTGCGAGGTGAGCCTGATGTACGCGTCCTCCAGGGTCATCGCGGCCAGCGCGTACTCCTCGGCGACGCCGGCATTGGTCATCTGCGCCGCCCATGTAATCGCCGTGGAGGCGTCGGTTTCGGCAATCGTGGTGACGAGGTTGTTCCCGACGCGCACAGGCGGCCCAGCCCATGGCGGCAGGTCGGGCGTGGTTGTTCCCGGAGTGAGCATCAACTGCAGGCGGAGTTGTGACCTGTCGGCCGCCTTCATGGAGGACGGCGTTCCTTCTGCAACGAGTCGGCCCTTGTGGATCACCGCCAGGCGGTCGACAGACTTCTCGGCCTCGAGCACATTGTGGGTCACGAGCAGCACGGCGCACCCGTGCGCGCCGAGCGCGCGGATCTCCTCCCATAGCAGGCGCCGGCGCAGAGGATCCACGTCGTTCGTGGGCTCGTCGAGGATCACCACCCGCCCGGGTCGGACGATGGCCATGCAGAACCCGACCAGGCGCCTCACGCCGCCGGACAAGCTGTGCCCGAGAGCGTTCTTCCACTCTCCGAGGTCGAGCGCGTCGATGAGCGATGCCGTGCGGACCCGGACGTCCTTCGCGCTCCCGCCGCGGATACGGCCGGCGAGCTCGATCGCTTCGGAGACGCGAAACGAGTCGATCGGCATCTGCACCTGCGGCAGGTAGGAGCACAGTTGCCGTGCTGCATCGGGGTCAGCGACGAGGTCGAAGCGACCGAGCATGATGCGACCCGAGGTCGGCTTCAGAAGGCCGATGGTCTGTTTCACGAGCGTGGACTTGCCGGCCCCGTTCGGGCCGAGCAGGCCGTAGACCTCGCCTGGCTCGACGCGGAGCGTGATGGCGTCGTTGGCGGCAAGGGCACCGAAGCGCTTGGTGAGAGCGTCGACGCGGAACGTCCAGTTGTCAGGTGGCTCCGCGGATGGCGTGGACGGGGCTGGCGGTTCGGCTGGTGGGGGAGACATCATCGCCAGTCGTCAATGACGTAGCAGTTGTGCCTGTCGTAGGCGGGCTCGTTCGGGCGATGCATCGAGACTCCCTGGTATTCGTTGCGAAACCCTCCTTGCCGAAGCGCAGCGTAGGCCCGCTCACGCCCGAGGTTCACTCCGGCGGAGATGACCGAGGCACCCACGGTCTCGCCGAGCTTCTGGTCGAGAACGGCGTCGAGCTCTCGGGTGACGTCGAGGCCGTCGAAGACCGCGGACGTGAGCTCACGAACCTCGCTGGTCGCGCTGGTCGCGCTGGTGCGGTAGTGCGAGGCGACCTCTGAGAACTTGGTGTAGAGCGCAGTGCGATAGATCCGGTCGGCCCGGTCGAGGTCACCCTCGAACAGGGGCCGGACGACCAGGTCGCGGGGGCCTCCTGAACTTTGCATCGTCGTAGAGCTCACGGCGGGTCTCCCGCGTGAAGCTGGCTCTCAATCCGGTCCCGGGACGGGATGCTGGTCGCCTGCCGTCCAGGAGTGCAAGGTCTTCAGATAGTTGGCCCGTTCGAACGCGCTCGCGTCGAGCGAGGTCGCTCGAGACACCGAGCCTCGAAGCTGGGCCACCGAGGTGTAGTCGTGTTCGGCCAGCCACGAGCGCAACTCGGACTCGACGACGCTCACGTGGCCTGTGCCCGACTGCAGGATTGCTGAGGTCATCATGGCCACGTCAGAGCCAACTGCCAGGACCTTGACGACGTCGGAACCGGTGTGGACCCCGGAGGTTGCGGCCAGGGAAATGCCTGGTCCCAGCTGGGGGCGCAAGATGGCTATCCAACGCAACGGCAGGCGCAGCTCCCAGGTTCGGGACAACTCGACCTTCGATATCACGTCCATCGTCTCCAGGTCCAGGTCGGGCTGGTAGAAGCGATTGAACAGGACCAGTCCGCGAGCGCCGGCGGCAACGACCCTGGCGGCGAAGCTGGCCATGGCCGAGTAGTAAGGGGACAGCTTCACGGCAACCGGCAGGGACACACTGGCGCACACATTCGTCACCAGCGCCAGGTCCGTTTCCTCGACCTGTGCAGCGGTCAGCTGCGGGTCAGTGGGGACCCGGTACACGTTCAACTCGAGAGCATCCGCTCCGGCCTCGGCGAGCAGCTTGGCGTAACGCACCCAACCACCTGTGGACGAAGCGTTCAGACTGGCGACGACGGGTATCTCTACCGCTTTCTTGGTCTCTTCGAGCAGTCCCAGGTACCTGTCGGCCGTGCTGGTGAAGTTGGCGACAGTGGGAAAGTAGTCGAGCGCCTCGGCGAAATGCTGGCTCCCGGCTTCGAGAGCAAATGACAGCCCGACCTCCTCGGCGACGATCTCCTCCTCGAACAGCGAGGGCAGGACGAGAGCGCCGACCCCTGCGTCGGCGAGCGCCTTGGCGCCGTCGACGTCACGAGTGAGCGGTCCTGCCGATGCGACGACCGGCGACGACAACCGGAGGCCCAGATAGGTGGTCCTCAGGTCCACTGAGTCCGGCTCGGCCATCACGCGACCTCCTTGTTGTCGCTGTCTCCAGTATCGGGACCCGTTTCCGGTTCCACGTCGGACGCGACCTGGGGAACGGTGCGCTGCACCGAGGCGAGCTGCTCGTAGTACCGCCACCTCTCGGTCACGTCGGCCTGGGCCAGGGCTGCCAGGCGAGCCGCTTGGCGGGGGTAAGTCCGGGCCAAGGTGGCATAACGGGCCTCCGTGGCGACGAACTCCGCGAGCGGGATCGACGGCGGCTTGGAGTCGAGCTGGAAGGGTTGTCCCTCCTCGGCTTGCGACGGGTGGAACCGGTACAAGGGCCAGTAGCCGGACCGGACTGCATCCTTCTGGTGGGTCATCGACTTTGACATGTCGATTCCGTGGGCGATGCAGGTCGAGTAGGCGATCACGAGCGAGGGGCCGGGGTAAGCGTCGGCATCGAGCAGGGCCTTGGTCGCCTGAACGTCGTTGGCCCCCACCGCGATCTGAGCGACGTAGACGTTGCCATATGAGCGAGCCACCGCACCGAGGTCCTTCTTGGCCGACTCCTTTCCGGCGGCCGCGAACTTGGCCATCGCGCCCCGCTGCGTGGCCTTTGACGCCTGGCCACCGGTGTTCGAGTAGACCTCGGTGTCGAGAACGAGGATGTTGACGTCGCGTCCGGTGGAAAGGACGTGGTCCAGCCCACCGAAGCCGATGTCATAGGCCCAGCCGTCACCGCCGAAGATCCACACGCTCTTGCGGACAAGAGCACTGGTCAGTGCGAGGAGATGGCGTGCGCGAATGCCGACGGATCCGTCGGGGGAGTCAACTAGCCGGCCCAGCACCTCGTCGAGCTGGGCGACACGCCGTCGCTGGGCGAACACGGCCTCCTCCTTGTCCTGCTCGGCATCGAGGATCGAGGTGGCCAGTTCATGGCCCACCTCGGCGGCGAGCGAGACGAGCAGGGCCCGAGCCCCTGCCTGTTGCGCCTCGAGACCGAGCCGGATGCCGAGACCGAATTCGGCGTTGTCCTCGAACAGCGAGTTGGCCCAAGCAGGCCCGCGCCCTTCGGCATTGGTCGCCCACGGCGTCGTCGGCAGGTTGCCGCCGTAGATCGACGAGCAGCCGGTGGCGTTGGCCACGACCATGCGGTCCCCGAACAGCTGGCTGGCCAGCTTCAGGTACGGCGTCTCCCCGCAACCGTCGCAAGCTCCGGAGAACTCGAACAGCGGTTGGAGAGCCTGGGAGCCCTTCACCGAGTCGTGCGGCAAGAGGGAGCGGTCCAGCTCCGGGATGGACAGGAAGAAGTCCCAGTGGTCCCGCAGCCGGTCCCGGTGAACGAGCGCGGGCTCCATGTTGATGGACTTGTGCTTGACCTCGGTCTTGGACTTCGCCGGGCAGACGTCGACACAGACTCCGCAGCCGGTGCAGTCGTCAACCGCCACGGCGATGGCCATCTCGTGACCGGCGAGATCTTTGGACCGGAAGGTCTTGGACAAGAACCCGTCAGGGGCCCCGGCGAGCGCCCCGGGAGTGAACACCTTCATGCGGATGACCGCGTGCGGGCAGACGATCGCGCACTTGCCGCAGTCGATGCAGATGTCCGGGTCCCAGATCGGCATCTCCAATGCGATGGCGCGCTTCTCGTAGCGGGTCGTCCCTGACGGGAACCGGCCGTCCGCCGGCAGGGCGGACACCGGCAACAGGTCGCCCTTGCCGTCCATGAGCATCGAGGTCACGTGCCTGACGAACTCCGGGGCCGATTCGGGGACAGCGACGCCGATCGAGCCGCCGGCGACAGTCTCTTCGGGAATCTCGACTCGGACCAGGTTGGCGAGCGCCGCGTCGATGGCGGCGAAGTTGCGGTCCACGATGGTGTGACCCCGCTTGCCGTAGGCCTTGGTGACCGAGGCCTTGATCTCGGCCGCCGCCTTGTCGGCCGGCAATATCCCTGAAAGGGCGAAGAAACACGGCTGCATGACCGTGTTGATCCGGTTGCCGAGCTGGGCCTCTGTCGCGACCTTGTTGGCGTCGACCACCCAGAACTGAATGTGCTTGTCCTGTAGCTGGCGCTGCACCTTGCCCGGTAGCTGGTCCCACACCTGTGAGGGCCCGTACGGGCTGTTGAGTAGGAAGGTCGCGCCGTCTCTCGCCACCTCGAGGATGTCGACGCGGTTGAGCAGCCCGAACTGATGGCAGGCGACGAAGTCGGCGTCGCTTATGAGATAGGTCGAGTTGATGGGCTCGGGCCCGAATCGCAGGTGCGAGGCGGTCATGGCGCCAGACTTCTTGGAGTCGTACACGAAGTAGCCCTGCACGAAGTCGTCGGTCGCGTCGACGATGATCTTGGCGCTGTTCTTGTTGGCGCCGACGGTGCCGTCAGACCCGAGCCCGAAGAAAACGGCCTGTACCTCCGTGGCGGGCCTCGGTGGGCGGAAGTCCCGGTCCCAGGGAAGGCTGAGGGAAGTCACGTCGTCGAAGATGCCGACCGTGAAGTGCCGCTTAGGCCGCTCGGCCTTCATCTCGTCGAGGACGGCCTTGGCCATGGCCGGCGTGAATTCCTTGGAAGACAGGCCGTATCGGCCCCCGATGATCCGAGGCGGTTGGCTGAACGCCGGCTCGGGGCTTTCCATCGCCTCGTCCACCGCCGCGCGAACGTCGAGGTAGAGAGGTTCACCGACGGCGCCGGGCTCCTTGGTGCGGTCGAGCACGGCGACTGAGCGCACGCCCGGAGGCAGGGCGGAGACGAGCTCCGCGGCAGGGAAGGGTCGGTAGAGCCGAACGGTCACCATCCCCACCCGCTCGCCCGCATCGACGAGGGCGTCGACCGCCTCGCGCGCTGCGCCGACACCCGAGCCCATGAGCACGATCACCCGTTCGGCGTCGGGGGCGCCCTGGTACTCGACCAGGCGGTACGCGCGTCCGGTCCTCTCCGCGAGAGAGTCCATCGTTTCTTGCACGATGCCGGGAACAGCGAGGTGATAGGGGTTGGATGCCTCGCGAGCTTGGAAGAACACGTCCGGGTTCTGCGCGGTGCCCCGCACGTCGGGAGTGTCGGGGTTCATCCCCCGGAGGCGGAACTGGATCAGGGCGTCGTTGTCTATGAGCGCGGCTATGTCCTCGGCCGAGAGCAGCGAGATTTTCGCCAGCTCATGGGAGGTCCGGAATCCGTCGAAGAAGTGGAGGAAGGGCACGCGCGACCGCAAAGTGGCGGCGTGGGCGATCAGAGCGAAGTCATGGGCCTCCTGGACGGAACTGGCCGCCAGCATCGCCCACCCGGTCGTCCGGGCATGCATCACATCAGAGTGGTCGCCGAAGATCGACAGCGCATGAGTCGCGATGGTGCGGGCGGCGACATGGATCACCGCCGGAGTCAGCTCTCCGGCGATCTTGAACATGTTGGGCACCATCAACAAAAGGCCCTGCGACGCGGTGAACGTGGTGGCCAGAGCTCCCTTTTGCAGGGCACCGTGGAGGGTGCCCGCCGCGCCGGCTTCAGACTGCATCTCGATGACGTCGGGCACTTGGCCCCACAAGTTCTCCTTGCCCGCTGTCGCCCAGTCGTCGGCGTACTCGCCCATCGGGGACGCCGGGGTGATCGGGTAGATCGCGATCACTTCCGAAAGGGCGTAGGCGACGCGAGCAGCGGCCTCGTTGCCATCGACGCAGACCCACTGGCGTCCGTCCACGCTGCCTCCTTGGCTTGTAGGACTTCTGCCCCCCTTTCTAGCTCAAAGGTCAAAAGAGGACGGAGGGCGATCCAACATCGCCGATGGGACGGTGCAGGTGTCCTGTCCTCGGCACGGCAGGCGACCGTCCCGGCAGGTGACCTTGCGTGCGTCCGTGAGCTAAGAAAGTCGACATGGAAGAACTGAGCCGTGGCCCGGCCCGCTTCGCCGAGGAGCTCCTCCGTCTCGGCGTCACAAGCGCCGTGAGGGAGATGCCGGAGAGCACCAGGACAGCGGCAGAGGCCGCAGCTGCGTTGGGGTGTGAGCTCGCCCAGATCGTGAAGTCGCTGATCTTCCGCTCCGTCGTCGGCGACGAGGCGGTGCTGGTCCTTGTGTCGGGCGCGGACCGCGTTGACGAGTCCCGCCTGGCGCGCGTCGTCGGCGAGGAGGTGGAGCGGGCCGCAGGCAGGTTCGTGCGCGACCGCACCGGGTACGCCATCGGAGGCGTCCCACCTGTGGGCCACACCCAGCCCCTTGTCACCTATCTCGACGAGCACCTGCTCGATCACGCTCTCGTGTGGGCAGCGGCCGGTACGCCGAGAGCCGTCTTCTCCGTCAAACCTGCCGACCTGGTTCGAATCACGTCGGCCAAAGTCGTCGCCGTCGCTGCCGCCCGAGTCCCCGTTGCCGATTGAGCGTCGGCACGCAATTGCCCGACGAGTGAGCTCCTCGCCGGGTCGTCGATCGGGCCGGGCCCCTTAGGGCAACCGATATCGGGAAGAACCGGTTCGCCGCAGTCGGTACGATCCGTCCGTGCCGCAAGGGATGGGCGAGCCGCCCGACGTTCGCAATTACGTGCGCGACCCCATCACGTCCTATGACGCCGTCCCGACGGAGGAACGCCACGCCGCACTGCGCAGAGATATCCGTCTCGTTGCCTCCCTGCTCGGCGACGAGCTCGCCCGCGTCGAAGGTCAGGAGTTCCTGGATCTGGTCGGACAGATACGAGGCGTGGCCAAGCTCGAGTGGTCGGAGGGTGGACAGGCGCGCGACGGCGGGCTCGCCGAGCAGCTTCCGAACATTCCGACAAGTACCGCCCTGCTCTTAGCGCGCGCCTTTGCTGCTTACTTCCAACTCGCCAACGTCACAGAACAGGTCCACCGCGCTGCGGAGCTCGGCCAGGCCCGGCGAGCGGAGCGAACATTCCTGAGAGACACCCTGGACCGAATAGCGGAGCACCGCATCGACATCGACAGCGTCGGGGCGACCCTTGCACGCCTCGAGTTCCGTCCCGTGTTCACGGCGCACCCGACCGAGTCAGCGCGCCGTTCGGTCCTGTCGAAACTCCTCGACGTGGCCCACATCGTGCAAGCGCTCGGAGCTGACCCGACGCCCGCCGAGGAAAGACGACTCACCACGCGGCTTCGCGAGACGATCCTGCTCTTGTGGCAGACAAGCGAAATTCGAGTCGGTCGTCTGCGTCCCGAGGACGAGGCTCAGAACATTCTCTTCTACCTGTCCCAGCTCTACGACAGCGCCGTGCCCACACTCTTGGAGGACCTCGACGACGAGCTCGAGCGGCACGGCATCGTGCTCGCGTTCTCGACCTCCAATCTCCGCTTTGGCTCCTGGGTCGGCGGTGATCGAGACGGCAACCCGTCGGTGACCCCTGCCGTAACGACCGAGGTGCTGCTTATTCAGCACGAGCTCGGGTTCCGCAAGCTCATCGGGCTCGTCGACCGGCTGACCAGGGCGCTCTCGAACTCGACGGCGATAGTCGAGATCTCGGACGCGCTGTCGGCGAGCTTGGAGGCGGACCGCCCCTCGTTCCCCGACGTCTACGACCGCTACAAGGGCCTCGACGCGGAGGAGCCCTATCGGCTGAAGTGCTCCTACATCCGCCAGCGGCTCGTCAACACCCGAGCACGGCTGGCAGCAGATACCGCGCACGTGCCAGGCGAGGACTATGCGGACGTGGAGGGGTTCATCGACGAGCTCCGGCTCGTGCGTGACTCGCTCGCGGCCAATCGCGGCGAGGCGATCGCCGATGGGCTGCTTCGCCGCATCGGTCGACTCGTAAGGACCTTCGGGTTCCACGTGGCAACGCTGGACGTCCGCGAGAACGCCGAAGCACACCACAAGATGCTCGGTGAGCTCTTCGATCAGCTCGGAGGGCTCGCAAGGCCGTACGCGGACCTCGACCGCTCAGAACGGAGCAAGGTGCTGTGGGCAGAGTTGAGCAGTGCGCGGCCTCTCGGAGTCTCGCGTTTCGCGCTCTCGTCACGCGCCGCCACGACCTATGCGACTTTCGAATCGGTTGCGGCTGCGCTTGACCGTTTCGGTGACGGAGTGATCGAGAGCTATGTCATATCGATGACCGAAGGGGTCGACGATGTCCTTGCCGCAGTCGTGCTTGCACGTGAAGCCGGGCTGATCGATTGGCGTGGTCGTTGGGCCCGGATAGGCATCGTCCCGCTCTTCGAGCGGGTGGCGGAGCTTCGCGGCTCGGGTGCCCTGGTTGACGAGCTTCTCTCGAATCCGAGCTACCGGGCCGTTGTCGCGGCACGCGGCGACGTCCAAGAGGTCATGGTCGGTTACTCCGATTCGAACAAGGATGCCGGCATCACGACCTCCCAGTGGGAGATCTACAAGGCACAGGGCGTGCTGCGCGACGTCGCACGGCGTCACGGCGTCGCACTCCGGCTGTTCCACGGTCGCGGAGGTACGGTCGGTCGAGGCGGTGGGCCGTCAGCCGAGGCGATCCTCGCTCAGCCGGAGCGAACCGTGGACGCGTTCTTGAAGGTCACCGAGCAAGGCGAGGTGATATCCGACAAGTACAACCTCGCGGAACTTGCGCGGGAGAATCTCGAGGCGAGCCTTGCCGCGGTGATCGAGGCGAGTCTCCTCCACAGCTCGTCGCCTCGTTCGACAATTACCTCCGATCGCTGGCACGAGGTGATGGAAGCGGTCTCTTCTGTCGCCGAGCGCGCATATCGCGGACTGATCGGGAACGCCGGCTTGGCCCAGTACTTCATGTCTTCGACACCGGTTGCCGAGCTCAACGACTTGAATCTCGGCTCGCGCCCGGCATATCGCCCGGAATCGGGATCAGACCTCTCAGCGCTTCGGGCGATCCCCTGGGTGTTCGGCTGGACTCAATCACGCCAGATCATCCCGGGGTGGTACGGCGTCGGATCCGGGCTCGCTGCCGCTCGCGATCAGGACGCGGGACAAGATCTCGGCGAGATGTACGACAAGTGGCCGTTCTTCAGAACCTTCGTGGGCAATGTCGAGATGACCCTAGCGAAGACCGACATGGATATCGCGTGGTTGTACGTGAAGTCGCTCGTCGAGCCGGGACTGCATGCGATCTACGAGGAGATCGCCGAGGAGCACACCCGCTCGGTCGTCGAGATCCTCAATCTGACGGGCGAATCCAGTCTGATCGAGGCGAGGCCGCTCCTGAGGCGGACCCTCGCGGTGCGTGCCGACTACCTTCGGCCGGTCCACCACCTCCAGGTCGAACTGCTGGGGAGGCACCGATCCGGCTCCGAGGAGCCGGACCTGCGACGCGCGCTCCTCATTACGGTCAACGCGATCGCCGCCGGACTGCGCAATACCGGCTGACGCCTCGGTCGCGGTGCTTCTCGGACCGAGGCCGCCTGAACCCGCCATCCTGTGCAGCCGATCAAGCGCTCATGACGGCCGAGAGGGCCGAGACGCGGCCTCGAGGGCACGTGGGGACCTTCGTGCCACACCGTTATGTTTGACGGTATGCACACCGCGTCACGCTTTCGCGTCCTTGCGCTGATCGTCGCCGCAGTTCTCGGTGGAGGACTCTTGTCGTCCGCCCGAGCCGCCGCCGGTCCCGCTCGCCCAGAGGCAGTGCCGACCTGGTCGGTCAGGACGCCCAATGTGCCCGGCGCGTCGATCACCTCTCTCGTCGGGGTGACCTGCGTAAGCGCCGGCGACTGTTGGGCTGTGGGCGATCGCTTCAAGTCATCCTCGTCGAACTCCGGACCTGGCCTCATCGAGCATTACGTCGGCGACGACTGGGCTCCGGTCCCCGCGGCCCCCGCTCTGCGAGGCACGCTGGACGAGCTCTCCGCAATCAGCTGCCTGTCGGCCACGAACTGCTGGGCCGTCGGAATGCGCAGCGGTTCGCACCCGGGGAACCTCCTCGAGCACTACGGGGCTCGCTCAGACTGGACGGTCGTCGATACGCCGGCACCGCAGGGGGAGCTGTCCGCGGTGACGTGTGAATCCGCGAACGACCAGTGCTGGGCGGTCGGGTCGTCGAGCGACTTCCGTAGCGCCATGACGTTCCGGCTCGTAGGCGGTACCTGGCATTACGTGAGGGCCGCGCCGCTTTCGGCGACGTTCGTCGAGGTGAACGGGGTGGCTTGCGCGACCGAGGACGACTGTCTGCTGGTCGGATTCGCGACGCCGAGACATGGTGTCGGACAGGCTCTGGCCGAGCGGTGGAACGGCCGTGCCTGGTCGCGCGTCGCAGTCGCCGGCGAGCTCTTGGGGGGCGGCTCCCTGGCGGGTGTCTACTGTCGGCCGGGGAGTTCTCCCACGACGTGCTGGGCCGTCGGCCAGACCGTGACGAAAGGTTCCGGCCTCATTCCGATCCGCCCCCTCGTGGAGCGCTGGAACGGGAACTCGTTCACCTTCGTCCACAGCCAGCTGGGAGGCCCCGACAACTACCCCGAGTTCAAGGCGGTCGCATGTGCCGCTCCGAACGCATGCCAGGCGGTCGGCTCACGCGGGTCCGGGGAGGACGAAGCACTGGTGCTTGCCCAAGGGTGGAACGGTTCCAGTTGGTCGAGGGAGACGAGCCCGAGTCCGTTGTACGGCTTTCAGACGCTCACCGGCGTGGCCTGTCCGTCAGCGAATGACTGCTGGGCGGTAGGCGAAGGGCTGAACCACACTGGGTCTGGTAGTCGGATGATCATCGAGCACTTCTCCTCCTAGGGATGCCCGACAGGTCAGTGCAGGTCAGCCAGAGGCTCTAGCCGGCGCTGCCTCCGTCGTGACCGGGGCCGCGAGTGTTTGGACGATGCCTGGTCGAAGCACGCGGATTACCACGAGCGCGACGGCCAAGAGAGCGCCCGCACCGGCGGTCGTCCAGGCCAGACCGAGCGAGTCCGCGAGCGGTCCTTGAATGAGTGAACCGATCGGGTACGACACTCCGAGCGCAACCAGGTAGAGGCTTAGCACGCGCCCGCGAAGTTCAGCCGGGGCACGGAGCTGTACGACGGTGGACAGGCCGGACAGCACGCCGATGTATACGAGCCCGACGAGGAAAAGCGCGGGCAGGGCGACCGCGAGCGACGGAGCGAAGCCGTACACAACAAGTACCGGCGGCAGGACCGCGAGGCTACCGATGAGCATTCTGCCCCTCCCGAAGCGAGCCGCGAGCGGGGCGATAGCGAGGGCCCCGGCGACGGCTCCCACGCCCTGGGCGGTCGTGAGCAGGCCGGTCGCCGAAGCAATCCCGCGCGCTCCGGTATGGGTCAGGTGTCGTGCCATCACCGGCACGAGGGCGATGAAGGGCGACGCCAAGAGCGCAACAAGCGCGATCGTGCCTATCGCAGCACGACAGCCCGGCTCGCCGCGCGCCGCCCGAGCGCCGTTTCGAAGCGACGCGAGTAGCCCGATCTCCTCGGCGCGTCCGGACGGCGGGGAAAGGCGGACGAAGAAGAGAGCCACGACGACGGCGAGGAAGGACGCCGCGTTGGCGACGAAGGCGACCGGGTAGCCGAAGGCGGCGATCGTGACCCCTGCGAGCGCTGGGCCGACAACACGCCCGAGATTGAACTGCGCCGAGTTGAGCGAAACTGCGGCGAGGAACTCTGATGGAGGCACCAGGTCGGGGAGGATCGCCTGCTGAAACGGTCCGACCATGGCGCTGACAGATCCCTGGACCGTGACTAGCAAAGTCAGGATTCCGGGGCCGTCCCGGCCTGCCGCGACCAGGAGGGCGATGGCGAGGGCGACAGCGCCCGCGAGCAGATTGCCGGCGACAAGGGCCGCCCGCCGGGGTATGCGGTCGGCGAGCGCGCCCCCAACCGGCGAGAGCAGCCCGATCGGCAAGAACGCTCCCGCGGCGATCACCACCGCCCAGGTGGCCTTCCCGGTGTGCGCGACGATCAATGCTCCGACGGCGACCGTCTGCATCCAGGACCCGATGACCGAGACCATGCCACCCGACCACAACAGGAAGTAGTTCCGGTGGTGGAACGGGCGGAGCGAGGAGAGGCCGCGTGCGGGCAAGGCGGGCGAAGCGACGGCCTGGCCGCCGATGCTTTCCCTGTACGGCCAGTCCTGGTCCCGGGACCCCGGATTCGACGATTCAGGCCGCGCAACCACGCGGTCATGCTAGATACTCCACGGCTTCGGCCTCGTCGACCTGCTCGGCCTGCTCGGCCTGCTGCCGCGACAGCCGGCAACGCGGTCCGCATCCACGAGGACAAGTCTGTGCGTCCACTGACGCGACAAGATGGCGGAGCACTTCGGCCCGACTCGACGAAATGCGCGTGGCGTGTGTTGTTCCGCCTGGTCATCGGGCTTACCGTGTTGAGCAACGTGGAGAAACATGAGGTCGAGATGGGCGTCGAAGCCGAGCCGCAGAAGCTGTTCGGCCTCCGCGAGCTCGTACGCAACCGTGCCACCGGCGAGCCGATGGCACGGTTCAACGGCACGAGCCCCGAGATGGCCCAGCTTTACCGGTTCCTGCTCGACAACGGCGTGTTCGTGAACCTGCACTGGAACCAGGTCATGACCAACCCCCGCGCTGTCACCGGATGAGCAGTCTCACTGAAGCGCGAAGAAACGGCGCCCCGATCGCTTTGCCGGGATTGGTCCCGGTTGCCCCTCTTCCCAATCCCCAAGGAGACCCCTTTCATGACGAGCAATGTTGTGCCCGTTCTGCCCCTCGTGCCGCACTGGATCGGTGGCAAAGCCGACGTCGGCAGTGGCAAGCGTCTCGGCGACGTCTACGACCCTTCGAAGGGCAAGCTCACCAAACAGGTCGCATTCGCGTCCTCCGCCGATGTCGACCAAGCAGTCGCGGCGGCAGCGAGTGCCTTCTCTGACTGGCGACATTCGTCGCTTTCCCAGCGCTCCAAGCTGCTTTTCGCCTTCCGAGAGCTCGCGAACGAGCGAGCCGGAGAGCTGGCCGAGATTGTCACCTCCGAGCACGGCAAGGTGCTCGACGACGCCCTGGGCGAGGTGAGCCGCGGCCTCGAGGTCATCGAGTTCGCCTGTGGCATCCCGCAACTGCTGAAGGGCAGCTACTCCGAGAACGCGTCGACGAACCTGGACGTGTACTCGATCCGTCAGCCGCTCGGTCCCGTGGCGATCATCAGCCCGTTCAACTTTCCGGCGATGGTGCCAGTCTGGTTCTTTCCCATCGCAATAGCCTGTGGCAACACGGTCGTGCTCAAGCCGAGCGAGAAGGACCCGTCAGCTTCGATGTGGTGGGCGGAGCGGTGGGCAGAGGCCGGGCTGCCACCCGGGGTCTTCAATGTCGTCCAGGGCGACAAGGTGGCAGTCGACCGCCTCCTGGAACACCCGGACATCAAGGCCGTTTCGTTCGTCGGCTCGACACCGATCGCCCGCTACGTCTACGAGGGCGGCACCCGGCACGGCAAGCGAGTGCAGGCACTCGGGGGAGCCAAGAACCACATGGTCGTGCTTCCCGACGCGGACCTTGACCTCGCCGCGGACGCGGCCGTGAACGCCGGCTTCGGGTCAGCCGGCGAACGTTGCATGGCCATCGCGGTGCTCGTAGCCGTCGAGCCCGTCGCCGACGAGCTCATCTTCAAGATCTGCGAGAGGATGGCACGCCTGAAGGTCGGTGACGGGAGGCGTGGCGCCGACATGGGCCCGCTTGTGACCAAGGCACACCGGGACAAGGTGGCGTCGTACCTGGACTCAGGCGTAGCTGAGGGTGCCGAACTGGTTGCCGACGGCCGCAATACCGTCCCGGACGGCGACACCGACGGGTTCTGGCTGGGGCCGACCTTGTTCGACAAGGTGACGGCGGAGATGTCGCTCTACACCGACGAGATCTTCGGCCCGGTGCTATCGGTCGTGCGCGTGGCGACTTACGACGCCGCGCTCGAGCTCGTCAATTCCAATCCATACGGGAACGGCACCGCCATCTTCACCAACGACGGAGGTGCCGCGCGTCGCTTCCAGAACGACGTCGAAGTCGGCATGGTCGGCATCAACGTGCCCATCCCCGTACCGGTCTCCTACTACTCCTTTGGTGGCTGGAAGAGCTCGCTGTTCGGAGACAGTCACGCGCACGGGGTCGAGGGCGTCCATTTCTTCACGCGGGGCAAGGTGGTGACCAGCCGGTGGCTGGATCCGAGCCGCGGCGGGATCAACCTTGGTTTCCCGCAGAACACCTGAGCTCGCACATCTCAGACAGTGGTTGTCGCGATGGCTCGTTGACAACGATTCCGCCCGGTGCGAGTGTGGCCAGGGCCACAGGGGAGGAAGGAGGGCGTCATGGCGGATGTAGTGCGCGCGGCCTTGATTCAGGCCCAATGGGCTGGCGACAAGGACATGATGACCAAGAACGCGATCCGTTCGGTCCAGCAGGCAGCCGCTGAAGGAGCCAAAGTTGTCTGCTTGCAGGAACTGTTCAACGGACCGTACTTCTGCCAGGTCCAAGACGGCGCGTGGTACGACTGGGCGGAACCAGTGCCAGACGGACCCACGATCAGGCTGTTCATGGACGTGGCCAAGGAGAACGGCACCGTGCTCGTCGTCCCCGTCTACGAAGTCGAGAATACTGGCGTCTTCTACAACACGGCTGCCGTCATAGACGCGGACGGGCGGTATCTCGGAAAGCACCGGAAGAACCACATTCCGCAGGTTGCCGGCTTCTGGGAAAAGTTCTACTTCCGGCCAGGCAACCTCGGGTATCCGGTGTTCGACACGGCGGTCGGTCGGGTTGGCGTGTACATCTGCTACGAGCGCCACTTCCCCGAGGGTTGGCGCGCACTCGGACTCGCGGGAGCGAAGATCGTCTTCAATCCTTCCGCGACCAGCCGGGGGATGTCCGAGCACCTGTGGAGGCTGGAGCAGCCCGCAGCTGCGGTTGCGAACGAGTACTTCGTGGGAACTATCAACCGGGTTGGCGTGGAACCGCTCGGCACGAACGAGTTCTACGGCCAGTCGTACTTCGTCGATCCTCGCGGCCAGCTACTCGGCGAGGTGGCTTCCGACGTCGACGAGGCGGTTGTCGTACGCGACCTCGACCTCGGCCTGATCGACGACGTCCGACGCATCTGGGCCTTCTACCGGGACCGCCGGCCGGAGACCTACAACCAGCTCTGTGAGGCCTGACCATACGCACTGTCATCACGGGCGCCACCCTCGTCACAGCCGACGGAGCTTCGCCGATGGACGTACTGGTCCAGGACGACAAGGTTGCGGCACTGGCCTCTTCCCTCGTAAGGGAGCCATCGCGCCCGGATCCGACGCTGACATCGTGATCTACGACCCTGCCGGTGAGCAGACAATTTCGGCGACGACACATCACATGGCCGTCGACTACTCCTGCTATGAGGGCCTGCGGATCAAAGGCCACGTTGACACGGTCTTCTCCCGCTGCAGACAGATCATCGGTGCCGGCGCATATACGGGCGAGCCCGGCCACGGCCGTTTCGTGCCGCGCCGGCTTTCCCAGCACCTCCGATAGGCACAGGTACGACGACAGTGGACATCGGCCTCGTTCTACGAACAGACCCACCCGCGAGTTGGGTCATCGAACGCCGTGGCCTCGAGCTAGAGATCGCACCTGCAGACCTGGTGGCCTTGACTGGGGCGTCCTTCGCACCGGTCGCCCGCGCCCACACGCGCCAGAGCCGCCATGCCAACACTCGATCGGACATGGGTTGAAGTGTCGCACTGCCGTCCGGGATCCGTAGCGCGGGTGAAGAGCAGAACGCAAGGAAAGGACGCTTCTGCGTGACGTCGATGGTGCCCGCACAACGAGGCTAGACCCCTAATCACGCCGGACGACGCCTCCGAGTGTGCGAAGGGCATGTTGCTGGCGTCTGCCACCAGGAGCCAATCATGCCGACTTTGGCGTGTTGCCACTCCCGTAGGCGACGCAAGCGCCACGAAAGGGCTATAAAGGAACTGCGCGCCGTTCTTGGTACGGCGCTGACTGGGGGGAGATGTCATGCCGAAGATGGTCATCACTCACGGCGTCGTCGATGTGGACAACTGGCTGAAGTTCAAGACAGAGCGGGCCGAGTTCATCGCCATGATGGGTGGGACGAATGTGGTGGACCACGTGGCGCCGGATGGAAGCAACAAAGTCGCTGTGGCCGCCGATGTCGAGGACGTGGAGGACGTGCTAGCGGCCATCGCCTCCCCATCGGCTGAGCTCGCTGCCGGCATGCAAAGGCATGGAGTCATCCCGCCGTTGGCGATGTACATCGAGAAGTAGTCCGAACAAACATTCGCTGCCGAGCACGGGAGGAGATCATCATGGCCACGGTACGCGAGGGCAACAAGGCAGTGCTGGTGGTTGTCGACGTGCAAGTCGGCGTGATGGGCGAGTCGTGGGATTCCGCGCGCATCATCAAGAATGTGGCGCGCGTCGTCGAGCGAGCACGCGCGGACGGCGTGCCCGTCGTGTGGGTGCAGCACTCCGACGAGGAGCTGCCTTACGAGAGCCCCCAGTGGCAGTGGGTGCCGGAACTGGTACCTGCCGAGGGCGAGCCACTGATACACAAGAAGTTCAACTCGTCGTTCGAGGAGACCGAGCTCGAAGAGGAGCTCGCCAAACTGGGCGCGACCCACGTCGCGCTGGCCGGCGCCGCGACGAACTGGTGCATCCGCGCCACGGCCTACGGTGCCCTGGACCTGGGCTACGACCTGACCCTTGTCGAGGACGCCCACACAACGGTCACGATGGACCTCGACAACGGGACGAAGATCGAGGCCTCGAACGTCGTCGACGAGCTCAATGTCTGCATGACGTGGGTCAGCTACCCGGGCCGCACGAACGGCACCGCCACGGCTGAGCAGGTCGACTTCGCCACCCCCGGCGGCAAGCTGCAGCGCCACGATGGTTGACGTCTTGCTGTTCCGCCACACGTAGGGTCAGAAATGAACTGAGCGGCGCGGCTCCGGTCCGGAGCCGACCGGAACGAGACTCGGGAGCTCGCGCTGCCATGAGCTGCGGCTCTCGAGGGTGGAACAGCGCTGGCTTACGGCGCCGAAACGTCCGTCTGTAGTGCGGCCAAATGCGCCACACCGACAGCGCCGGCAACAGCACCCAGCGAACCGAGCACAACACTGGTCTTCGCGATGTGCTCTCGCGCTACCAAGCACCGACGCAAGGATGCCTCGGTAGGGGCGCGTAATAGCTCACCAGCCGCAGACACGCCACCAGCAAGAACGACAGCTTCAGGGTCCAGGCACATCACCAAATCGGCAAGACCCCGACCCAGGAAGTTCCCAACGTCGGTGAAGGCTTGCAGTGCAAGCGGGTCAGCCTCGCGAACCACCGACATTCCGAGCCGTGAAGACAGCTTGTCGGCTAGGGGTTCGCGGTTCCACAGCAGGTGAGCAGCAAAAGAGAACCGAGCGCCTTAGCGGGTCCACGCAACCCGCGACTGCGATTCCCACTGAAGCATGGCCAGCTGCCCCGTGAAAGCCTCTTGGTACCCGAACTTCCAATGTGCGGGGCACTGAGGTAGGTCGACCGCTTAGCGCCCCGAGAGGTTTCGACTGAGCAACAAAGCCGGTGTCATACCGGCCTTCAAGTACCTACCGACGATCTCCGACGTCAGCGCTTGGGCGATGAGGACTCCGGCGATCGAAGAGACGCTGCACACTCCGAGCTCGGAGGCCAGTCGGATGGCTGTGTCGGCGTACGGAGCACAAGTGTCGATGCATAGATCGGCTACCTCGAACAGGCGTAGCCCGCTAGGGTGCCTCGAGGTAACCATGCGGCTGTGCTCTAAGGACGTGATGGCTACGACGGGCAGATCACGCTGCCGAGCTTGGAGTGCCATCTCGACAGGAGCGCCGTTGCAGCCCGAGTGCGATATGACGATGAAACTGTCAAGAGGGCAGATGGTCACGGGCTCGAGCAAGGCGCGCGCCGCTTCAGGGCGCCGCTCGAGCGTGCCATCGACCAGCTCGGTCCTGTCTGCTCTGCCCGAAGCGACCAGCTCATCCAGGACCAGCTCCTTGACTCCGGCCAGCCCGCCGGCCCGTCCGGCCAGCTCCATGGCGACCACGCGCGAATGCCCGGTACCGAAGACGTAGATGTCGCCCCCGGCCATCAGCCTGCCAGCCAGGAGCTCGCCCGCCCGACTCAGAACCGGCAGTTGTTCGTTCGCCAGTCGCTCTAAGACGTGAGCGGCAACGGCAAAGACGTCAGTGGCACTGACACCTTCGGGGCCACTCAACGCCTTGTCACCCCCGGGTCTGGGAGCACTGTCCAAGCCAGGTGCCGCGCCGTTGCGCAAAGAGCCCCTTGCTCTTCAGCTAAGAAGCAAATCACAACAATTACAGCCACGTTCAGTCGGCTCCGGCGGTCGGGGCCATCGGTGGCCGTAGCTGGGTAACAAACTTGTAGCGGTCCCCGCGGTAGAACGAGAGGGCGAACTCAACCGGACGACCGCAGGTGTCGCGGCTGTGGCGGGAGAGCAGGAGCATCGGGTAGCCAACGGTGGTGTCCAGGAGCTCAGCCTCCCGAGGCGCCGCCGGCACTGTCTCGATCGTCTCTTCCGCCTCGGCTAGGTGCACGCCATAATCGCTAGCCAGCAAGGCGTAAAGCGAGACGGAGTCGCCCATCCGCTTGGCCAGGCCCGGGAACCGAGCGGCATCCAGGTGGGTGGTCTCGATGGCCGTGGGCTCCTCGTTCGCCATCCGCAGGCGCTCGATGCGCACGACGCGCGCCCGCAAGCGCACGTCGAGGCGCGAGGCCATCTCCTCGTCGGCACGGACCTGGCTCGCGGACAGCAACAGCGAGCGCGGGACGAGCCCCAGGCGGCGCATGTCCTCGGTGTAGCTCGTCAGCTGGAGTCGCTGAGCCATCTTGGGCAGCGCGGCAAAAGTACCGCGGCCGCGTATCCGCACCAGGCGCCCCTCGATCGCCAGTTCTCGAAGTGCCTGGCGGATAGTGGTCCGACTGGTCGAGAATCGCTCGGCCAAGGCGCGCTCGGCCGGCAACGGCTCGCCGGGGGCCAGCTGCGCCAAGATGTGCGCCAGGTGGCCCTTTACGACGTAGTACTTCGGGTACTGCCTGCTCAATTGCTCATCAGTACCGGTGGGCACCGGCGCAGGACCGGCCGTGGCCGACCTCATGTTTGCCTCCTTGCCGGCGAGCTGCCGGCTGTTTCAGTGAGCGTCCCAGATGGCTAAGAACCCACTGGACATGGGAAGAGGATTGCGCGAATATCATTGGTCTAGACCACATTGGTCTAGACCAAAAATGCCGGCGCCACAAGAGCCAGAAGACCTGAGTGGAGCTCAACATAAGGAGCGTACAGTGAAAAAAGCCTTAATCGCTCTTACCGCCATCGCCCTCACCGTGATGGGGCTGGGCGCTGGAGGGATAGCAGCTTCGGCCCAAAGCAACCACACCCAAAGCAGTCACACCCTTACTGTGTGGCTGATGACCGGTGAGATCAGCACCCCTGTTTCCAACGCGGTCACCGCTGCTTTCCAAAAGGAGTACCCGGGCTGGACAGTGAACGTCGAGATCCAGCAGTGGAACGGGATCGCCACCAAGCTGATCACCGCCCTAGCCAGCAGCAGCCCCCCGGACGCCATGGAGATCGGCAACACCGATGTGGCAGAGTTCGCCGCCTCTGGCGGCCTGGAGAACCTGAGTTCGGTCAAGTCCTCCCTACCCGACAGCAGCAACTACTTGCAAGGCCTTGCGGGACCAGCCGAGTTCAACGGCGGTCTTTACGCCGTCCCGCTGCTCGCTGGCGACCGCGTCGTCATCTACAACAAGCA
>Ga0187867_10001080_pt1 | contig 23829 bp, 31 predicted proteins | sample June2016WEW_13_1_FD_132976 | JGI IMG/M metagenome (GOLD analysis project Ga0187867, IMG submission 132976) | Peatland microbial communities from SPRUCE experiment site at the Marcell Experimental Forest, Minnesota, USA - June2016WEW_13_10 | ecosystem: Environmental > Terrestrial > Soil >... | reverse complement strand
GCCAGACTGATCGCCACGCCGGCGGCGAAGGCGATGGCCATCAACGGCGCGGCAATCCAAAAGGCCGCCAGCAGCGCGTGGCGCAGAATTTCGACTACGGCGTCGCTAGTCATAATGTAATCCTCATATAAAGCTCTTCATCAGCGATCCGATCACCAGGTTCCAGCCATCCACCAACACGAACAGCAGAATCTTAAATGGCGCCGAGATCATGACCGGAGGCAACTGCATCATGCCCACCGATAAGGTCACCGAGGCCACCACCAGATCGATGACCAGGAAGGGCAGGTAGAGCACCGCGCCAATCTGAAAGGAAGCCTTCAACTCCGACAGGATATAGGCGGGAATCAGGACTTTCAGATCCACATCGGCCGGAGTGCGGGGCGCCGGTGAATGGGATACCTCCAGGAATAAAGCGATGTCCTTCTCGCGGGCAAAGCGCAGCCAAAACTGGCGCAGCGGTTTGGCGGCTTCCTGGGCCGCCTGCGGAACCGTCATCTGGCCGTTTTCCATGGGAGTCCAGGCCTGTTCGTAGATCTGGCTGGCCATCGGTTGTACCGTGAGCAGACTCAGGAACAGCGCCAGCCCTACCAGCACCTGGTTGGAGGGCGCCGTCTGCGTGCCCAAGGCCTGCCGCAGGAAATGCAGCACGATGGAGATGCGCAAGAAAGGGGTCGCCGATACCAGCGCCGCGGGCAACAGCGTCAGCGCCGTCATCAGCAGCACGATCTGCATCGGCGCGCTCAACGAACCCGTCTTGCCCGCGGCGAGCCAGGAAGGCGCGGAGCCGGCCGGAGCCGCCCAGACGGCCAGTTGAAAGAGCAGGGCCAGGCTGCCCGCATGTACCACCCTGCGGAACATCAGCGGACCTCCGGAGTGCCGGCCGGAAGCTCGGATTGCAGGTTCTGCCACTCAAAACTCTCCAGTACCGCGCATCCCGCCGGAGAGGTCCCCACCAGCAGTCCGCGGCCGGCCACCCGCACCAGGTGCAGCGAGTGCTGGGGTCCCAGCATCAGCCGCTCCACCGCCTGCAGGGCGTTGCTCCGGGAACCGCCGGCGCGGCGCCTGACAATCCCCTTGCGGCGCAGCCACCAGAGGGAGGCCGCCAGCAGCGACAGCACCGCGCTTACAGCGAACACTTGCCGGACCGTTTCCATCCGCTCCTCTTTTCCCCGGCCGCCTTAGACATCTCCGTTAAAATCCGTGATGCGGACTCCCAGGGTGTTTTCAACAACCACGATTTCGCCGCAACCGATCAACGTTCCACCCACGTAAAGGTCGATGTTCTCGCCGGCCGAGCGCTTCATGCCGATCAGGCTTCCGGGCTCCATTTGCAGGATTTGTCCCACGGTGAGGATGCGGCGGTCCAGTTCGGCCTCGATTTCCACCGGCACATCTCCAAAGATGGCGATCTCTTCCATGGCTGTCATATCCGGGGGCGTCCTAACTGATCAGTTGGGTAGCGGCCTGGGCCATGGTGCTTACGGTCGTCACCACTTTGGAATTAGCCTGGTAGGCGCTCTGCAGCACGATCAGGTTGGTGAGTTCGGTGGCCATATCCACATTCGAGGATTCCAGCGAACCGCCCACAATCGTGCCGCGCCCGCCTGTGCCGGGTGCGCCGACCGCCGGCGCGCCAGTGTCGGCGCTCACCTGGTAACTGTTATTTCCGACATTCTGCAGAGTTTGCGGGTTTTGAATGTTGGCCATGGCCAGTTGTCCGACCACCGTCTGTTGACCGTCGGAATAGGAAGCCAGCAACTGGCCTCCGTTGCCCATGGTCACCGAGGTAAGCTGGGCGGCCGCAGCGCCGTCCTGGGTAATGGCGGAAGTGGCCGAACTCTGATCGAACTGAGTGAGCGTGCTGCTGCCGTCCGCATTGATGGGACTCCAGTTGATGCTCATGGCCGTGGCGCCGTCGCTGGGCTGAAAGCCGAAGTTGATCGGTTCGACTGGCGCCGTACTGCTCAACTGCCCGCTGCTGTTGAATTGCAGGGTGATAGGGTTCCCCACGCTGGATGGCGTGCCCGCCACGCCGCCCTGGACATCCGCACCGGGGACGGTGGCTTGGCAAGACCAGGTGTTGGCGGCGGTCTGTTGGAAATTCAGGGTCAACACATGCGCGGTCCCCAAGGAGTCGTAGACCGTAACGGGCGCCGACCAGTCGGATGCCGCACCCGTGGTGGCGGACGCATTGAAGTTGGCGCTCAACGTCATGTTCTGGGTGGCCTGCGGCGCTTGCAGGGCGCCCACCGGCACCGTGATATTGCCTATGGCCCCCCCGGTATCGGCCACGCCGTCGGTGGCCATCCATCCCTGGACCTGCTGTCCGCTGGGAGTGAGCAGGTTACCGGCAAGGTCTACCTGGAAGCTGCCGGCCCTGGTGTACTGGGTCACGCCATTGTTGTTGACCACGAAAAAGCCGCTTCCCTGGATGGCCGCGTCGAGCGATCCGCTGCGCGCGCTGATCGCGCCTTGGGTAAACTGCGTGATGGTCAGCGGCGAAGCGACGCCGAAGCCCAATTGAGTCTGGCCGCTGTTCATGGACTCGCTGACCAGGTCTTGGAAGTAGGCGACGTTCTCCTTGTAGCCGGTGGTATTCATATTCGCCAGGTTGTTGCCGACCACGTCGACGGCCACGCCGTTGGCGTCCAGTGCGGACAGTGCGGTGCTGAAAGCTGCGAACATCGTTAGTTACCTCCTTGCGCGGCGGTGGCGTTCTGACTGCCGGCGCTGCCAGAAGTCAGGCTGTCGAGATCGCCGTGAATGGCCACGAGTTGCTCCAGCGAGCTGAACTGCGCCAGTTGCGTGACGAATGCGGTACTGTCGGTTGGATTGGTGGGATCCTGATACTGGATCTGCGCCACCAAGAGCTGCAAGAACTCAGTCTCGTTGACATCGTCCGGCGAGCTGTTCGCGCTCGTCGGAGACGTTCCCGTTTGAGTCGTAGATGGGGGCGCCGCGGCGCTCGCGCCATGCGGCAATGTTGCGAAGGGTTGAATCATAATGTGTGGGACTCCTGTGCGGGGTCGAGGCTGGACTTCCATGCCCCGGCCCAGCGGGATTGCTTTTTCTGTTGCTGTTGCTGCGGTTGCTGCTGGCGGTCCTCTTTGCGGCCGCCCGGCGAGTGCTCTTGGGACGGCGAGCCATCCGAACCGCTGCGACGGCCCGCATCGGATTCCGCGGCTGCCGGGCGCCAAGCTTCCGCCTGGAATCCGCTTTGCCGCAGCTTGCCGACCAGATCCGGCAGGTCGGCGCGAAGCGAGTTGGCCAAATCGCCGTCCGGGGTATGCACCGTGACGCGAATCTCCCCGGCACGCTCTGCCATGCGAATGTCCACACTGCTCTCGCCATCGGCCAAGTGCAGGGAGACGTCGCGCGAGAACGGCTGCATCGTCGGTTCCGGGGGCTCTACGGCGGCGGGATGGGCTGCATTTGCCTCCTCCGCGGAAGCCGTGGCCTGAGCCTCCCGGCCAGCGGGAAGTGCGGCGGAAGGGATCCAAACGGTTTCCGTCTCCGCCTGTCCAGCGAGCGGATTTTCGACGTGGCCGACACCCTGCGGGTGCTCATTGGAGGCTGCGGCCTTCGCGCCAAGGCCCCCGGCAAAGCCGTCGCTCTGCGCCGGCACGGAGCTGGTGCGATACTCTGCCTGCGCGGCCGAGGCGCCAGGGCCATTTGCGGAGACCGGTGCGGCCTGCGATCCGGATGGGGTATCGCTGAGCGGTGCTGCGCTGGGCAGTGGAGCCGTTTCGAGCGGGTGCATGCGAGCTCCGAATGCCATCTCCGGAGCAGCCTCGGACGTGTCGGCGCTGGGGCCTTGGGCTAGACGGGCCTGTGGGGCCAAGTCGTCCGGCAAGGCCAGGCCGTTGGCCAACGCCTCCGCGGGGTTCGCCCATGCGGGAAGCATGCCGGATGCGGGACCCGAGTCGCCGGAAGCGCCCATTCCCAGACTCGCGGGTGCCGCGGGCGCATCTTCTGGGAAGTCGGGAGGCATAGCCGGTAGCGTGCGGGCGCCGAAATCCAATCCGAAGGTTGCATAGCCGCCGCGGGCTACGGCAGTCGTTACGTCTTCGGGATTCGCGGATTGCTGCAGGCCCCAACGCAGCGACACTGGGGCCGTGGCAACCGCCTGAACGGTGACGGATTCCGGCGCTGCCAAGCTGTCGTTTGAATTCCTTTCCGCCATCGGTCGCTTTGGCTCCGCCGATTCTTCCGGGTTGCCTTCGTCCGCGAGACACCCATCCAGAAGGGACCCGAAATCGCCCCGCGCAGCGTGCGCCCCTTTAGGCCGGGCGCCCCCGCCAGGTCCGCAGGTACCCACCGTGGAATTGGCAGCGGAGGCGGTCGGTAATCCTGAAGAAGCGGCGATCACGTCCCGAAGAAATGCACCCCAAGCACCAAAGACCCGCGAGATGGGTTTCAAGCATTTACGCGCGATGCCGCCGCCAAGATCTTGCCGCCCGCGCCTTCTGTGCCAGAAACGTGTCCCGGCGTGGGACTCCAAATCCTTCGTTTTGTGCGGCCGGTGCGCGGCTCTGCGCTTGCATCAAAGACCGGCGGGAGCGTGCCATGGATAACCTGACGATCTCGGCGGCCGGGGGAATGCAAGCCCGCATGCAGTCGTTGGACATGCTGGCGAACAATCTGGCGAACACGGAAACCGGCGGCTACAAGACGGACCGCGAATTCTACAACCTCTATATATCGGCGGAAGCCGGCGGCGCGGAGAACGGATCGGCGGCCGCGCTGCCGGTGGTGGAACGTCCCTGGACCGATTTCGCGCAGGGAGCGCTGCGCTCCACCGGCAGCAGTTCAGATCTGGCGCTTTCCGGCAAAGGGTTCTTCGCGGTGGATGGACCGTCCGGAAGCCTGTTTACGCGCAACGGGAACTTTCGAGTCTCGCCCGCCGGATCTCTGGTCACGGCGGAGGGTTATCCGGTGCGGACGGTATCCGGCGCAGCTTTGACGATTCAGCCATCCGGTGCCCTGGAAGTCTCTCCCGATGGCACGGTGAGCCAGAACGGTCAAACCTTGGACCGCCTTGAACTCGCGGATTTTCCCGATAGCAGTTCGCTGGTCAAGCAGGGCGCCAGTTATTTCCGGAGCGCCGTGGCATCCCAGCCGGCCACCGGGGCGCAGGTGGAGCAGGGCAAGCTGGAGAGTTCCAATGTCGGCGCGTCGGAGTCGGCCGTGCGCCTGGTGGCGGTCATGCGCCAATTCGAAATGCTGCAGAAGGCCGCTACGCTGGGATCGCAAATGAATCGCGAGGCGGTCGAAGAGGTAGCCCGCGTGGCTTCGTAAGAGCTTGCGGGGGAAGGTAAGGAACGAACAATTTATGATGCGAGCACTTTTCAGCGCCGCCAGCGGTATGACGGCGCAACAGATGAGCGTAGACAATATCGCCAATAACCTGGCAAACGCCAACACCAACGGATACAAGTCGCGGGCAGTCCAGTTTCAGGATCTGCTCTACCAGAACCTCATGCAGCCGGGAGCTTCCTCGAGCCAGCAGACCATCGTTCCGGCCGGGCTGCAGCTTGGGCTGGGTACGCGTCCCGCGGGCAACGAGATCGTCTTCACGCAGGGCAGTTTCTCGGAAACCGACAACCCGCTGGACGTAGCCATCCAAGGGCGCGGCTTCTTTCAAGTGCTGCAACCGAACGGACAACTGGCCTACACCCGCGATGGCGAGTTTCAGCTTGACAAGAACGGAAATGTGGTGACCGCCAGTGGTAACCCCCTGCAGCCCCAGATCACCATTCCGGCGGATGCGCAATCCATCACCATCGCCTCCGACGGCACGGTGAGCTACACCCAGCCGAATCAGACCACGGCCCAGGTGGCGGGGCAGATCCAGCTTGCCAACTTTCAGAATCCGGCTGGTCTGAGCACCATTGGCGGCAACTTGTACACGCCTACCGAGGCGTCCGGCGACGCGACGCTGGGCAACCCGGGCGGGGCCGAAGGCCTAGGCGCATTGCAGCAGGGGTATACCGAGCAGTCCAACGTCAGCGTGGTCCAGGAGATGGTCAACCTGATCGTCAGCCAGCGGGCCTACGAAGCCAATTCCAAGGTGGTCACGGCCGCCAACGAGATGTATCAACAGGCCAACGGCCTCGTGACGCAATGAGCCCGCGGATGCCTCTCCTCCTACTGGCCGCGCTGGCGCCGGCCCTGGCCCAATGTCTGCCGGTTTCCGGTGAGCGGATCCTGGCGGGAGACATGGCCCGAGCCGTGCCGGTCTTCGCGGGCATGCCGCCGGAACTGGCGCTGGGCTACGCGCCAGCCGCGGGAGCCCGCCGCACCTACGGAGCCGCCGAGTTGGCGCGCCTGGCGCGGCGTTACGGCTTGGCGGTGGAACCGGGAGTGGAAGTCTGCTTCATGCGGCCGTTCGAGACGCTCACGCCCGAGCGCGTCGACACCGCTCTCCGTGCGGCCCTGCCCGCCGCGCAGATCGACGTGATGGAATTCAGCCGGCAGCCCGTTCCTGCCGGCGAACTGCGTTTTCCGGTTTCCGCGTTGCAAGCGGCCCCCGCCGGTTCTCCGTGGCTCTGGCACGGAGTGGTGTCCGCATCCGGCCGGGACGATTTCCCGGTTTGGGCAAAGGTGCGCATTCAGGTTTCGGCAATGCGCGTGACGGCCACCGAGGCGCTCGCGCCGGGCCGTCCCATCGAACGCGCCCAACTGCGCGAGGATCCTTACAAGGGACCGCCGGGTCTGCCGGACCTGGCCCAAGTCGTCGGTTGGGTACCGCGGCGGCCGATTCCGGCGGGCACGGCTATCGAGCGGCAATGGTTGGAAGCGCCTTCCGAAGTAGAGCGCGGCGAGCGCGTGCGCGTGGAAGTTCAGAGCGGCCGGGCGCGGGTGATCCTGGAAGGGCAGGCGCAATCTTCCGGAAGGCGGGGCGAGATCATCGGGGTGCGCAATCCCGCCAACGGAAAGATTCTGCGCGCCAGGGTCGCGGATCGCGGCCGCGCCGTAGTCGATACGGACCGGGATGCGGGACAGCAAGAAACCGCCCCGGAACGAGGAGAGAACCGATGATCTCGAGACCGATCCTGGCGCTGCTGGCATTGGGTTGCACGCTGGTCCCGGCCGGAGCGGCGCAGAAGAAGAAGCCGAAGCCGCCGGAGCCCTCGGCGCTGGAACGTTACGTGGCGGAGGCCACCGCGGCGGCCCGCGCAAACAACGACGCCTCGCCTGGCTCGCTATGGTCGTCCGCGGCTCTGCTGACCGACCTGGCGCGCGACCTGCGAGCCAGCCGGGTAAACGATACGGTCACAGTATTGGTGGCGGAGAATGCCTCGGCGGTGAGCACGGGCAATGTACAGACTTCGCGCACCTCCAGCGCGCAAGCCTCCATCACGGCTCTGGGTGGTGTGACGAAGGCCACTGGTGCGCTGGCCAACCTGCTGGGCACTTCGGGCGACCAGGAACTGAAGGGTGCCGGCACCATCGGCCGCACCACGGTGATCTCCACCACGCTGGGCACCCGCGTGGTGCACGTGTTGCCCAACGGCTATCTGGTGGTGGAAGGCGTCAAGGAGATCCGCGTCAGCTCCGAACAGCAGGTGATTACGGTGCGCGGCGTAGTGCGGCCGGCGGATCTGGGGCCGAATAATGTGGTCCAGTCGGATTTGATCGCGCAACTGGAAGTCTCCGTCAACGGCAAGGGTGTAGTCGGGGACGCCATCAAGCGTCCGTTCATCCTGTACCGGGTATTGATGGGACTGCTCCCGTTCTAGCTTGGAGGAGACCATGCGGTGGATGGATTTCTATCTGGTGGCGGCCCTGGCGGCCCCCGCACCGTGCGCCACGCGATTGAAGGATCTGGCGGGAATTGAAGGCGTGCGCGACAACCAACTCATCGGCTACGGGCTGGTGGTGGGGCTGGCCGGAAAGGGGGACACGCAGCAAACCTTGTTCTCGCCGCAGAGCCTGGCAAACATGCTGGAACGTATGGGAGTTTCCGTTCCGGGAGCGACCCTCCGCACCAAGGACATGGCGGCGGTCATGATCACCGCCACGCTGCCTCCCTTCGCGCAGACGGGCATCCGCCTGGATGTCACGGCGGCCGCCATCGGGGACGCGACTACCCTCCAGGGAGGGGTGCTGTTGCTGGCGCCTTTGAAAGCCGCCGATGGCCAGGTTTACGCCGTCGCCCAGGGCGCCGTAGTCACCGGGGGATTCTCGGCGGCCCGCGGCGGCGCGAGCCAGACGGTGAATCATCCCACGGTGGGACGGGTGCCCAGCGGCGCCATTGTCGAGCGTCCGGCGCCTTCGCCGGCATTCAAGGGAGTCCTGCACCTGCAACTCCGGTATGCGGACTTTACCACCGCCTCCCGCATTGCCGCGGCGCTGAACGCGAAATACAGTGCGGCAGGGGCTTCGCCGGCGCGCGCTGAAAACCCGGCCGTGGTTAGCGTCCAGGTTCCCACGCCGTATGCCGCCCGTCCTGTCGATTTCATCGCCGAAATCGAAACGCTCACGGTGGACGCCGACCAGCCAGCGCGCGTGGTGGTCAACGAACGCACCGGAACCATCGTCATGGGCCGCGATGTACACATTTCCCCGGTGGCCATCCTGCACGGCAATTTAACCGTCGAGATTCAGACCAGTCTGGACGTCTCACAGCCGCCGCCGCAGTCCGCAGGGACCACCGCTACGTTGGCCAAGGTCGGGGTGGACGCCAAAGAGGAGCCGGCCCGCAGCGTGATGCTCAAGCAAGGCGCCACCGTGGAGGAATTAGTGCGGGCGCTGGCGGCCATCGGCTCGACCCCGCGGGACATCATTGCCATCCTGCAAAACCTGCGCGCGGCCGGCGCGCTGGAAGCCGAGCTGGAGGTGATCTGATGAGCGCGCCGGCCACTTTGGGGATCGCCGCGGTGGGGACGATCGCGCCGCCCGCCCCTCGCCCGCCGCAAACCCTGGAGGCCGCGGCAAAGCAATTCGAGGCGCTCATGATCGAGCAGTTCCTCAAGGAGGCCCGTGGCGACGAAGGCGGCTGGATGGGCAGCGGCGAGGAAACCGGTAATGCCACCGCCGCCGCAGTGGCGGAAGAGCAGTTTGCGCAGGCGCTGGCACAGAGCGGGGGCTTCGGCTTAAGCGCTCACATCGTTGCCAGCTTGTCTGCGCGCGAGAAATAGAGCCTCAGGCCGGCCACGCCACAGCGCCACACCGCCGTTTCAAAATTCCACCGCCGTCTTCCGGTTACACTCAAAAGCTCCAGCTCTGCGAGGCATAGTCTGCGGCGGCTGCCGGCGCGAAGGCCGGGTGATAACCGCCGTATTCCTGGGACTCCGCGTCCATCGGCGAGATTGCGTCTATCTGGCGAGCCGCGGGCTCGGGCGCGATCTGATCCCAGCCTTCCAGCAGAGTGGTCAGCAATCTCTCCACTTCCACCAGCGGCTCCGCTTTCCGGCGCTGATTCGCCTCCAGCAGCCGGCGCTGCATATAATCGTACAATTCCGCCAGGCTGCGGCTCAGTGCGCCTCCGCGCGCGTGATCCAGCGTGACGGTCAACTGCGTCAGAATGGCATGCGCTTTCGAGATTTGGCGGGCACGCTCCGCGATGCGCCCGGCGGCTAAGTGGGCAGTGGCGCTGCGCGTGGCGCCGCCCGCGGCGCGATAAAGCAGGCGCACCAACTCCAGCGGGTCGGCGGTCTGAATCTGGCTTTCTAAATAAGCGTCTTGTGCTAGCATCGGATCTCCTCACAGTGCTTATCGGAACAATGCGGCCGGACTTGCGCGGCGGCCACCGGCTGCGTTATCCGGAATGCTGGCCCAGGCTCTGAGCCAACTTCAATATGTACTCCGGCGGCGCTTGCCACAACACTTCGCCCGTCTGCTGGTTCACGACCCGCACCACCGGCCGCTTGGTGTCCCGATCCAGAGCGAAAGTCAGTTCGTTGCCTTCGCCGAACAGTTCGGGAGCGTCGATGGCCTTGATGCTGCGGATCAACTCCCGATTTTCCACCAGCCAACTGGGGTTGGCGGTGTCGGGCACGGCCGGGAGAGCCTGTCCTTGATTACTGGCTGGTGCGACATCCATAAGAGCCATTCCGGGGGATCGTCTGTTCCCCTGTGAACTCATCGGCTGATGACGCGCGAATTTGCGCTCCTGGATTAAAGCTGTATCTCCATCTGCCGATAGACCATCAGGAAGGCTTAGCTTGAATCGCACCTTATCGCAACAAGAGATCGATGCGTTGTTCGATAACGCGGCCGGCGGGCATACCCAGGAATCGCCGGCCAAAAAGGTAGTGCCTTTCGATTTCCGCCGCCCCGACCGCATCGCCAAGTCGCAACTGCGGGCCATTCACCAGCTTCACGAGACCTTTGTCCACAATCTGGTTTCCAGCCTCTCGGCCTATCTGCGCACGTACCTGCTGGTGAACCTGGTGAGCGTGGAGCAACTCTCCTGCGAGGAGTTTCTGAACGGCCTGCCATCGCCCACTTGCATGCTCTCGCTGGGGCTGCGGCCCTACGACGGGTACGGGCTGTTGGAGTTGAGCCCCGCACTGGTCTACCCCATTTTGGAAGTGCTATTGGGGGGCGACGGCAAGTCCACCGCGGCTCTACGGCGGGAGATCACCGAAATCGAGCAAAAACTGCTGGACAGCCTTTTCCGGATTATTCTGAACGATCTCAAACAAGCCTGGCAAGCCGTCGCTCCGATCGAGTTCACCATCCATACAGTGGAGACCGAGCCCCAGTTCCTGCGCGTGTTGGCGCCTACCGAAGCAGTGGTAGCGGTGGGCATTGAAATCCGCATCGGGGACAACGTGGGGATGATGAACATCGCGGTCCCGTCGATCATCGCCAAGATGATGCGGCAGAAGTTCGACCAGCAGTGGTCCATGCGCCGCACGCAGTCGACCGATGGCGAACAGTCGGCCATGTTGGCGCGTATCCGGCCCGCGCTGTTAGGCTTGGACGTGCGGCTGCGCGGCCCCCGCTTGCTGGCGCGGGATCTGCTCCGTTTGGCGGAAGGCGACGTGCTGGCCTTCGACTTTCCCGTGGACCGTCCGGTAGACGGTCTGCTCAACGGAAAATTGCGGTTTGGCGGCCGCATCATCCAGACTGGCCGGAAGCGCGGCTTCCTGCTGGAAACCGTGCCGGCTTCCCCTGGCGCGGCCGATAAGGAAAAGGGCTTATGATTCACCTGACGCGCCTCAACCATCGGCCCCTGGTGCTCAACGCGGACCTCATCGAATCGATCGACGTGACACCCGACACGGTGATCAGCTTAACCACCGGGCAGAAGTTGGTGGTGCTGGAACCCGCCGAAGAGGTCGTCCGGCGCGTGGTGGAGTTCCGCCGGGCCATCTATAGTGGCGTTCTGCTCAGTCCATCCATCCTGGCCGGGCAGAGCGAGCCTGGCGGAGATCCCGTGGACCGCGGCGGAAATCGAATAGGAAATGGCTGAGACAACCGCACCGACTCCGGTTCCGGCGAAGAAGGCGAAAAAAACGTCCGGCCGCCGCCCGGATCTGGCGACCCTGGGTGGCTTGGCCCTGGCTGTGGGCGGCATCCTCGGAGGCTTGGTGCTCGAGCAAGGCAAGGTGAAGGATGTCGCGCAACTGACCGCCGCCATCATTGTCTTGGGAGGCACCTTAGGCGCGGTAATGGTCACCACGCCGATAGATCTCCTGCGCAGCGCCGCCGGCAAGTTCCCACTGGTTTTCCTGGAAACCAGCCACGCGCCGGCGGAGATCATCGAGCAGATCATCGGCTACGCCACCAAGGCCCGCAAGAACGGCATTGTCTCCTTGGAGAACGAGACTGAGTCCATTGCAGATCCCTTTCTGCGGAAGGCCCTGAACCTGGCCGTGGATGGGACCGATCTGCAGGAGTTACGCCGCATGATGGAGCTGGAGATGGTCCTGGAGGAGCATCGCGGGGAAGCCGAAGCCAAGGTCTACGAAGCGGCCGGCGGATACGCGCCCACCATCGGGATCATCGGCGCGGTGCTGGGGCTGATCCAGGTGATGAAACACCTGGCCAATATCGACGAAGTAGGCCGGGGCATCGCGGTGGCCTTCGTGGCCACGGTTTATGGAGTGGCTTCGGCGAATATCTTGTTTCTTCCGGCCGGAAGCAAACTGAAGTCGCGCGTGCACGCCTCCATGCAGATGCGCGAGTTGATGTTGGAAGGCGTGCTGGGAATCGCGGAGGGGTTGAATCCCAAGCTGATCCGGATCAAGCTGGAGGCCTATGCGCCACCGCCCGCTCCCAAGAAAGCGCCCAAAGCGCCCAAGGAGAGTCCGGCGCCGGTGGCCGCCAGCCAGCCCGCGCAGGCGGCGGCGGGGAATTAGGGAACCATGGCGCGCCGTCGCAAACCCGAAGAACCCGCCAACCACGAGCGCTGGCTGGTTTCATATGCGGATTTCATAACGCTGCTATTTGCCTTTTTCGTGGTGATGTTCGCCACCTCCCAAGCGGACCACAACAAGGCCGCACGGGTCTCCGAGTCCGTCAGCAAAGCGCTCGAAGACGGGCAGGTGAAGTCCGTACTGGCCGCAATTCTGGGGGGCACGCGGGACGACAAGGGCAAGGGAAACGCCATGATGAAGGGTCCGGGAGGCACGAAGCCTGTCGCCCACCAGGATCCGCCCACCGCGAATCTGGCCGGTTCTCTCGAAGCGTTAAAGGCGGTGCTGAAACCGGAGATCGAAAAGGGCCAACTCAAGATCACCTTGGAGCCGCGCGGTCTGGTGATCAGCCTGCGCGAAGCCGCCTTCTTCGCCTCCGGCGACGATGCCGTGTATCCGGGGACGTACGCGAGCATCGAAAAGATCGCACGGGCGATTGCCGCGCTGCCGAGCCAGGTGCGGCTGGAAGGGCACACGGATTCCTTGCCGATTCACAACTCCCGCTTCCGCAGCAATTGGGAGCTTTCGGCCGGGCGCAGTATTGCCATGCTGGAACTGCTGGTGTCGCGCTTCGACATCCCCCCGCGGCGTCTGGCAGTTGCGGGTTACGCCGATACGGTGCCATTGGAATCCAACGATACCGAAGAGGGACGGGCGCATAATCGCCGTGTGGATGTGGTCATCCTGAATGAGTCCGGCCTCGGTCCGGAGCCCAAGGCCGCCGCGGGTGGTCCGTAATTCGCCCGCGGGCGGTCATGCCCCCTTGGGCGGGCCGAAGAAGTGCGGGGGGTCGATAGACAGGATCTTCCACTTCTTGCCCTTGCGCTCCAGGCGGAATTTCACCACCTCGCGGCGGCGCTCCAGGGGGTGCGGGTCCGATTTGCCCACGATCTCGAGGAACCAGTCCAGCTCTTCGGCGCGATGCGTGTCGTCGCCGGTGTCCGACAACACTTCGATGGAATTGGTGAGATCGGCCAGGTCGGTGAGCGCCACGACTTCGCGGCGGAAGTCCTCGAAATTCGGCATGCCGGGGTCGACGGCTTCGATGAACATCGCGGGATCGTCGTCGCTCAGCGCGGACGCGATCTTGCTGAACAAGTCGAAGACCTGTTGTTGCGCGTCGGCGGCGCGCGCCACCGTGGCCATGGCTGCCGCCCCGGCTCCCACTCCCATCGTCGACAGAAACGCACGCCGTCTCATATCAGGTCCGGTAACTCGCGTTAATGCGAATGTAGCCCTCGGTAAAGTCGCATGTCCAGAAGCGCGCGCGACCTTTGCCTTGGCTTTTGCTTTTGCCACGCAGGGCCAGGCGGATTTCGCACTCGGGCGCGTCCAACTTGCGCTTCAGATCGGCGTCGGAGAAGCGCGCGGCTATCCCTCCGCGGCAGACGGGCACGCCCTGCATTTCGATGTCGGTCTTGCGCGGATCGAAGGGCACGCCGGCATTGCCTGCCGCAGATAGAATGCGGCCCCAGTTCGGGTCGGAGCCCGCCACGGCGGTTTTCACCAGCGGCGAATTGGCGATGGCGCGGGCCAGGCGCGCTGCGGCATCGTCCGTGGCCGCGCCCGAAACCAGGATCGTGATCAGTTTTCGCGCGCCTTCGCCATCGCGCGCGATGCTGCGCGCCAGTTCCTCGGCGACGCCCGCGATGCGTTCTTCGACGGCGGCCATCTCTTGGGGATCGGGTCGCACGCCGGAAGCGCCGTTGGCGAGCAGCAGCAGGGTGTCGTTGGTGGAGGTATCCCCATCGACGGAGAGCCGGTGGTAGCTGCGCTCGACGGCGCGGCGCAGCATGCGGCGCAGCATAGCGGCCGGAATGTGGGCGTCGGTGAGCACGAAGCCCAGCGTGGTGGCCATGCGCGGCTGGATCATGCCGGAGCCCTTGGTCATGCCCGCGAAGCGCACTGTGCCGCGGCGCAGCTTGACTTCGGCGAAGGCCTCTTTGGGAACCAGGTCGGTGGTCATGATGGCGCGCGCCACGCGGCCAAAGCCGTCTTCGCGCAGGCCGGCCACCAGGCGCGGCAGAGCGTTGACGATGAGCTTCCCATCCAGCTCCACGCCGATCACCCCGGTGGACGCGGGCAGCACCTGGGTAACCGGCAGCCGCAACAGGCGCGCGGCGGACCGGCAGCAGTCGAGCGCCACGGCGTCGCCTGTGCGGGTGGCGCAGTTGGCGTTTCCGGCATTCACCAGGATCGCGCCCACGGCGCCGCGGGAGGCGGCCAGGTGCCGACGGCAAAGTTTCACCGGCGCGGCCTGTACGCGGTTCTGTGTGAATACCGCGGAGGCCGCCGCCGGCAGGCCGGAGACGATCAGACCCAGGTCGTCCTTCTCGGCCGGACGGATGCCGGCGTACGTGGCGGCGTAACGATAGCCTAGCGGCAGATCCACGCTTACAATTCTCCCAGAATGTCGCCACTGGTGATGCGCTGGCCGTTGGCGAAGGCTTCGGCGGCGATTCGTTTCCGGCCTTCGAGCTGGACTTCGATCAGCTCCAGCGCGCTTTCGCCGCAAAGGATTCGCGGCGGATGCAGCAGCAGACGGCCCGGATCTCCCGCCGGCGCCGAGGTCACGCGCGAGTTCCAGATGTGCAATTGTTGACCGCGAAAGCGCGTGTAAGCTCCGGGCCAGGGCTGGAATCCGCGCACGCGATTGTGAATGGCTTGCGCCGGCTGGCGCCAGTCGACGAGTCCGTCGTCCTTCTTGAGCAAAGGCGCGTAGGTGGCCTGGGCCGGGTCCTGCTTTTGCGGTGTGATCGTCTCTATGTCGGCCAGGGTTTCGATCAGAAGCGCGGCGCCCATCGCCGCCAGGCGCGCGCCCAATTCCACCGCATTTTCATCCGGCCCGATTCCCGTTTCCGCTTTCAGCAGCATGTCGCCGGTGTCCAGACCCGCGTCGATCCGCATGGTGGTGACGCCGGTGCGGGTTTCGCCATTGGCGATGGCCCACTGTACCGGTCCCGCACCGCGATATTTAGGCAGCAGCGAAGCATGCACGTTGATGATGCCGTGCGGTGGGATATCGATGACGGACAGCGGAATGATTTGGCCGTAGCCGACGACGATCATGGCGTCCGGCGCCAGGGCGGCGATGGCCGCGACCGCTTCGGGGCGGCGGATGCGCTCGGGTTGATAGACGGGGAGGCCGAGTCGCAGCGCGGCTTCTTTCACCGGCGATGGAGTGAGCTGATGGCCGCGTCCGCTGGGGCGGTCCGGTTGCGTGACGACGGACAAGACATCGTGGCCGGCGGATACCAGGGCTTCGAGAGTGGAGACAGCGAATTTAGGGGTACCTAGAAATATCAAGCGCATCAGTGGAGCAGGCTCGTAGCCTGCGGCGGCCTCGCAGCCCGCCCTTTAACTACTCCCATTCGCCGGCCTTCACCAGCTTGCGCACTTTGCGGCGGATCAAATCGCGCTTCAGGGCGCTGATGTGGCTGATGTACAGCTTGCCGTGCAGGTGATCGGTTTCGTGCAGAAAGGCGCGCGCCAGCAGGTCTTCGCCGGTCTTCTCGAAAAACTCGCCGGTGGCGTCCTGCGCACGCACGGTGACACGTTTGCCGCGCTTCACCTGTTCGCGAAATCCGGGAATGCTCAGGCAACCCTCTTCGCCTTCCTGCTTGCCTTCCACGCGCAGAATCTTCGGATTGATGAGCACCAGCTTGTCCGCCGGATTCTCGGCGTTGGAAATGTCGATGACGGCGATCTTGCGCGGGAAGCCGATCTGCGGCGCGGCCAGTCCGACGCCCTTGGCGGCGTACATGGACTCGAACATATCCGCGAGGAACTGGTCGAGTTCCGGCGTGCCGAAATCGGTGACCTCGTCCGCCTCGCGTTCCAGCACCGGATCGCCGTACTTCACGATTGGATAAACCATATTCAGAAATCCCGCACCTGGGTAAGATAACCCTCAAAGTTTCGCTTGGTTTCGCCCAGCGAATCGCCGCCGAATTTTTCCAGGAAAGCCTGCGCCAGCACCAGCGCCACCATGGCCTCCGCGATCACGCCCGCGGCGGGCACCACGCACACATCCGAGCGCTCGTAGGCAGCCAACGCCGGCTCGCGCGTGGCCAGGTCGACCGATTCGAGCGGACGGCGCAGCGTCGAGATGGGCTTCAGGAAACCGCGCACCAGCAGGTCCTGGCCGTTGGTGATGCCGCCCTCCAGGCCGCCGGCGCGATTCGCGCCGCGCGTGAATTCGCGCGCCTGGCGATCGTAGTGGATGGAATCCTGCACCTGGGAGCCGAAGCTGGCGGCGTTCTCAGCGGCGAATCCCAACTCGACGCCTTTCACGGCTTGAATGGAAACGATGGCTTGCGCCAGGCGGCCGTCCAGGCGCGCGTCCCAGGTGGTGTGCGACCCCAGGCCGGGGGGCGCGCCGTGCGCGATCACTTCGAAGACGCCGCCCACGGTATCGCCCGTGCGATAGGCCTGGTCCACGACCTCCTTCATGCGCTGTTCGGTTTCCCGATCCACGCAGCCCAGCAGGACCTCGGTTTTCTGGCGCATGGCGGCGACTTCGTCCCAGGCAGCGGCCCTTTCGAGGCGCACGCCGCCGACGGCGATCACGTGGCTGGCGAAGTCGATGCCGAACTGGATCAGCAACGCCTTGGCGAGCGCGCCGAGGGCCACGCGGGCGGTGGTCTCGCGGGCGCTGGCGCGCTCCAGGATATAGCGCGCATCGGTGAAATTGTACTTGATGGCGCCGGCCAGGTCGGCGTGTCCGGGGCGCGGGCGGGTGACGGGTTTGCGTTTGTCTTCGGCGCCGTCCGAATCTTCGACGGGCAGGGCCTCGTTCCAGTTTTGCCAGTCGCGGTTGCGGATGAGGATGGCGACCGGCGAGCCGATGGTATGCGAGTGCCGTACGCCGGAGACAATCTCAGCGCGATCCTGTTCGATCTTCATGCGTCCGCCGCGGCCGTAGCCTTGCTGGCGGCGCCAAAGCTCGTGATTTACGGTGTCGAGAGAGACCGGCACTCCAGCGGGAAGGCCTGTGAGGGTGGCTACCAGGCACTCGCCATGCGACTCCCCGGCGGTTTCAAATCGCAGCATTTGCCGAGAGTTTTCATGGTAGCAGGTTGGGGGGAGAGAATTGGAGGGCGGGCAATTCTGCCCGCAGCCGGCTTTTAGCCGGCTTTATCTGGATTGACCCCCTACCGGTAACATGGTAGGTAGCATGCCGGCTGGTTCGGACATCGTTATTATCGGCGGCGGAATTGTGGGCGGCTCCATCGCGTGGCGATTGGCGCAGGCGGGGGCGGCCGTCACACTGGTGGAGGCGGCCGCGATCGGCGGCGAAGCCAGTTGGGCGGGCGCGGGAATGCTGGCGCCGGGCGGGGAGTTCGTCATGCGCAGCCGCTGGGCGGAGTTTGCGCTGGAGAGCATGGCGCTGTATCCGGCGTTCGTGGACGAGTTGAAAAGTGAAACCGGTTTGGGGATCGATTACTTGCGCTGCGGCGCACTGGAGATGGCGCGGTCGGCGGACGAGTGGCAGGATCTGCTGGCCCGGCGCGCGGCGCAAGCGGAACTTGGCATCCGCGCGGAAATGACCGGCGGCGGGCTTTTCTATCCGGACGATGCCCTGGTCGATCCGCGGAATGTGACCCGCGCGCTGCGGTGCGCCTGCCAGCGGCGGGGAGTGCAAATCCGGCAGCAAACCCGCGTTCTGGCGGTGCGGGTCACGGATGGGCGGGCGGAGGTCGAGACCAGCGGTGGCGTGTTGACGGGATCGGCCGGGGTGCTGGCGGCGGGGGCTTGGAGTGGGGCGATTCCAGTCGATGGGCCGGGCGGGCGGATCGCGATTCCGGCTTCGTTTCCAGTGCGCGGACACTTGCTGGGATATACGCTGGAGCCGGGGTCGGTGGGGCCGATCCTGCGCCATGGGCATACCTACGTGATGCAACGATCCAACGGATTCACCATTGCGGGGACTTCATCGGAGCAGGTGGGCTTGGACCGTGAGTTAGACCCGCGGATCGTGGAGGATATCCAGGCCCGGGCCGCGGAATTGCTGCCGCGGCTGAGGTGGGCTGGGGAGCCGGTTGCGTGGCTGGGGTTTCGTCCGGCGACCGAGGGGTTTGAGCCAGCCATTGGCCGCGTGGCGGATACATGCTTGTGGCTGGCCTATGGTCATTATCGAAATGGCATACTGCTGGCGCCGGCCACGGCAGCGCGGGTGGCGGGGGAAATAATCCAAGCCGGATAGGTGCCAAGGACAAAATTACCAAACAAACCCAATTGGCGGAGCGCTACTCTTCAGTTGGATCATCCAATATGATATACTGCCTTCGTGGTGACTCAGCCGCAACTGGACACTTCCTCTACTCTCCCCATCTACAGGCAATTGTACGAACATTTTAGCGGTCTCATCCAATCCGGCCAACTGGCCACAGGCGAACGCCTCCCCGCAACCCGTGAATTGGCTGGTTCACTTGGACTGAACCGTACCACCGTCGCCGCCGCCTACGAACTCCTCGAGTCCGAAGGCTTCATCACCGGCCAGGTCGGTCGCGGCAGCTTCGTCACCGTGCAACATTCTGCAACACCGAACCGCCCGCTCGATTGGCCGCACCTCCTCGAGCGCCCTGCCGCCAGCCCCCAACCCCCAGCGCCCAGCCCCCTTTCGCGGCAAGGCGTCAGCTTCGCCACCTCGCGCCCCTCCGAGCAGCTCTTCCCGCTGGACGCCCTCCGCGCAAGCTGCGAAGAGGTCATGGCCGGTCCCGATTTCGCCCACATCCTGCAACTTGGCTCGCCCAGTGGATACGAGCCGCTCCGCCGCTACCTGCTGGATGCCGCCCGCGCCGAAAACCTGGCCGCCCCGGACGACGACCTCATCGTCACCAACGGCTGCCAGCAATCGCTCGACCTGCTCGCCCGCGTCCTCCTCCGCCCGGGCGATAAGGTGGTGGTCGAAGATCCCGTCTACCCCGGACTCAAGAGCCTCTTCCTGGAAGCCGGCGCGCAGCTTATCGGTGTTCCCGTCGGCCCGGACGGTATCGAGATTGAACAGCTCCAGGCCGTCCTCGATCGCGAGCGCCCGCGCCTGATCGTGATCACCTCCAATTTCCAGAATCCGACCGGCGCGACACTGCCCGTCGCCGCGCGTGCCGCCCTTCTGCGCGCCGCCCAAACCGCGGGCGTGCCGCTGGTTGAGAACGATATCTACGGCGACCTGCGCTATTCGGGCGAGGACCTGCCGCCCATCAAGCAGTCCGCCGATGCCGGCCACGTGATCCTATTGCGCAGTTTTTCCAAGATCACCTTTCCCGGCTTGCGGGTGGGCTGGGTGCTGGGCCCGCGCGCCCTGATCGCGCGCCTGGCCCAATCCAAGCAGCTCGCCGACCTGCATACCGATCAGCTTTCCCAGGCCGTGCTGCTGCGCTTCGCCGAGTCCGGACGCATGGCCGCCCATCGCACGCATATGTTGCAGGCCGGCGCAGAGCGCCTGGCCGCCGTCCTGGCCGCGTGCGATCGCTACCTGCCCGCCGGATCGCGCTTCACCCGTCCGCGCGGCGGCATGAATTTATGGGTGCGCCTGCCCCAGCCGCTGGATGCCGGCGAACTGCTGGCGCGCGCCCACCGCGAAGGCGTCTCGTACTTGCCCGGCAAGTATTTCGCGGTCTCACGCTTCGATCCCGGCTCACTGCGTCTGAGCTTTGCCGGCCTCACGCCGGACGAGATCCGCAAAGGCCTGGCGGTTTTGGGTGGTATTTTTTCAAATGAACTGGAGCGATCCCGGTCGCATGCCGCAATGGACCCGGCGCCCGCAATGGTGTAGGGCAGGCCTCCGGCCTGTCCATCGTGTCTTAAAGGAGTACCTATGTTCCTCGACGAAACGTTTCGCGTAAAAGTCGGCTTAGCCGAAATGCTCAAAGGCGGCGTGATCATGGATGTCACCAACGCCGAGCAGGCCCTCATCGCCGAAAAGGCCGGAGCCGCCGCCGTCATGGCGCTCGAGCGCGTGCCCTCCGATATCCGCCGCGATGGCGGTGTCGCGCGCATGGCGCCGGTCAACAAGATCCGCGAGATCATGCAGACCGTCAGCATCCCCGTGATGGCCAAAGCCCGCATCGGCCACTTCATGGAAGCGCGCATCCTGGAAGCTCTGGGCGTCGACTACATCGACGAGAGCGAGGTCCTCACTCCCGCCGACGAGGTGCACCACATCGCCAAGCGCGATTTCAAAGTGCCCTTCGTGTGCGGCGCGCGAAACCTGGGTGAAGCCCTGCGCCGCATCGCCGAGGGCGCGGCCATGATCCGCACCAAGGGCGAGGCCGGCTCCGGCAACATTGTGGAAGCCGTGCGCCACATGCGCACCATCCAAAAGGAGATGAAACAGCTCACCGTGCTCGGCGCAGAAGAACTGGTGCACGCCTCCAAGGAATTGCAAGCCCCGCTGGAGCTGGTCGAATGGGTCGCCAAACACGGCAAGCTGCCGGTGCCGAACTTCTCCGCCGGCGGTATCGCCACGCCCGCCGACGCCGCGCTGGTCATGCAGTTGGGCGCGGAGGCTACCTTTGTCGGATCCGGCATCTTCAAATCCTCCGACCCCGACGCGCGAGCCCGTGCCATTGTCCGCGCCACAACGTATTATAAAGATCCCGTCAAGCTCCTGGAAGCCAGCGAAGAACTAGGGATGGCCATGCCCGGCCTGGACATCTCTAAGATCCCCGAAGGCGAACTCCTCCAAACCAGAGGCTGGTAAGTGGGGCAGGCTCGAAGCCTGCGGCGGCCTCGTAGGCCGCCTGTCTTGTTCATATGAAAAAAATCGGCATCCTTTCGCTCCAAGGCGATTTCGAAGCGCACGCCCGCACCCTCGCCCGCCTAGGCGCGGAGCCCGTCTTCGTGCGCACCGCCGCGGATCTCGACGTAGTCGATGCCTTAATCGTCCCCGGCGGCGAAAGCACCACCATTCTCAAGCTGCTGCACGCCGAAAACCTGTTCGCGCCGCTAACCGCCTTCGGACGATGTCACCCGATTTTCGGCACCTGCGCCGGCGCCATCCTACTGGCCGCCGGCGTCTCCAACCCTGCGCAGGAGGGCCTCGGCCTGCTGGATATCGACGTCGAGCGCAACGCCTACGGCCGCCAGATCGATAGCCGCGTGACTCAACTCACGCCGGAAGCCGAATTCGCCGCTCGCACCCACCCCGGCGAAATGGAAGCTGTCTTCATCCGTGCCCCAGTAATCCGCCGGGTCGGACCGCATGCGCGCATCCTCGCCCGCTACCAGGGTGACCCGGTCCTGGTCGAGCAAGGCCCGCATCTGGTGGCCACATTCCACCCGGAGTTGACCGCCGATTCCCGCGTGCACGAGCTCTTCCTCTCCAAGCTATGAACCCTAACTTGGCTTGCTCTTACTTGATTTTGCCTTGCTTCCACTTGTGGCCCTTGTACTGTGCCCGTGGCGCACGCACTCGTGCGTGCCGTGTCCCGACTCATCGGGACACCTCTTGCAGTTCTTAACCCATGACCCCCTCCCCCAAAACCCGCGTCCTCTTTATCTGTCTCGGCAATTCCTGCCGCAGCCAGATGGCCGAAGGCTTCGCCCGCACCTACGGGACCGACGTCCTGATCGCCGCCAGCGCCGGCCTGTCGCCCGCCTTTACGGTGGCGCCCGATACCGTGCGCGCCATGGACGAAAAGAATATCGACATCCGCGACCAATTCCCCAAGAGCCTGAAACAGCTCGGCCGCGCCCAGTTCGACCTCTTCGTGAATATGAGCGGCTATGACCTGCCGCCCGAGATCGACACACCTGTGCGCGACTGGCCCGTCCCCGATCCGATCGCCGAGGATTACGAAACCCACTGCCAAATCCGCGACGAAATCGAGACCCGCGTCATGGGACTCATCCTGGAGCTGCGCCGGCGCTGACTGTGGGGCAGACCATCGTTTCTTGTGGTCCGCCGTTTTCGCCGCCTGCTGGAGTTCAAGCCGTGGAGTGCTCGGGGGTGCGCGTTCGTGGCCGAGGCGCGGGGCTGCCATGCAGCAAGCCCTCGACGCTGATGTCCTCGTCAGCGTCGGGCCAATGCACTCCCTGCCCCGCCCCGATGAGACGAAAGTCCGCTCGTTGCGCGGGAGTGGCTTCGGACAAGCGCCAGGACCATGCCAGCGGCACACTGATTACCCGCCCGTCCGCGAGATAGGTTAGGATGCTGGGACGGTTATTCGCCACAGCCATACCACCCCTTAAGATAGCAGGGAGGTGCGCCCAGCGGACACAAGAACCATTCAGGAGTGCCTCGGGCACCGGAACATTCGGCACACCCTTAAGCAGACGCCACCAACCCGGGACCGGTTCGGGAAGATGTGGCGACGAACCGACTTACCCTTTAACGGGTGCTTGTGGGTCCCGAACGCCTAGTTCTTAGTGCTACAATGCAGTTGCAGTATACTACAGGTGTGGCCGCGTATGGAGTCGGCGCTACCTCCGCTTGAATCACGGGCCTTGAGCTCGGGGATCGCGAGGCGGACCTTAAAGAATCTCGATTTCATTAAGAAGAACGCTTGCAGGGCGGATGTGCACCCTGTCACGCAGGTGGTGAACTCGCTCTTAAGCCTACTCGTGTTTCCTGTCGCGAAGGATAAAGCGTTGTTTGCTAGTTTCGAAAAAAAGCTGAGGTTTGAAGATCCTTCCGACCCTTCGGGTGTCTGCGCTGCACTGATCCAGGAGTTGTCGGTGCCATCGCTCCAAGTGGCTAAGGTTGGCAGATGCAAGGGCCTCGGCTCGTTCTTTAGGAGGCTCCGCAACGCTGTTTCCCACAAGAACCTTGAGTTTTCTGGCACCGATCCCGATTCAAGAACCCTCGCAGCCGTGATGGTTACACTTAGGGACTGCCCATACCCCAAAGGTAAACCTGGGCCAGTCGACTGGGAAATTACCCTTACGGCTGAAGACCTCGAAAAGCTCAGCCGCTATGTTGCCGATGATGTGATCCGGCAGGGTCTATAGCTGGTATGGCAGAAAGCACACCAAAGAAGAGTGGGGTGGCCGCCCTTATCACACTTGTCCTGTTTGGGTTATTGGTTTGGTACTTTTGGGGTGGTGGCTTGGAAAGGCACGCAGCGACAACAATGCAGGGTATCGAGAACAAAGTGGCCGCTGACGCGGTGGAACAATATCGGATTGCCGAACGGCAAGGCGATAAGATGCAAATCTGCGTTCAGGCGGGCTTGGCTGCCGCAGCATTCCTGCAAGCTAAAGATGAGTCCAACTACAGAATCTGGAAAGATACCGAAAAGCAGCAGTGTGATGCGGCTGGCGCTCAAGAATGAGTGTATTCTGGCGATATCATAAGCGTGGGAAAACACTGGTCAAAAATCTGAAACGTGGAGGGTCTTCTGAATTTTGTGTAATCGGCGTTCTCCGCGATTATAGGAGAACGCATGGAAGACAAGACGAAGCTCGAAACTGCATTAGATGAGTTATTGGCCGGCAAGACGACGGATGAAAT
>Ga0187867_10001078_pt1 | contig 23860 bp, 18 predicted proteins | sample June2016WEW_13_1_FD_132976 | JGI IMG/M metagenome (GOLD analysis project Ga0187867, IMG submission 132976) | Peatland microbial communities from SPRUCE experiment site at the Marcell Experimental Forest, Minnesota, USA - June2016WEW_13_10 | ecosystem: Environmental > Terrestrial > Soil >... | reverse complement strand
GGCTACACCGAGTTGAACGATCCGCAGGAGCAGCGCCGCCGCTTCGATATGCAGATTGCCATGCGCGAGCGCGGCGACGAAGAAGCGCACCAGATGGACGAGGACTATGTGCGCGCGCTGAGCTACGGTATGCCGCCCGCCGGCGGCGAAGGCATCGGCATCGACCGACTGACCATGATTTTGACAGGGTCGAAATCGATCCGCGACGTGATCCTGTTTCCGCTGCTGCGCCCGGAAGGCCCCATCGACCTGGTGGCACGGCTGCGCGAATTGGACGGTCGCTGAGCGGTGCCTACTTCTTTCGAGTTGTTCGTGGCTCGGCGCTATTTGAAGGCGCGCCGCAAGGAAGCCGTCATCTCCGTGATCACGGCCATCTCCGTCCTGGGCGTGGCCGCGGGCGTGATGGCGCTGGTGGTGGCGCTGGCCATCAACAACGGCTTCCGCGACACACTGCAGCGCAACCTGCTGGGCGCGATGGCGCACATCAACGTGCAGGAGAAAGAGCCGCGCAACGGCATCGAGAATTGGGAAGCGCTGACGGCCCGCATCCGCCAACTTCCGCACGTCACCGCCGCGGGGCCCGCGTTGTACACGCCGATATTCTTCTCCGGACCGGTGCAATCGAAGGGCGGGATTCTGAAAGGGGTGGACATCGCCGCGGAGATGCAGATCAGCGATACTCTGCGCCACTTGAAGGCCGGATCGGTGGAGGGCTTGCGCGCAACGCCGGATGGCGGCGTCCCCGGCGTCATTCTGGGCGCGCGGCTGGCCGACGATATCGGCATGCTGCTGCACAGCATGGTGAATGTGACCAGTCCGCAGGGTGAGCTGACGCCTTTCGGGCCGCGTCCGGCGATGCGCCGCTTCCGCGTGGTGGGGATTTTCGAATCCGGCTTCTACGATATCGACGACAGTTGGGCGTACACCTCGCTGGCGGCCGCGCAGCAGGCGCTCTCGCTGCAGGATGTGGTGAATCAGATAGAGGTGAAGCTGGACGATCTGAACGTCGCGCCGGAGGCCGCCCAGGCGATCGAGAAGATCGCCGGACCGAAGTATGCCACCACCACCTGGATGGAGCGCAACCGTCAACTGATGAACGCGCTGAAGATGGAGAAGGCGGTCACGGTAGTCACGATCGGGCTGATCGAACTGGTGGCGGCGTTGAACATTCTGATCACACTGGTCATGATGGTGATGGAGAAATACCGCGACATCGCGGTGCTGATGTCCATGGGCGCGCGGCGGGCGCAGATCCGCGGGATCTTCATGTTGCAGGGTGTGTTGATCGGGGTGGTGGGCACGGCGTTTGGCTTGGTTGCCGGATACGGGCTATGCTTTCTCGCCGACCGTTACCGCTGGATCCGCCTGGACGAGCAGGTGTACGCGCTGAGCTTCGTACCGTTCGCGCCGCGCTGGGTGGACGGACTGTGGATCGCCGCCGCCGCTATCCTGGTGAGCTTTCTGGCGACGATTTATCCGGCGCGCAACGCTACGCGGATTGCGCCGGCGGAAGTGCTGCGGTATGAGTAACAATTCTTGTGGGGCGGCCAATCTTGGCTGTACGCCACCTTTTAGGTGGCCCCCACGCCAGCCGACGCCTTCACGCGCAGCGAAGTCCGCCGCTTGCGGGCCGCATTCCTTTTGTGTAATATTAGGTATATGCAATGGGAGGTCCGATTCACCGATGAATTCGGTGAATGGTGGGATGGGCTCACGGCGGACGAGCAGGAGAGCGTCAACGCTTCCGTAATTCTGCTTCAGAAACTAGGCCCGAACCGGGGATTCCCGCACAGTTCCGGCGTGGCACAGAGCCGCTATTCCCATATGCGGGAGTTGCGGATTCAAACATGGCGGCAGGCCATACAGAGCCTTGTACGCTTTCGATCCGGAGAGATCGGCAATTTTGCTGACCGGTGGCGACAAGAGCGGAAACGATCGGTGGTACGACGTCTACGTGCCACGTGCCGACAAGCTGTACGCCGAATATCTTCGAGAACGAGCCCGAACACAGGAGAAACGAAATGACACGAAACTTCAGGGAGCTGCAGCAAAAGATGACGTCCGGGTCGCGCGCCAGAAGCGAGGCAAGGGCCACCGCACTACTAAAGGACATGGCCCTCGATGAATTGCGCGCTGCCCGCGCGATGACCCAGGCGGAGCTGGGACACAAGCTGGGCCTGAAGCAAGCCGCTATCTCCAGAATGGAACGGCGCACCGATGTCTACGTGAGCACTCTTGCCAAGTTTGTCGAGGCCATGGGAGGTCAGCTCGAAATCCGGGTGATGTTTCCGGACGGAACCGTCCGAATCAACCAGTTCGGCGATGTGCGGAAGACGGCACGAAAGGGCAAGTCGCAGCCGCGGTTACGAGATATCGGGTAGCAGGGCAGGGACAGTCGTCAATCAGATAGAAGTCAAGCTGGACGATCTGAACCTCGCGGCGGAGGCCGCCCAGGCGATCGAGAATCACCGGACCGAAGTACGCCACCACCACCTGGATGGAGCGCAACCGCCAACTGATGAACGCGCTGAAGATGATCGAACTAGTGGCGGCGTTGAATATACCGATCACACTGGACATGATGGCGATGGAGAAATACCGCGATATCGCGGTGCTGATGTCCATGGGCGCGCGGCGAGCGCAGATCCGCGGGATCTTCACGTTGCAGGGTGTGCTGATCGGAGTGGTAGGCACGGCGTTGGGCCGTTCGCGCCGCGCTGGGTGGACGGACTGTGGATCGCGGCGGCCGCTATCCTGGTGAGCTTCCTGGCGACGATTTATCCGGCGCGCAATGCTACGCGGATTGCGCCGGGATTCGATCAGCGGCCTTTCGGACATGGCCTCATCGGTAATGGCGGCCTGCTCCTCCTGGTGGCGGCGACCCGACCCTGTGGCGGGGCTGGCGCTTTCGGGGCGGCCCACATAGCGCAACTCGCGGCCGGTGGGGGCAAGCAGCGGCTGCAACTGTTCCTGCATGAAGCGCCAGGGTCCCATGTTGCGCGGCTCCTCCTGCGCCCAGACCACTTCCGCGGTGAGCGGGTAGCGCAGCAGCGCGTCGTTGGCATCTCTCGGCGAAGGGATACAACTGCTCGATGCGCACCAGCGCCACGTGATTCGCCTGGCGCTGCTCGCGCGCGGCCAGCAGGTCGTAGTAGATTTTTCCGGAACAGAAGACCACGCGCGTGATTTGCCCGGGATCGATGGCGGCGCCATCCGGCAGCACCTCGCGGAAGCCGCCGCTGGTCAGCTCGGCCACTGTGGAAACGGCCTTGGCATGGCGCAACAGGCTCTTCGGCGTGAAGACGACCAGCGGCTTGCGCACGCCGCGCCGGTCCGTACCGCCGTACATCTGGCGGCGCAGCAGGTGGAAGTACTGAGCCGGCGTGGTGCAGTTGGCGATCTGCATATTATTGCCGGCGCACAGCACCAGGAAGCGCTCGATGCGCGCGCTGGAGTGCTCCGGCCCTTGCCCTTCGAAGCCGTGCGGCAATAGCAGCACCAGTCCGCTGGGCTGTCCCCATTTGGATTCCGCGCTGGAAATGAACTGATCGATCAGGATTTGCGCGCCGTTGGCGAAGTCGCCGAACTGCGCTTCCCATAGCACCAGCGTCAGCGGATCGGCCACGCTGTAGCCGAACTCGAAGCCCAGCACGGCGTACTCGCTGAGCGAACTATCGAAGACTTCGAAGCGGGCCTGGTCCGGCGAGACGTGCTGCAGCGGCGTATATTTGCGCGCGTTTTCGGAATCGACGAAAACCAGGTGCCGCTGGCTGAAAGTGCCGCGCCCGGAATCCTGGCCGCTGAGCCGCACGGGCGTGCCTTCCAGGGCCAGCGTGCCGAAGGCCAGCGCTTCGCCGAACGCCCAATCGATAGGTCCTCCCTTGTCGATGGCTTCGCGGCGGCGGTCGATGAAGCCGCGCAGCTTGGGATGCAGGTGGAAGTTTTCGGGGAACTGGGTGAGCGCGCGGATGACGCGATCGATAGTCGCCTTGTTGACCGATGTGCGCGGGCAGAAGCTGGCGATCTCGTCGTGCGGGACCGCGGCCAATTCCTGCGCTTCGAAACGCTCGCCGCTCTTCTCGGCCGCGTCGTAGGCCGCGGACAGATTCTGCGCGAAACCCTTGCGCAGCTCCGCGACTTCCCCGGCGGTGAGCACGCCTTCGCGCACCAAGCGTTCGCCGTAGAGCTTGCCCACCGCGGGATGGTCCTTGATCTTGCGGTAGAGAATGGGTTGCGTGTAGCTGGGATCGTCCGCCTCGTTATGGCCATGGCGGCGATAACAGAACATGTCGATCACTACATCCTTCTTGAATTGTTGGCGGTAATCGAAGGCGATTTGGGCGACGCGGATGGCAGCTTCGGGATCGTCACCGTTGACGTGGAAAATCGGCGCTTGCACGCCGCGCGCCACGTCCGTGGAGTAAGGCGTGGAGCGGGCTTCATCGGGCAGCGTGGTGAAGCCGATCTGATTGTTGATGATCAGGTGCACCGTGCCGCCGGTCGCATAGCCGTCGAGTTGCGAGAGGTTGAGCGTCTCCGCCACGACGCCTTGTCCGGCAAAGGCCGCGTCGCCGTGGATCAGCAGCGGAATCACACGCTCGCGGTGGGTATCGCCGAGGCGGTCCTGTTTGGGGCGCACGATGCCCTCCACCACCGGATCGACGGCCTCCAGATGGCTGGGATTGGGCGACACGGAAACCAGCACCTCACGGCCGGTGGCGGAGCGATAGACGCCGCGCGCGCCCACGTGATACTTCACGTCGCCGGAGCCTTGCGTGCTGGCCGGGTCGAGCTCGCCTTCAAACTGGGCAAAGATCTCGGCGACCGGCTTGCCGACGACCGTGGTGAGAACCGTCAAGCGCCCGCGGTGCGACATGCCCATGACCACTTCGTGCACGTTGCCTGCGGCGGCGCGCTCCAGCAGTTCGTCGAGGATGGGGATGGCGGTTTCGGCGCCTTCCAAGGCGAAGCGCTTCTGGCCCACGAAGCGGGCATGCAGGAAATGTTCGAACTCTTCAGCCTTCAGCAGACCTTGCAGGATACGCACGCGCGTTTCGCGATCGAGCGGCCAGTTGTTGGCCTGCGGCTCCATGCGGTGCTGCAGCCAGCGCTTCTGCTCGGGATGCTGGATGTTCATGTACTCGCAGCCGATTTTGCCGCAGTACGTCTGGCGCAAGGTTTCCAGGATTTCGCGCAGCGTGGCGACGGGTTTGGGACCATGCTCGCCGATGGCTTCGCTGAGGCTGCCGGTGAGGAATTCGCGGTCGAGGTCCCAAATGGTGAGGCCGTAGGTCACGGGGTCGAGCTCCGGATGGTTGGTGGGCTCGCCGCCCAGCGGATCGAGATCGGCGATGAGATGGCCGCGCACGCGATAGGCGTTGATGAGCTGGAGCACGCCGGCTTCCTTGGCGATCTCGGCGGTGCGGCCGCTGGCGCCGGGCAGCATGACGTGGCGGTCAAGCTCCCAACGCACGGGCTGGTGGGGCATCTTCAGGTGCGCGAAGATCTCTTCGTAGAAGCCGTCCGCGCCATCCAGCAGCGCCTGCACCTTGCCCAGGAACATGCCGGACTCCGCGCCTTGAATGATGCGGTGATCGTAGGTGCAGGAAAGCGACATGACCTTGCTAATGCCCAACATGGATCGCGTTTCGGGCGCGGCGCCCTGATACTCGGCCGGATAGTCGATGGCGCCGGCGGCGATGATGGCGCCCTGTCCGGTCATCAGGCGCGGGCTGGAAGTCATGGTGCCTACGGTGCCGGGATTGGTGAGCGAAATCGTGGAGTCCTGGAAATCGGCGGGCGCCAGCTTGCCTTTGCGGGCGCGGTCCACCAGGTCGTCGAACGTGGCAACGTATTGCGCGAAGTCCAACGCACCCGCGTTCTTGATGTTGGGGACCAGCAGGTTGCGATTGCCGTCCTTGCCTGCCACGTCGACCGCAATGCCCAGGTTGATGCGGGGATGCACGATACGCGCGGGCTGGCCGTTGGCTTCGCCGTAGGCGTGGTTCAGGCCGGGGAAATCTTCCAAGGCTTTCAGAATGGCCCAGCCGATCAGGTGCGTGTAGGAGACTTTGCTCCTGCCGACCAATGTGCGGTGTTGGTTGATGATGCGGCGGTTTTCGTCCATCACCTTGACGGGGATGACGCGCTGCGAGGTGGCCAGGGGAATCGTCACGCTGGCATTCATGTTTTCGGCGATTTTGGCGGCGATACCGCGGAGGGGCTGGATGTTGGCAGCAGGGGCTGGCGGCGACACGGCGACACGGGGACGCGGCGACGCGGCGACCTCCGATTGACCGTTGGGCGCGTCTTCGAAGAGGTGCTTCCAGCTTTCGTCGACCGCGGTGCGGTCGTTCAAATATTGTTGGTAGAGCTCGTCTTCGAGCCAGCTATTGATACCCAGGTCGGGGTCGGTTTTTGCGGGCATAGAACGGGGAGGCCTTCTTATTCATCATACGTCATCAAGCTCAATTCGACCGGATCTGGTCCGCCATGGTGCGGGCGATCCGCGCATTTGCAGCGTGGTTCACGTGACAGTAGTCCAGATAGAATTCTTCTCCGCCGGCGCGCTGGTCGAGAATGTGAGAAAGGTCATACGAGGGCGTGTTCTGAAGAAGCGGCCACGCCGCCCGGAAAGCGGTTTCCAGGCCATTGGGACTAATGTAGTAGTTGCGGACGAGCGATTCTTCGTAGGGCGTTCGCCGGTCCGCGGCGAAAACCTGCGGGTCCAGAAAATGCGCGAATCCGCAGCCGCGGCTGGCGGCGAAACGGGCGGCTTCGGCAATCTCGCCGCGAAAGACGTCAGCCGTCTCCTGGGCCAGTGCGGCCGTCTTCTCCGCATCCAGCAGATGCGCTTTCGGAACCATGTTCGCGCGGTTTACCATCGCGCCCAGCACGGCGCTCAGGAACACGGAATAGCCGCCCGCCTGCGCGGCGACATACTTCAGATTCAGCCTCGCCATCATCCTCTTGAAGGGGCCCATGCGGCCCAGGGCCTTGCGGTTCTCGCCGACTATCCACCCATGTGGGTCGCCGTTGTAAACGCCCTGCACCACGTCGTTGGCGCCGTCGTAGAGGACTACCCAATCGCCCTGGCGCAGCGGTTCGGTGCGCAGCAACTCCACCTCTTGCGCCGCGGTTACGGCGATGCTTCCGCAATTTTCCACGCGCCAAACTCCCGGCTGGCGCGCGTTCAACAGGCGCTGCAGATAGCTGGGAATGGTGTATGCATCCGGCACCTCCGCGCCGTAAACGGTCGATCCGCCGAGGACAAACACGGTGTGCTGCGGCGTCGCGGGCACATCCGTAGTCCGGCGTTGCCCGTGTTCCACGTTGATGTATTGGCCGTGGAAATCGCCGGGCACTACCAGGCGCGTTCCGGGCGGGACGTACCAGCCGTTGGGCTGGCGGAACGATTCGTCCACGAACGCGCGCGAAAAGTATGGCGCATGCCGGTAAGGCGGCGGCTGTTGCAGCCGGAACGCGTAGCGCGTCGCCGGCGGGCGCGGAAAGAAGTGAAAGTATACGCGCGCACCCGCTTCCACCGCACCCAGACACACAGCCACGCTGGCACACACCAGCAAGCCGTTCAGGATATAGGTGCGGGCTCGCGACAAGGTCTACTTCTTAAACACGTGAGGATTCTTGAACAGGCGGTTGCCGCCGATCTTCCGCACCGCCAGCCGCACACCGTTATCGATCCGCATGGCTACGTCCGCCAGCTTCTGGCCGGGCCAGCCGCGAAACGCGGTGACATGGTAGGAAGCGTCGCGCCCGGCCGGCCGCGGCGAGAAATAGTAGTTCGAAACACAACAGCGGCGGCCATCGCGCACTACTTTACTTACCGAGTGCCATGAACGTTCATCCGTCTGCATGACTACCAGCCGGTTGAAACGGCTATGGATGGTGCGCTGGGGCTTGCCGGGCCCGTGGTCCCATAGCTCGAGGTGCCCTCCGGAATCGTCCGGCCAATCCGGAGTGACATAGTACAGCAGGTTCAGCACGCGATAGTTATTGCGCTCCAGATCGTGCGAGTTATCCAGGTGCGGATTCAGATACTGTCCCTCGGTCATCAGGCTGATTCCGCCGGCATACAGCTTATCGTCCGGGAACAAGCCGGTAAGGCCGGTGATCTCGCCGATCGCGCGCACGATGCGCGGATCCTGAAACCCATAGATGATTTCCGTAAGCAACGGATCGTACGCGTCCATCTGGTAGCCCACATACTTCAACTGCCCCAACGTGCGCTTCAGGACCAGCCGGTCCGCCGGAGGGAAGGCTTCGTAAATGGCCTGGGCGTGGTCCGCGGGCAATACGTCGTCGACGACGAAGCTGGGAACGCGGCCGGATTGGCGGAATTCGGCGGACGCACGCGCCCGTTCCTGGCCGAGCCGCTCGACCACCACATCTGCGATCGCGGCTCGCGACAGAACCGAAGCTGCGGTCCGCGGAGACATCGCCCACGAGTATATCAGATGCCGGCGAGGTGTTATTCTCTCAGATCAGCATGAGTGTGGCCCAGCAACAATTGAAGGCTCTGCTGCGGGCAGATATCGGAGGCTTCGTCCTGAGCCTGCTGGTGCTTTTCGTCGGCCTCGCCGCTCTGGCGATCCACCTGCTGCGTCGCAAGTCGAAGGACCGGACTCTGCTCTGGTTCGGTCTCTTTGTGGCGCTGTACGGCCTGCGTGCGCTCCCCAGGCACGTCATTACGCGAGCGCTCTTCGATGCGCCGGACGAGTTCTGGCGTTACCTGGACAGCGTCGTCAGCAATGTAATCGTAACGCCGGCCATGCTGTTCATCGAAGACGTCTACGGTAAGGGATGGAAATCCAGTCTGGGCTGGCTCTTTTGGGCGCAGGCGGTCTGGGGCGTTGCAGCCATAGCGGCGGACGTAATCCGTCACAATCCCGGCGTGACGCCTGACCCTTCGAATTTGTTGCTCTGCACGTTTCCCGCGCTCCTGGTGATCGGATACTTCCGCGGCTATCGCCCGCCGAAATCCTCATGGGCGGCCATCATCTTCGCGGGCGGGGTGGCCTTCCTGCTTACCGTGATCGTGGACCACGTGCGCGACGCCGGACTCACACCCTGGCAACGGCGTATTGAGCCGTTGGGCTTCATTGCCTATCTGATCTGTCTGGGCTATGTGGCCGTGCAGCGCTTCGTTGCGAACGAGCAGCAGCTGGTCGCTATCGATGAAGAAATGAAATCCGCGGCGCGCATTCAAGCCTCCATTCTGCCGCGTGGAGTTCCCAGCGTATCCGGCCTGCGGATTGCGGTACGCTATCTTCCCATGACGGCGGTGGCCGGCGACTTTTACGATTTTCTGACGCCGAGCGGCGGCGCCGTTGGCATCCTGGTCGCGGACGTCACCGGACATGGCGTGCCGGCCGCGTTGGTCGCATCCATGGTTAAAGTGGCCTTCTCCTCGCAAGCCGGTTACGCGTCCGACCCCGCGCAGGTGATCTCGGCGCTCAACCAGGTGATGTGCCGGCAGGTGGAGGGTCAGTTCACTACCGCGGGCTATCTGTTCCTCGATGTTGAGCGGCGCGCGGCGCTCTATGCGGCCGCCGGACATCCGCCGCTGCTGGTGTGGCGCAAAGCCGGCCGCACCTTGCACGATTTCCGCGAGAACGGCCTGCTAATGGGTGTGCGGCCCACGGAGAAGTACTGCAATACGCCGATCGAACTGCAAGCGGGCGACCGCCTTCTGCTCTATACCGACGGCATCCCGGAGGCATCCAACGCCGCAGGAGAATTCTTCGGCGAGGAGCGTTTGGCCGAAGTCATTGCAGCGCACGAAGACATGCCTGCGGACGCTTTCGCCGACGCGCTTCTGCGAAGGATGGCCGCGTGGTCCGGCGGCGGTGCGCGCAATTCGCAAACCGACGATATCACTCTGGTAGTGGTGGACGTGTAGCTTACACCTTCTCCGGCACGACATACGGCGCGCGGTACTCCCGCGTCAGCATCTTGTTAGCTTCCGCGTCGCCCACGAATCGCTCCGTGGCCGGATCGAACTGCAGTTGCCGTCCCAGCCGGTATGAGATATTCCCCAAATGCGCCAGTGACGACGCCAGATGCGCCGTTTCTACAGGCCCGTCCAGATCGCTAGACTTGCGGCTCTCCACGGCTTTGATGAAGTTGGCATAGTGGTCGCCGCCGGCTTTGCGCTTGGGCCCCGGCTCCCGCTTCTCGCCCAGATACACCTCGTAAGAGTCGTAGCCATTAATGGCCAGATAGCCTTCCGACCCATAGAAGATGTTACCGACACCCACACCGCCTTCCGTGTTCGTACACCAGGGACGGACTTCAAACTGAATGATCTTCTTCTGCTCGGGATAATGATACACGGAAGTCAATGTTTCGGGTGTCTCCTTATCGTCGTCCCATAGGAACTTACCGCCCATCGAAGTGATGTGCGTGGGCAGACCTACGCCCAAGCCCCACATACACATGTCCGTCTCATGGATGCCCTGATTGCCCACGTCGCCGTTGCCGTAGTCCCAATGCCAGTGCCAGTTGTAGTGCACCAGCGCGCGCGTGAAGGGGCGCTCCTGCACGGGCCCTTGCCAGATATCCCAATTCAGGTAGCTGGGCGTGGGCTCATTACCCTTGTGGCCCACCGACGGACGCCACCGGAACACCAGTCCGCGCGCCATGTAGACATTGCCGATCACGCCCTTGTTCATTAACTGGACGGCTTCCTTGATGGCCTCCGAGCTGCGCAGTTGCACGCCGTGCTGCACGATGCGGTTGTAACGGTGCGCGGCCTCGATCATCTTGCGCCCTTCGTAGATATTGTGCGCGCCGGGTTTCTCGACATACACGTCCTTGCCCGCCTGGCAGGCCCAGATCGCGGCCAGCGCATGCCAATGGTTGGGGGTGGCGATACTGACCGCGTCGATTTCCTTGTTGTCGAAGACCTTGCGCAGATCCTGCTCGGTCTGCACTTTGCGGTGATACCTGGTCTCGAACTGCTCCGCGCGCTCGGACAGCAGGTTGCTATCCGGATCGCACAGCATCACCACTTCGGCGTTGGGCAGGGCGTTGAACCCGTTGATATGATCCCTGCCGCGGCCATTGATACCCAGCACGGCAACCCGCACGCGGCTATTGGCGGAAGCTTTGCCTGCCATCAGCGAAATGGCCACGCCGCCCGCTCCAAGCACAAAACTTCTTCGGCTATTCATATGGAACCTCTGTGGAAAATTCTAGCACCGCAACTACCTGGCCAACTTCTCCGCAACGTCTTCGGCGATATCGATGTTCACCTGCACCACGCGGCCTTCCTGCTTCACCTGGAGTCCATCGAAGGCGCGCAGCAGGTCCGGTTGATTGTGTGGCACGGCCATGCGGGCCACTGCAGCCAGACCGCGCAACGAATCCGCCAGGTTCTTGGCGTCCGCCTCGGTCCGCGAATCGCCTGTGAAGGCGGCGTGTACTCCCGTGCGCAGATCGACGGTCAGGCTGGCGCTCTCCACCAGGCGCAGCACGCGGTCCAGGTTGGCGAAATTCCCCATCCGGCGTAGCTGGTCCGCCCCAAACCCGCGCCAGCCCGCTACCACCACCCAAAGTTGCGTATTGGCGGGCAGAGCTTCGGCGCGCGCCATCAAATCGTGTGGGGCTTTGCCGCCGCTCGTCGATTGATGGATGGCCGAGCGCACGGCCTCGCTGTCGCCGTACAGCGTGAAGCCCTTATATTGGGTGGCGCTGAGGCCGCCCGCCGGCTTGGCGGGAAAGGCGCCGCGGGCGATTGCCACCACGTGCGCTCCATCGCTGGCTATCAGCATGTCGTGGATGTCACGGCTGGGAAACTGGCCGAGTTGCGGCAAGCGACTCTCCCGCTCCAGCTTGCGATATATGGGCATCGCGCGGAGTTGATCCATGCGGATGCCCGCCAGCGCGATCGTATCCGGCGGGATGAAGGCCGCCAGGGCTGGGTCGATGGGGCCGTGATTGGTGAAGCTGCCGCAGCCGGTGAGGAGCAGGATAAGCAAACCAAAAACAAGAAGCCGGCTGAAAGCCGGCTGCGGCCATGATTGGCCGCCCTCCAAGAAGTTCACGGATGGCACACAGTCATTATGGCAGCGGAATGCGGGATAATCTGACTTGATGGTGCCGGTCGCCGCCACGCCTTATCGACTCAAGGAGAGCCCGTACAGCAGCCACAGCCTGCTGCTGGCCAGTTTGCCGCCGTCGGGCGAAGGCCGCCGCGTGCTGGACTTAGGCTGCGCCGGTGGCTATCTGGGCGCCATCCTGGCCAGCCGCGGCTATCGGGTGACCGGCGTCGATTCTCCCGGCGCCGCGAGCGCCTGTTTTCCGGAATCCATTGAACTGCTGGAAGCCGATCTGGATCTGGGGCTGCCGGCATTGAAAGGGCGCTTCGATTTTGTGATTTGCGCGGATGTGCTGGAGCACCTGCGCCGGCCCGCCCTCCTGCTGCGCGATGTGCGCTCCAACTTGGCCGAGGGCGGACGGCTGGCCTGCTCGCTTCCCAACAGCGGGCACGCTTACTTCCGCTGGAACGTGCTGACCGGCCGCTTTCCGGCCGAAGATCGCGGATTGTTCGACCGCACTCATCTGCACTTCTATACCTGGCGCGGTTGGCTGGAACTGTTCAGTGGCGCCGGATTCCGCATCGAGACCGTGCGCTGTTCGGGCGTGCCCATTGGCCTGGCGCTGCCAAAATGGGAAGGATCCGCCGTGGTGCGCGGGCTGGAGAGGCTGTCGTACGAATCGGCGCGCTGGTGGAAGAAAATGTTCGCCTATCAATTCATCGTCACGGCCGCGCCGGAGATCGAAGCATGACGGACAAGCCCAAGGTCGTAGTGGTGATGCCGGCGTACAATGCGGCCAAAACCCTGCACATGACCTATCAGGATTTGCCGCGCGAAATGGTGGACCTGGTCATCCTGGTGGACGATGGCAGTTCCGACGAAACCGCCCAAATCGCGCGCGATATGGGCCTGGAACTCTTTGTCCACAATCGCAACTACGGATACGGCGCCAATCAGAAGACCTGCTACCGCGAAGCGCTCAAGGCAGGCGCCGACATTGTGGTGATGGTACATCCGGATTATCAATACGACCCGACTCTGTTGCCCGAGATTGTCCGTCCCATACAGGAGGGCCGCGCCGATGCCGTGCTGGGATCGCGCCTGATGGGAACGAATCCCATCAAGCAGGGCATGCCCTGGTGGAAATACGTTTCCAATCGTTTTCTGACCTGGGCGGAGAACGTCACCTTCGGCCTGAAGCTTTCCGAGTATCATACAGGCTATCGTGCGTTCCGCAGAGATGTGCTCGAATCCGTGAACCTGGAAACCAACTCCGACAAGTTCATATTCGACCAGGAGATCATGGCGCAGATGGTGGCGCTGGGCATGCGCATCACGGAGGTGCCGGTGCCCACGCGCTACTTCGCGCAAGCCTCGTCGGCCTCGTTCTTCCAGAGCACGATTTACGGATTCTCCATCCTTCTGCTGCTGGCGAAGTATCTGATGCACCGCTGGGGATGGGGTTACCACCGCCAGTTCGATAGCCTGCAGCGCCGCTATCAACCCGGAGCACAGCCGGCCGGGCGGAAGAGTTGACGGTACGGCGCGCCAGCCTCCTGCTGGATCTGGGGCTGATCTTTCTATTCACCGCGGCGCTGATCCAGCCGCTCTTCACCGCGAAATATCTGGACCGGTGGGATTCCATCGAGAGCACCTTCATCGCGGACGGCCGCATGCTGCACGAACACCTGCCGCATCCTCAGTGGCAGCCGCTCTGGTATTGCGGCACGCGTTACGACTACCTGTATCCGCCGGTTGTGCGCTATGGCACGGCGTTGCTCTCCAGCGTCTTCGTTCCGGTCGAGGCGTATCACGTTTTCATTGCGCTGCTCTATTCGATTGGCATCGCGGGCGTGTATTTCCTGGTGTGGGTGATGAGCCGGTCGCGCGGCGCGGCGTGGTTGGCGGCCGGCGCATCGGCGTTCCTGTCGCCTTCGTTTCTGCTGACTCCTTCGATGTGGCGCTCGTCCTATCTGGCCCCGTGGCGCCTGTGGATACTGACGCGCTACGGTGAAGGACCGCACATCTCGTCGCTGGCGGTGCTGCCGTTTGCACTGGCCTTTGCCTGGCTGGCAATCGAAAAGCGCCGGCCCGGCTCGCTCGCCGCCGCGGCAATCTGCTCCGCGCTGGTAGCCCTCACCAATTTCTACGGCGCCACCGCGCTGGCCATTTTCTATCCCATTCTGGTCTGGAGCCAATGGGTCACTCACCGCGACAATCGGATGTGGCCGCGCGCAGCCGCTATTCCGGCGTTGGCTTACGGCCTCTCGGCATTCTGGCTGACACCGTCCTACCTGCGGATGACCATTCAGAACGTGCAGTACGTATCGTCCCCCGGAAATGCGTGGTCCGTGGCGCTGCTGGTCCTGGCCGCCGTCGCGTTTCTGGCCGTTTCGCTACGCGGCGCGTCTGGAAAACCAGACCGTGCTTATGCAGTCTTCCTTTCGGGCGGCCTGCTGTTCATGGCCTTGAACGTGTTGGGCAACTTGTATTTCCAATTCCGGGTCATCGGCGAGCCGCACCGTCTGATCGCGGAACTCGACTTGGCGCTAAGTCTGGCAGGTGTCGAGCTGCTGCGGCGGCTGTGGGACTGGCCCCCGACAGAACTCTGGCGGTCCCGGACGGCGCGGGTATTGGCGCTGATGGCCGTGTTGTGCGCTTTGTGGGGGGCGCGCCATTACGTGCGGCACGCCTGGGAACTGTATCCGCGCGAGCCGGATTACCGGCAACGCGTTGAATACCGCATGTCCGATTGGATCGCCACTCATCTTCCGCAATCGCGCACCTTTGCGCCCGGGTCCGTGCGTTTCTGGTGGGACACCTGGCATGACCTGGCCCAAGTGGGCGGTGGGTCCCAACAGGGGATCATGAATCCGCGGATCTGGCACGCCGGTTGGGAAATCCTTTTAGGACCGAGTCCGGAAATGTCGGTGCGCTGGCTGACGGCTCTGGGCGCCGACGCATTAATCGTCTCCGGCAAGCGGTCGCAGAATCCCTATCTGGATTTCACGTTTCCCGATAAGTTCTCCGGCGTGCTGCCGGTCTTGTACGACGATGGCCGGGACGCGATCTATCGGGTTCCCCGGCGTTACCCCTCGTTGGCGCGCGTGGTCGATCGGGCGCGGATCGAAGCTGTGCAGCCACTCCAGCAAAGCAATCTCGATTTGCTGCGCGCATATACCGCCGTGATCGAAGAGGGGCCCGATTCACCCACCACCACGGCCTGGAAGGGAACCGATGAGATGCGCGTGCATGCCCGCGTGGCGCCAGGCCAGTCCATCCTGGTGCAGACGACGTACGATCCAGCATGGCATGCTTATGCCGGCGGCCACGCACTACCGGTGCATAAAGACCGCGGCGCGGGTTTCAGCGTGATCGACGCGCCGCCAGGAGAGCACGACATCGCGTTGGTATTCGAGACGCCGTTGGAGAATCGCGCCGGCTGGGCACTGACGTGGCTGTCATTGGCGATCGCCGCCGTCCTCGCGGCGCGTGCATGTGCCGGCAGGAGTGCCGACACGGCACGCAGAGTGCGTGCGCCACGAGAGCCTTTGTTGCGGAATCCTAGGTGACATGGGCTAGGGAGGCTGCTGCACGAGGAGCCCTTGGGGCTGCGGCGGGCATCTCCAACCCGTGCTGATCCGCGAAGCTCCTGGCGTGCTTGGGGCAGCAGTATTGCCACCAGTCCGCGCTCCCGGATTCTCCGGGCGAGGTTTCCATCACCAGGTAAGCCGCCCGTGCGGTGCATCTCCGCACCTGGCATGCGCCCGTGCCCCAGTCCCGTTTCGCTTGCTTCTCCTGCGGCGTCATCGCCCGAATGTCTCGCTCAACATGCATAAGTCTTCTCCGCACCCGGCTGGCTCTGGACCAGACAGCGCTTTCTACCCTGGTCCGCCTCGCTCAGCACCGAGCTGAACATTAATCCGATCATGTATTTAACCCCGCGCCGGAGGCAGTAACGGACTGTGGCATTGCCCATCAAACCGCGACCGGGCGCTTGCAAGTAGACGTTCGTGCGAATGTCGATAGGGATCTGGCATTCGATCCGCGCGCCACAGTCCGAGATATCCACACACTTTGCCCGGACTGTCTTCATCTCTCCGGAAGGGTCCTGCCAGGAAACATAAACCGTTCCTTGAAATGGACGCCGTTCCGAAGCGCGCATATTCGCGGTAGGTTCGGCACGCATCATTCAACCTCCAAACCTGGCGTACCCGGGAACCCAAGGCCGGAGTACAGACTAATTCGAATGCCCGGCCTCCATGGTTCCAAAGAACAGTTCGACGGCTCGTTCCAGGTCCGCCCGGCTAACTCCTAAGGGCTGCTCTTCGTAAGTCTTTACGGCTTGAATAATCCTGCACATATCTCTCGGGTAACACGGCCTCAAATCGCCGCCGCGCTCCATACAAAGCTTGCGTAGATGCTCGCTGGCGCCGTCCTCGCAGGGCATTTTGAAGCTGATCAGCACGCGCCGGAAGATTTCGTCGAAAACCTCCGGGGCAACGGCTTCCACCAGGATCTTGTTCGGAATGCGACGCAAGAACGCTTCGTCCGCCAATTCGCTGGGTTCCAGGTTGGTGGCGAAGACGATCATGACCTCGAAAGGAATCTGGAAGCGCACGCCGTAATTGAGGGAGAGATAGTCCACGCGCCGGTCCAGGGGCACGATCCAGCGGTTGAGCAGATCGCGCGGCGAGATCAACTGCCTGCCGAAATCGTCGATCACGAGCATGCCGCCGTTGGCCTTCATCTGCACCGGCGGGGCATAGGTCCCGGAAGAATCGTCCCGCCGCAACTCCAGCATGCTGGGGATCAACTCGCCGCCCACAATCACGCAAGGCCGGTGGCATACCACCCAACGCGGGTCGGCTTCCTCCATGTCGACATGGACGCGCTCGTGTACGGCCGGGTCGAATAAGACAATAATCTGATTATCCACTTCCACGGCATAGGGCATCACGAGTTGGTCCCCGTATACGCGCAGCAATCTTTCGGCGAGACTGGTTTTGCCTGTGCCGGCCGGGCCGTATAGGAACATGGAGTTCTGCGCCACCAGGGCGGGTCCCAATTGATCCAGTAAACGGTCGGTCACCACCAGGTCGCCGAAGGCCAGGCGCAACGCCGCCCGGTTGACGGCCACCTGCGGTCTCTGATCGATAATGGCTTTCTGGTACGCGCTGACGCTGACCGGCGCCGGACCCGCATATTGGCACACCCGGCAGCGTTCCGCGGCCATGGCCCGTCCCGCGCCCGTCAAGGTGAAGATGTAGTCGTCTCCAGTCATGCCGCTGACTTCCACCAGCCGCTGATTGCGCACGTCGCGAAATATTCTCTCCACGATGGGATACGCCAGCGCCATCGACTCGCTCAAGGCGCCAATCGTGTTGCACCTCTTCAGGAGCACATGGCGCAGGAATAAGTCTTCAATCAATGCGGCGCTGATTCCGGCCTGCTCCTGAGTGACTGGCACCGGCGGCAGGAACCGCCGGATCTTGTCCCGCGCCACGTACTCTCCGGAGCGGTTAGACGCTAACAAAGACGCTAGAACGCCAGATTCGGATTCGCCCATCGTCAACTCCGTCGACATAACCTCTAGCTCCTTATGAATCGAACCGCCACCGCGCAGCTTGCTCTTCTGCAAGATAGGCGCCTACTAACTTTAGATAACCCGGCCAGCTACCTATCGGTAAATCCGGCGCGCACTGTTTACAACCGTGGTACTCCAAGTACTTCATAATACTCAAATAACTGTTGAAAGCCGGGCATTTACAACTCATTATAACTATATGGTAGGCGTCCATCCAGCGCAATATGTTTCTTGCCATATGACTACAACTTTGGTTGATAGCCGGAGCTGGCCAGAAGGTAGCTACCCAAGGCGGCGCTGTCACTTCCCAGCCGGATCTTATTGCGCAGGCGGTATCGTGGAGTAACGTGCGATGCCGTTGAAAGCCCGCATCTTCGCATATTTCTCGATGGCCCTCGGCGCCGCTTTCATCGCGACGGCCGTCTATCCCTGGCAGCATGGAGACATCTGGCGCTTCTGTTTCTATCTGATCTTGTCGAGCCTGGCTTCCGGCATGAAGGTGAATCTGCCCGGGATACCAACCACCATGTCGGTCTGCTTTCTGTTCAGCCTGATCGGCATCGCGGAAATGTCCCTGGGCGAGACCATGGTCATCAGTTGCGCCGGGACCGTGATTCAGTGTCTCTGGAAGGCGCGCCAACGGCCGCAGCCCGCCCAGGTGGCCTTCAACGTCGCGATTGCCGCCATCGCTGTCGGCATCTCCTACCGGTTTTACCACTCGCCGGTCATTTTTGCATTCGGAACCACCGGTCCATTCATGCTGGTGGTGACGGCGCTGATGTACTTCGCGCTGAACACCGTGCCCGTCGCGGCCGCTATCGCGCTGGCGGAGCGCAAGCCAGTGGCGACGGTCTGGCAAAGCACCTACTTCTGGACCTTCCCGTTCTACATCATGGGTTCTTCAGTGGCCTGGATGATCAACCTGTTCAGCCGGCAGGTTCACTGGCAGGGCTCCGTGCTGCTACTGCCGATCGTTTACTTCATCCACCGTTCCTACCGTATGTACCTGGACCGCCTGAGCGACGAAAAACGCCACGTCGAAGAGATGGCCAGCCTGCACCTGCGCACTATTGAAGCGCTGGCGCTGGCGATCGAAGCCAAAGACCACACCACCCACGAGCACCTGCGGCGCGTGCGCGTCTACGCGGTCGAAATCGGAAAGGACATGGGGCTCTCCGAGCCGGAACTGGAGGCGCTGCGCGCCGCGGCTCTGCTGCACGACATCGGTAAACTGGCGATTCCCGAGCACATCATCTCCAAGCCGGGCCACCTGACTCCGGAAGAATTCGAGAAGATGAAGATCCATCCGGTGGTGGGCGCCGAAATCCTGGAGCGCGTCTCGTTCCCCTACCCGGTGGTGCCCTTGGTGCGCGCGCATCACGAGCGATGGGACGGTACCGGTTATCCGGACGGACTGAAGGGCGCGGAGATTCCCTTGGGCGCCCGCATTCTGGCGGCCGTCGACTGCCTGGATGCGCTGGCCTCCGACCGGCAATACCGCCGCGCGCTGCCCTTGGATGAAGCCATGCAAACGGTGATCGGGTTCTCCGGTACGGGCCTCGATCCGGCCATCGTGGATGTGCTGGCCAACCGCTACCGCGAACTGGAGCGAATAGCCCAGGCGCAGCCTCTGCCGGAGGCCAGGCTATCCACGGACCTCATCATTTCCAATGGAATGGAGCCGGCGGCCGGCTTCGAAGTCGCGCATTCCAACGGCGCGATGCGGGACGGCGATTTTCTGGCGTCCATCGCGGCTGCTCGCCAGGAGGTACAGCTCCTGTTCGAGCTGACTCAGGAGCTAGGCAACTCACTCAGCCTGGATGAGACTCTGTCGGTGGTATCCATGCGCCTGAAAAAGATGGTGCCTTACGATGCCATCGCCGTGTATATCAGCCGGGGGAAAGTGCTGACCCCCCACTTTGTCAACGGCGAGAACTACCGCCTGTTCTCCTCGCTCGAAATCCCCTTCGGCGAAGGCCTCTCCGGGTGGGTGGCGGCGAATCGCAAAAGCATCCTCAACGGCAATCCTTCGGTCGAGTGCGGATATCTGAACGATCCGTCCAAATTCAGCACGCTGCGTTCGGCGTTGGCCGTGCCGCTGGAAGGCGTGAATGGCGTGATTGGCGCGCTGACGCTGTACCGCGCGGACAAGGACGCTTTCTCGCGCGACCATCTGCGCATTCTGCTGGCCATCACTTCCAAAGTCTCGCTGTCCATCGAAAACGCGCTGCGATTCCAGCTTGCGGAAGACTCCGCCACCACCGATTACCTGACCCTGCTGCCCAACGCCCGCTCCCTATTCCTGCGGCTGGATAGCGAACTTTCGCGCTGCCGGCGTACCCTGGAACCGCTCACGGTCCTGGTCTGCGACGTGGACGGTTTCAAGCAGGTCAACGACCGCTTCGGCCACCTGGAAGGCAATAAGGTGCTGCGTTACGTGGCGGACGTTTTGCGCGAGAATTGCCGCGAGTACGACTACGTGGCGCGCATGGGAGGCGACGAATTCGTGATCCTGCTGTCGGGCAGCGACCGGGAAGCCGTTTACCGCCGTATCGCCGAATTTCAAAGCATCGCCTGCGGCGACGCGGAAGGGATAAATGGCGCCGGAGTCATCAACTTGAGCGTGGGTGAGGCATTCTATCCCGACGACGGCTCCGACGCCGAACAGTTGCTCGCCGAAGCCGATCGGAGAATGTACAAGTCCAAGCACTCGCACAAGAGCGGACGCACCGGCATTCACTTGCTATCGCCCGGCCAGTTAGAACATCTTGAGCGTCTGGAGAATGCGGGCACGAACGGCGATCGGCCCAATCCGGTGAATTGATGCGCGTCTTCAGAAGTCTCGCCAGTTTACTGCTGTCGCTCGCGGTCACGGTGCTGATCGGAGGCTTTCTGGCCGCTGCGCTGGTGCGCCTCAGTCCGGGCTTCGGTGTGGACCAGCACTCGCTCGATCCCACCCGCGACGTGGCTGCACTGCGCGCGCTGCAGGCCGCGCGGCCCGAACAGGAAAACTTCTTAGCCTACTCGGCGCGCCACACGGCCGCGATGTTCCGCGGAGATCTGGGTCTGTCTCGAAACTGGAATCGCCCGGTAGCCGGCCTGCTGCGCGAACGCTGGCCGGTGACGGCGCAATTGATGGGAATCGGACTCTTGGGCGGATGGGCGTTGGCCCTGGTCTTCGCTTTGCCGGGTGCGATCTATCCCACCCGGATCTGGAATGCGCTGGGCGCCGGGATCGGCGGTTTGCTATTGTGCGTGCCATCGGCCGCACTGGCGCTGCTGATCTTCGTGTGGGCCGGACCGGTGCGCGCTGTGATGGCGCTGGCTGTCTTTCCCAGAGTATTTCAGTATCTCCGCAATCTGCTGTCCCACGCTGCCGCCCAACCGCATGTGATGGCGGCCAGGGCGCGGGGCATCGGCCCATGGCGGATTCTGCTGTGGCACATCCTCCCGGTGGCCGCGCCGCAGATGCTGGCGTTGGCGGGCGTGTCGGTAAGCATGGCGTTCGGCGCGGCGGTCGCGGTGGAAGTGGTCTGCGATTTCCCGGGCATCGGCCAACTCGCCTGGAAAGCCGCGTTGGCCCGCGATCTGCCGTTGCTGGTGACTCTCACCATGTTGGTCGCGCTGGCCACCCAAATGGCGAATGCGCTAGCCGACGCGCTTTCCAATAGGGCGGAGGAGGTGCGCACGTGAGACAAGTCAGAAGTCAGAAGTCAGAAGACAGAAGTCAGAATAGCGCCCGCACTTTCGCCTGGATCTTTCTCGCCCTGCTGTTTCTGGCGGCACTGTTTTGGGATCGCATCGCGGGTGCGTCCTACGCGCACCAGTTTCGCGATTTTCCCGGCGCGCACATCTCCTGGCGATTCCCCCTGGGCACCGACGCCTTGGGCCGCGACCGCCTTGCGCGTCTGCTGGCTGCTACGCGTATCTCGCTGCTGTTGGCGCCCGCGGCTGCCGTTTTCTCGACCGCGCTCGCCGCGCTGATCGGCGGAGTCGCCGGCTACCGCGGCGGTCTGTTCGACCGCATCGCCGCGCGCGCGATCGACCTGATGCTGTCCCTGCCCTGGATCTTTTTATTAATCGCCGTCCGCGCCCTGCTGCCCCTCAATGTTTCGCCGGCTGCTTCGCTGATGGTCACCTTCGCCCTCTTAGGCGTCCTCGGCTGGGCCGCACCGGCGCGGGTGATTTGCGCGGGTGTGCGCGACATGCGCAACTCGGATTTTCTGCTGCAGGCGCGCGCCTGCGGCTGCCACGGATTCCGCCTGCTCCTCCGTCAACTGGCGCCCAACGTCAAGCCCGTGCTGCTCGCCCAGTTCTGGACTTCCATTCCGCTGTTCATCCTGAGTGAGGCCAACCTGGGATTGCTCGGGCTGGGCGTGTCGGATCCGTTGCCGTCCTGGGGCAATCTACTGCGCGAGTTGGAAACGGATTTGGCGTTTAACCCGGGAATCGTCGCCTGTCTGGCGTTGATGTTGGCGGTGATGGGCTGCTTCAGGCTGATAACCAGCGAGGAGACAGGAGTCAGAAGACAGAAGTCAGAATAACAACCCGACGCACAATTTCGCCGCGGAGGCTGTTATTCTGACTTCTGTCTTCTGTCTTCTGTCTTCTGACTTCCGTCTATGCTCTATGACGTGGCCGTCATCGGCGCCGGCGTGTTTGGCGCATGGACGGCGCATCACCTTCGACAGGCAGGCCTGAAGGTTGCGCTCGCCGATGCTTACGGTGCGGCCAACTCGCGATCCACCTCGGGCGGCGAATCGCGCATCATTCGCATGGGCTACGGCGCCGATGAGATCTACACGCGCTCGGCCCTGCGATCGTTGGCCCTCTGGCGGCAGTTCTACCAGGATACCGGCCAGGAGCTGTTTCACCAGACTGGCGTGCTTTGGATCGCGCCCGATAGCGACTCTTACACCGAAAACACGCGCCGGACGCTGACCCGGTGCGGCGCGGCGTTTGAGTCGCTCAGCCCCGCCGAACTGCAATCTCGATACCCGCAGATGCATTTCGCGCCCGGCGCCTGGGGCATCTTCGAGCCGGAGAGCGGCGCGCTGATGGCCCGCCGCGCGGTCGAGGCCGTGGTGGCGGACGCCGTGCGCAAAGGCGTCGCGTTTCTGCGCGAAGCGGCCGGCGCTCCGCGCGGCACGGGTCGCGCCGTGGAACTTCGCACCGCGAGCGGCGGCACGATACGCGCCGGCGCGTTCGTATTCGCCTGCGGTCCGTGGCTGCCCAAAGTGTTTCCCGATCTGCTGGCCCCGCGCATCGCGCCCACGCGCCAGGAAGCGTTCTTCTTTGGGACGCCGCCCGGCGACGCGCGCTTCGTTCCGCCGGCCATGCCGGTCTGGATCGATTTCAGCGATCCGCGCGGGCCATACGGCTTCCCGGATCTGGAGAACCGCGGCGTCAAAATCGCACTCGACCAGCACGGCCCGCCGATCGATCCGGACACCGCCGAGCGCATGCCCTCCGCCGATGGCCTGGCCGCCGCGCGCGAGGCCCTGGGCCAGCGCTTGCCCGCGCTGCGGCATGCGCCGCTGGTGGAGGCGCGCGTCTGCCAGTACGAGAACACTTCCAACGGAGATTTCCTGATCGACCGCCATCCCGACTTTGATAATGTCTGGCTGTTGGGCGGAGGTTCCGGCCATGGTTTCAAACACGGTCCCGCGGTAGGCGAGTATGCCGCCGAACGCATTCTGCACGGCGGTCCTGTGGACGCGCGCTATTCTCTGGCGTCGAAGCTGGAGACGCAGAATCGGACGGTGTTTTGAGCACTTCTCATACGGCGATCGCCGCCAACGAGCAGCCTCGAACGGAATGTTTTTTTGAACTTTCCAAGTCTTGGGGGCGGGCAATGCTGCCCATAGCCGCCGGGGCTGGCCGCCTAAAAGGCGGCTGCGGCCAAGATTGGCCGCCCTCCAATTACCCCGGATCTTGATACGATCAACTCGTGCTCCCCAAGATTGCGCTGTTGTTCTTGTTACTTTCTGCCGCGGCGGTCGTCGCCGTGCGGCTGCGCGCCCAACCGGCGGCGCCCGCGCCGGATGTCGAGCAGCGGGTCAAGGATCTGATGGCCCGCATGACTCCCCAGGAAAAGGCGGAGATGTTGGCCGGCTCGGGCTGGATGGAAAGCCAGCCGAACGCGCGTCTGGGCATTCCCGCGATCAAGATGGCGGACGGTCCCATGGGGGTGCGCAACTGGCGCGGCTCTTCC
>Ga0187867_10001076_pt1 | contig 23915 bp, 18 predicted proteins | sample June2016WEW_13_1_FD_132976 | JGI IMG/M metagenome (GOLD analysis project Ga0187867, IMG submission 132976) | Peatland microbial communities from SPRUCE experiment site at the Marcell Experimental Forest, Minnesota, USA - June2016WEW_13_10 | ecosystem: Environmental > Terrestrial > Soil >... | reverse complement strand
GCGAACCGCGCCGGGTCATCCAGTTTGCGGAGATTCTGGTATGCCTTCAAGAAAACGTCCTGACTCAGGTCCAGAGCGTCTTCCCGGTTGGCGACGATGCGCAACAGGTAATTGTAGACGCGCCTCTCCCATCGGGAAATGAGCAGGTTATAGGCCTCCACATCCCCCCGGCGCGCCTTACGAATCAGGTCGGCATCCTCGACCGCCCGAAAGATCAAAGCTCCGGCTCCATGTGAAATGACGCCCGTGTGGCGGAAAAAGTCTGAAATACCAGTTTAGCGGTCGCGGCCACGCTCTGGGCGCTTGCCTGAGCCGCGGCGGAAGGAAGCGGTGGCTGGCGCGATTATGTAAAACTTCTTCGCCCGAGCGCTCCGGATACAAGCCTGTCCGTTATCGGTAGCGGGCGCGGCCCTGGTAGCGTACTCGATGCGCCGACCCGGATCACGAGCACGTCGTGGCCGTCATCTACCGGCGGGCTAAGGCCTTGGCGGTCTTCCCACCTTGGGCAACAACTCGACACCAGCCGTCTCGTAGTTGTCCTTGAACGAGAGCACAGCGCTATTTCCATTGGTTGCATAGGTTCCCGTTAAGGTGAGCTTCCAGAGACCATCCACTCTGGCGACCTGCTTCAGTTCAATAACGGGCGCCATCGCGTTTGGCCACTCCGGAGAGAAGAAATCACCAGGAATCCCGGTGTAGTGTAATGTGCGCAGAGCCAGCCTGCCGCCTCCATACTGTATGTCGCCGCGCACCGTTTCCAAAACCGAAAGCACCTGCTCTTGGCCCTTGCGGAAATCCGGGTAGCGTTCGGTGGAATCGATAGCAGTCCTGCTGGAAAACACCACCAGCCTATCGTCCGTGACAAAAACGGAATCGGGTCTAATCACCACCTGGTTCTCGTAGGCCAGTGGGTCGTTTGGCCGATTTGGGGAAGCAGGCAAATACCACCACCAGAACAGGCTGGTCGGCGGATCGTACAACATCAAAACGTGCATCTGTCCGGTTCGACGATCCGGATAAATAACTTGCACCAACGTGGAGTGGAACTCAACGGTGGTGGGTTTATTGTTGCGGAGAGCGGGCACCGCGACCGGCGGATTCGACCTCATCACACTCACGTGGGCGCCCCGGCCAGCCGGCTTCGCACATTCCTCCGCGGTTGCCAGATCGTAGCTGTCATCCACCAAGATCCGCGCTGATTCGGTCGCTCCCTCCAACACGAAACTCCAGCATCGTCCCGAACGGGCCTCCGAGCGCAAGGGAGGCGGAGGCAGGCGCCAGTCCGGAGGCGGCCAGCGGACGCCTTTGGGCAAGTTTTCCAACCTGATGCGATGTGCGTTGGGTGCCCACCACCGGTTCCCTACCAACTCGCCGGCTCTGCCGGAATCCTTAAAATCGGCAAGCGCAATTTTCTGCGCCGCGTCCATGCTGCTCGTACGCGTCCTTGATTCCAGGATCATGAAGGCGCCCACGTAGACAAAAGCGCGCAGGGTGCCTTCATCGATGCGGACCACCTGATTCGCGGCAGGATAGCCGGCGGGGTTGCCCAACTTGCCGGCCGGAAAGTTGTCCTCTACGGTCCAGACGAACCAGATCGCTTGTCCGTCCGCGCGTTCTCGCAGCAAGACTAGCTCATAGAGAATGTTCCGATATTCGCGGCGTGGAATCGCAGGCTGCGCCACTCGATATCAGTGGGCCGTCCGTTACGCAACGCCGGAAAAGGGCGATTCACTACTGATTCCGGAACGGCCTCGACGGAAACGGACTGGCCCAAGGCGGAGCCCGCCCAAGCGATCGTCGCGGCAGCCAGACCGACAGGCAAGGTGCGGATCACGATGGCCTCATTGTAGCGCCAGCGTACACGATTAACTAATTCGTTGCCGAAGTGAAACTTCGCCGGTATCATCCATATGGCTGGTGTGACGAGGCAACGGTTCCTCAAGGGCCTGCGCTAGATGCAGAGGGCCAAACCCTGGCCTTGCGCCGGTTGGCGAGCTCGCACAGGGCACTGGATACGGGTCAATTCTACCGGAAAGATTGCCGCCCACGGTGGTAGCCCCTTCCAGGGTTTCCGGCTGGAGTTCCTCGGTTTCGCCTTCGGACCGCCGCTTCCGGAACCGCGAATAAGCCTCGTTATGCGCGATGCGGTACAGCCACGGGGCGAACCGGGTCATCCAGTTTGCGGAGATTCTGGTATGCCTTCAAGAAGACGTCCTGACTCAGGTCCGGAGTGTCTTCCCGGTTGGCTACGATGCGCAACAGGTAATTGTCGCGCCTTACGAATCAGGTCGGCATCCTCGACCGCCCGAAAGATCAAAGCTCCGGTTCCATGTGAAATGACGCCCGCGTGACGGAAAAGGCCTGAAATAGCAGTTTAGCGGTGTTGTGACACGGGCAGGCGGCCCAAAGCGTGCGTTGCCCGACGAAGCCACCCATAGTATATTGCAGGGAGACGGAGACATGCTAACGTTGGACACTTTACGAAGCGAGAAGAGGGCCGAGATCCTGCATCGGGCCGAGATTCACGGATGCCGTAATGTCCGGGTGTTCGGCTCGGTAGCCACGGGCGAAAACCGACCGGACAGCGACGTGGACTTCCTCGTGGACCTGGATCAGGGCCGCGGGTTGCTCGACCTTGGCGGACTGCTCTCGGATCTTCACGATTTGCTGGGTGTCGAAGTGGACCTGCTAGAAACCGGAGGCATTCATCCCTACATTCGGGATAGAGTCCTTGCCGAAGCCGTGCCTCTTTAATGTATGCCTGCAAAGGATCCGCTCGTATACTTGATGCATATCCGGGACTGCTGCCGGCGCATCGCCCAGTATACGTCGAACGGGGGAGCCGACTGGCCTGCCAACGCCCTGATTATGGATGCTGTGTGCCGGAACATCACGATCATCGGTGAAGCTGCGCGCAGACTGGACGAGCCGTTTCGCCGGGCCCACCCGGAGATTCCATGGTCGAGCCTTGTTGGCGTGCGCAACATCGTGATGCATGACTACGAGTATTTGCAGCCGCGGCTCATCCGGGAAATGGCGGAGAAGGACGTACCGGAATTGCTGGCGTACTGCCTCCGCCTGCTCGGCGATGACTCCCGCTGACGCGCGAGGAACGGCTCCGCCATATGTCAAGTCTCTGGAAGCGAACTCCGAATAATTCCGCTTAAGCGCGCAGAGATGAGGACTATGATGCAATCTATCGCACATGCGATAGATTGTTCACCTAAACAGATCCTGTGTGAAAATGAAGGCGGTACCATGGTAACCCTGGAGACATTGCGTCGCGAAAACAAGGCGGAAATCCCGCGCCTGGCGGAAACGCGCGGCGGGCGTAATGTCCGCGTCTTAGGCTCGGTGGCCCGCGGTGACAACGGGGAGAACAGCGACGTCGACTTTCTGGTGGAGTTAGAGGCGGGCAGGAGCTTGCTCAACCTCATCGGGCTGAAGTTGGACCTACAGGATTTACTCGGCACCGCAGTTGATGTAGTGACGCCGAACAGTTTACGCTACGTTTCCAGAGCGCGTCCTGGCAGAAGCTCAGCCCTTGTGATTCCGTGAGTTCATCGGATCCACGGGACATCCTACCATTACTGGCAGCCGTTCGCTCCCTTATCGACACGGAGGGCCGGTAAATCCTGCGGCAGTTCACCTACTCGAGCTTGCCTCGACGCTTGGGATGGCCGACACCGCGTCGTACCGTGTCAATCGCACCGGCTGCGTATCCGGCTCCAGCAGCCACGCCGTCCGATCCGGATAATAACGCCGCAGCTCTTCGTTTTCCTCCGCCCCCAGATCCAGCGCGCGAACCACCCGCGACCCGTCGATGTCGGCCGCGTTATACACCCATTGGTCAAGCGGGTGCCGCAGCCCATAGCGCACGAACACCAGTTGCTTCCCGGGCGCCTGGGCCAGCCGCCGATCGATGGCTATCCGCTCTTCCGGGTCGCCGTGATTGACGAAATCCCAGCTCTCGTATTTGTCCGTCAGCGCTAGCGCCGGCCCCCATCCGGCTATAAGCTGCAATCCGTACCAGAACACAAACTGCACCGCGCACAACAGGAAAAGAAGGCGCGCCACCCGCGGACTCCAGCGGTTCAACTGCTGGAGCGACGTGACGCCGGCCAGAATCAACAGGCACGCCACACCGGCGATGTAGTGCGGGTAAAAGTATGGATAGAAATTCGTTCCGATCCCCAGCATCGCCAGCGCCAACACCACCCACCAGAAACCGGGCCGGCGCAGCGCCATGAAAAACGCGGGCAACGCCAGCAGAATCGGCACGGGAAAGAAGAAACGACAGAAGCGCGCGCGGCTTCCCAGGCGATCCACGAAAGCCGCCACCGACTCGGGCGAATTGCCATGCACCGACACCTGCAGGTCGTAGTCCGTCTTCTGTTCCTGGGTCAACGCGCGATGCGGCGTGGGATTGGGTTGAAAGGTGAAACTGGCGGGTACCCCATATTGGTACTGGCTCAGCATATAAGGCACGGTGGTCCAATGGCCGGTCACCGCGCGGTCGTGGAGCAAGGTCAGCACCAGGGCCGGCGCCACCGCAACCATCGCTACCGCCGCTACCCGCGCCATCGCACGCCAGCTTGCCCGCCCCGTCGCGGCCAGGAAAACAGATACGGCCAACGCCAACAGCAGGGTCTCGAAGGGCCGCGTGAGCCACTCGATGCCCAGCCCGAGTCCCAGCAGCAGCGCATCGCGATCGCGCCCTTGCGTGCGGAGCCGCGGCAGGGATCCGCAGATCAGGCATCCACCGGCGGCGGCCAGCGATCCGCCCCAATAGGTGTTCATCCAGTATGTCAGGGGCCCGCACACGACGACCGCCAGCAGACCGCCCGCAAGCGCCCCGGTGGGCGTGGTCCATCCGCGCAGCATCCAATAGCACAGGCCGCAGAACGCGCCCGCGCAGAGCAGCACGCCCGCCCATTGCGCCCCGAACACAAGTTGGCCGAAGGCTAGCGCAATCCCCTGCCCCACAGGATAGATCGAGCCATAAGTAGGTTCCTGCAACACGAAGTTGGTTTCGAAGAAGCGATGCATCGGGTGCGGCGGATTCGCCAGGCGAAAGTGCGTCAGGGTATCTCCGAGCAGGGCGAAGCTGAAGTCATCGGGGGTCCTCGGAGTGGGCATGGGCGCTTGCGGCAGCAGGGCCAGGCGCAGCGCGATCGGCAGCAGGGCCAGCGCCAGCATCGACCGGCGCACGTGCCTCGCCAGGGCGCGCAGCGCAGGTTCCGCGCCGGCGGCTGCCAGCACCAGTAAAACCAGCAGGGCCGTCCACCCGAGCACGATGAAGTCGGGGTTGCTTATATGCCTCAGTATATCCCACCGCACATCGCACCCTTTAGATCCAAGCATTTGGGCTTTGATTGTTGCAGCCGGCAACCCGCCAGTCCCGTTTCCCGCATTTTAATGATATTTCGGCCCGATACTCCTGCTAAAATTTGAAGTGAGGGTACGCACCGCAATGTTTCGCTTCGATCGATTGATCCGCCACAACATGATCATCCGCGACGTCAAACAATCCCACCCGGAAACCATACCGGTCTTCGAAGAACTGGGATTCCGCTCCACTTGTGACGACTGCGATATCGAGACCGTGGCGCGCAAGAACGGCATTTCCAGCCTGGACGTGGTGGCCGCCCTCAACCGCGCCGCCTTCGGCTCCAAAGCCGATTGAGAATAATTGCCAAAGCCCAAACCAATGATTATGCAAGTCGCCAAACCAGCACGCAAAGCTATCAAGGAAGGCACCCAGCCACTCGATGTGTTCTTCGCCCCCAAGACCGTGGCGGTCATCGGCGCCACTGAAACCGCCGGCACCGTAGGGCGCACCATTCTCTGGAACCTGGTCGGCAACCCGTTCGGCGGGACCGTGTTCCCCATCAATCCCAAGCGGCCCAGCGTACTGGGCGTCAAGGCCTACAAGCACATCTCGGAGGTGCCCGAGACCGTCGATCTGGCCGTCATCGTGACCCCGGCGGCAAGCGTGCCTGGCATCATCCACGATTGCGCGGATGAAGGCGTAAAGGCCGCCATCGTGATTTCGGCAGGCTTCAAGGAAATCGGTCCCGCCGGGCTGGAACTCGAGCGCCAAACACTGCTGGAGGCGCGCCGCGGCAATATGCGGATCATCGGTCCCAATTGCCTGGGCGTGATGAGCCCGCTCACCGGCCTGAATGCCACGTTCGCTTCGGCGATCGCCCGCCCCGGCAATGTGGGCTTCATCAGCCAGAGCGGCGCGCTGTGTACCGCCGTCCTGGATTGGAGCCTGCGTGAAATGGTGGGCTTCAGCGCTTTCATTTCGATCGGCTCCATGCTCGACGTAGGCTGGGGCGATCTGATTTATTACCTGGGCAACGATCCGCGCACGCGGTCGATCGTCATCTACATGGAAACCATCGGCGACGCCCGCGGGTTCCTGTCCGCGGCGCGCGAAGTGGCCCTGAACAAGCCCATCATCGTGATCAAGGCGGGACGCAGCGAAGCCGCAGCGAAGGCCGCGGCCTCCCACACGGGATCGCTGGCCGGCAGCGACGAAGTGCTGGAAGCCGCGTTCCGGCGCAGCGGCGTGTTGCGCGTGAACAGCATCGCCGACCTGTTTTACATGGCCGAGGTGCTCTCCAAGCAGCCCAGCCCCAAGGGTCCGCGCCTGACGATTCTGACCAATGCCGGCGGTCCCGGTGTGCTGGCCACCGACGCGCTAGTCGCTTCCGGAGGCGAGCTGACCGAGCTTTCGCCCGCCGCGCTGGAATCGCTGAACCAGATCCTGCCCGCTGCCTGGAGCCACAACAATCCGATCGACGTGCTGGGCGACGCCAGCCCGGAGCGCTACGCCAAGGCCGTCGAGATCGCCGCCAAAGATCCCAATAGCGACGGCCTGCTGGTGGTGCTCACGCCGCAGGCTATGACCGATCCCACGCAGATCGCCGAACACCTGAAACCTTACGCCAAGCTGGAAGGCAAACCCATCCTGGCGAGCTGGATGGGCGGCGCGGACGTGGCGGCGGGCATCGGAATCTTGAACCAGGCTAAGATACCCACCTTTCAGTTCCCCGACACCGCCGTACGCGCGTTCACGTATATGTGGCGGTACGCCTATAACCTCAAGGGCCTCTATGAAACGCCTTGTCTGCCCGAGGACTCCTTAGAGTCTGCGCCGAATAAAACCCTCACGGGCGAGATCATCCAGAACGCGCGCGACGCTGGCCGGACCATCTTGACCGAGGCCGAATCGAAGCAGGTGCTGGACGCCTATTACATTCCCACCGTGCGCACCGTCGTCGCGCGCACCCTGGAGGATGCCGCCGATCAGGCCCAGCGCATCGGCTATCCCGTGGTGCTCAAGCTGTTTTCCGAAACCATCACGCACAAGACCGATGTCGGCGGCGTGCAACTGAACCTGGTGGATCGCGAAGCCGTAGAACGGGCCTGGCGCCGCATTCAAACCTCGGTGACAGAGAAGGTGGGCGCGGAGCATTTCCAGGGCGTCACCGTGCAGCCCATGATCAAGAGCGGCGACGGGTACGAGCTGATTATCGGCAGCAGTCTGGACCCCCAGTTCGGACCGGTGCTGCTGTTCGGCACCGGAGGCCAGTTAGTCGAGGTCTTCAAGGACCGCGCCCTAAGCCTCCCGCCGCTCAATACCACGTTGGCGCGCCGCATGATGGAACAGACCAAGATCTACCAGGCGTTAAAGGGCGTGCGCGGGCGCAAGCCGGTCAACCTGGCCGAGTTGGAGCAATTGATGGTGCGCTTCAGCCGCCTGGTGGTCGAACAACCCTGGATCAAGGAGATCGACATTAACCCGCTGCTGGCCACTCCGGAACGCCTGGTGGCGCTGGATGCGCGCGTCGTGGTACACGGACCCGAAGTGGGTCGGGAACAACTTCCCAAGCTGGCCATCCGGCCGTATCCCAACCGCTACGTTTCGCCCTGGACCATGAAGGACGGGTCCGAAGTCCTGATCCGGCCCATCCGCCCGGAGGATGAGCCCATGCTGGTCAACTTCCACGCGACCCTTTCGGAGCGCAGCGTCTACCTGCGCTACTTCCACTTGATGAACCTTCCGCAACGCGTGGCGCACGAGCGCCTCACGCGCATCTGTTTCATCGATTACGACCGCGAAATGGCGCTGGTCGCGGAGCGCCAGGGCGAGATCCTGGGCGTCGCCCGCCTGACGCGCATGCTCGGCACCAACGACGCCGAGGTGGCCGTGCTGATCAGCGACCACATTCACGGCCGCGGCTTGGGCAAAGAAATGCTAGCTCGCCTGGTGATCGTGGGCGGCGACGAAAAACTCGGCGCCCTGAAAGCCGACATCCTGCCCGACAACCGGGATGTCATGCGTATCTGCGAAAAGCTGGGCTTCACGCTGCACCACTCCGTGGAAGACGAAGTGGTCAAAGCCGAATTCCGCTACTAAGGTAGGACAGGCCTCCGGCTGCCTCCGGCCTGTCCCGGCAGTAGAATAGGTTTATGCAGTCATACAAACTCTGCGTCCTGCTCGCAGCCTGCCTTCCCATGTGCGCCGACGAGGGCATGTGGACATTCGACAACCCGCCCGTCAAGCAACTGGAACAGAAGTATCATTTCACACCCACCGCGCAATGGCTGGATCACGTGCGCCTCTCCTGCGTGCGCCTGAACGACGGCGGCTCCGGCTCGTTCGTCAGCGCGCATGGCCTGCTGCTCACCAATCACCATGTAGCGCGCGGCCAACTGCAAAAAAACTCCACCGCCGAGCACGACTTTGTCAAGAACGGCTTCTACGCGGCCACGCCCGCGGAGGAGATGAAGTCGCCGGACCTGGAGGTCAACGTGCTCCGGTCCATGGAGAACGTGACCCAGACTGTGCAGGCGGCGCTGAAAGGCGCCATGACGCCGGCAGAGGAGTTCACTAGGCGCAAAGCCGCCATCGCCCGGATCGAACGCGAAAGCCTGGAGAAGACGGGCCTGCGTTCCGACGTCGTGACGCTGTATCAGGGCGGCGAATACTGGCTTTACCGTTATAGGAAGTATACCGATGTGCGGCTGGTATTCGCACCCGAAGACCAGGCCGCCTTCTTCGGCGGCGACCCCGACAATTTCACGTATCCGCGCTACGACCTGGATATGGCGCTGTTCCGCGTTTACGAGAACGGCAAGCCGATCGACACGAAGGATTATTTGAAATGGAATCCCGCCGGCGCCACCGATGGCGAACTGGTCTTTGTGCCGGGGCATCCTGGCAGTACACAGCGTCAGGATACGGTCGCGCAGCTTGAGTTTGAGCGCGATTTCTATGAGCCGATCGCCCTGAAGCTGCTGAAGAACCGCGTTGCGGTGCTCGAACAATATAGCGCGCAGGGCACGGAGCAGGCGCGCCAAGCGGCCTCCTTGATCTTCGGTCTTCAAAACAGCGTGAAAGCGTACGAAGGCCGCTACAAGGGGCTGCTCGACAAGACCGTAATGGATACCAAGCGCAACGACGAGCAGGATTTCAAGGCCAAGGTGATGGCCAATCCCGCGTGGAGGCAGGCCTACGGCGGCGCTTGGGACGCCATCTCCGAAGCCACTCGAAAAAATGTTTCGCGGGCAAAGCAGCAGCTCTACCGCGGCACCGACTTGGAGCGGCAAAACTACCGTGGCATGGATTCACAGCTCGCCACGACGGCGGCGACGATCGTGGCGTATGTCGCTGAAGTCCAGAAACCGGACGGCGAGCGGCTACAGGGGTTTCACGAGGCGCAATTGGAATCGCTGAGACACCGCTTGTTTTCGCCGGCGCCCACCTATCCGGGCCTGGAGATCGCGCGCATGACAGGCGCGCTGGAAGCGGATTTGACCGGGCTGGGAGCAGAAGATCCATTCGTGAGGATTGTGCTCGACGGCCGCTCGCCGCGGGAAGCCGCCACCGCCTTGGTGAACGGGACCAAACTAGCCGATCCGGCGTTCCGCAAGCAGCTCGTCGAAGGCGGCGTAGCGGCGGTGTCCGCATCGACGGATCCCATGATCGCGATTTGCCGGAAGCTGGATCCCCTGCGGCGCGAATCGATCAAGTGGCAGGAAGACAATGTGAAGAGCGTGGATCAGGCAGCCGGCGAGAAATTGGGCAAGGCGCGCTTCGCGGTCTATGGCAAGAGCGCCTATCCCGATGCGACCTTCACTCTGCGCCTCTCCTATGGACAGGTGAAGGGCTATCCCATGAACGGCACCGAAGCGCCCTACAAGACCACTTTCTACGGCCTGTTCGACCGCGCCACCAGCTTCGATTTTGAAGGGCCGTTCTATCTGCCCTCGCGCTACAAGGAAAACCGCACCAACCTGGACCTTGCGACGCCGCTCGATTTCGTCACCACCAACGACATTATCGGCGGCAATTCCGGCTCGCCCGTGATCAATCGCAACGCCGACATCGTGGGGCTGATCTTCGATGGCAACATCGAATCGCTGGTCGGCGACTTCGTCTACGAGGGCGCCACCAATCGCGCTGTAGCGGTACACACCGCGGGCATGACCGAAGCGCTGCGCAAGTTATACGGGGCCGACCGGCTGGTTAGGGAAATGTTAGGAGAGTAACCTGGCTTAACTTCCCGTCAGCGGAGAACCGAGGGCAAGGCGGCCGCCTCCCTCACCCCGCCTTCCGTCACGCCGCCGATCTCCACATCCATCAGCATATTCGGCTCCGCCGCGCGCGCCAACTGCACCTTCAGATAATTGCCGCTCAGCGCTACCGCAGGCTCACTGAGTGTCACTACCGAAAGCGTGCGCCCTAGCATACTCCGCCGGAACTCCAGATTCTTGCGCGCCGCCAGCTCGCGCAGGATGCGATTGCGTTCCTTGCGCACCGGCATGGGTACCTGCTCCGCCATTTCAGCGGCGGGCGTGCCCGGACGTTCCGAGTAAGTGAAGACGTGCAGATAAGTGAACGGCAGGCTCTCGATAAACTGCCGGCTCTCCTCGAAATCCGCGCTGGTCTCGCCCGGGAAACCGACCATCACATCCGCGCCCACGGCGCAATCCGGCATCAGCCGGCGGGCCTTCCCGATACGGTCCGCGTAATGCCGCGGCCGGTACTTGCGATGCATGCGCCGCAAAATGCGGTCGCAGCCGGATTGCAGCGGCGCGTGTACGTGCCTGGCAATGCGCGGCGACGCGGCCATCAGGCCCAACAGGTCGTCCGAAAAATCCATCGGCTCCACGGAGCTGAGCCGCAGCCGCTCGATTTCGGTCTCATCCAGCAGTCGCCGGATCAGGTCCGCCAGGCGGGGTGCCCACTGGGCCCGGCTGCCCGGCTCGCGACCCCAGCGCCCCAGGTTGATGCCGCTCAGCACCACTTCGCGATAGCGCCGGCTCAGGTTGCGCACCTGTTCGACAACCTGCTCCGCCGGCGCGCTGCGGCTGCGCCCTCTCACAAACGGGATAATGCAGAACGAGCACCTGTTGTTGCATCCGTCCTGGATCTTCAGATTGGGACGCGTGCGGTCGCCCGCGGCGTCCTCCACCGGCGCGGAAAGGAAATCGTGCTGCGCGAAGATATCGCCCACCAGAATGTTGCCATGATACGGCGCGGCGCTCACCAATTCGGCGATCTGCGTTTTGTGCGAATTCCCCACCACCCATTCCACCCCCGGCATGGCGGCCAGTTCATCGGGTGCGCGCTGCGCGTAGCAGCCCGTCACCAGCATGCGCGCGCCGGGATTCTCGCGATGTACGCGGCGGATGGTTTGCCGCACGTCTTCGTCCGCGGCTTGGGTGACAGTGCAGGTGTTCAGGACCACCAGGTCGGCGTGGCTGCGCTCCGCCGCCACTTCCAGCCCCTTGGCCGAAAGCAGCGTCTCCAGCGCCGCGCCATCGGCCTGCGTGGCCCGGCAACCGAAATTTTGGACGAAGAACTTACTCACTGGCTCCATTATACTGGTAGTGTCCCCCGTCACCGCATGCGCCTACTTACGTTTCTGACTGTCTTCGCCCTGACCCTGCCGCTCGCCGAAGCACACGGACACGACGAAGTCCAGGTTTGGCAAGACATGCTCACCTTACCCACTTATGAAGAAGGCGTGCCCGATTCCAACCCGCCCTTCGACGCGTTCGCCACAGGCCGCTTCAATTACCCCTATACCCTCCGCGAGAATCTCACCAATCAGCCCGTCCCGCATAAATGGCGCGCCGTCTACCTGGAGAACGACTATCTCAAGTGCTCGGTGCTGCCGGATATCGGCGGCCACCTCTACACCTGCCTCGACAAGATCTCCGGCCAGTCCATGTTCTACGCCAATCCGTCGATCAAGAAGGCCAACATCGGTTATCGCGGCGCATGGGCGGCTTTCGGCATCGAGTTCAATTTCCCGGTTTCCCACAACTGGGTTTCCATGTCGCCAGTCGAATTCAGTTACGCCGAAAATACCGATGGCAGCGCTTCGGTCTGGGTGGGCAACATCGATCGCGTCTACGGCATGGAGTGGCTCGTCGAGCTGCGCCTGCAACCCGACAGCACGGTTCTGGAAGAGCATGTCACGCTGAACAATCGCAGCGACGTGCGCCATCGCTTCTACTGGTGGAACAACGCGGGCATCGAGGTGAAAGACGATTCGCGCATCGTTTACCCCATGCGTTTCACCGCCAGCCACGGCTTCACGGATGTGGATACCTGGCCGGTCGATTCCACCGGCAAAGACCTCAGCCTCATCCGCAACCAGACCGGCGGCCCTGTCTCCCGCTTCGTTTACGGCAGCCGCGAGCCGTTCATGGGCGTCTGGCGGCCCGACACCAACTCAGGCACCGTACACTACGCCGAATATGCCGAGCTTCCCGCCAAGAAGATCTGGTCGTGGGGCGTGGATGCCGACGGCCTCGATTGGCGCCGCGCCCTGTCCGATAACAACAGCGCTTACGTCGAGGTGCAGGCCGGGTTGTTCCGCAATCAGGAGACCTACGCTTTCCTGGAGCCGCGCCAGACTATCCGCTTTTCCGAATATTGGATGCCGGCGCGCGGCATCGGCGGCATCGCCCGCGCCAACTTGGCCGGCGTGCTGAACCTGGCCCGGCGCGATGGGGCGCTCATCGCCGCCTTCAATGCAAACCGCAAGATTGCGCTTGCTTCCATCCGCATTCTGCAAGGCACGCGCGTGCTCGCCGAGGAGAAAATCCCCCTGGCGCCCGAGCATACCTGGAAGCTCGCGATCGGCAACGCGGCCGCCGCTCCATGCACCTTCGAGCTCCGCGATCCCGGCGGCGCGCTGCTGCTGCGCCACACCGAAGGCGAATACGATTGGACGCCCGCCGACGAGATCCACACCGGCCCGCAGCCGCATCCCGCCGAAGACGATTGGCTGAAGCGCGGCGCCGGCCAGGAACTGCAAGGCGATGTGCTAGGCGCGCTGCGGTCCTACCAGGAAGGGTTGCAACACGACCCCGGCGGCTTTGCTCTCACCGTCGCCGCCGGACGGCTGTGCGCCAGCCTGCAACGCTACGCGGAAGCCATCAAATACCTGGAGCCGGCCGCCGCGGACGCCACCTCGGATCCCGAGATCGCCTATTATCTCGGCCTCGCCTACGATGGCGCCGGCGACGATGCCAAGGCCCGGCTGGCCTACGAGGCCGCCGCGCGCATGCCTTCCTGGCACGCCGCCGCCAGCTTGAAGCTAGGCGAACTGCTCGCGCGGAAGGGCGATCGCGATGCCGCGCTCCAGTTCCTGCATGCCGCGCAAAGCGATCTCCGCGCCGCCGAAGAGACCATTGCCTTGGAGCGCGCGATGAAGGCAGGCGAAACTGCCTGCCCCACCTGCCCTCCCAGCGCATTTCTGCAGTGGGAAAAAGGCCCGCGCAACGATCCCGCATTGCTCCGTTACCTGGCCGCCGATCCTGCCCGTGTCCTCGAAATCGCCGCCGGGTACATGCGCTTGGGCCTGTACCGGTCCGCCGCGGATTTGCTGGCACAAGCTTTTCCCACCGTACCGGCAGATGAGACCGAGCCGGGCGCGGTCCTGCCGCAACAGCATCCACTGGTCGCGTATTACCGCGGCTATTGCCGCGCCAAGCTGGGCGAATCCGCGGCATCCGACTATGCCGCCGCGCAGAAGTTGTCCACCCTGTACGTCTTTCCCAGCCGCGCGGAAGATCTGGAAGTGTTGCGCGCCGCGATCCAAGCCAATCCCGACGACCTGACCGCCCGCTACCTGCTCGGGACGCAATACTGCGCGCGCGGCCTGGTCGACGACGCCTTGATCGAGTGGAATATCGCGCGCCATTCCCATGCCCCCATACCGGTCCTGCACGCCGATCTCGGCCGCGTCATGCTGCGTGAGAAGCACGATTCGAGCGGCGCACTCCAAGTCTTCCAGGAAGGTTTGGCCATCGATCCGCAAAACCGGAAACTCTACGAGGGCATGGACGAAGCGCTCACCCTCATGGGCCGTCCGGCGCGCGAGCTGGCCACTTCGCTGGAGCGCTATCCGGATCTGCCGCACATGCCCGCGGAACTGGTGTATGCCTTGGCGCTCGCGCGCGCCGAAGCCTCCGACTTCGACGGCGCCATCGCGCTTTTTCACGGCCGCTTCTTCCCGCGCGAGGAAGGCGGCACCAACGTCCGCCAGGTCTGGGTGGAGGTCAAGATCCTGCAAGCCTTGGCGCAGGCCGCCGTCGGCCAATGCGATTCCGCGCTCGCCGCGACGGAACACATCGGCGCCGCAGTGCCGGATCTGCCGTTCACCGCCGACGGGCTGGCGCCATACGTGGATGCGCCGCGCACGCAGTATATGATCGGCCGAGTGGAAGCTGGCTGCGGCCGCCTCCCGCAAGCGGCCGCACGTTGGAGCCGCGTAGCCGCCACCACCGGGACGGCGGACCTGGTCTGGGCATGGGGAGCGGCCATGAAGTTCGCCGCTTACAACAAACTGGAGTGGACCAACCGCTTGGAAGCGGAGCTGGCCCAGGCGGAGTCCGGCCCGCCTTACACCGCCGGGATGCTGGAATTCGTGCTCGGTAAGCGGTCCTCCGCCTGGGCGCACCTCCAACAAACGATTCTGCTTCCAGACCGAATGATGTCGCACCACCTCAGCCGCATGGGCATGGCCGGCACCGGCCTTCCCGAATACCCGCCCGGTACCGGAAATAAGCCACAAGGCCACTAGTGTCCGGAGGGCGGGCAATTCTGCCCGCAGCGGGCTTTCAGCCGGCTCTGGCCGCCTAAAAAGGCGTCCCCCGAGGGGCCCCGGGCCAAAGATTGGCCGCCCTCCACCCTGATGCTACAATGACCGCAGAATGGCTGCGCGCCTCGAACCTGCCCCGCCAGCGCCCAGCCCCAACCTCGTGGATCTGCGCCATCTGCGCTCCGAAGATCTCAATCCGCTGCTCGATGAGGAAGTCGCCGCCTGGCATCGACTCCTCGACTGGGACTTTTCCAAGTCGGCTGACCTGGTGCGCCGCTTCGTGGACATGCGCGCTTTGAACGGATTCGCCCTGGTCGACGACGGCGAAGCCGCCGGCTATGCCTATTATGTTCTCGAAGAGCACAAGGGCCTGGTCGGCGATCTCTTTGTGCGCGAGTCGTTCCGCACCGTGGAGAACGAAAACCGGCTGTTGGAATCCGTCCTGGGGTCGCTGGCTGCGGCGCCGCAGATCGGCCGCATTGAATCGCAATTGATGATGTGCCATTCCACCGGCGGCCTGCCCATGCCCCGCTATCTCAGCGCTTTCGAGCGCAACTTCATGATGCTCGATATGCCGCGGGCCACGTTCGATTCTGTGTGGCGCCGGCCTGGAATCCCGGCCGCCAGCCGCGTTTATGTGGAGAAGTGGGCCGACCAATACCAGGATCCGGCAGCCCAGTTGATCGCGGACGCCTATCAGGGCCACGTGGATAGCCTCATCAACGATCAATATCGCTCGGCCGCCGGCGCGCGGCGATTCCTGTTCAACATCGTGCAGTATCCCGGATGCGGAACTTTCTTCAAGCCCGCATCGGTGGCGGCTTTCGACCGTCTCAGCGGACGCCTCTGTGGCATCTGCCTGGCCAGCCTGGTGATGCCTTACTGCGGCCATATCACGCAAATCTGCGTGGCCCCTTGGGTGCGCGGCGCCGGCGTAGGCTACGAACTGCTGCGGCAATCCATCGCATTGCTGCGCGCGGCCGGGTGCCGCAAAACCAGTCTGACCGTCACCGCTTCTAATCGCGAAGCGATCAAGCTGTATGAGAATGTGGGGTTCACCACGATCCGCAAGTTCTTCGCGTACGTGTGGGAAGGATACTAGATGTTCGCCTGGCTCTTTTCAGACCCGTTGCCTGCCGGCTCCCCCGCCCCGGATTTCACGCTTCCCAAGCAGGATGGAGGAACTGTGACTCTTTCCAAACTGCGCGGCGGCAACGTGGTCCTGGTGTTCTATCCCGGCGACGACACGCCGGTTTGCCGCCGGCAACTGTGCGAATTCCGCGACCAATGGGCGCAAGCCCGCAAGCGCAACGCGCAGGTGTTCGGAGTGAATCCGGCGAACGCCGCGAGTCATTCCAAGTTTCAACAGAAATATCACCTTCCGTTTCCGCTCCTGGTGGATGCCGGGCAAAAGGTGGCGGAGCTCTATCACGCCAACGGCCTCTTCGTGAAGCGCACCGTCTACCTGATCGGACCGGACGGAACCGTCCGCTACGGCAAGCGCGGCAAGCCCGATCCCGCGGAAGTCTTGGCCGCGGCCCGGTAGGAAAGGCCTCCTGGCCTGTCCATGTGATAATAATTTCCTATGAGACTAACCATGCTGTCGTTGTTCCTTTCGCTGGCCGCCTTCGGGCAGGAGCCGCCAGCCGAACACCGTATACCCGCGCCCCCGCCGGCGCCCAAAAATCTGAAGCTCCTGCAGCCCGAACACCTGATGGAGACCATGCAGGCGTTCCGCGTAGCGCTGGGCGTTCGCTGCGACTTCTGCCATGTGCAGGGCGACTTCGCCAGCGACGATAAGCCGCACAAGGAAATTGCGCGCAAAATGATCGTCATGGCGCGCGAGATCAACGCCAAATTCCCCGACGGCAAGATGCATGTGACTTGTTACACTTGCCATCGCGGCGCCGAGGAGCCCGCCACGCATCCCGCGGAGGCCATGCACCCCGAACACGCGGAGCCGCACCCCTAAGAGCGGGGACAGGCCCGGAGGCAGCCCGGAGGCCTGTCCTACATGTTTGCTAAGAACACTCCCTCGGCCACCATCTCCGCCGGACCCGTCAGCAAGATTTCACTTTCCCACCGAAGATCCATCGCACCGGCCGGAGTGAGCACGCGCGCGGGGCTGCCCACCAGCCCCCGCAGCACGGCGGCGGCAAATGCGCCCGTCGATCCGGTGCCGGAGCTCATCGTTTCGCCCGCGCCGCGCTCCCAAAAACGAACCTCCAGGGTGTGCTCGTCACACGCCCGCAGAAACGAGACGTTCGTGCGGTTGGGAAACCGCGGGTGGCGCTCGATCTCCGCGCCGAGTGTCCGCCAGTCGAAATCGAAGTCCGCCACGGGCATGGCGCACTGCGGATTGCCCACCCAGACCAGCGTCACATCCCGCTCGCCCGCTGCCAGCGGCAACTGGAACCGCTCGGCGGTGAACTCCGGCCGGCCCATGTTCATCTCGAATACAAAGCGGCGGTCCGCACGTTCCAGCAGGCGCAGTTGCTTGATGCCCGCGCCGGTCCGTACCCGCACGACGTCCTGAGGGTGGCCCTGTGCGATCAAGAACGCCGCAGCGCAGCGCGTGCCGTTGCCGGAGATCTCCGCTTCGCTGCCATCGGAATTGAACAGCCGGATAGCGGCGTCGTAGCCGTCACCAGAGGCCACATCGATCAGCATCCAACCGTCGGCGCCCACGCCGGTGTGGCGGTCGCAAATGGCGTGCGCGATCGCCGGCAATTTACTGCCCGGAGCGTCGGCACTCTTAGTCAGCAGGAAGTCGTTCTTGTCTCCATGCGCTTTAGTGAATGGAATCCGCATCCCGGTCTACCTGTGTCAGCCCGATACAGCAATGATAAATCTCAACCACCGGCGCGTGCGGCGCCATGATAGCCTTCACCAGCTCATAACGCGGGCCCTTCACACCGGCGCGCAACAAAGCCGTCTGTACCGGATCGCCGCCCATCACCACCGCCCACTCCTCCCACAAAAACATATCCGGCCGCGCCACGGCCGCCGGCCAGGCCGGCCAGTTATCCCACGTCAGCGTCTCGCGCAACGGAATTCCGGCCGCCCGGAAGATCCCGGTGACGTCGCCAAACGTGGTGAAGATGCCCGACCCGCGCCGGTAGCGCGGCGCCAGATACGCCGCCGCCTCACCCGTCCATGCGCGCCGCGCGTCCGAGTTGACTTGCGATTCCTTCCAGGTGATCCACGCGTCCGGACGCGGGTGAATCAGCCAGGGCGCAGCCGCCGCCGCCACCACCGCCGCCACTGCCACGCGTTGCGCGCGCGCGGGAAACAGCGACACCAGTACGGCGGCGCCAAACGCCAGCGCGGGAAACAGCGCCAACCCATATCGCGAGTTGTAATAGCTATTGGGCCACAGGTCCGGCACGAAGATTGGCGTGCCGCCCGAAGAGTGCATGCTCCAGACGTAAAAGACGCCTGGTAGCACCAGCAGCAGCGCGGGCCACCATGCTTTGCGCACCGCGACGCACGCTGCCAGCCCCGCCGCGCCCAGCCACGCCAGCGGCGCTCCCGCACACCAACGCACGGCGGTCCGGAAATACAGCCATGTCTTGACCCAGTCGCCCCAGCCAGGATAATGTGCCGCCCCCTGGATGGCCCTGGGAGCATAAGGGCCATTGTAGAAATCCAGCACATTGGAGCAGCACCACCAATTGTGACCAAACCAGTAGAGCGGCCCGATGCACGCTATCGCCGCGAACAGCGCCGCTTTCGCCACGCGCTGCCGCTTCGCCGTTACCAGCACGAACAGCGTGGCGAACGGAATCAAGAACCAGCCCTCGTAGCGCGTCAGCGTGCCGCATAGCGCGGCGATCCCGGCGCCGCACACCGCCAACCACGATTGCGCTGCCTGCGTGTCGCGGAACCGGACCGTGAAATACAAGACGCCCATCAACGCGGCCATGAACAGCGCTTCGTTCATGGCCGTGGATTGCAGGTAGAGCACGTTCGGATTCGTAGCGAACAGCACCGTGGCGGCCACCGCAGCCGGCTTGCTCTCGAAGACGCGCCGCGCCGCCGCAAACAAAAACACGCCCGCCAGCACGAAGCCGATTCCGGAAACAATCGATCCCGCCAGCGCCGTGCGCCACAACGCGTCGTTGCGGGCGAACAGCATGGTCAGCACGTGGGGCAACGGCAGCCAGACCGATCCGAGTTCGTCGTAGCCCGGCGTGCGCGAATCCAGGATGCGCCGCGCGATGTTCAAATGCGCTTCCGCATCCCCGTAATACGCCAGGTAGCCGCTGCGATAGAAGAACCACACCCAGGCGGCGCTCCAGAGAGTCAACAGCCCGACAGCCGCCGCGGTCTCAGAAATCCGTGCATGTTTTGAATTCGCGATACCTATCGTCAACCTCTTCCCGCGTCAAAGTGCGAAACCGGTCCACGCCGAATTGCTCGCAGCAGAAGCTGCCCATCACCGAGCCGTAGATCACCGCGCGGCGCCAGTGCTGCATGTCCACCGATCCACTGGTCACGTTCACGCCGCGCTCCGCGAGATACCCGATGAAGCCGCCCGCGAAACAATCGCCCGCGCCGGTCGGATCGAAAACGTCTTCCAGCAAATAGCCTGGCGCCATGAAATGGCAGCCGTTGGCGAACAGGATGGCGCCGTACTCCCCGCGCTTTACCACCAGGGTGCGCGGCCCCATCTCCAGAATCCTGGCGGCCGCCCGGCGCAGATTGTGTTCGCCGGAGAGCATGCGCGCCTCGCTGTCGTTGATCAGCAGAAAGTCCCAATCGCGCAGCGTTTCCAGCAGCTCCGCACGATAGTCGCGAATCCAGTAGTTCATGGTGTCGCCGCCGGCGAGCTGCAAGCCATGCATCTGCTCCCGCACCCCGCGTTGCAGCGCCGGCTGGATATTGCCCAACAGCAAATACGGCGCGGCGCGGTAGCGTTCCGGCAGCTTGGGCTCGAAATCGGCAAACACGTTCAGGTCCGTGCGCAGCGTCTCGCGGTCGTTCATGTCCGCCGAATACTTGCCTTCCCAGAAAAAGGTCTTGCCGGGCACGCGCTCCAGCCCTTCCAGGTCTATGCCCTTCGCGGCCAGCAGATCCACATCTTCGCGCGCGAAATCGTCCCCCACTACCGCCACAATCTTGACCGGAGTGAAGTAACTGGCCGCCAGCCCTATATAAGTGGCGGCTCCGCCCAACATGCGGTCCACCTTGCCGTGGGGTGTTTCCACGCCGTCATACGCCACCGAACCCACTACCACAAGAGACATCGTTTGATTGTAGCAACTGGCCGGTCCGCTAAAGACTACTGGACAGCCGCGCGCATCGGAGTATAATCAGGCAATGCCACTGACTCAGAAGCATGATCCGGAATTCCTGCAAGCAGCCTTGATTGGTTTGCAGCATAAGTTGGCGTCCATCGAGGCGCGCATCGCCGAGCTACGCGGCCAGTTAGGAGGGCAGCCCGCAGCCCGCAAGGCCGCCCCGGCCGCGCCGGAATCCGCCGCCAAGAAGCGGACCATGAGCGCCTCCGCCCGCAAGCGTATCGCGCTGGCTCAAAAGAAGCGGTGGGCCGCTTTCCACGCGTCCAAGACCAAGGCGGCCGCGCCCAAAGCCAAAAAGCGGGTGCTGAGCGCGGCGGGCCGCGCGCGCATCATCGCCGCCACCAAGAAGCGTTGGGCGGCTTTCCATAAATCCCAGCAGGCTCCCAAGCCCGCCGCCAGGAAAGCCGTGAAACGGGCCGTCAAGAAGGCGCCCGAAGTGGCGGTTCCGGTGGCAGCGGCGGCCGCTCCTGCGTCGGAATAGCTAACGCACTGCCACTGTGATTCCGGATTGTGAACTCAACGTTCCAATGGTGACCTGCACCGGAACGTTAGGACCCGATGTCACAGTGGTGGGAAGCTGCGCGTTGATCTGCACCAGACCCGAGACTAATCCGGGCGCCGCGCCTTCGTAATCCAGACCGCAAAGCAGTCCGCCGATCGTCACTGAGACCGGCGCGTTGGGCTTATAGGAGGGCCCTGCCGGCAACAGGCCGTCCACGCCAGCCGGCGTGGTGGCGCCCGCGCCTGTGACGAAGATACTCACCCAATCGCCCGGCGCGACAGGATTCTCCGCAGTGTTCACACTGCTATCCGCAGCGTTCAAGATAGCTCCTGGACCCGTACCCGACGCGTTCAAGGTGAATATAGCCGGCGCAGTCGCGGCCACCGGGAGCGACACCGGCGGCGACAACGCACCCAGGTATTCCACTTGAACCACCGTGTTCGATTCACCCGCCACTGCATATGGGACCACCACATTCACCTGTCCGGCCGAAGCGTAAAGCACCGGCGCTGGAACGCCGTCAAACAGAACATGCACGCCCGCTAGCGCGTTGGCTATTAAAACCGGATTGGTGAGTTCCAGAGATGACGGGGTGGGCGGACCGATACCGGTACCAAATAGCGACACGATCTCACCCGGCGCGACCGCGCCCGGCGCATAGTTGGCCGCATTCACCACGCCCGTGGCCGGCAATACCGGCGACGCGTTGGAAAGCCGCAGCAACGCGGCGCCGTAACCTGCCAGGGTTACTTGCATCTGCGGCGCGGGTGTCACTGCGGCGGGCACCGGGCCGGTTGGTGGCGTGGCAGCGTCCAGGGACACCAGCGTGGCCGAGTTGAATGTGCCGAGCGCCGATACATCCAGCATGAACGTGCGCGGGGCGCCGGATCCGTTATTGTCGGTGGGGTTCGCCACCGCGTGATTGGACATCAGGATCGTCACCGAGTCATCCACGTTGCGCACCGCCAGCGTATGCGTATCGAGACCTAGCTGGTTCCCGTAGGGATCGGTCCACGTACAGCATCCCTGCTCGGTCACTTGCAGAATATCCTGACCCGGAGGCGAAGGCAGCCAATGCGAAAGATAATAGTCCACCCAGTAACTGAAATAAGGAGTTCCGGAATCAGTCACCTCGGCATATTGCTGGCCCCCGCCGAACGACCACTGATACAGCGCCTGCGTGCCCGTTTCGCCCAGCGATGCAAACACCAGCGAACGCCAGGCGGCGAAGAACGGGCTGGTGCCCCGCAGATCGGTTACAAATACCTGGTTGGGGTTGCAAGTGCTCATCCCGTTGCTGGCACTGTAATCCGCGTTCACATTGTTCTCCGTGACCCACACAGGAACACTGGTTAGATTAGGATTGCCGGCCAACTGCGAGTAGATATCCTGGACTTCGCCGACAAAGCTGGGCACCGTGGAAAATACCTGGACGTCGCTGTCCATCTGATTGCAGCTTGAGTAGAAGTGCGTGGCCAACACATCCACGGGCGCGGTCACACCGGAGACAAAGGCCGGCAGGTAATCCTCGGCTTGCGTACCATAATCCGAGAGTTCCACTGCCAAAAACTTAATCGACGGGTCGGCCTGCGCCATGGCGGGCACGACCGTATTATAGAGATCGACATACTCCTGCGAAGTCACGCCGTTGCCATTCGGCTCATTGAAGATGCCCCACCAGGTCACCGGATAAGGCATGGGACTCTGGTAAAAGGTCCCGGCGTCGGTGAAGCCGCCGGTATTGTAGTACCGCACCAAGTTGGCGCTCATTTGGGCGAAGTCCGGGATGCTGGCCGGCAGGATGTAGCCGGTGGCATCGCTCATATATGCCGGGGCTGTGCCTATCTGGAACTCAGGGCTGTGGTCGGCGGTGCTTTGCACCGGCGCGAACATGGCGTTGAGCTCGGTGAAATCCCAAGTGTCCGGAGCGGTCAACGGGATGCCAGTGTTAATCACCTGCACGCGCGTGTGCCACGGGTATAGGGCACCCAGCGGCGTGGTGGCGTTCGGCGTTTGGCTAAAGAACGTATAGCTCCAGGGGGCCAGTTGAAACGACGTGGACATAGGGAGCTGCAGACGCCCGTTCACGCCGGACTGCTGATTGATCTGATTGCTGACCTGCACGTTGATCGTGCCGGACTGCGCGGTGAGAGCGCCGGACAGAATGGCGACGTAGAACGCGAAAACCAGGACAGGGGTCTTCATAAAGTCTCCGCTTAAATAGTAATATGCGGCGCACGCCCTCAGTGTGCCGGGTGCCCTGGGCCGAGCGCTCGCTGAAAGCGGATCGCTGAAACCCTGAGGCTTTCTGCTAATATAATCTCTCCAATCCGCCCTATGGACCACATCCTCTCGATCGTCCTGTTCACGCCCTTGGCCGGCCTGCTGGTGCTGCTGATCCTGCCTTCCTCGAACCCGCGCCTGATCAAGCTTTGGGCCAATATCGCGGCGTTCATCGGATTCCTGGTTTCCCTGCCACTGGTCTTCCAATTCGACCGCACCCGCACCTGGGCGTTCGAAGAGCAGGCTGCCTGGATTCCCACCATTGGCGCTTCCTACCACCTCGGCATCGACGGGCTCGGCCTCCTGCTCGTCATGCTCACCACGGCCGTCGGCTTCCTCGCCATCCTGTCGAGTTGGAACGCCATCGAAACGCGGCTCAAGGAATACTATGCCTTCTTCCTGCTGCTGCAAACCGCCATGCTGGGCGTGTTCATGTCGCTCGACCTGCTGCTGTTCTTCGTTTTCTGGGAGAGCGTGCTGGTGCCCATGTACTTCATCATCGCCATCTGGGGCGGCCAGCGGCGCGTATACGCCGCCATCAAGTTCATCATCTACACGCTGATCGGCAGCGTGCTCATGCTGCTGGGCATTCTGACGCTCTACTTCCAGCACTACCTGCAGTTTCAGACCTACAGCTTCGATATTTTCGAGCTGATGCGCACGCAGGTTCCGGTCACCGTGCAATGGTGG
>Ga0187867_10001073_pt1 | contig 23936 bp, 20 predicted proteins | sample June2016WEW_13_1_FD_132976 | JGI IMG/M metagenome (GOLD analysis project Ga0187867, IMG submission 132976) | Peatland microbial communities from SPRUCE experiment site at the Marcell Experimental Forest, Minnesota, USA - June2016WEW_13_10 | ecosystem: Environmental > Terrestrial > Soil >... | reverse complement strand
GTGGATGTGGCCGCGGTGGAGCGTGAATTTGGCAGGGTTGCCGTGGGGCGGGCGATGGAGGTGGTGGGGCGGCTCAAGGTGGACGGGCTGTTGAGTTCCGATGGGAAGACGGTTCGACTGACTGCTCAAGGAAGGTTGCTTTCGAATTTTGTATTTGAGGAGTTTTTGGGGATGGAGGTACTGACCGCATGACTTCGTTCGTTGCAATGGGGTACTGAGGCATGCCACCCTGGCGACAAAAACTGACCATTTCGCTGGCAAATGAATGAACTCGGGGGATCTCATCCAAAATGGGAATTCCGCTTAGACCACGATTTGCTTAACTTATGCGGTCCATAGTACCGGAAACCATGCAAGATTCTGCACATATGAAAGAAATTAGTGTTACGATGTTTGACAATTATTAGGAACTCCCGTCGAATCTGATGGGTTAACTCGTCAACCAGTCGCCCCTAATCGAAAAGATGAACCGCCTGGAGGACTTAATGACCACACGCTGGTCTCACTTTGCCTTTGTGTTTGTGTTTGCCTGTACGCTCCCACTCTTAGCAAGCGGTCCGACCGGAACCATCACTGGCACCATCAGCGATCCCAAGGGCGCCGTTCTCTCGAAGGCACGAATTATTGTGCAGAACGAGGATACCAACGCGCGCCGCGAGGCAAATAGCAACGGCGACGGCGACTACACTGTCGCACTGCTACCGCCGGGGCTCTACCGCGTCTCTGTTGAGAGCGCGGGATTTCGCCGCAGCGTAATCCACGGCGTGAACCTGAATGTGGACCAGACGGTGCGCGTGGATTTTGCCATGGTTGTAGGCGCCGCGACCGAAGAAGTAACGGTCACCGATACGCCCCCTATTGTGCAAACCGACACGTCTACGCTGGGACAGGTGGTGAACAACCGGCTGGTGGAGAATCTTCCGCTGAACCAACGCAATTTTCTGTCGTTTACTTTGCTGGCGCCGGGGAGTGAATTGGCGGCGCAAGGCTCTGAGAACTCGACCGAAGGCGGGGCCATCAACGTGAACGGCGCTCGCGAACAGGCTAACAACTTTCTGCTGGATGGAGTAGAGAACAACGATACCTACCTCAACCAGTATGCCGCTCTACCTTCGATCGACGCGATCGAGGAATTCAAGGTGCAGTCGGGTGATTACTCGGCCGAGTTCGGGGGGGCAAGCGGCGCCCAGATCAATATCGTGCTGAAAAGCGGCACAAACAACTTTCACGGCGGGGTCTTCGAGTTCGTCCGCAACCGGACGATGGACGCCAAGAACTACTTCGATTTTCCCGACTGCACCGCAACTTCTGAGCCGGGCACATGCGGACCGATTCCGCGCCTCGATCGCAACCAGTTCGGAGGAACCTTGGGTGGGCCCATTCTCAGGGACAAGACATTCTTCTTTATCTCCGATGAGCAACTGCGGTTGCGCCAGGCGCAGACCAGAGAAGCTACCGTTCCTTCTGTGAACCAATGGACATCGGCTACGGAGTTGGCGGAGTTGCTTTTCGGGTGCCCGTTCAATCCGTCCTGCGGGACGGGTTCGAATGTAGAGGCTCTTTACCCGGCCGCCAACGTCGGTTCGGATCTGACCAACTCCAATACCTTCCTTGCCGCCCCGGTCATCGACGAGTCAGTGAATTATGTTACGGCCAAGGTGGACGAGCAGGCGAACAAGAACGACAGGCTGTCAATTCACTATTCGCTGACACAGGATAACCGCTTCTCTCCTTACGATCTGGTCAACGCATTCACCTCGCTACCCGGTTATGGGAGCTATACGATGAATCTGGGCCAGAGCACCGGAATCGACTGGACCCGCGTGATTCGGTCCAGCGTAGTGAATGAGTTCCGACTGGGCTACACGCGCATGCGCTCGACGGTACTGCAGCAGAGTCATGGCCAGAACATCGAAACGCAACTTGGTTTTCCCGATATCCTGACCAACCCGGTAGACCTGGGCGCTCCCAACATCAATGTGATCTCCTTCGACGGCATTGGCGAGCCGATCAACTACCCACAGGAGCGCCGCGACAACACTTATCAAATCTCCGATAACGTTGCATGGACGGTGGGCGAGAACCAGTTCAAGATGGGGGGTGGCTTCCGCCGCCTACAGATCGGGGACTACCTGGACTTTCTGGCCCGTGGAGATTGGTTCTTCCTGGGCGAGACAGCGGCCGGAGCCCTCAGCGACGGCACAAGCACAACCTGCACAGGCCTGCCCCCAATGGACCCTGTGAGCTGTTCATTAGCGCAGGTGCTGGCCGCGGTTCCCGATTACGCTTTGGCGGTTAGCGGCAGCACGTTGAACGATCTGCATGGTCATGGCTTCAACGCTTACATTCAGGATGATGTGCACGTTATCCCGCGCTTTTTGCTCAACGTGGGTCTGCGCTACGAATACAACAGCCCGGCGGTGGAAGCGCACAATGAGTTCAGCGTTCCCGACCTGATTCCCTGTCCCGAACCCTGCGCTCTCTCGCCTGAGTTCACCGTGGCGGGGACCAATGGAATTCCTCGTGCGACTTACTATCCCACCCGCAGGGATTTTGCGCCTCGGGTTGGAATCGCCTGGCGGCCCATGAAGTCGGAGAGGTGGGTGGTGCGCTCCGCTTACGGCATCTTCTACGATGTGGCCATCTCACAGGTCAACATTCTTCCCCGCATCAACCCACCCTTCTATACACTGGCCGCCTATTTCCAGGCTCCGACATGTCCCGGCTTCCTATGCAACGTATCGGACATCCTCAGCCAAACCGGTCAAGAATCCGGCGTGGAGCAGGGCAACATGATCGATCCCCATTTCCGCGACGGATATATGCAACAGTGGAACGCCGACCTGCAATACGAGGTGGCTGCCAACTGGATGGTCGATGTGGCTTATGTGGGATCGAAGGGCACGCACCTGTCGAACGTGATCGATCAGAACCAGACAAATCCCTTCACCGGCCCTCCGTACGGTCAGTTTTCCTCCGTGCTTTATATTGAATCGGAGGCTGCCAGCACCTATCACTCCTTGCAGCTCCGCTCAGAGAAACGGTTGAGTCACGGTCTGGCCTTCCTGGCTGCGTATACCTGGTCCAGATCCATTGACGATATCTCCTCCATCTTCGGCGGAAGTGTAGGCTCGGGGCTACCGCAGGACTCGCAGAATCTCCACAGCAATCGCGGCCCCTCAGACTTTAACGCAACGCAGCGTCTCTCAGTGAGTTCTGTCTACGACCTTCCATTCAGTCGTCTGCATGCCCAGGGCTACGCCTGGAGCAAAGAACTGCTGGACGACTGGCAACTGGGAGGCATTTTTTCAGTGCAGACGGGCTCGCCTTTTACCGTAGTTCTTCCGGGCGCGCCCGCCGCATCCGCCGCAGCCTTCGGCAACCCGGAGCGCCCGGACGAGATCGGCGATCCAAACAAGGCCGGACCTGTTGCGGCGAATCCAACCTGCCAGGCGCCAACGCAGATCAGGACGGTGGAGAACTGGTTTAACGAGTGCGCCTTCGCCGAACCCGCCGAGGAACCTTTTGGGCCTGATTTCGGGACCGAGGGACGCAATGCACTGATCGGGCCGGGCTTCACGGACTTGGATTTAGGGCTGTCAAAGAACTTCCACCTTCGCCCTGAAAGGCAGCAGGTGCAGTTCAGAGGGGATGTCTTCAACTTGCTGAACCATCCTAACTTCGACGTGCCGAACCATCAGTTGGACACGACTGCCTGCGGACCGTCCGACGGCCAGCTTTGTCCGACGTTAAACTATGGCGCCATTACTTCCGCGAACTTCTACGGCAATAAGCCGCCGCGGCAGATTCAGGTGAGCTTCAGGTACACGTTCTGAGAGTGGATTTGCCGTTCGGGTAAATTGCTAAAGTAGTCCTGCCGAAGGCGCAGAGTGAGCGTGGACCGGGAGGTCCACGCTACAGCCGGCCAGGAGGCCGGCGCTACCTATTTTCTCCGGCGCTATCTTTTCTGGCGAGGACCGGTGATCTTCAGGTTGCCAGAGAATCACTTTATGTCTATAGGCGAAAAGCTCTAAAGGAGGAGGAGTAAGTCTTTCGGGATCGCGAGCGCTCAATCGCTGCGTCTATAATTCAGCAAGACCTCAACAATCATCGCCACGCAATCTTCTGGACCTGCCAGACCTGGATGGTGGTACTTTATGCCTGGGCTTTTGACAAAGCATCCGCGGTTTTTTCTTGTTTTTTTCCTTCTTTCGTCGTCGTTGACCTGCTGGATGGTGCGGGCGCAGAGCAGCAAGCCGGAGCACGAGAGAAGACCTGTTGCTACCCATACCAGCGCGGGTCCTACGCACAAAGCTGCCGAGACGGCTTCTCCAGCGCACGAAACGGCGCCCGAGACTCATCCCGCAACCTCACGGGAATCCACCGTCGAGCCGAAGCAAAGTGCCGACCGGGAGCTCGAACAGCCGGATGAGGAGACTCCTCGTGAAACCATGGGTTCCGGCGCGGCGACTGCGAGTGGAGAAGGCAACACGACCAGGAGTAATGTTCGAAACGGCAATTCGCCCAGACCGCCGGGACGCAACGGGTCTTCCAGCGGCACGAGCGATGACCCTCGCACTACTGCTATGCCCTGGAGAGGCGATGGTGTCTCGAGCGGCATAAGCCATGGACCTCGCGGGGTGCGCAGCACCGGGGATGGGTACGTTTCCGCTTCGACGAGTTCCAGTCTGGTGAGCCGGCCAATGGATCAGGATTCAGCGGAGGCTCAAGCTGTTTTGCACCGGGTGAATGTTCAACGCTCGAGGCTGAGCGGCGTAAACAACATGCCGATTCCCGAGGGGAGAGTTTTCAATAGTAGCCACGGCGTTACCGTGAGCACCGGCGACGGACGCTCGTTCTCACTGCGCGCCGACGGCACCCTGGCTCGCTTCCAGAGCAGGATTCCTGGACCGGCGCCAAATCGGGGAGATGGCCCCTCTGGCACGATTCATGCGCCCCATACGCCAATGGCCATCGGCCCTCCAAGTACCAGTGCCACCTTTGGCCGCGAAGGGAGAATTACTTCGCTGCATACGGGTGGGCTTGATGGGAACGATATTCGTCATGGGGCGCATGGCGAGCGCGTTATCGTTGCTCATCTTCAGGACCAGAGCACGCTGGTGAGTACCGGGCGGCAGAGCGGTTACCTGGAGAGGGTTTTCGATCAGGATGGACAGGTGCTGGTCCAGCGTACTTATGTCTCCGGCAACAAAACCTGGCAGCGCAACTACTTGGGTTCATCGAAGATGCCTTCCACCGCGGCAGTGGCGCACGGAACGACGACCAACGGAGCTATGAGATTCAGGGTTGTGTATAAGCGGTACCTTCCACGCTATAGTTATCCGCCAGGATTCTACAGATGGGTAAATCAAGGATGGGCATCGCCTATCAACTATAAATGGAACTGGACCACCAGGCGCTGGTACATCTATTTTGGTTCCTATTTTTATCCGTGGACAAGTTATTCCGACGGCAGCTACTGGCTGACCGACTACATTCTGGGGCAGACTCTGGCGGACGGCTACGATATGCAGCCGGACGGCGGTGGTGCAGCTGCGAATAACACTGCGAATGCAGGCAGGGGCGATAGCGGGCAACAGGCGGACGATGAGACGGTGGGCGCCCAGTTTTCGACGGCAATCTCGTCGGAGGTGAAGCAGGAGATCGCGAGCGAGGTGCATCAACAATTGACGGCTGAGAGCGGCACAGATGCGAGCGCCACCTACGTGCAAGCTCCAGTGCCGGATGATCCAGACCAGTTCATGCAAGTGGGACATGTTTTTGTGGTGAGTTCGCCGATCAATGCGCGGTTAGATGAGAATCCCAATCCCGCGGTCGCTTTTGGATTTCAGCAGTGCAATCTTTCGCCTGGAGATGTGATTCGCCTGAAGAGCATTCCGCAGAATCACGGGCCCAACACTGCCGTGGTGAGCAGTCTGGTCGACAGCTCCGCATCATTCCCGCTGCAGGGCTCACTTGAGGTGGTGGCAAGCCTGAAATCAGATTGCCCGCTTGGCGTTCAAGTGATACTGTCGAGCGCGATGCTTCAGGAGATGGAGAATAATTTTCAGGCGCAAATGGACGATGGATTGCACGTGCTCTATGGCCAGCAGGGCAAGGACGGCGTGCCCGCCGTGCCGGCCTCTACTGTTGCGCAGCAGACAGCGGCGACCGATAACAGCGTCGACACGACCGAGCTTGGCGCGCAGTTGCTGAGGTTGCAGGCGCAGGCGAACCAGGCTGAGGCGCAGATTACGCAGACGATGATGAGCGTGCAGGCAGTTCAAAGTCAGCCTTGATGACTGGACCGAATAAGGGGAGAATTTCGCCGGAAGAGTCTATTACGAAGGAAAGAACAGTATCAGGCAGCGAGCCGTTTTTTTGTAGATTTCACGTTGCAAGCCTGAACGGCGGACCCCGAGCCAAGGTGGAATGAGTTAAGACTGCTTAGCACGTAATTGGTAGTGTCGGGAATACGGGCATGCGGCCGATGCATTTTCCGCATGGCCTTGCTCGCCAATTGACACAACTGGTAGCGATTCGGAACGTATTGAATCGCCTCAAAAACCAGATTAGAACGCATCGTGAATCTCCTTTTCTGTGTGAGTGTCATCGACAGCTGAATCTGAATTTCCGTCTTTGAAGAGGTCTTCCGCTCCCCGCTCCGCGCTGGTGAGATTTTCCATGACCTCAGACAGACTGCAAGTACACGATGAACGTCATAGATACCCCCCCGCCCGCAAAAGCGGCAGGACTGATCGCCGCGATTTGTGGCCTTAGATTGTTTTGTTCTCGCTGACAATACCCAAGCTTCTGAACACAAATTTTGATCTTGATCAACCGACCCCGAGCCCGGCGATCGATTCAACATCTAGGGAAAACTTGAAACTTGAAAATCTCCGCGTGCAATCAGAACCCGACTGTCGGGTCGCAGCAATCGCTGCTGGGAGTGCCCGGTCAGATCATTCGAGCTATTATTCAGCAACGAGTATGAAAGTACGCCAGGCGAAAGGATAGTCAATATTGCTCACACATTTGTTATTTATTCCGTAGCCTGACATAAAGCCCACTCTAATCTGCACGGCACTCCTCGGCTGCATTGAGGGCTTGCAGGTCTTCGCACCGCCCCGCCTGGGTGGGTGTTCTTCGGAGTTACGGTCACCCAGGGTTTCACTCCTCCCACCCACGGATCACCCAGAGGGTACCCGCTTGGCCGTGGGGACGCCGGCCGGGGCTATTCCAATATCTTCCCTCCGGGAGGAGCCAGAGCTTTTATTTATCAGTACAGCATGGATGAAAAGCAACCGCAGGTCCTTCGACTCCGCTGCGCTCCGCTCAGGAAGACAGATCTTTGGAGTGTTGAGGTGTCCCAGGTCTCAAAATCGGGACCTGGGGCACCCATTTATGAGTTGGGACGGTCGCTTGTTTTTCTGCTACCAGGCGAGGAGTTCGTCGCCGGTGGTGGGGGAGAAGAAGGCTACGGGGGCGGGGGTGGGTTGGAGGGAGCCGTCGTAGCAGTGGATGGATTCGGGGCCTTCTACTTTGGCATCGAGCAAAGCTTGCTCGGCTTCGCGGAGGACTACTACCGGGGAACGGCCGCGGCTGGAAGCGATGCCGAAACAGGCGGAGAGACGGATGGACTGGTCGGATACGCGGAAGGGAGAGCTGAAGACGTCGTGACGGAGGCGCTCGGCTAGCATGATGGCGCTGACGGGGCTGCAACCGGGGAGGGCTATGAGGAACTCGTCTTTGCCGGGGCGGCCGAAGAGATCGTAGCTGCGGAGAAGACGCGATGTGCGGCTGACTACTTTGCAGAGGAGTTCGTCGCATGCATCGGAGCCGAGTCGCGAGTTCCAATGGCCGAAGTTGTCAATATCGAAGAGAACCATGCAGAGAGAGGCTTTGGTGCGCTGTACTCGGTCGGTTTCGCGGAAGAGGGTGGCAAGGATGGTCTCGCGGTTGTAGATACCGGTGAGGCGGTCGGTTTGCGCGTTGAGGACGATGGATTCGCGAAGAGAGTCGAGTTCGAGGGATCGGCGGCGGGCGAGCTGGACATGATCGATGCGGAGACGCCAGTAAGCGGGTTCGGCGGAGCGGGGGATTAGGTCGTCAATTACACCCTCGCAGAGGCGGTCGGTGCATTCCTGGGTGATGGTGCCGGCGATGAGGATGATGGGGAGGGCACTGCCGCTGGTGGATGCGCGGGCGCTGGCGAGAAGCCGGCTGAGGGGGATGCCGGGGAGGGTGACGTCAAGCAGCGCCATGGCGGGAGGATGAGGCGCGGTAATGGCGGCGAGAGCGGCTTCAGCGGTGAAGACGATTTCTGCGTGGGCTCCGGCGGCCAAGAGGACGGGCTCGATGGCGGCCAAGAGAGCGGGGTCGGGAGAAGCGAGCAAGTAGGTTGGCGGGGGGGCGGTCATGGTGGGAAAACCTCTGTAGTGGATTGATCGGCGGAGGTTAGAAATTATTTAGGAAGCGAGAGCAGATTTTTTGAGGGTTCGAATGACTTTGGGGCGGGAAGTGTGTGCCTTAGGTAATGGGTGGTGTGTCTTTAAGAAAAGTCTAAGTGATATGAGGCTGAGTGTTGGAACGATTTGGCAAGTTGGCCCCCGCTTACGTGGGAATAGCAAGTTAGCGGGTTGGCGGGGGTATCGTTGGAGGCGGTTTTCTGCCATTCAAAATTTTACGAGTTACAAAATAGCGTCGAGCCATTGGTTGAAAAATGCTACGGAGGCTTTTTCTAGTGCGGCGGAGTGCTGGATGGCTGCGGAGCGGAGGTTGATGGGGGAGATGTTTGCGTGGTGGAGCTCGCAGGCGTGGCCTACATACCAGCTTTCGAGGCCTTCGGCGGTGACTTCGGGATGGAATTGGAGGGCTAGCGCGTTGTTTCCGAGCGTGAAGGCTTGTTGGTCGTAAAGTTCGGTTTTCGCGAGGTGGAGTGTGCCGTGGGGGAGATCGAAGGTGTCGCCATGCCAGTGAAAGACGGATATGCCGGGGGCGAGCAGAGGAGCGAACCAGGCGGGCGGATTGGAGTTGGAGGCGGGCTGGAGCGGGGACCAGCCGATCTCCGCGCCGCGCTTGCCGGGGTAGACGCGAGACCCGAGGGCCGCGGCCATGAGTTGCGCGCCCAGGCAGATGCCGAGAATGGGTTTTTGAGCTTCGATGCGACGGGAGATGAGGGCGATTTCTTCTTTCAGGAAGGGGTACTCTACGTGGTCGTAGACGCCGATGGGGCCGCCGAGAACGATGAGGAGGTCGCAGGAGTCGGCTTGCGGGAGGGGGAAGGTGGTTTGGGAGGCGTTGAGGCTTTCGATCTCTAAGCCTCGAGTGCGGAGGGGTGATTCGAAGGTTCCCAGGTCTTCAAAGGTTACGTGGCTGAGGGTCAGGACGCGGCGCGCGGGCATGGGGATAGTTTATGCGGAATGGATGGGGTTTTCGAAACCCGACACAATTGGTGTTGTGGTATCCCACCCTAGCGGGAAAAACAAGAGCCCCGCGAGGGTGGGGCACCCGGACTGGGGTGGGGGTATTCGGCTTGGATTTTTGAAACTGCGCTAGTCGACGAAATCTACTTTTGGGGCGATGGGGATGATGCCGCGTTCGTGACCAAGGTCGAGTAGCTTGCTGATGGCCTGGCGGCCGTCGGGGCCGTAGTCGAGGGTGCGCTCGTTTACGTACATGCCGACGAAACGGTCGGCGAGGTCGGAGTCGAGGTCGCGGGCAAACTGCATGGCGTATTCGAGGGCTTCTTCGCGGTGATCGAGGGCATGCTGGATGCTGTCGCGGACGGCCTTGGTTACGATGCGCAGGGAATCGGGGCCGAGAGAGCGGCGGATGGCATTGCCGCCGAGAGGGAGGACAAGGCCGGTAGTTTCGCGCCACCAGGCGCCGAGATCGATGACCTTCTTGAGGCCGGCGGATTCGAAGCTGAGCTGGCCCTCGTGGATGATGAGGCCGGCATCGAAGTTGCCGGCGAGAATTTCAGGGATGATCTGATCGAAGGGGACTGTGACGGTGGAGAGGGCGGGGTTGAAGATTTTCAGCGCGAGATAGGCGGTGGTGAGGGTGCCGGGGATGGCGATTTTAATGCGGCCCAGATCCTCAGTGGTGAGCGGCTTGGTGGAGACGATCATGGGGCCGTAGCCCTCGCCGACGCTGCCACCGCAACCCATGAGCGTGTAGTTGTTCTGGAGATAGGGGTAGGCGTGGAAGCTGATGGCGGTGACGTCGTAGAAGGCTTCGTCGCGGGCGCGCTGGTTGAGGGTTTCGATGTCGCAGAGGGTGTGGTTGAAGCGATAGCCGGGGACACGGACCTTGTTGGTGGCCAGGCCGTAGAACATGAAGGCGTCATCGGAGTCGGGACTGTGGGCGATGGAGATGTCGATGAGGCCGGGGACTTCAGCTTGGTTGGTGCTCACGGTGGGTAATTATCCTTTCAGGGAAGTAAATGTGCCGGCTGCTCGATGCGTCTGAGGGTTGCGGCTGGGACGGCTGATGGGGCCAACGGCACGGAGATTTCTTTGCTCACCGATTTCCTCCGGGGATCAGGTCTTCGTACAGGGGGCGTTCAGGGTTCTAGATCCGGGTCGGCTTCGTCGACGGGATCGAGGACTTTTCCAGCTTCCTTTTGCGAGTTGCAGCGGAGCCTGGCGCGCTGGATCAGGATGTGACACGCTACGCTCGCGGCTGCAATCAGCAGCGCTAAGAGGGATACGAGAAGAACAATGATTAACCAGCGCATGGATGCAGACTAGGGCAAGAATACCAGATTGGGGGGCTTGTGGATTCCGTGGGGCAGGGCTGAGGGTTAGGGCTGGAGCAGGTTGGATTGCAGCCAGTCGAGATAGGGCTTACTGGCGGCGTCGACGGCGAGGACGAGGAACTCGGGGGTCTGGTAGCTGTGGAGCTGGTGGAGGCGGGCTTCGAGGGCGGCAAGCTGATCGGGGCCGGTTTTGAGCAGGAGGAGGGTTTCAGAGGACGATTCGACCTGGCCCTGCCAGCGGTAGATGGACTGGACGGCGGGCATGAAAGTGGCGCAGGCTGCGAGTCGCTCCTCGACCAGAATGCGGCCCAGACGGGCGGCTTCATTGGGGTTGGCCGTGGTGGTGAGGACGAGACGGGCTGACGGGGTGGTTTCGGGCATAGGATCGTTCCAAAGTCAGTTTAACGGGAACAAAAACTTCGGGAGGCTTTTTCTGCATGAGAACTTGCTTCTGTATAATTCCGGAGACTTTGTATGAAATTTGTGGGTATGGATTTTGAAGGGCGGGGGATTGTCGAAAGAGAGAGTTGGGCGGGATAGGCGCGAGAGCTTTGGGTTTTCTACGGGGGATTTGCGCGTGCTGCGCGGACTGAAGACGCCGGCGCGAATCCAGAAGTTTGTTGACGGGCTGGAGTATCAGTATGGGGATACGGCGTGGTCGCCACAGCGGGTGCTGCTGGAGCGCAAGGGACATTGCCTGGAGGGTGCGCTGTTGGCTGCCGCAGCTTTGAGGGTGAACGGCCGGCCGCCGCTGGTGATGGATCTGGAATCCGTGCATGACGATGATCACGTGGTGGCTGTTTATCAGGAAGGCGGGTTGTGGGGGAGCATTGCGAAGTCGAATTTTGCGGGGCTGCGATTTCGTGCGCCCGTTTATCGGACGCTGCGGGAACTGGCGCTTAGCTACTTTGAGCACTACTACAATTTGCGCGGGGAACGGACTTTGCGGTCGTATTCGGTTCCGGTAAACCTGAAGCGGCTGGACGGCAAGCGCTGGATGACTTCAGAGGAGGACGTTTGGTGCGTGCCGGAGTTGCTGATTGAGGCGAGGCATTATCCGCTTTTTCCTGACAAGGTGGCGCGGGCGCTGCCGCGAGTGGATCGGCGCAGCTTTGAGGCGGGGATGCACGGGTGGACTAAGCACTGACGAGAACGGCTTGGGTCAGTTTGAGAAGCATTTCCTCCGGGGCTAAAGCCCGCTTTGATTCTTTGACTATATGCGGGGGTTAAGACCCCCGCCTCCCTCTGAACTGAGTTTTTCCTCAGGTGCTAAAGTCCGTATCGATTCTATTGCGGATAATGTCCGGGATAAATCCCGGACCTACCGCCCGCTCGAACTTTTCCGCGGTCTCTGAAGACCCCGCTTCCATTGCGGAAGTGAAAGATCCCGACGTTTAACGAGGGGATTAAAACGAGGCGATAAGATGGTCATTGTGGATTGGCTCGCACAATAACAACGGAGAACAAGATGACGACTGCGATCAAATTTGGTACCTCGGGGTGGCGGGCGATAGTGGCCGACGAGTTTACGGTGGCCAATATACGGCTGGCGGTGAAGGGGATTGCCGATTATGTAAAGACACAACCGGGGCCGCATCGGGTGCTGGTGGGGCGCGATCCGAGATTTTTGGGTGAGAGCTTTGTGGCTGAGGCGGCGCGGGAGCTGGCTGCGGCCGGGGTGACGCCGATTGTGATTCCGGAGGCTGCTCCGACGCCGGCGATCGCTTATGCAGTGCGGACGCTGAAGACTTCGGGGGCGATCAACTTTACCGCTTCGCACAATCCGCCGAAGTATAACGGGATCAAGTTTTCTACGCCTGATGGCGCACCGGCGCTGCCGGAGGTGACGGGGAAGATCGAGGCGGCGATTGCGGCCAGAGGCGGCGATGGGGGTGTGCACAGCGAGTTTGCGGGCGAGTTTGAGAAGGTCGACGTGAAGCCGGCGTTTTTGAAACGGCTGGCCGAATTGGTGGATCTGAAGGCGATTGCCAAGTCGGGGATCAAGGTGGTCTACGATCCGTTCTGGGGCGCGGGACGAGGGTACCTCTCCGACTTGCTGCGCGATGCGGGCGTGGCTGTGGAGACGGTTCATGATTATCGCGATGTATTGTTTGGCGGGCATGCGCCTGAGCCCTCCGACGAGTTGCTGGGCGACGCCAGGGTGAAGATGCGGGAGATGGGCGCGGAACTTGGCGTGGCGACGGATGGGGATGCGGACAGGTTTGGCGTGGTGGATGGAGACGGGACGTTTATTCAGCCGAATTACGTGATTGCTCTGCTATTCGACTACCTGGTGGAGACACGTGGGTGGCGGAACGGCGTGGCGAAGAGCGTGGCGACTACCAATTTGATCAATGCGCTGGCCGATTTTCACAAGGTTCCGCTTTACGAGACGCCGGTGGGGTTCAAGTATATTGGCGCGCTGATCGACGAAGACAAGATTGCGATTGGGGGCGAGGAGTCGGCGGGGCTGACGATACGCGGGCACGTTCCGGAGAAGGATGGGGTGATTGCGGGACTGCTGGTGGCGGAGATGGTGGCCACGCGGGGCAAGAGCCTGGGATTACAACTGAAGGAATTGTTTGGCAAGGTTGGTTCCTTCTATCCGGTACGGGAGAACTTCCGCTTGACCCCGGAGGTGAAGGCGGCATTCACTGAAAAGATGAAGGCCGATCCCACTGAGCTGGGCGGTCGCAGGGTTGTGCGGGTCGTGCGGACTGACGGGCTGAAGCTGATTTTGGAAGATGGTTCGTGGGTTTGCTATCGACTTTCCGGGACCGAGCCGGTGGTGCGGGCCTATACGGAAGCGCGCAGCGAACAGGATATGGAAGCTCTGCGGGCGGCAGCGGAGAAGTTTGTGCTGAGCTAGAAGCGGATAGGGGTTGAATGCCGGAGCGGAAGTTGCAATCGGTGAAGAGCGTATCTGGGGCCTGGGATGGCGTTGGGGCTGGCCCGATGCACAGGCAGGGGCCGAACTTTGCGCAGCGGGCGTGGCGGCCGGCAGGGACCGTGGTGGCTGTGGGGCTGGCGGCACTGCTGATGTGGCACGTGATTAACGGCAAGCATGGACTGTCAGTGTGGCAGCAGAAGCGCGTGGAAGATCATCAGTTGCAGAGAGAGATTACGGATCTGGAGCAGGAGAACGCGCAACTGAGGGTGCGGATTGAGAAACTCAAGTCCGATCCGGACGCGATTGAGCACGAAGCTCGGGAAAAGCTGCACTATGCGAAGCCGGGCGAGGTGATTTATTCGCTGCCTGAGGCACAGGGGCAGGCGGTTGGGGCGGGGAAGTAATTTAGAGCAGTTCTCCTGAAGGCATAGTGTGAGCGTGGACCGTGAGGTCCACGCTACAGCCGGCCAGGAGGCCGGCGCTACCAATTCTTGTTGCTACCAATCCTTGCCGGGATCGGCAATGTTGAAACCAGCAGAGAATCACGCTATCGCAAGCCATCGCGCCACCTAAAGGCAAAATGCTCTAGAACTCCCAATGGAAGCGCGTGCCGAAGATCGAAACGGGGCCGCGATCGCGGTTGAACGCCGGATTGACGACGAACTGGTAATCAAGGGCACAGTGAATCTTCCTGGGGAATGTGTGATCGTAGTATGTTTCCATTGCAAATTCCCGGCCATAGTTCAAGTTGCCATCGCCGTCGAGGATGCCCGTGCCGCCGGCCATGAGGTATTGCTGGTTCACCTTTGAAATGCCGCTGATTATGCCGGCCAGACCTGCTGAGTCGCCGGAGCGGCGCCACGCATCTCCTTTTACGCTTACGCCGAGCGATCCGGAATGATCGATGTCGGTATACAACCATGCTTCGTTCTGGCCGTTGTTCCATCCCAGGCGAGAAAACACGCCGATGTTCTTCGATATCTCCTGTTCCGCGTTCAGGCCAAAGCCAAACGAACGCCGGTTGGCGTGTGTCTTGGAGATATCGGCTCCCGGGACCGAGAGAGCGGCCTTATAGCTGCCGAATTCGCCCTGGTTGAGATATGCCAAGGGGCGGAGGGTTCCCGGATGGCCGCCGATGCTGTATCGGCGCTCGCCTTCAGTTACCATTCCCCAGGCGTGGAAGAACCTGCCATCGCCCGCGGAGCTCACAACTGGCCACGTTAGGAACTGGGCTTCGGCGGTAAAGCTATTCCGTTGACTTGGCAGCTGGAAGAATCCGTAGCGCAGCGCCCACTTCGGTTTCTGCAATTCGATAGATATGCCGGTTGTGTAGCCAAGGCTGTCGGCTGGGTAATCCCAAGTGGCGTTGGCGACGAGAGCCCAATTCATGAACTGTGTGCGCGGGTCATTGGCAAAGGCGTTGTTGTCGAAGATGTCCTTCGAGCTGTACCGGCCGACAGTGAACGTAAGCCGCGAAGCCTTCTGATCCGAGGCGAGCGTGAGTTGATCGGAAGGCACGGCTTCTTTCTCGCCGCCAAAGCCGATGGTCTGGCGAATGAAGAAACGCGCGACGTCCTCGTGGGGATAGCGAACACCTATCTTGTAAGCTTCCGCGTCGGGAAAGGCCTCGACGCCGAGGGTATCGTCCAGGCCGAAGCCCTGCCAAGTCAACATGTCGAGGTGGAATTCGGCGCCGCGCCACAAACGGCGTCCGGCGAAGAAGTCCAGGGAGACTGTCTCGCGGGCCTGGCCGGCGGTGGGCAGGCTATTGGGACCAGAGTATTTGGCTGAAAAAGATGGATATCCCTCACCGGTGATAGTGTTCTGCATGTGCCAGTTCCAAATCTGCGATTGATCGCTGGAGGCGTCGGCGTCGGGGTGTGCCGGGTCAGCGCTCGCGTCGGGTTTCGCATCGGGCTTCGCTTCGGGCGCCTGCGCGGCTGCAACGCTGGCAGCCAGGGCAAGAGTGAGGGCCAGGCGGCTGAGCGCGCGAGCAGGGCGGAGGCCGAAAAAGCGTGGGCCGAAGAACCGAAACATGGAAAGACCTCTCTGTTTGTATGCGAAGCGCAGGAAAACAGGCATAGAATGAAGGCGCAACTATACCCCCACCGGGTTGATACTATACCGGGGATGGGTATTGTCAAGAGGAGAGAAGCGATGTCTCAACACGACAGGGAAAGACTGAAATTGCTGCAGCGCGTGCGCAAAATGCGCGGCCAATTGGACGCGGTGGAGAAAGCGCTGGGAGTGGACGAAGATTGCGGCGATCAACTGATGCTGCTGGCCGCGGTGCGCGGCGGGGTGAACGGGCTGATGGGGGAGATTCTGGAGGATCACATCCGGTTCCACCTTGTGGACGGGGCCAAGGAGCAGATTGCTCCGGAGCTGGCCGAGGACCTGATCGACCTGGTGCGCGCATATTTGAAGTGAATTTTCCATCAGCCTTTGCATGCCTTGACTCCTGAGTATCGTAGTTGGCGAGGGTTGCGCGCAATGTTAACGTACGGTTGATTTGCGGCTGCTACCTCAAATGTTGACCCATGATTCCGGCCAGATCGAGAACGTGATAGCCAAGCATCAGCGTCATCAAGATCAGGTAGCCGCGCAACACCGTGAGCGAGATGCGGACCGCGGGGGTCATTGCGATATGGCCGAGGCCTTCGCTGGAGCACTTCTCTTCAGGCGCATCGTTGAGCGGATGGATCACAAGGAAATATTCGGGAGCGAATGAATTCTGCATGGTTGCCATAAATCACCTCACGTTTTCAGTTAAAGAGATTAGGTAGCATGACCTGGGCGGCGAGCAGCAGCGACAGGGCGAATAGGATCACGATGATGGTCCAGTTGATGACGTTGTTCCACGGCTTGTTGACCCAGCGCTCACCGAGCAGATCGCGGTCGTTGAGCAGCAATTGCAGGAAGATGATGGCCGAGGGAAGGATCAGTCCCGCAAAGACCTGGACGCTGATGATGACCAACTGCAAGGGCACATGGGGAATGAGCACGATGGCTGCGGCGGCGGCGACGCAGGCAATGTAGGTGGCGTAGAAGCCTGGAGCCTCCCACAGTTTCTTGTGGAGCGAGTGTTCCCATCCCTTTACCTCGCCATAAGCCCATGCGCTGGCGAGAGAGATGGCGGTGGTGCCCAGCACGGCGGCATTGACCATGAGGAGCAAGACGCCGTTGCGGACAAAGTGACCGGCTATGGGGGCGATTGCCAGAGCTAACTGAGCTGGGTCTTGAAATGTTATTCCGTGCTCATAGCCATAGTTGCCCACCAGCATCATGGCGCCGGCGACCAGGACAGTGAAGATTGCGCCGATGAGCGTATCGAGCCGCGCCCATCCGAGGTCGGCAAAACGCAGGCGCTTCTCGGCCACGCAGCTCTGTTGAAAAAAGAGCTGCCAGGGAGCGATGGTTGTGCCAACAACGGCGATGACAAGAAAGACGAGGCTACTGGTGATGCCGCCCGCCGGCCTTGTTGGGGCTACGGTGGAACTGACAACGGCCGGCCAATTGGGATGCACCGCATAGGCGAGCGCGAACCAGGTCAGGTCCAGCAGGCAAAGCGCGATGACGATGCGCTCCCAACGCAGATAGCTACCGGTAACAACCAACAGCGTCAGCCCCAGCGCCGCTACCGGAACCGAGATATAGGGGTTGACTCCCAGCGCGCTGAGCGCCAGGGAGATGGCTGCAAATTCAGTGATGAGGGTGAGAAAGTTGACCAAGAGCAAATCGAACAAGGAGAAGCGTCCCCACCATTTGCCGAAGCGCTCATAGATCATTGCCGCGTGCCCCTTGCCTGTGGCGATGCCCAGGCGGGCCACCATCTCCTGCACAAAGTAGCAGATGGGCAGCAGCACGATCAGGGTCCACAAGAGATGGAGGCCGTACTGTCCGCCCGCCTGCATATAGGTGGACACAGCTCCCGCATCGTTGTCGGCTTCCATGACGATGAGTCCGGGGCCGAAGACCATGAGGAAGGTGAGCACGTGCTTCTGCCAGGAGCGGCGGACTTGCACGCCCGCAACAGCGGCGCCCTCTCTAGGGATTGCAACACCCTCGAGTTGGGGTTTTGTCATGCGCACCGGTGGACACTCACGGATTCATTCTTTGATGCCGCAGTGGAAACCGCCGGAGGTTTGGCAGTTGTCCATACGCGGCGCAGCGGCATCTTTGCATCGCCTGTAGGCGCCCAGGTGCAGGTCAGACGAACGGTCTTTGCGATCAGGTAGAGTTGGTTCTTCATGGTTCCCCCTCGTCTAGTCCACGCGTGGGTTCGGCGACCGGAAGCGCAAAGGCGTAATCCGGGCCGTGTGCAGCGAAGGACTATGGGTTCGGGAGGTGTGAGTGGTCTTGCTAAAAACCGCCTCACGCGCTCAATTCACAAGTTGCATACAGTGAAGAGCGGTGAGGGAACCGTCTCTGCGCAGTCTAGAGGCAGTTTCCTGAGCGCTCATCACGGCACAGGAACGAACCCCAGCTACTCGGAGGTTCTTGTGCGGATTCAATGCTCATAGGTTGTGTTTTTACTCCAGCAGGGATAAAAATCTCTGCAAGACCTTTGTACCATACCCCCGGTGGGTATTGTCAATACCCCCGGCGGGTATTCTATGAGGAATGTTGATTTAGATGATTCGGCGCGGAGCCGGGATGGAAGGTGTAATTTTTTATTTGTTGCCTCGGCGGCTTGGAAAGCCTGGCGAAGGGAAAGGGTCCGGCTTGAATCTGGATAGAGGAAGTTCGCGTGGAAGTTATTTAATATCAGTGACATAAGATACACTTTCCAAATGTAACCCGTAAGTTCGCGTGCAGTTACACATTCGTAGCAACGGGATTAAGAAAAATATTGCCAGTTTGCGGAGATTCTAGGTTATGCTAAGTCGTTGCATAAAGAATGCAATCGAAGAGGCCGGTGGCATCTCTCTCTAGGTCTACGGGGCCAGACAGTTAAAGCATTTTCCCCGTTCTCGTGCGGAGTCATAACTCCGACGTCCAGACGAAACTACTTTTCTCGTTACTCGCAATCTGAACTACTAACTCAGTAGCTTGCTGCACTGGTTCTCCATTGCATTCGACACGGTCGATCAGGCCGATCTTAGCGCGCCGGAATTCAACAGCATCCCTAACACGCCGGGACCCAAAGGAGTCGCGTCATGGAAATACGTAAATTCTTCTCTTCAAGGATGAAGTTTCGCCTTCACTCGAGTGCGGTGAACATTTTCAGCTTTTTCTTCTTCCTCGCGTTCTGTGCGAGCGGCAAGGTGGCTTGGGCCCAAAGTGACTTATTGGACATCGCGACTGGCAGTTCAGCGGCTATTGGCAGTTACGCTGCCGACGAGGATTACTCGGGCGGCAAGACATATTCGACCGCGGCGACGATCAATACTTCAAACGTGACCAACCCGGCGCCGATGGCCGTCTATCAGCACCAGCGTTACGGCAACTTCACGTACACCCTTCCCGGTCTCACGCCCGGAGCTAACTGCACGGTGCGTCTGCATTTTGCCGAGATCTATTGGCACGGCCCCGGAGAACGCGAAGAAAATGTTCTCATCAACGGCACGCAGGTGTTGACAGACTTCGATCAGTTTGCCGCCGCGGGCGGCGAGAACATCGCGATCGTCGAGCAGTTCAGCGCGGTTGTAAATTCCTCTGGCCAGATCGTCATCCAATTCGTGACGGTAATCGATAACGCATCGATTGAAGGAATCGAGATCGAAACACCAGCAGCGGCCACGCCGACCTTCAGTCTGGCGGCGAAGACGTACACCTCGGCGCAGACGGTGACCATCTCTGACTCGACCCCCGATGCGAGCATCTACTACACGATCAACGGCACCACGCCGACGACCAGTTCGAGCGCTTATAGTTCGCCCATCACGGTCTCCGCCACGGAGACGCTGGAGGCCATCGCTACGGCTAGCGGCTACGCCAACAGCGCAGTCGGTTCGGCGGCGTACAACATCAGCAATGGCGGCGGCAGTGACATATTGGACATCAATAGTGGTGGAGCGGACGAGGGCACTTACCTTGCCGACGAGTATTCTTCGGGCGGCAAGACATATTCGACCTCGGCGACGATCAACACCGCCAATGTGATCGACCCGGCGCCCGAAGCGGTCTACCAATCGCAGCGCTACGGCAACTTCACCTACACCCTTCCGGGTTTGACGGCCGGAACCATCTACACGGTGCGCCTGCATTTTGCCGAGATATATTGGAAGGCCGCGGGAAAACGCATAGAAAACGTTTTAATCAACGGCAAGCAAGTGTTGACGGACTTCGATCAGTTTGCCGCCGCGGGCGGCGAGAACATCGCGATCGTCGAGCAGTTCGCCGCGGTTGCAAATTCCTCTGGCCAAATCGTCATCCAATTCGTCACGGTAACCGATAACGCATCGATTGGAGGAATCGAGATCTCAACGGCCGTGCCGACTTTCAGTCCGGCGGCCGGAGTCTACTTCTCGTCCGTGGCGGTAACCATCAACTCTCCATCCTCGGACGCAACGATCTACTACACGACTGACGATACGACGCCGACGTCCAGCTCTGCAGCCTACTCGGGTCCGATTACGATTTCCACGACTTCGAAGGTGGAAGCGATTGCTATTGAATCCGGCGGTGGGAATAGCGAGGTAGCATCGGCGACCTACACCATTCTGAACCCGGCATACATCACCAGTCCCACTCCGGGCACCAAACTGCCTGGCGCCAGCGTGCCCTTCACGTGGGCTCCCGGCACCGCGACGCACTTTGAACTCTGGGTGGGCACGACGGGAGTTGGTTCGAGCAACCTTTACAACTCGGGGAATGTGACGGCCACTACCGAAACCGTGAGCGACCTGCCAAGCAACGGGCAAACGGTGAATGCGCGGCTCTACTACCTTATCAGCGGAAAGTGGAATTATACCGACTACACCTACATGGCAACGGGTACGCCTATTCCGGCGGCACTCATCACGTCCTCACCATTAACGGGTTCGAGCGTGACATTCACGTGGACTCCCGGAAACTTCGCCACGACCTTCGGACTCGACATAGGAACACTTTATGCGGGTTCGAGCAGCAAGCCGAATTCGTCTGACATTTACAGTTCGGGGAGCCTGACGGGCACTTCCGTGACCGTGAACAATTTGCCCACCAACGGCGGCGTTGTGTATGTACAGCTCTGCTCGTTACTTAACGGATCCTGGGTGAGAGTCAATTACATATTCACGGCATCGGGCTCACCGATACAGCCAGCGCTCACCTCTCCCACGCCGGATACCTCAACCGCACTGACAGGTACCAGCGTGACTTTCTCGTGGACGCCCGGCAATGTGTCTAGCCACTTTGAATTCTACCTTGGCACGAGTCTGGGTTCGAGCAACCTGTACAGCTCAGGGAATGTTACAGCGACTACTGAGACCGTATCGGGTCTGCCGAGCAACGGAGAAACGCTGCATGCGCGGCTCTATTGGCTGATCGACGGAGGGTGGCAGTATGCCGACTACACCTACGTGGCGTCGGGTTCGCCATCGCCGGCGATGCTAACCACACCCGCTCCGAACACTTTGACTCCACTAACGGGGTCGAGCGTGGCCTTCACGTGGAATCCGGGCAACACGGCAACCCACTTTGAGTTCTGGGTGGGCACGACGGGGGTGGGTTCAAGCAACCTGTACAACTCGGGGGATGTGACGGCAACTACGGAGACTGTAAGCGGGCTGCCATCCAACGGAGCGACGGTTTATGCGCGGCTCTATTGGCTGATCAACGGAGCGTGGCAATATACCGACTACACCTACGTGGCTTTCTAGCAGCGGGGCAAACAGGGAACAGAATTTAGTATTCGGATAGCTTGAATCGCACTGTTCAGCTTTGGCAGAGATGCCGGAGCTGGACAGTGCGTTTTTTGTATGAGGGCCCGGAATACGGGTAAGGGAGGAGTATCCGTTTGCGGCAGATGTGTGGAGGACGGGTGCGGCAAGGATGGGTGGGACTGCCCTCCTTGCCGACACCCATGATTTTATGCAGGTAAGATTTGGCGGCTGGGGCTGTAAACTTACGCTCTGAGCAAGCGTCTACCTAAGTGATGGCAGCCTGCACAGCGTTGGAAGCGATGACCAGGGCAACGACGATGGAGATTGCCGGGCGAGAAATGGAGACTGCCGCGGAAGAGTTTTCGCGGGTCGTGGTGCTGCTGAGGCCGCGGATATTCCGGTTTCTGCTGGCGTCGACGCGCGACGTGGACCTGGCGGAGACGCTGACGCAGGACTGTTTTCTGAAGGCGCATCGGAACTGGGGGAGCTTCCGCGGGGATTCGACCGCGATGACCTGGCTGATGCGGATCGCAATCAACCTGCAAAAGGATCACTGGCGGAACCGGAGGATGCAGTTCTGGCGGCATACGCTGACCAATGCGGTGGATGCGGACGAGGCCAGCGAGTGGCTGGCTAGCGGCGAGAGTTCAGCGGAGCAGCAATTGCTGGCCAAGGAGCAGGTGAAGCACGTGTGGCTGGCGGTGAAAGAACTGAGTGAGCGGCAACGCACGGTTTTTCTACTACGGTATGTGGAGGAGCAGGAGTTGAGCGAGATTGCGCTCGCAACCGGGCTGAGTGAGGGCACGGTGAAGGCGCACCTATCGCGGGCGCTGGGGAAGGTCAGGGCGGAACTGGGGGGAAGACGATGAATTTAAGAGAAGATTTCGGAAACGAGCAGGGTGAACGGGCGGAAGGCGCCGAGATGGGTTCGGAGCTTCACTCGAGCGACGAAGAACTGATGCTGGAGCAGGCGCTGAAGAATTTTCGGTTGAGCGTTCATGCCTGGAGCGCGGCAGAGTTGAGCCGGATGCGGCCGGCGGTAAAGATTCAGCGGCAGCGGAGCTGGCGGCCGGCGATGGGCTGGGCGCTGGCGGGAGTTCTGATGGCCGGTGGCGTTTCGGGAGGGTTCTATGAGCGCCACGAAAAAGAGTTGAGGACTGCGGCGGCAGCAAGAGTGGCCGAGCAACAGCGGGCGACGCGTGAGTTGCAGGCTCGCGAGGATGAAGAGGATCTACTGGCCAAGGTGGACAGCGATGTTTCACGGGTGGTTCCGAGCGCCATGGAGCCTCTGGCTCAACTGATGGCCGAAGACGAAACTCGGTAATGGCAAGGCACGAAAAACTTCAAACGCGCCAATGAGCGCAGACACAAGGAGAAGAGGATGAAAGTTGGCATTGCAGTACGGTTGGGTTTGACGATTGCGGGACTCTTGATCGCGGGATCGGCTCTGGCACAGGGCCCGGGGGAAGGACCGGGAGGTGGGCAAGGATTTGGGGAACATCGGCCGCCCTTTGAGAAGGCGTTCGATGGGCAGGGAATTCATGGACGGTGGTGGAACAATCCGAAGGTCGTGGAGCGTTTGAAGCTGAGCGACGAGCAGCGGAAGTCGTTTGACGAGATTCTGTTTCAACATCGGGAGACGCTGATTGATCTGCGGGCAACGCTGGCGAAGGCGGAACTGGAGTTGGAGCCGCTGATTCGCAACGAACAGCCGAATGAGAGCAAGATACTGGCACAGATCGATAAGGTGGCGCAGGCGCGAGCGGAGCTGGAGAAGGCGAATGCGCGCTACCTGCTGGCGCTTCGCAGCAAATTGACGCCGGAGCAATGGAAGCAGGTAGAGGAATTCCGCGACCACGGCGGGCAGGAACATCACGGCGAGGGACGTGGCGGCTGGGGGCGGGACGGTCAGGGTCACCGGCCGATGCCTCCTGCACAGCCGGGTCCACCAGAGGCGGCTCCGCAGGGCGGGCCACCTCAGGGTGCGGGACCGCAGAGCATGATTGACGAAGATCCGGGGGCGGATATTCCAGCGGCGCCTGGGATGGAAGCCGGGCAGTAAATAGGATCGATTGCGGGTTTTTCAGGCCGGGCAGTTTACGGCTGCTGATGACCAAGGGCGGCAAGGGAACGATTCCCCTGCCGCCTCTTTTTTTGTTGCGAGAAGACGGCGACGTGGAATGCCTGGCTCGAATCGGGACAAATTGGTGGAGCGCATTGGGGCAGTGATTGCGGCATATTGGGACAGTAGATGAGTGAATTTGAGACAGCTTGAATCGGAGCGCGACAGAGGGTGCGGGTGGGGCTCAAAAAATATATGACTAAAGTTATTTTCAAGAGGACCGATGAAGGGTGTGGATGCAGGAACGCCTAACCGACATCAACAACAGTTCTCTGGGCGTGAGCGCTCAATGGAATGGGGCTGAAGGCGGAGGCACAAAGGGCGGCCTGGAGTTGACCGCAGAATCCAATGCCG
>Ga0187867_10001072_pt1 | contig 23954 bp, 21 predicted proteins | sample June2016WEW_13_1_FD_132976 | JGI IMG/M metagenome (GOLD analysis project Ga0187867, IMG submission 132976) | Peatland microbial communities from SPRUCE experiment site at the Marcell Experimental Forest, Minnesota, USA - June2016WEW_13_10 | ecosystem: Environmental > Terrestrial > Soil >... | reverse complement strand
TGCAGCACGGGATTTATTACGGGATTCGCGAAGGCGCAGCCATCGTAGCCGCCGCCGGTACGCATGTGCTGGCTGGACAGGAAGGCGTGGCGGCCATCGGCAACGTGTACACGCGCAGGGACCGCCGTGGACGCGGCTTTGGCGCGCAGGTCAGCGGCGCCGTCACCGCCGAAATCCTGCGGCTAGGCCTGCGGACGGTTGCGCTAAATGTGGGCCAGAGCAATGCAGCCGCGCTGTGCATATACGAGCGGCTGGGGTTCGCGCGATACTGCACATATCGCGAAGGCATCGCGGCTATGGCTTAGCTTGGCAGGCTGGCTCACCCGACGAATCCAGTGCCACTACGAACTTCTCCCCGCAAGCCTTGCGCATCTCCTCTTGCGCCGCCTTGGCGGCTTCCTGCGCCTTCTCGGCCCGGGCGGCGGCCGCTATGGCTTCCGCCTGCGTCCGCCAGAATCGGGCGCGTACCTCAGCCGTAATCTGTGGCGGCTTGGGCGATTCCTTCCCAGCGGGGGCCTGCGCGAAAGCCGCCGCCGCCAGTAATATCGACGCGATTAATTGTGAGTACATAGTCCGTTGGTCCATTGTGTACAGGTAGTCGAAGTGACTCCGGCCGTTCCCGACGCGCTATAGCCGCCGGAGTCGATTGCGCCATATCCCGCGGCGCCCGCAGTGACTCTCAATACGCCGGCCGATGGACGTCCCAGCCCAACGTCGCCGGCTCCGGAAAATACGCTATTGACGTTGTGCCATACGATCAGCGCGTCGCTCGAGAGGCCCACGGTCTCCGTATCCAGCGATATCTTATAATTCGTGCCGTCGCCCGTAGCGTAACCGCCGTCCCAATTGATGAAAGCGAGATTCGATCCGGCATTGTTTTGCCAGATGATCGAACCCGCGCCGTTCGCCGCCTGGCTCGAGCTGTTCTTGATGACGATCTGGGTGTTACCGCTGGCTGCGCTATTGTAGATCGTTCCGCCAGTCGAGTTGACCGTTGTGCCCCCGAACGTGACCGCCGTAAGCCACGCGGGGCTGGCATAGGTCTGAGTCGACGACAAAGCGTTGGTAACTTGCGCAGCCGTATAGTCTCCGGGCTGCGCCACAACGGCTCCGGTCCGTCCGAAAACCGAACTTACCGCGCCGCCGCCCGAAGTTACCGTCGCGGGCTGCCATTGCGAATTCGCCGCGCTCCACACCAGGCTCTGTCCATCGCTCGGAGCCGTAGCCGCTACCGCGCGGCTCTGAATTCTGGCCACTGTGTTCGCGCCAATGCCGCCGGTAACATCTCCGGCCAAGGTGGGTTGATTGATTAAGTCCGAATAACTTCCACTGGAAGCTACGGTAGCCAGGGCCGTCCCATTGATCTTCACGCCGCCGGCGTCCAGCACGCCGTAGCCGCTCGCGCCGTTAGTGACCTTCAGAATTCCGCCGGCCGCCTCGCGTGCCAGTCCCGTATCCGCCACCCCGGAAAAAGCGTTGTTAAGGCTATGCCACACGATGACGGAGTCGCTGGACAACGTTTCGGTGCTGGTATCCAGGGTTATTTTATAGTTCGTGCCGTCTCCCTCCGCGTAGCCTCCATCCCAATTGATGAAGGACATCGTGTTGCCGGCATTATTTTGCCAAATAACGGAGCCGGTGCCATTGCCCGCCTGGCTTGAGCTGTTCTTAACGACGATCTGCGTATTGCCGCTGCCCGCTGGATTGTACACGGTTCCGCCCGTCGTGCTCAACACGCCGGTAGCGATCTGGCTAAGAGTGTAATCGTTGGCCGCCGCGGCCACGGCTCCATTGCGGCCGAATACCGATGTTACAGTACTCGACGGCAGGCTAATAGGCTGCCATTTACCCGCCGAGACGGACCATCCCAGATACTGCTGATCCGTAGGGCTAGCGCTCGAAACCGCGCGGCCCTGCAAGCCGGCCACCGTAACGGCGAAACCCGTGTTGGCGGCGTCGCCGGTTAGTGCCGGCATCTGCGCTGCCGCCAGCGTGCCCGCAATGCCGCTCAGGTTAGACCACAGTAAATTGAGCGAGCCGTCGGTGGTGGCGACTTGGCCGGCCGATCCCGCGCTGGTCCATAGATTGAACAGCCCATTGAAGCCGGACGACGCCGCGCAGACCCCGGTGTCATGAACGCTGTTCGCGTCCGATAAGTGCAGGCATCCGGTTGTGCTGCTGCCGCTGTTGGCATAGACATTGCCTGTGGCCGTCAATGCGCCGCCAGCCGTAACTCCACCGGTGGTGGTCAGCGAAACCAGATCGGCTGTCAGGGTCGCGTTGCCCAGAACACCCGTCGTCACCGTATCGCTGGGAAGCGCGGAATCAGGCAAGGTACCACCAATCTGCGTAAAAGTGTAATCGCCAGACTGTGCGGTCACTGCACCCGTGCGGCCGAAAACAGAACTAATGGACCCGCCGCCGGATGCGATAGTACCTGGCTGCCATTGCGACTTTGCCTCGCTCCATATTAGCGCTTGCCCGTCACTGGGCGCGGTACCGGCGAGCACGCGATTTTGAAGCCTTGCAACCGTGTTAGCGCCGATTCCTCCAGTCACATCACCGGCCAGCGCAAGCGCTGTGCCGTTGATCTCTAATGCGCCAGCATCCAACGTCCCGTAACCCCCTGCGCCGTTAGTCACTTTCAGGATTCCACCCACTGGCTCCCTTGCCAGGCCCGTGTCTGCCGCTCCGCTGAAGGCATTATTTGAACTATGCCACACGATCACGGAATCGCTCGAAAGCGTCGCTGTGCTCGTGTCCAGGCTTATCTTATAGTTCGTCGCATCGCCCTCTGCATAGCCTCCGTCCCAGTTGATGAAAGCCATATTCGATCCGGCATTGTTTTTCCAGATTACCGATCCTGCGCCGTTGGCCGCCTGGCTGGAGCTATTCTGAATGACCACCTGCGTGTTTCCCGTACCCGCCGAATTGTAAATCGTGCCGCCCGTGGAACTCAGCGCGCCGCCGGCGATCTGACTGAGGTTGTAGTCGCCGGACGCCGCGGTGATGGCCCCCGTGCGGCCAAAGATCGAACTCACCGCCCCACCACCGCTGCCGCCGCCTTCGAGCGTCCACGTGTTTGCCGCCGTGCAGCCAAATACGTTTTGGCCCGCCGCGGCATCCGTGGCGAAGTACTGCTCACCAACAGTACAGGCCGGCGGCTTACCGGCGCCGGGTCCAGCCTTGGCCGGCAGCGTGTGGGCTCCGCCGCTGAAATCCACCGTACCGGTCACTCCGGCGATCCCGCCAGTGCTCAACGACACCAGGTTGCCGGTCGCGCTGTCGATCTTCCAGCGGTTCACCTGGCTATTCCACGTGGATCCCGAAGCCCCGCCTGGCACGCTCGCGAAGATGATGTTTCCACCGTGGGCGGTGCCGGTTCCAGGTCCGCCGGCCATGATGTAGTCCTGACCCGCCACATTGGTCCCGCTGGCTCCGGAGCTCGAAACCAGCACACCCGCCGGCGCCGCCGCAGTCACCATTCCGTTACCCAGCCAGATCTGCTGTACTGGAGAGGCGTCGCTTCCAACTACCATCTGATAAGAACCGTACACTGTCGCATATGCCCCAAGCGCAATGGACTTGCTCGGCGTGCTGCTTTCCTGCGGTCCTAAACTGGCATCCGCCGTCGTGTCCACATAACTAGTCGTATTATTATCGTTAATGGTAGCTACGTAATACCATTGCCGGGGCGCCTGATTGGCCGTAATGACCGTGCAAATGGTGGTCGGACATACTACCGTCCGATAGAGCCGGCGCGCCGATGCGGCAAACGGTCCGCTATAAGTCGGAAGCCCGCTGATCGTAACTTCTTTATGCCCTGAATCCGTAAGTACACCCAAATAGCTATTGTTTGACAGCGCCGTCTCTTGCCCATTAAGGACATACGAAACCTTGTACCAATACCAACCAATTGAAAGATTCGCCGTCGCGCTGGTCGGCGTAAGTGTAACACCCGCCGATGTATTGGGATAATACATATCCGCATACGCTCCCACGCCCGTAAGGTAGTGGCCGCTCGTCGCGCCGAACATGGCATTGAATCCCGTTCCGGTGTTATCGTACCCAGAGGTGAGCGACCACAGCGTGTTCATTCCCATGCAGGAATTCTCGTACCCGGTCACGTTCCAGGCGCATGAGTCGGTTCCAAAACCGCTGTTGCGGTATCCCGTGGTATTGATCCCCACGCTGTCTATGCCAAATGCCGCGTTGTTGTAACCCGTGGTGTTTTGGTACAGCGCGCGCAATCCGAACGCGAAGTTGTCATAGCCTGTAGTATTGTTCCCCAGTGCATTCTCGCCGACCGCGGTATTGTAACTTCCGGTCGTGTTCGCTACCATGGCCAGATTACCCAAGGCCACGTTTTGCTGCCCGGTGGTGTTGCCTGTCAGCGCAAGCTCCCCGATACCTATATTCTGGCTGCCCGTAGTCAAGCCTTCCAAAGCCTGGTAACCGATTCCGACGTTGAAGCTCGCAAGTCCGGCCGATCCGCCATTGGGAGTCATTGTGCGGTTGCCCGCGCCATAGCCGAAGAACACATTGTGGCCCGTGGAAGTGGGATCGTGATACGTGCTGATCGTGCCGTCCGTAAACAAAAGAGTGTCGCTAGACCACTTATCGTCGTTGGCGCCATCTGCCACCAGCACGGTATTCGCCGCCGGCACTCCCCCCGGATTCGCGAGGCCGCCCGTGCTGCTCGGCGTAACCGGCGCCCAATTGCCTCCGGACGCGTTCCAAGTGAGTACCTGGCCGTTGGTTGGCGCTATGCTGGCCACCGCGCGGCTCTGGAGCCCCACGACTGTGGTTGCCGCGCCGGTATTCCCAACGTCACCCGTAAACAGTGGCACCTGAGAGGCCGGCAGCCGACCGCCTCCGTCAAGCGCGGCATAGCCCCCAGCGGCTCCCTTATTTACCGGATTCTCGGGCGTAAATCCGAGCGTGGCAGTCACGTCGGAAAACCCGGCAACGCTAGGCGCACCGGTTCCATTGGTAACCTTCAGCAGCCCGGTCGGTAGGCTGGAAAGAGATACGCCCCCTAACTGGTTCGCGTTGATCGTGCCGCCCCCGGAGTAGCCCAGGGTGCCGCTCACCAGAAGGGCGTTGGCATTGCTTCCGGAACCTACGCCATTAAAGGCGACGCTGCCCACCGTGCCGCCCGTATCCCCACACAAGAACCCATGTGTCACCACGCTGTAGTTCAGATGGCTCCCACCGAAGTCGGGGCAAGACGGAAGAGTCGTCCATGTCCCCACCGTCGGAGCGGTCGTTAGTATCGTCTGGTCTGACGCGCTATTAGCCGGCACGCTCGTACCGTTGATCGCCGCGATCGGAGGAAGATTTGCCGCGGGCACTAAAGCATTCGCATTGAGCGGCGCGTATCCGTTCGCCGCGCCCTTATTCCCCACGTACTCGGCAATGTATCCGAGTTGGCTCACCGACGTAACACAAGTGGAGGGCCAGGCTCCGGCTGTCATCGGACCATACAGACAGTAACTGGTGGTGTTGACATAGTAATCCCCATTTGCCCCGACCGTATTTAACGGCGCGGCTGTGCCATACCAGACAGTGGCGCCCGCCGGAATTCCCACCGGCGTACCCCCGCCGCCCACGACGATTTGCGCTGGCGCGGCAATAGCGGTCAGCGCGCACACAAGTACCGCGAAAACGATGGTTTTCATATTGCAGTCAGCCTCCGTGATTCCCAACTGGCGGGACTACCGTTGGTAGAGCATGCCCGTGATTACCGCCGCGCCCGACACGCTATCTACGGCGAGCGCCGTGGGATCCAGCACATTGGAATCGCGTTCATCTCCGACCACCACCGATTGGCCGGCCTGCAGGACTGCGATGACTTGCGCGCCGGTGGTCTTGTTCAAGCCTTTCAATCCGACAAAGACCGAATCGCTGGCGTTCGCGGTCTTGAATGCCTGTATCAAGACCTTGTTGCAGCGCAGGGGAACTCCGGAAGGGGCCGGCACATTCGCCGTCAAACCCGTATCGCTTGCCGTAACAAAACCAAGAGGAATAATCTGTGCCACGTGAGGCGCTCCTTTTTCACTCACAATATAGCAGCCGCTTTTTTTCAGCCGGGGATATCGAAGTGACATGTCGAGGCGGGACCGGCGGAGTCCGCGGCAGCAACGCCCTTCCGCGGATAACAGGATTCAGCCCTCGGGACAGTCGGACTCTGCCCCGTGCGGAGTCAGCGTAACTCCTTTTCGGAGCGCCGGTTAGTGAATGCTGAGCGGCGGCGGACACTTTATGTTTGTAACGCCGGTTGAGGGCCGCCATGAAGCTCTGACAAGCGCACCGCCGCCCGCGCAGACAATCCCAATAAAATTTGGACGAACCGTGTGACTGCCCGTGTGAAGCGGACGGTTTGACCGCCTCCGCGCCCTACTGCACCGAATTCAAATAGGCCACCAGATCCGACATCTGCTGCGGATTGTTAAACCGCGGCCATGTCATCTTGGCCTGCCGCATCCGCGTGAACATCTGCGGTCCGTGCTTCCACAGCGCCGATACGATCGTGATTTCCGAGTATCCCCGCCCTTGCCCCGGCAGCGGCGGCGCGCCGTGCTCCCCGCCATTGTGGCATTCCGCGCAGTGCTTAGCGGCGAATACCTGTTTGCCGCGCGACGCGTCCCCCTTGGCATACACAAACTGCCGCATCCACAAGTAACTCAGTAACTGCCGCATCTCGTCCTCCGAGAGTTGCGGCACCGGCTGAATCATACGCGGCGCGTGATTCCACATATCCACCGCGATCTCGGTCAGCGCCAGACTGTGCAGGCGATCCTCCAAGGCCAACTTGCCCACGTGGCATTTCACGCAGCCCTTCGATTCGAAGATGGCTTGCCCGCCATCCCCCGACGTAAACGAGAAGCGCGCCTCCATGCCGCGTGTCTCCGGCAAATTGCGCAAATAAGCCAGAATATCGCTCAAATCCTGCGCCGTCAGCTCCTGCCAAGCGATCTTCTTGCGCGCGAAGGCCTCCCGCATGCGGCTGCTGTGGTCCCACATCTGTTGCACCAGCACCATGGGTTGCCCCAGCGATTCCCACTTCACCACTGGCGGCGCGCCCTCCGCCTTCGACTCGGTAATCCCGTGGCACTCCGCGCAATGCCTGTCGCTGAACGCCTGCTTGCCCCTCGCGGCGTCTCCCGGCCGGTCGAAGAAACGTGTGGCATACAAGTACGCGAACAGATCCGCGGCGTCCTCTGCACTCAATTTGGGCCGCTCGATTCCGGCCCCTTCCATGGCCGCCCACATCACCGGCGCGTGGTTCCACATAGCGCTGGCCAGCAGCGCCGGCGTAAAACCGCGATCCACCCGCGCGCTCAAATCCATGCCCATCTTGCCGCCCTTTCCATTCACACTGTGGCATTGGATGCAGCGCTGGTTTTCAAACAGCTTGGCGCCCCTGTCCGAGTCGCCTGGGATCACGGGCGGCACAGCGGCCCCCGCGCTCCAAACCGTCAAAATGCAAATGCACAACTCTCGCATTATTTCCTTCCCCTCACTACACTTCATTCTTCCGGAATCGCTCGATCAGGTGATCGCAGGCCCGTACAGTCAGCGCCATGAAAGTCAATGTCGGATTCTGGCAGGCCGACGACGGATAGCAGGCGCCGTCCATCACGAACAGGTTCTTCACATCGTGCGCCTGGTTATAGGGGTCCAGCACGGACTTCTTCGGATCGGCGCCCATGCGCGCCGTGCCTGCCTCGTGGATCGCCATGCCAGGCATCGCCAGATCCGCGTTCACTTTTATATTCTTCGCGCCGGCCGCCTCCAGCATCTCGGCGGCGGTAGAGGCCGCGTCTTCCATCATGGCTTTCTCATTGTCGCCGTGCGTCATCTGGATGCGCAGCGCCGGAATGCCCCAGGCGTCCCGCATCTCCGGATCGATGGCGCAAAAATTGTCGAAGCGCGCCAGCGATTCGCCGAATGCACCCAAATCGATGCCGTAAGTGCCCGCCAGCACCGCCTTCTTGTAGCTCGCGCCAAAACCCTCGGCGCCGAAATTGAAACCCGCGCTGGCGCCACCCTGGAATCCGTAACCGCGAATGAAGCGCGGGTGCCGCGGTCCGTTCGCAATATTGCGAAAACGAATCACATAGATGCCGTTGGCGCGATGCGGCCCGCTCGGCGATCCCGGCGTGGGATCGAAGCCCGGCAGATCGCCCGCCGCGCCCCCGCCGACCGCATGATCCATCAGGTAATGCCCCAACACGCCGCTCGAATTGGCCAGTCCCTTGTCATAAACGCGCGTAGATGAGTTCAACAAAATGCGCGTCGATTCCAACGCCTGCGCGCAAAGAATCACGCTCCTGGCGCGCGCCTGGTAGGTCTTGTGCGACAGCCGGTCGATATACGTGACGCCGGTGGCGCGATTGCCGCCGTTGTCCATATCCACGCTGCGCACCACCGCGTTCGTGATCAGCGTACAATTCTTCGTCTTCAGCGCATCCGCCACCGTGGTGAACGGGCTGCTGAAATACGAGAATGTCACGCAGCCGCGCTCGCAAGGCCCGCAGTAGTGGCACGCGGCGCGCCCATTGTGGTTCTCCGTCAGCATGGCGGTGCGTCCGATGGTGACGGTGCGTCCGAACTGCGCCTGCACCCGCTCCCGCAACCGCAGTTCGCCGCACGTCATCTTCATGGCCGGCAGGAAGTGGCTGTCCGGCAGCGTCGGATTCCCCTCCGCCGCCCCGCTGATGCCCACGTACCGCTCCACAATCTCGTAGTAAGGCTCCATCTCCTTGTACGAAAGGGGCCAATCTTCGCCGTACCCATCGTGGCTGGCCGCCTTGAAATCCAGATCGCTCATGCGGTAGCTCTGCCGGCCCCACACCAGCGTGCGCCCGCCTACAATCCGCAGCCGCTGCCAGGTGAACGGCTTGCCCGGCGGCGTGCTGTATGGGTTCTGCAAATCGTCCACGAACCAGTCGTAGTTGTACTCCATGCAGGCGTAACATTGCTTCTGCACCGGCCGCGTGCGCGCGATTTCCGGCGACATATCGCGGTATTTCAGCTTGTAGGTCGGCATGTGCTCGGTGAATTCCTTGGGCGAGATGTTGCGCCCCGCCTCCAGCAGCGCCACCTTCAATCCGGCTTCCGCCAGGCGCTTGGCCGCCCAACCGCCGGTCGCGCCGGAGCCTACTACAATCGCGTCGTATGTTTCGGAAGCTTGTGCCGATTGCATCGTTAAAGGTATTATAGTTCCGCAGATGAACCGCCGGGATCTGTTTCGTCAAACCATCCTGGGCGCCGCCGCGGCCGTATCGGGTGGCGCCGCGACAGCGCGCGAGTTTCCGTCCGATTACGACGCCTCCAAGGAACTGGAGCGCGCCGATTGGAAGCCCCTGTTCCTGGCCGACCACCAGAACGAAACGCTCATCGTCTTCGGCGATATCCTGATCCCCGCCACCGATACGCCGGGCGCCAAAGCCGCGTTGGTGAACCGTTTTCTTGACGCCGTGCTGGCCGTCGAAACGCACGATACGCAGCAGAGTTTTCTGGACAGCCTCGCGTTCGTCGATGGGGAATCCTTCGCCCGCTACCGCGCGGCGTTCGTCTATCTCACGCCCGAGCAGCAGACTGAACTGATGACCTTCATGGCCTATCCGCACACGCTCGAAACCTGGGACGAGAATGCGCCCGGCGCCTATCGCGGCCACGCGCACTTCGGCAATTTGAAGGACTGGATCTCGAGGGCTCATTACAGCTCCCCCGTTGGCATGCAGGCGTTGGGCTATAAAGGAGCGCCGGGCGGCGTTTTCGAAGGCTGCAAATGACGTGGCGCACGCACTCGTGCGTGCCGTGTCGGCACTCATGCCGACACTACCCGAGCGGAGATCGCCTGGGTCTGCAGTTGTAGACTAGGATTATGGTGCGACAGATGCGCTTGACGGCAATCATCGAACGCGAAGACGAAGGTTTTGTCTCGCTCTGCCCCGAACTCGATATTGCGAGCCAAGGTTCATCGGTTGAAGAGGCCCAGGCGAACCTGGTGGAAGCGCTTACTCTGTTTTTTGAGACGGCGGACGCGTCCGAAGTTACCCGGCGGTTCCACAGCGAAGTTTTTGTCACGCAGGTTGAGGTGCCGGTTGGGTAAGCTTCGAGTCCTCTCGGGCTTGGAGGTTTGCCGGATCCTCGAAGAGAACGGATTCGTAGAGGTTCGCCAGCGCGGCAGCCCAAAGCCGCGTTGGTGAACCGTTTTCTCGACGCCGTGCTGGCCGTCGAAACGCACGATGCGCAGCGCAGTTTTCTGGATAGCCTCGCGTTCGTCGATGGGGAATCCTTCGCCCGCTACCGCGCGGCGTTCGTCTATCTCACGCCCGAGCAGCAGACTGAACTGCTCACCTTCATGGCCTATCCGCACACGCTCGGAACCTGGGACGAGAACGCGCCGGGCGCCTATCGCGGCCACGCCCACTTCGGCAATTTGAAAGACTGGATCTCGGGAGCCTATTACAGCTCTCCCGTTGGCATGCAGGCGCGCGGCTGTAAAGGAGCGCCTGGCGGGGTTTTCGAAGGCTCCAAATGAAACTTCCGGCTTTGGTTGGGGCAGACCTCCGCTGTGCCTAGTTGAAGGTCACATAGACCAGGTTCGTAAGGTCCACCGCCATTACCCCCACGTCCAGGTTCGGAGCGGTGAAATTCACGAGCGTGCCAAAATTGGACAACAGCAGGACTGCCGTCGAAATACTGATTCCAGCCTTGGAAATCGTGGAGCTCGGAGGCAGCGACAGCAACACCGTGGGGGGCACCGTGAACGTGCCCGCCTCACTTGGCGCCCGGCAAGTGAAGTAACCCGCCAAATAGTTGCTCGTGCCGATTGAAGCCAACGAGATTCCCGTGATGTCGACGTGCGTGCCGGCCGCGCCACCGGTCCAATTCACCGTGAGTCCGTTTGATCGCGTCACCGGGGAAATGCTATTTAGGTTCGTCCAGGTCACTGCAGCGGGGATCTGGATTTGCGGCGTCGTGAAAGCACCCACGCCTGCGGCGCCTCCACCGCTGCCGTTACCGAACGTGAAAGCGCCGCCGGTGGCCGGAATGAACGCCGCGGTGCCGGTCGGAGTCGTGTAGCTGTCGACGCCGTTCAGCGTCAGCAGAGGCATGGCGATAGCGCCGTCGGGTCCGTTGATATTGACGTCCGCGCCGGCGTTCAGAGAGGTGAATTGAAACGGCACAGGCAGGGTGACATCGCCGCTGGTGAGTTCGCTGCTGGTGACGTCGCCGCTTGTGGTGAAGAATTCGACGAAGCAACTGCCGACGGAACTATATCCGTCCAAAGCTGCGGGGAAAGCTCCCGAGTTGAATTGGGCGGATGTGATTTTCGAGAAGTTGGCCAGACCTTTGTCGGTCGTGGCGGCGCCATACACAACTCCATCCACCGTTATCCCGGGGTTGATGAGTTGGCTCACCGAGATAACTCCTATGTTGAGGCTGCCCGTTTGGCCTAATTGATCCAGAACGGAAGCCGTAAGCGGATTATCGGGGTCGGTGCAGACGCGCCCGCTGGCGGCCACCGGCAGCGTCCCGAAGTTGCTCACGAAATTGCCGGTCTCGACTACCACCGAAACATAGCAGCCGGTCACCCCGGAGGGAACCACGACGTTAATCTGGTCTAGCCCGGGGTACCCCGACCGTCCGGAATAGCCTATCCGGGCCGGAAGGCCGCCGATATAGACCTGGGCCGTGGGGACAGAGACGTAGGTCGCATCGCCTGGCACCGGGCCCAGACCCGTTCCCCATAGCTCCAACGTGTCGCCGGGGTTGGCCGCCTCCGAAAAGCCGAATAGGATGTATTGATTGTTGGGATTGATGCTGGCGTCGTAGCCTTGCGCCGGCCCCGAGCCGTAGTTCGTGGTCAATAGGCCAAACGCGCTTTCCACGACCGTAATGGGAAAGGCCGCGCTGGTGCCGCCGCTGTTGGTCACCGTGATCGAGCCCGTGCCCACCGGCGTCGCCGATGGAAGCACCGCGTTAATCTGACCGGAGCTCACGAAATAAAGCAACGGGCTCGTGGTCGTGCCCTTCACCGTCACGCTGGCGCTTACGCCGTTCAGCGTGGTTTGCAAGGGCAGGGTCGCTCCTAATGTCGTTGACGACAGATTCGTGCCGTAAATGGAAAAGATCGAACCTTCCGCAATGCCGTAATTCGGCAGCCCCGGCAAGGTGTTGCTGTAGTTGTTCACCAGGCCGCCGACCGTGGGCGTCTGCCCCAGCGCGCTGCCTGTGAAAATGCCCGCCAACGCGAGCGTAAAACCGGCAAATCTCATAACTCCTCCATGCGCATAGCGCGTCGAAACCGCGGACCCTCTGCAAAAAACTACGGAGCGTCCGCTAATCGGTCGCAGCGCCCCGGCGTGGTTGCGAGGGGAGAAGCCTCCGGTGACAAACCCGCAAGCGCGAATGTTTCGTAGCGCCCAGCTTCACAATCCGGGCCAGTACCGCACACGAAGCCACACGAGGTATATCACACCTTGACATCCGAAACAAGACCCAAGAGTTTTGTGTGTATTGTGAGGCGTGAAGAGTCTGGCAGTGAAGTCCCGTGACGTCACAAACGGATAATGCGCGAACCGTTTAAGCGAGCGCGTGAACGGTCGCGCCGGCCGTGAACGGCCTAGCCTCCAAAGGCCATCCGCCGATGGTCCTTCAGAATGCACCTGTCCATCACCACCACCAAACCCGCGCCCCGCGCCCTCTCCGCGGCCTCCTCGTGCACCACGCCCTCTTGCATCCAGACCGCGCGCGCCCCAATGCGAATGGCCGCCTCCACAATCTCCGGCACAAACTCCGTCCGCCGGAAAACGTCCACGATATCCACCCGCTCCGGAATGCTGTCCAAATCCGGATAGCACTTCTCGCCCAGCGCCGCCTGCACGAAAGGATTCACAGGAATGATGCGATACCCATTGCGCTGCATGTATTCCGCTACGCCGTAGCTCGGCCGGGAGCGTTTGCTCGAAAGCCCCACCACCGCGATCGTGCGGCTGGTCTTGAGTAGTTCGGGTATAGTCATCGCGCCGCCCGTTTCGCCGCAGCCATTCTGCGGAACCGTTCCACTTCCTCCGCCGCCAAGTAGCGAAACTCCCCCGGCTTCAGCGGACCCAACTCCAGAAACCCGATCTTCACCCGCTTCAGCTTCTCCACCAGCCGCCCGAAATGCTTGAACATCTCCCTGATCTGATTCTTGCGTCCTTCCGTCAGCCGCACTTCGTACCAGGGGTTCTGCGCGCGATACGTCAGCTTCAGCCCCGCCGGCGCCGTCCGCCGTCCGCCCAGCGGCACGCCCTCCCGAAACTGCTGCTCTTGCTCGGGCGTCAGCGACCCGTTCACTTTCACCAGGTACGTTTTCGGAATATGCGTGGCAGCCGAAGTGATGGCGTTGGCCAGCTCGCCATCGTTGGTCAGCAGCAGCAACCCTTCGCTGGCATAATCCAGGCGCCCCACCGGGTACACGCGCTCTTTGATCCCGCGCACCAGGTCCATCACCGTGGGCCGCCCTTCCGGGTCGGATACCGTAGTCATCACGCCGTGCGGTTTATTGATTGCGATCGTAATCAGGTGTTTGGGGTTGCGCAGCAGCTTCCCATCCACCTTGATATGGTCGCGATCCAGATCCGCCTTGCTGCCCAGTTCCGTGATGGCCGCCCCGTTCACCGTCACGCGGCCTTCCAGGATGATCTGCTCGGCCTTCCGGCGGGAGGCGATCCCCGCCCGCGACAAGATCTTCTGGAGCCTTTCCTCGGGCATCAGCTCTTTTCTACCGGCGGCTCAGGCTCACACGGAACCTCGGGGAGCGGCTCCGCCGCGTCCACCGCGTCTCCGTCGATGGCCATGCGCCGGATCTCCTCGAACTCCTTCAGCGACGGCAGTTCGCTCAGGTCCTTCAGTCCAAACTGCACCAGGAAATCCCTGGTCGTCTTGTAGAGCATGGGCTTGCCGAGGACGTTCTTACGACCGGCCCCAGCGATGAGCTTGCGGTCGAGCAGCGTTTTCAGCACGCCCGCGCCCTGCACGCCGCGGATTTCCATAATTTCCGGCGCCGTCACGGGCTGTTTATAGGCGATCACCGCCAGCGTCTCCAGCGCCGGCAGCGACAACTTCAGCGGCGGTTTCAAGCTCCTGACGAAATTGCGCACCATCTCATGGTGCTCCGGCTTGGTGGTCATCTTGTAGCCGCCGGCCACCTCGCGCATGGTCACCCCATGTTCGGGTTTGTCGTACTCCGCCACCAGGTCGTCCAGGAGCGTCTGCACCCGCTCGCGGGGCTGGTTCAGCGCGGTAGCGATCTGCGTGAGGGAAAGCGGCTCCTCGGTGATATAGACGATGGCTTCCAGCAAAGCCTTCAACTGCGAGTCTTCCGACGAAGCCGCGCTAGGCGCTTCGTCTCCCACGAACAAATCATCCGTAGCGACAGACTCAACAGTCTCGCTATCCGCGCTCGCCCCCTCGCCCCCTCGCTCGCTCGCCCGCTCCGCTTCTATCAACTCTTCCATCGCTACCTATATTCCCTCTCGATTGCCATCGCCGGCTGATCCGCCGCAAACACTTCATCGAACAGCCGATGCCTGCGCAGCACGATTTCGCCGAACAAATCCGCCTGCGCTACCACCACCGCCTGCTGTTTCACCACCTCCAGCACCGCCAGAAACAGCGTGATCATCGCCTTCCGGCTGCGCTGCTCCGCGAAAACGCGCATGATGTAAACCGGCTCGTCGCCCGCTTCCGCGAATAGCGACTTCAGCCGCAGGATCATCTGCCCTACGCTGACATCCTCCTCGGCCACTTCGTAAACGGGCCGATTCTTGGCGCGCTCCAGCAACTCGCCGAATGCCTTTACCAGGTCGAAAAGCGTGATCGCCAGGCCCGGATCTTCATCTTCCGAGGTGAACTGCGCGATCTGCGGATTCGACCATACGTTCTCCTCGATCATCCGCTTCTGCTGCAGCATTTCCGCGGCATTCTTGAACTTCTCGTGCTCCAGCAGCTTCTCCACCAGTTCCTGGCGCGGATCTTCTTCCGGGTTGTCCTGCGCCAGCGCCGGGTCGCGCGGCAGCAGCATACGCGACTTGATGTGGATCAGCGTGGCCGCCATGTACACGAATTCCGCGCCCAGATCGACATCCAATTCGCGCGCTTTGTCCATGTACTGCAGATACTGCGCGGTGATGGTGGCGATCGGGATATCCTTGATATCGATCTGCTGCTTCCGGATCAAATCCAGCAGCAGATCGAGCGGCCCGTCATAGCGTTCCAGGTGGACGTTTAAAGGCGAAGACACTGTAATTCAAGATATCACGGTTGCGGCTCCCGCCCGCTTCGGTGCGTACCCCATACCCGCATACCTCCGCCGCCCCCGGCACAGTACACTGTAAGTCTGATGGATCGCATCGGACGCTACAAAATCGTGCGGGAGCTCGGCCGCGGCGCCATGGGTGTGGTCTATCTCGCCACCGATCCCACCATCGGCCGTCCGGTCGCCATCAAAACCATCCGCCTCGGCGAAGTCTCCAACGCCGAGGAGCGCGCCCGATTGCGCGAGCGTCTCTTCCGCGAGGCCCGGTCGGCCGGCGTTCTCTCCCACCCCGGTATCGTCACCATTTACGACATGGAGGCCCAGGACGATCTCGCCTACATCGCCATGGAGTACGTCAACGGCCCCACGCTCGACCAGCTCATCTCCGGCCAGCCGCTTCCCGCCGACCGCATGTTCAGCATCCTCGGCCAAGCCGCCGTGGCCCTCGATTACGCCCACCAGAAGGGCATCGTGCATCGCGATATCAAGCCCGCCAACATCATGGTCACCGAGGACGGCTTGTGCAAGATCACCGACTTCGGCATCGCTAAAATCAGCACCAATGAGCAGTTCACCATGACCGGCGCCATCGTGGGCACGCCGCACTACATGGCGCCCGAGCAGGTGCAGGGAATGGCCGTGGATGGCCGCGCCGACCAGTTTTCGTTGGCGGTCATCACTTTCGAAATGCTCACCGGCGAGAAGCCCTTCACCGGCGAGCAGCTTACCACGGTGGTCTACAAAATCGTGGCGGAAGAGCCGGTTCCGGCGCACCGGCTGAATTCCACCCTCAACCAGAACATCACCAACGTGCTGCGCCGCGCGCTGGCCAAGAAGCCCGACGCCCGCTACCCCAACTGCCAGAAATTCGTGAATGCACTGGAAGACGCCTGCGCCGCTGCCAAAGGCTGGAAGCCGCTGCCCCGCGGCGGCGGCCTCAATCTGCCGACAGCCGTCGAAGTACGCCGTCCCGTCAACGTCTCTTTGTCCCAGTCCACCGAGGAAACCAAGCCCAGCGCGCGCCGCAAAATGGGAATCCTGCCGGTGCTTTTCGCCATCCTGGTGGCCGCCGGACTGGTGGTTTTGATCGCCTGGCAGGCGGCTCCATGGCTCACCGAGTCCAATCCTAAGACGCCGGTGACCGAGGCTCAGCCGCCCGCCCCGCAGCCGGTAACGCCGCCCGTGCCTGCGCCGGAGGAAAAGAAACCCAGCCCCATGCCGCCCCCGGAGAGCTCTCAGTCTGCCTCGCCGGAAACAGAAAAGACCCGAGCCGGGAGCGAAGCCAAGACCGAATCCGCCAGCCCCGCCCCGGAGCGCGGTCCCATTCCCCCGCCTGTCGTCGCGGACGACCATCTCCGTCCGCCGGCCCGCCAGTCCGCGCCGGACTTGTCGTCCAGCCCCTATCTCAAGGTCTCCGTGGCTACCATCCCCTCCGACGCCACGGCCATGCTCGACGACCGTCCCGACACCGCCTGCACCACTCCCTGCGCGCTGGATGCCGCGCCCGGCCAGCACATGGTCAGCATCAGCCGCCAGGGCTACCAGACCGAACATCGCCCTGTCACCGTGGCCAAAGAGGCGGTCGAGCTCCCCACCGTCGCCTTGCGCGTGCCCGGAGGCGTCCTGATGCTCGCCAGCAACCCCGCCGGCGCGCGTATCTTCGTGAATGGCACGGCCTCGGATCAAGTGACCCCGGCAAAGCTGGTCCTAAAGCCCGGCAAATACGACATTGCGGTTGAGAAAGATGGCAAGCGTTCGTCCAAAGAGGTGGAGATTCAAAACGGAGTCACCCACTACGAGAAGATCATCATGAGCAAATGAGCTATCCTGAACACTGATGTATCTCAAAATCCTGGCGCACCCGGTCTTCGTTAACCTGAACTTCCACATGCCGATGATTGTGGACCTGTCCCATCCGCTGGTCATGTTGCAAGGCGAAAACGGTTCGGGCAAGTCTACTCTACTGCACTCGATCTATTACGCGCTGCGAGGCGAGAAGGTGGACGGCTACATCTACCGCCTGGATGCCGGCGCCGGCGAAGTGAAACTCGGCGAGATCTACCTCTTCGACGCCGAGGCTCACAATCCACGCACGAATCCCGAGTTCTTCAAAGAGGACCCGCGCCTGCAGGAATTTCTCAGCATGGCCAGCCATGGACAGGTGATGCTGAGCATGTTCCGCGAGAGTTTTCCCAGCTTGCCGGATGGCACCGTGCTGTTGCTGGACGAGCCGGAGATGGCGCTTTCGGTTTCGAACCAACGGCGCATTCTCAAAATGCTGCTCGAGCTGGTGGACCAAAAAAAATTTCGGGTGATTTGCGCCACGCACTCGCCGGTGCTGATCGAAGCCGCCGAAACCTATACCATTAACCTCGACAACCACATCAACAGAAACGTTTTAGCGACGGATCTGGGCGTGCAGGGCGCCAGCACCATTCAGTAGCCGGCAGTCACCCTCGCGGATAACAGCCCAAGACTTTTAGCACGTCCGCCAACTCCCGCAGGTGTCCGAGCGCGTTCTGCGCCGCCGGGGTATCCACGCGCCCCAGAAAGTCCAAATAGAAGAGATATTCCCACGGTTTGCCCCGCAACGGCCGGGATTCGATCTTCGTGAGATTCAGATCCCGAAGTGCGAAAGCACTCAGGCAGCGGAACAAAGCGCCGGGGATGTTGCGTGTGGAGAACACAAGTGAGGTTTTCCATTGCGCATTTGGGGGGGGCGTCTGTGGATATCTGCGGGCATAGCCCACGGTCCTGAGCAGGAAGAAACGGGTGAAATTCCGGCGATCGTCTTCGATCGAGCGCCGCAGGATGCGCGCGCCGTACATCTCGGCGGCCACTGCGGAAGCGATGGCGCCGGCGTCGTTAAGTCCTTCTTCCATAATCATTTTGGCGCTGCCTGCGGTGTCGTAATAAGTGACCCTCTCGATGCGTGGGTGGCGGGCGAAAAAGTCCAGGCACTGATTCAGAGCCACCGGATGAGAATACACCCTCCGGATACGGGAGAACGGCACGCCCGGAGCCGTCATCAGGTTGTGTACGATGCGTACGTTAGTTTCGGCGACGATGGGAAACTCGTAGTGCAGCAGGTGATCGTAGTTCTCGTGTACGGAGCCGGCCAGCGAGTTTTCAATGGGAATGACCGCGCCCGCGGCGGCGCCCTCCTGCAGGCTATGAAAAACATCTTCGAATCGCGGACAGGGCAGCACGTCGATGCCGGCGCCGAGGAGTTGGCGGGCCGCTTCCTCGCTGAATGCGCCGCGTTCGCCTTGGAAGGCGACCGGCAGCCTGGCGGCGCGGCGGGTCATCGCGCGGGACCGTCCCACCGGCGTATTTGCGCATCCGGCACGCCCATCAGGTCCAACACGCGGTCCACGCTGTGATCCACCAGATCTAGAATGGTTTGCGGGCGATTATAGAATCCCGGAATCGGCGGCGCGATGATTGCGCCCATTTCCGTGAGCGCCACCATGGTTCGCAAGTGCCCCAAATGGAAGGGCGTTTCGCGCACCATGAGCACTAGCTTTCGGCGTTCCTTCAAAACCACATCGGCGGCGCGCAGCAGCACATTTGAGGTGATGCCCGCGGCGATGGCGGACATGGTCTGGATGGAGCAAGGCGCCACCACCATGGCATCCACCGGAAACGAGCCACTGGCCAAGCGGCAGGATATATCCTCTAATGGATAAGAATAGTGGACTATATTCTTAAGGTCTGCAGCGTGGCTTCCAGTTTCCAGAAATAAGGTCTTTTCGCCGGCGTGGGTCAGCACCAGGTGGGTTTCGACGGCCGGATTCTGGCGCAGCCGCTCCAGGAGCCGCACGCCATAGATGGCGCCGCTGGCGCCCGCAATTCCCACTACGATTTTCAAAATTGGCCTTTCGCAGGGATCTCTGTTCGGAATTCAGAACAAAATCGCCGAATTTTTCTTGCCTTGGGAGCCCGCGCCCGGATATAATCGCAAGCGGTATATCGCGGGTATCTCCGGTGCGTCCGGCCGTGCCGATGGGGCCGGGTACCCAGACCCAGTATTATAGCCGGGATCGCAGGTGGGATCATAGATGGAGAACGCCGGACAGAAACTCAAGCGGGCGCGCGAGCGGCTTAATTTGCGTTATCGGGACGTGGAGAAAGCCAGCCTGCGCATCGCCGCACTGCGCCAGAACGACGAGTTTGCGATCGCGCTCAGCCGCCTTTCCGATATCGAAAACAAAGGCACCGTTCCCACCATCTACCGCCTGTATTCGCTCTGCGCCATTTACCGGTTGGACATAGCCGACGTTCTGGAGTGGTACGGAGTGGACCTGGCGGTGCTGCCCGCGGACGCCGCCGCGCTGCCCTTGGAGAGCACCCACCTGCTCGGTTTTGGACCCGGCGTGCATGGCGAGGTTCAGGTGCCTTTGGTGGTCGATCCGGGGGTCGATCTAAGCAAAACCACCTATTTGAGCCGCGCCATCCGCCGTTGGGGCAAACTCCCGCTCTCCTTGTTGAACGCCGTGGATCTGAAGCACCATCGCTACGCATTCGTCGGCTCCGAGGACTGGTCCATGTATCCCATCCTGCAACCCGGTGCGCTGGTGCTGATCGATGAAAACCGCCGCAAGATCGTCAACGCCGGCTGGAACAGCGAATTCGAGCGCCCCATCTACTTTCTGGAGCATCGCGGCGGCTGCGTGATCGGCTGGTGTACGCTGAGCGGCGGCCAGTTGGTCTTGCAACCGCATCCGGCTTCGCAATGTTCGCCGACGGTCTATGACTATCCGTCCGCTATCGACGTCATCGGCCAGGTCTCCGGCGTGGCTATGATCCTGGATCAGGGGAAGCGCCGCCGTACTCGCCTTTGAGCAGGGTGAGCAGGGTCTCTAGATCCCCCAGGAAAAGCCGCCGCTCCACGTCTTGAGCAGTGGCTGGCACCCAGCTTTGGTACGCCGCGGAGGCCATCCAATCGCGCAGCATGATGGCCGGATTCGGCGTCTCGGCCAAATATTCCTGCAGATCGGCTTTCTGCTGTTCCAGGGTCAGGCAGAGCCAATCCTGGAATACCCGCATATGGCTGCGCCGCAGAGTCTCGCCGGCCTCCTCGTCGCCGACCATCTGCGCGAGACCCGGATGTTCGTAGACGCCGTTGGTCTGGTTGCGCAGGGAGGACAGATACAGGACCCGGCCGAACAGGGTCGGGATGCGTGCCAGCGTGTGCCGCCAAAGGTCGCCCGCGGGCTCCTGTTTGGATCGCTTATCTGGTTCGAGATTTCCAGTACTCATAGAAGACTTGCACGATTCGCCGGACGGGAGTCTGCCGAAATCTGGTTGCAGGTTCTTTAGGCCCTTCTCCGGGAACCAAAGGACTAGAAGTCCTGGGCTGATTATACATCATGGGTCCGTTTGGTTATCGAAGGTTAACCACTGTTCCGGATTCGGAAAAGTTTTGCCCTGTACCCCCGCTGCCATTAGCCAGCATATAACCTTATGCATGGTTACTTTAGTTAGCAAGGAGAAAAAACCCTAATGTTGAAGAAAGTTTTGCTTACGGTAGTGCTGGCGCTTTCCTTTGTCGCAGCTATTGGCATGCAGGGCAGTATACCACCGCCGGAGTGCGGTTTGCCCGGCAATCCCCCGTGTCCCTGGGTGAATTAGGCCACACCGAATCGTCCGGCACCGCGGAGTGTCTGCAACGCGCAGAGGCCGGTCAGTTTGGTCCGGAGTGCTGATAGAATCGAGTGGCGAGGTGTCGCTCCGGAGTCCCAATGGCCCGCATTTTTGACTTGCTCATCTTGGCCGGCACCGCGTTGTTGAGTGCCAGTCTGTTTGCAAGCGGCCTGCATCGACGCTATCGGGTTTTCTTTTTTTACCTGATTTTCGCAACTTTGCAGGCCGGCGTTGCGGCCTCCCTGAAGCCCGCAGGTCATGCCTACCAGAAGTTCTTTGTGCTTACAGAGCCCCTCGAATGGCTCTTCTATGTCCTCGTAGTTCTCGAAATATACGCCTTAGTTCTGCAGGATTACCGGGGCTTATCCACGGTGGGCCGTTGGACTTTGATCTCGGCGGTGTTGGTGTCCTTCTTAGCTTCCGGCATCAGTCTGACGGCGCCCTCCCGGTTCAGCCAAAGCATCGTCATGACGTATGAGTACGAGGCTGAACGCGCCGTCTACTTTAGCTTGGTTGTCTTCCTGCTCTCGATTCTGGGTTTCCTCGCGCAGTACCCCATCGCGTTGAGCCGCAATATCATCGTCCACAGCATGGTCTTTTCCGTTTATTTTCTCGGCAATACGGTCCTCTACCTGTTGCTCAGCATGCGTGGAGCCGGGCCTGTGGTGCGGTATGCTCTCCCAGTGATCACGCTGGCCGCGGTGGGCACCTGGCTGGTGATGCTGAATCCCGCAGGCGAACTGCGCAAAGTGCGCCTGCGTCCGCAGTGGATGCCTGGCCGGGAAGAAGCGCTCGTCAGCCAATTGAACAACCTCAACGCCGCACTCTTGCGTGCAACTGGAAATAGACCAAAGTAACCATTGATTTTCGGTACCGGACGGGCTATGCTCTCCCTGAAGAGAGAAAGAGAATGGATCTCATCCTTGGTCTGGCCGCGTTCGTCTGCCTGGCAGTCGGAGCGGTTTTGGCATTTCTATTTCGGAGGCTGATAGCGGGACCTAAATCGCTCCCGGTATCGGTGGACTGGATTAACGATCTGTCCATCGCGCGATACCGGCCGATGGAGAGGCTGCTCAATGAAGAGGATTGCCGTTTTCTGGCCAGCCAGCCCGGTGTCGATAAGCGGATGCTGCGACGCATCCGGTCGGAACGCCGGAAGCTGTTCAGAGGATATCTGGCTTGTTTGAGCCGCGATTTTAGTTTGGTAGGTGCGGCCTTACGGTTGATGATGATGTATTCCGCCCAGGACCGGCCGGACCTGGCGGGAATCCTCTATAAGCAGCAAGCGCTGTTTGCCTTTGGCATGCTGGCCGTACAATGGCGGTTGGTTCTGCACGCTTGCGGTTTGGGAACCGTGGATGTTCGTGGTCTGGTGCGCACTATGGAGTATATGCGCCTGGAACTGCGGCAGATGATTCCCGCCGAAGGCGCGGCCGTCGCTTAAGGGACGCATCGCCCGGCTACCGGAACCGCGTCCCCGGCCTGTTAGGTATTGTTGTGCCCACGCGATGGCTGCGCCTTCATCACAGGTTCTTCAAAATCTCCTTGGCCTCCTTTAGTTTCACAAATTGCTTTTCCGCTCGATGGAATTCCCGCGTGTGTACCCGCCTGCGTGCCCCCCTGTGCTCCACCGGATACCGCAAATGCAACATTTCGTGAAACATCACGTACTCCAAAGCCACAGCCGGTACCGTAGAACTATCGAAAATCCGGCTGATCACGATCGCATTGTGCGACGGATCGAAATGGCCTAACCGGTTGCGAGACGACCCGCGGCTCCAACCCAACTGCGGCTGGGCTAACAATCCTTGGAAATGCTCCGCATTCAGCGCCTCGAACACCGCCTCCAAGTTATAATGACTACCTTGTGGGCCGGAGACAAACTTGCGGCCGCGGATCTGGCGGACCAGATGCATCTGACGCCGCATGTCCCGCCGGTTCAAATAGAGCCGGTATCGGTGGGCGTAAATCCGGGCAGCCGGGCGGCGAAACAGCTTGCCCAACAGAATGTGGGCCAGGGCTTCCACTACGGGAGCCGGAGCGCCCTCCAGCAGGTCCGAGATGCGCACCTGGATGCAGCCCGATTCCAAACGGATGAAACTGTCGGCGTTGGCGAAACGGCAGAACTCCACTGCGATTGTGGGTAGTGGAGTGCGGGGTTTGAATTCCCGGAAGACGCGGGCGTAGATTTCTTCCGGGCTTTCGAAAAGCAAGGCGCTTTGAAATCCGGAGACGGCCAAGCCCGAGCCGTGGTCTTGCATTTCTCAACAATTTAACACATCAGGGCCATTGGGCCTTGGAGGAAACTTGCCGAAAGTGAAAATCAGCGCTCTGGGCTGCTATGTGCCGCCGGGCGTGCTCACAAACAAAGACCTGGAGCGGATGGTCGATACCAACAGCGAATGGATCTTGGAGCGTACGGGGATCTGCGAGCGGCACATCGTCGCGCCTGAAATGGCCACCTCCGACATGGGAACCGCAGCCGCGCGGGTGGCGCTGGCCAGCCGCGGGACGACGGGCGCGGAACTGGATGCCATCCTGGTTTGCACGGTGACGCCCGACATGCTGTTTCCGTCCACCGCCTGCCTCATCCAGGACCAGTTGGGCGCGCACCGCGCCTGGGGCTTCGACTTGGTGGCCGCCTGTTCCGGTTTCTTGTATGGCCTCACTACCGGCGCCGCCCTGATAACGGCGGGCACGCACCGCAAAGTCCTGGTGGTCGGCGCCGATACCATGAGCCGGATCATCGACTACACGGACCGCGCCACCTGCATCCTGTTTGGCGATGGCGCCGGCGCCATGCTGCTGGAGCCGGCCGGCGAAGGCGACGACGGCGCGGGCTTCATCGATTTTATCGGCGAGATCGATGGATCGGGAGGCGATTTCCTGAAGATGCCGGCGGGCGGGAGCCGCTTGCCGGCCTCCGCCGAGACCGTCGCGAAGCGCCTCCACTTCGTTCACCAGCAAGGCCAGCAGGTGTTCAAGT
>Ga0187867_10001070_pt1 | contig 23960 bp, 24 predicted proteins | sample June2016WEW_13_1_FD_132976 | JGI IMG/M metagenome (GOLD analysis project Ga0187867, IMG submission 132976) | Peatland microbial communities from SPRUCE experiment site at the Marcell Experimental Forest, Minnesota, USA - June2016WEW_13_10 | ecosystem: Environmental > Terrestrial > Soil >... | reverse complement strand
GCGCCCGGGGCGCTCTGGGTGCCTCCGCCGCCGCCGGTCGTCCCGTCCGCGCCGGTCCCGTTGGCACCGGCGGGGTAGCCCGCCGCGCCGCCCGCGCTCGCCTCGAGACCGCCGCCGCCGGTCCCGCCGCCGCCGCCGGCGACCAGGGTGCAGGAGAGGGCCGCCGCGCAGGAGGCCGCGCCGACCTCGGTGGCGCCACCGCCCCCGCCGCCGCCGAACCCGGCGTCGGAGTTGGCCGAGCCGGCACCGCCGCCGTTGAAGCCGGCGGCCCCGCCGGTCTCGTCGGTCCCGTCGCCGCCCGCACCGCCGACCACGACCTCGAGCGTGGAGCCGGGGGTGGTCGCCAGGTCGGAGACCACTCCGCCACCGGCGGCGCCTGCGACGGGTTGCCCGTCGCCGGCGGCGTCCCATCCCTCTCCGCCCCCGGCGCCGGCCAGGGCCACGGTCACCCCGACCACCCCGGCGGGCACGGTGAACGTCTGCGCGGAGCCGGTCTCGGAGAACATCTGCCAGCCGCTCCCGGACGAGACGGTCGCACCCGCGGGTGCGGCCCCGGCGAGGAGCAGCGCGGCAAAGGCAACCGGCACCGCGGTGATGGAGTGGATCGGTCGCATGGATGGCCTCCCGGCGCCGCATCCTCGGCGCGCCCGACACGACGGCGCGGACGGCGGCTCCGGGCAGCATACAGGGGCCGGCCGACCGCTGTCCGCACCCGCCCCGCGACGTGGGGAGGTGGTTGCGCAGCCGAGCGGTGGCGCTCAGCCGGTCACCGGGCCGGACCGCTCAGAGACGCTCGAAGTGGTCGATCTGGAGCACGAAGAGGGTGGCCCCCCCGACCTCGACGTCGACCGGGAGCGGCGCCGGCGGCCCGCCCGCCGGCACCGGCGTCACCGCGGTGTGCAGGCGCTCGTGACGGCGCTTGGCCCGGCCGCGCAGGATGCCGACCACGGTCTCCACCTGGGCCGCCTCGACGCCGATGAGCAGGGTCACGTTGTCCCGTTCCAGGAAGCCACCGAAGCTGCCCAGCCGGGTGCAGGCGAAGCCGGCATCGTTGAGAGCGGTGACGCAGGCGTCGGCGTCCTTGGCGTGGAGGATGGCGATGATCAGCTTCACCGCGGTTCGCCCCCGGGGGCCGCGGCCGCCCGGCGTTCGGCCAGCCGCCGCAGCGCCACCGCGCTGATGTCGGCCTGCACGGCGGCGGGCGCGCGGCCGGCGTCGATGCGGACGAAGCGCTCGGGGTCGGCGGCCGCGAGCGCCTCGAATCCCTGCTGGACGTCGAGGTGGAAGTCGTTGGCGGCGGCCTCGAAGCGGTCGAGGGGCAGCTGCTGCGACCGCTGCCGGTCCTCGGCCACCTGCCGGGGAATCTCCAGCAGGAAGGTGAGGTCGGGCCAGACGTCTCCGCAGGCCTCGGCGTGGAGCCAGCGCAGCGCGGGCAGGGGCAGTCCGCGCCCCGCGCCCTGGTAGGCGAGGGTCGAGTCGGCGTAGCGGTCGGCGATCACCACCGCGCCGCGGCTGAGCGCGGGCAGGATCCGCTCCCGGAGCAGCTGGACCCGGCCGGCGGTGAAGAGCAGGGCCTCGGTCCACGGGTCGACCCGGACCCGTTGGTGCTGGAGCAGGTATCCCCTGGCCAGGTCGCCGAGCTGGGTGTCGCTCGGCCGCAGGGCGACCACGTCGTGGCCGGCGCGGCTCAGCTCGCCGGCGAGCGCTGCACCCTGGGTGCTCTTGCCGGCGCCGTCGATCCCCTCAAGGGAGATGAAGTACCCGGTCCAGGACGACACGGGAGGGGAGTATGAGCCCCGCGCGGCGGGCGGCGGTTGGGCCCGCCGCCCGAGCGGCGGAGCTGACGTGGAGACGGGGGGGCCGGGGCGCCCTGGGCTCAGGCTTCGGAGGGGCCGAGGATCACCAGGCGCCGGTTCGGCTCCTCCCCGGTGCTGCGGGCGACCATCTCGTGCTCGCCGACCAATTGATGCTGAAGCCGCCGGACGTAGGCGTTCTGCGGCGAGAGCTCCACCTCGCCACCGAGCTGCCGGGCACGGTTGATCCCCTCCAGCGCCTCCTCGAGGGCGGTCTCGGTGGGATCCGACGCCTCCACGCCGTAGACCCGGGCCAGCGCGCCCTTGATCTGGGAGACCGTGTTGCTGCGCAGCACCTCGATGGGGATCCCGGAGGACTCGGCGAGGCGCACCGGGGAGTCCTTGCGCCGGTAGTAGTTCTTGAGGGTCAGCACGATGTCGGAGTCCTCGACGTGGTGCTGGATGCGCACCGGCAGCTTGAGCTCGCGCACCGACTGCTCCAGGTAGCTCCGCGACACCCCGTAGGGGAAGACCGAGAGTGGTGGGGCGAGCCGGGGCGAGCCGTTGCCCGGGCGCTCCCCGGGATCGCGGCGGCCGCGCTGCTGGTTGGCGATGTACTGCTCCACGTCGAAGCCGCTCCGGCGGTGGGGCTCGCGCTCGCGGGGTCGGCGCCCCCCGCCGCCGAAGGGCGGGGGCTCGAACTGGGTGGGCGGGCCCCCGGTGTCGATGCGGCTGATGATCTGGCCGGCGTCTCCGCGCATCCGGATCTGCGGGGGCTTGTACTTGCCGCGGAGCGCCTCGTCGACGGTCTCGGCGACCGGCATGTGGACCGCCACCCGGTCACGCTGCTGGATCTCGACCAGCACGTCGAAGGTGGGCGGCGCCTTCCGTTCGAGCACCGACTTCTGGGTCCCCCGGCGGCGCGCCTCCTCGTCCGAGAGCGTGACCGTCTGGATGCCGCCGAGCAGGTCGTTGAGGGTGGGGTTGACCAGCAGGTTGTCGAGGGTCATCCCATGGGCGGTGCCCACCAGCTGGACGCCGCGCTCGGCGATGGTGCGGGCGGCGGCCGCCTCCAGCTCGGTGCCGATCTCGTCGATGACGATCACCTGGGGCATGTGGTTCTCCACCGCCTCGATCATCACCGCGTGCTGCTTGGTCGGGGTCTGCACCTGCATCCGCCGCGAGCGCCCGATCCCGGGGTGGGGGATGTCACCGTCACCGCCGATCTCGTTGGAGGTGTCGACGATCACCACCCGCTTCCCCTCGTCGTCGCTCAGCACCCGCGCGCACTCGCGGAGCATGGTGGTCTTGCCGATCCCGGGGGCGCCCAGCAGGAGGATGGAGCGGCCCTGGACCACGAAGTCCTTGATGATGTCGATGGTCCCGGTCACCGCCCGTCCGACCCGGCAGGTCAGCCCGACGATGCTGCCCGCGCGGTTGCGGATGGCGCTGATGCGGTGCAGGGTGCGCTCGATGCCGGCGCGATTGTCGTCGCCGAAGTCACCGACCCGCTCGACCACGTACTCGATGTCGGCGGTGGCGACCGGGGCGCTGTCGAGGATGACCTCGCCGTCGACGAAGCGCGCCTCCGGCTCGCGACCGAGGTCGAGCACCACCTCGAGGAGGTCGCCGCGGTCGGCGGCGGCCGCCTGGGCGGCGGAGGCGATCCGGGGTGGGAGCGCCTCGAAGAGGAGCGCCAGCTCCTCCCTCCAGGCGGGACCGTACTCGCTGTGCGCCGCCATGCCTCCCAGGCGCGGCGACGGCACCCGCGACTGCACTCTTCCCTCCGCCATCAGCGTCGGGGCCTCAGGGGAGTGGTGATTGCTCGCTCCTCCGGGTCAGGACCCTGAGGCTCGGGGAGGTGTCGGTGGGCACCGATTGGGCCAGGTGGGCGTGCACCAGGACCGGCTTCTTGCGCGCCGGCGCGGCGCGCAGCCGCACCTTGGTCGCCAGGTCTCGGACCAGCAGCACCTGGGTGCCGTAGACGGCGAAGCCGCGCTTCTGCAGGCCGCGGATCAGCTCCGAGTCGTAGTGGCGAAGCACCGACGAGACCGGGCCCGGCGGCAGCTCCCGGAGCGCGCCGTCGATCACCGCCTCGCGCAGCCGCGGGTTGTGGCCGTCGCACATCAGGGAGAGCAGGGTGGGTCGCGTCGGCGACGCGGTGCGGATCGCCGCCCAGGCCACCACACCCGGCTCCTCGACCACGAAGTGGTGGATGTCGTCGTGGCTCAGCCGGGTCATCGCCCCCTCGGCGAAGCTGGACTGCCAGACCTTGAGGGACGACCCCTCGAGGCTGGCGACGTGGGAGGGGGTGGTGCGCAGGTAGAGGAGGTAGATGGCACCCACGTCCTCGGGGCGGGCGGGGCGGAGGTTCACGCTGCGGGCGGTCTGAGGGGTCACCGGGGCGTCGTCGCTGTAGAGGATCTGCTCGGTCGCGAGCTGGACGAAGCCCTGCTCCAGGAAGATGCCGACCAGGGGGTGGTCGAGCGGAAGCCGCACCACGAACCGCTGGATGCCGTGCTCCAGGCCGTGGTTGGTGAGGTGGGTGAGCAGCTGGGAGCGCGCGAAGTGGCCGCTCGCGGTCGCGTTGACGCAGAGGTTGAGGATCTGGAGGGTGGCGGCGCGGTCCCCGGATGCCTGGGCCTGGATGAAGCCGACGATGCCCTCACGGGTCTCGGCGACGAAGAGCGTGTCCCCGGCCGTCCCCACACTGAAGGGGACCAGCGATGAGACCGTCTTGCTGAGCGCATACCAGAGCCGCAGCAGGGTGGCCTGCGGGACCGGGTGGTCGGGCGAGAGCTGCGACGCCTGCTCGTCGCCGCTACCGGCCTCGCTGTAGAGCGCCTCGATGCGGGCCAGGTCGCGGAAGGACGCCGGACGGATGTTCATGCCGCGCTGTCCTCCGTGGGCAGGAGCGTCTCGGCAGGCGGGAGGCTCCGGCCCCCCACCCGCTCACCCGCCGCGGTGGCCAGGAAGAGGCGGTGGAGGCGGAGGTCGCCGGTCATCTCGGGATGGAAGGTGAAGCTGAGGTGGGCGCCCTGGCGGACCGCGACCGGGCGACCCTGGTGGGTCGCCAGCACCTCGACGGTGGGACCGCACCCCTCGATGACGGGAGCCCGGATGAAGACGGCGCGGAAGCTCCCGGCCTCGGCGATCGGGAGCTCGAGGTCAAGCTCGAAGGATTCGAGCTGGCGGCCGTAGCCGTTGCGCCGGGTGCGCAGGTCGAGGACGCCGAGGGCGAGCTGGTCGGGGGTGCCGTCGAGGATCTCGCGGCTCAGCAGGATCGTGCCGGCGCACGTCGAGAACGTGGGCATCCCGCCGGCGAGCCGGTGCCGGAGCGGCGCCTCCAGGCCGAAGACGCGGATCAGCCGGCTCATGGTGGTCGACTCACCGCCCGGCAGGGCCAGCGCGTCGACGCTCCGGAGCTCCTCGGCGGTCCTCACCGGGAGGGCCTCCGCGCCGGCGCTGCGAAAGGCGGCGAGGTGCTCGCGGACGTCCCCCTGCAGGGCGAGCACACCTATGCGGACGATGGCCTCAGGTCTCCCGGAGGCGCGGGCCGTCCCGAGGGGACGGCGCCGGCAGCATCTCGGTCACTCCCGCCAGTGTACCCAAGCCCGCGGCGAGCGAGACCGCCGGGGTGAGGGGAAACCCGAGCCCGCCCTCGGGCGGAGCAGGACGCCGAACCGGGCCGGAGCTCACCGATCGCAGACGGAGCTCACCAGCCGCGATCGGCGCTCACCAGCCGCGAACGGCGAGCAGCTCCTCCTTCGGCATCGAGGCGACATCCAGGCCGCGCATCGGCTTGCCCAGCCCGGCGCTCACCTCGGCGATCACGTCCGGCTTGTCGAAGTAGGTGGTGGCGGCCACGATCGCCTTGGCGTAGCCGAGCGGGTCCTCGCTCTTGAAGATGCCGCTCCCCACGAAGTTGCCGTCGGCGCCGAGCTGCATCATCAGGGCGGCGTCCGCGGGGGTGGCGATGCCGCCCGCCGAGAAGTTGACCACCGGGAGCCTCCCGGTCTCGGCGACCTCCGCCACCAGCTCGTAGGGGGCGCCCAGCCGCTTGGCCTCGGCCATCAGCTCGTCGTGGCGCATCGCCTCGAGCTGGCGGATCCCGCCCAGCACGGCGCGCATGTGACGGACGGCCTCGACCACGTTGCCGGTGCCGGCCTCGCCCTTGGTCCGGACCATGGCGGCCCCCTCGCCGATGCGGCGGAGAGCCTCCCCCAGGTCGCGGGCGCCGCAGACGAAGGGGACCGTGAAGGCCCACTTGTCGATGTGGTGCTCCTCGTCGGCGGGGGTCAGCACCTCGGACTCGTCGACGTAGTCGATGCCGAGGGCCTGCAGCACCTGGGCCTCCACGAAGTGGCCGATCCGGGCCTTGGCCATGACCGGGATGGTGACCGCCGCCATGATCCCCTTGACCAGGGAGACGTCGCTCATCCGGGCCACCCCGCCCTCGCGGCGGATGTCGGCGGGGACCCGCTCCAGGGCCATCACCGCCACCGCCCCCGCCTCCTCGGCGATCTTGGCCTGCTCCGGGGTGACCACGTCCATGATCACCCCACCCTTGAGCATCTCGGCCAGGCCGCGCTTGACCCGTAGCCCTCCCCGGTGCTCGCCCTCGGGGGCCTGGTCGTCGCCTGTGCCGTTCGCGCTCATGGCGTTGCGATCTCCGTGCGTTCTGGCGGATTCGACCTCATTCTAGGCGCCCCGGCGCGGGCCGCCATCGCGCCGTGCCGCGGTCAACCCGGCGGTTGAGGCCGCCCAGCGGGGTCGCCAGCGGGGTGGAGGGGTGGGCGCCGAGACCCCTGTGTCAGCATTGGGCCGAGGAGAGACGGGGGCTCTGACGCGGTGACCACAGGGGAGACGGAGACCGTGGATTCGACCATCGAGCGACCGGCGACGGCAAGCGGGACATTCGCCCTCGGGGGGCAGCTGGTGGTGCACCGGCTCGGGTTCGGGGCGATGCAGCTCACCGGCCCGGGGGTCTGGGGGGAGCCGGCTGATCGCGAGGAGTGCGTCCGCGTGCTGCGGCGCGCCGTCGAGCTGGGCGTGGACCTCATCGACACCGCGGACTCCTACGGTCCCTACGTCAGCGAGGAGCTGATCCGCACCGCCCTGCGCCCCTACCCCGACGGCCTGGTGATCGCGACCAAGGCGGGCTTCGTGCGCACCGGCCCGGGCGTGTGGCACATGGTCGGCCGGCCCGAGTACCTCCGCCAGGAGTGCGAGATGAGCCTCCGGCGCCTGGGCCTGGAGCAGATCCCGCTCTACCAGCTCCACCGCATCGACCCGGCCGTGCCCCTGGAGGAGCAGGTCGGCGAGCTGGCCTCGCTGCAGGCCGAGGGGAAGATCCGGCTGATCGGCCTCTCCGAGGTCACCGTCGAGCAGGTCCGGGCGGCGCGGGCGGTGGCCGGCATCGTCTCCGTGCAGAACCGGTACAACCTGGTGGACCGGGACTCGGAGGACGTCCTCACCTACTGCGAGCGCGAGCGGATCGGGTTCATCCCGTGGTTCCCGCTGGCGACCGGCGACCTGGCCAAGCGCGAGGGCCCGCTGACCGCGATGAGCGAGAGGTTGGGGGTGACCCCGGCGCAGCTCGCGCTGGCCTGGCTCCTGCATCGCTCGCCGGTGATGCTGCCGATCCCCGGGACCGCGAGCGTGGATCACCTCGAGGAGGACATCGAGGCGGCGCTGGTCGGCCTCACCGACGACCAGGTCGCCCAGCTCGGCAGGCTCGGCTAGGGGCGGAAGGCTAGGCCGGGGTCCCCGGCGCCCCGCCGGCCAGGGGGGCGGCGGGGGCGTGGGCCCTCAGCACCTCCAGGAAGGCGCGCATCCAGGAGGGGTTGTCCGGCCAGGCGCGCGCCGAGACCAGCAGGCCGTCGACCACCGCGGCGCCGTCCACGAACTCTCCCCCGGCGGCCCGGACGTCGGGTTCCAGGGCGGGGTAGGCGGCGGTGCGCCGGCCGTGGAGGACCCCGGCCGCGGCCAGGGCGAGGGGAGCGTGGCAGATCTCGCCGACCGGGCGGGGGTCGGCGAAGAAGTGGCGGATGATCCGCTGCACGTTCTGGTCGTTGCGGATGTACTCGGGCGCCCGGCCCCCGGGGATGACCAGGGCGGCGTAGCCGGCGGGGTCGACCTCCGCGAAGGCGAGGTCGGCCGGCCAGGTGTAGCCGGGCTTCTCGGTGTAGGTGTCGTAGCCATCGACGAAGTCGTGGATGACGAATTGGAGCTTCTTGCGGCTGGGGGCGGCGATGTGGACGGTGTAGCCCTCCTCGAGCAGCCGCTGGTAGGGGTACATGACCTCCAGGGACTCGGCGGCGTCCCCGGCCAGGATCAGGACCTTGGCCATCTCCGGAGCTCTCCCTCCACCGGCGGGCCGCCCGGGGAAGGGCTCGGCGGCCGGCCTGGTCCACCGTATCCGGCGCCCCGGTCCCGGGTCAAGCCGTGGCGCCGCCGGGTCCGGCGCTGTCCGGGGTGGCCGAGCCCCACTGCTATCATGCCAACGATCGGGAAGTAGCTCAGCCAGGTTAGAGTGCACGGTTCGGGACCGTGAGGTCGCGAGTTCGAATCTCGCCTTCCCGACGGTCCTCGGAAACCCCTTGCCGCACAATGGGATATGCGGTCATCGCCGCGGCGCAGAGGATGCGGGCGCGCCGGCGGGTCAGAGCTCGCGAACGGCGGTGCGCCCGGCCGGGAAGTAGACGGTCGCGTCGAAGGCGGCGGGGAAATCGCGGACGAACTGCTCGTCCATGGCGGCTCGCAGCCCGTCCACAGACCGGAGCGCCCGTTCCGAGGCTCGGCCCGCCCTGCTCGCCACACCGTACCGGTCGGAGAGGTCCGCACCGGCGCGCATGAGGGTGCCCCGGATCATGAGCAGGGCACTCCCCAGCTCACGGTGCTCGACCAGGGTCATCGGCTGGCGGGTCATCGCAGCACCTCCTCAGACGGGGGCTGGAGTGGTTGTGGGCGGCCCCAGTGTACGCTGCCGTACAGACGGCGAATACCCAGATTCCGGCCCCTCTGAGCGAGGGCGATCGGCGTCACGCCCCCGCTCGCGGCATCCGCGTGGGGTCGCCGGCGGGTGGCCGGCGGCCCAGCAGCACCACTCCCGGCTGGGGTAGGCTGGCGCCTCGCAGCGTCCGGCCCCGCCGCGACGCCCAGCCGTCAACCCGGGGAGATCATCAATGCTGGCTTTCACCCCGTTCGGGATCAAAGAGATCATCGTCTACATCGTTGTCGTGATCGTCATCGTGGCGGCGGTGATCTGGTTCATGAACCGGGGCCGCGCCAAGGGCTGATCGCCTCGGGCGGGCGGGACTTCCCACCGGCACCTCACAGGGGGCCGTCGCGACCACCTGATCACGGCGCCCGCGCGGCCTGGCCCCGCGCGGCGGTTGCCGGCGGGCGGGTGCTCGGTGCGGCGGGCGCCCTCGGGGGCGGCGCCCTGTGCGGCATTCGCCCCGAGCGGTGCCGGGCGAAGCCACGCATTCGAGCGCGACGGCGTGGCCGTGGCGCTCGGCGTGTCACCCTATGGTCGTGGATGGCACGGGCGGGTCGAGGATCGGGACCGTCCTGGTGCTCGGCGGCGGCGGCGGCAGGGGAGCTGCCCAGCTCGGCATCCTGCGCGCCCTGGCCGAGCGGGGGATCGCCCCGGACGCCTGCGTCGGCACCAGCGTCGGCGCTCTCAACGCCACGGTGGTGGCCAGCCGGCCGCTCCCGGAGGCGGTGGATCTGCTGGAGCTGATCTGGGCCAGCCGTCAGACCCGCGACGTCTTCCGCTCCCATCCCCTGCGGATGGTCTTCAACCGCGCCCGGCGGCAACCCTGGCTGCGCAGCGACGACGCCATCGGCGACCTGGTCGACTACTCCATCAACCTCACCGGCACGACCGCTTTCGAGCAGCTTCGCTGCCCGCTCGAGATCATCGTCACCGACCTGCTGACCGGCGATCCGGTGGTGATCTCCCGTGGCCCGCTCAGGGATCCGCTGCGCGCCTCGTGCGCCATCCCCTTCGTCTTCCGGCCGGTCCGGCTCGGCGACCGCGCCTACGTGGACGGCGGGGTCACCGACAACTGCAGCCTCGCGACCGCGGCCCGGATGGAGCCCGCGCAGATCATCGCGGTCGACCTCACCGCGGAGCCGGCGCTGCCGGCGCTGCGGCGCCTCTCAGAGGTGTTCGAGCGGGTCACCTCGGTCGCACTCCACTCCCGCCTGCTCGCCGACTTCGACCGCTTCAGCAAGCACCTGCCGGTCACCCTGATCTGCCCCCGGATCCCCAACCCGCTCCGGGTGGCCGACTTCTCGAAGGTGCGCGAGGCCACCCGGACCGCCATGGAGACGTTGCTCCAGACCATCGGCCGGGCCGACGGGCGCCTGGCGCCGGGGGTCTTCTACCTCCCCATCTCGATGGAGGGGAGCCCGGCGGCCTGATGATCCCGGCGCCGGCCGGTGGCCGGCCGCCCCACCGCCCGGCGCCCCCGTTTCCGGCCGCAGCCCTCGGGCGAACTGCTGTTCGTCTCTCTGGTATCCTGGGGCTCATGACCAGCGCCGCAGGAACCTTCGACATCGACCGCTTCGACACCGAGAAGCCGCACGACGAGCGCGACGGGGTGACCCTCTCGCGGGCCCACATCACCAAGACCTTCCACGGCGACCTGGAGGGCGGCAGCGAGACCGACATCATCATGGTCCACACCGCGGTGCCGGCCGCCTACGCGGGGATCGAGCGTTTCGAGGGGTCCGTGCACGGCCGGAAGGGTGGATTCGTCCTCCAGCACGACGCCGGTGGCACCGCGGGCGTCCCCTGGATGACCTGGAAGATCGTCGAGACCAGCGGGACCGGCGACCTGGCCGGCATCCGGGGCGAGGGGCAGATCATCGTCGGCCCCGGCGGAGAGCATTCGTACACCCTGGCGTACGAGATCTAGCCGTCGGCGGGGGGCGGCGGGCTCAGATCACGGCGCGCCGCAGCGGCCCCGGTCGTTCCGGGTCAGGCCCGCCGGAAAGCCCTATATTTCGAAGCCAGGCCCCCGTAGCTCAGTGGATAGAGCAGAGGTTTCCTAACTCTCCCTTTGTGGGTCGTGGCATGCCTCCACATATTCGAGAGAGCCCCCCGGGGCCGCCTTCTGTCGCTCTCTTGTTGGTATGACTGTTGGTACAAGCAACAGGCGACCCCGAGACGTCAGCTCGCCGCTCCGCCGCCCTTCCCCAAGGGCAAAGCGAACGTGCGTTCGCTGCTTAGCGGTATGCTTGGGGCGACTCAGAGGCGTGCATACTGACAAGTGGTGGCAAGTAGGGACAAACCGGAGGAAGGACCGTGGTACTGGGGACGGGGTTGATGACCCGGCCGGACCAGGCGACGAAAGACGCGAGTGACATGCTTGCGCGCCTCTGGCCCAATGAGGGCGGCAGCGTGGTTGTACCGGTCGACGTGGTACGCATCGCCCGCAAGCTAGGGATTGACGTAGTCGAGGTGGAGATGGAGCGGGGAATCTCTGGGGCCATTGTCAAAGACCCCGGGGCCGATCCCATGATTATCCTCAACCAAGGAGATAGCCGTAACCGCAAGCGGTTTACGTGCGCCCACGAACTCGGTCACTACGTGAGGCGAACCCAGGAGGGCGCCTCCGAGTATGCGTACCTAGATAGGCGCGGCCCGCTTGCCGCTGCCGGCACGGATGAGGCCGAGATCTATGCGAACAAGTTTGCGGCGAGCCTACTTATGCCCGACCCAGAGATCAGACGACGTTTCAAGAAGGATGCGACCGTCGCAACTCTTGCCGTGGACTTTCTCGTCTCCGAGGACGCCATGAACTTCCGCCTACAGAATCTAGGGCTCATGTCGACTGGCAAGAGCCTGTAGACAGCGGCTAGAGCGCAGGAACGGGAACGGGCGTGATAGAGCCGCCTGACCCCGAAGCCGCGGTCGCTCGCGAGTTAGCGCGGAAACCTGCGGTTCAAGCGGAGGAGCTCACTCAACGGGAGAAGTCGGATCTAAAGCTGCGCGAGCGATACGCGAATGTCTTGTTGATCGCATTAGCAATCCAACTTTTCGTCGCCGACGGAGTCTTCTTTCTCTACGCCTGTTTCGGGGTCAGTTGGAAGATCTCTGAACCGATCATCGGCGCATGGTTGGGGGCAGCGGTCATCCAGGTGGTGGGCGTTGTCCTAGTGGTTACCAAGAGCCTCTTCCCCGAGAACCGCAACTAGCTAGAAGTGGCGCATCCATGTTCCTGTGATCACCATGTCTGGGCGTTTCAGCGCGTCCACCGGAACCCGCACCGGTTATCGAGGTGGTAGGAAGTGAGGTGATGAGCTGATGGCAACCGCGGACGACGTCGAAGAACGACACGAAGAGGAAGCGCGCTACCTCGCCGCGTTCTACGACATCACGGCCGACGAGCCTCTGCGATGGGCAACACATCGTCAGATCGCAGAGGCAGCGCAGATTCCCGAAGACCGGATCATGACCATCGGTATGCATCTTCACGCTGCGGGGCTCGTGCAGCTGAGAACAATGGGCGGTCTCGATGGGAGTGTCGAACTGACACCACGTGGCGTGCGCGTCGCGGAGGAAGCGATCCGGAAGTCAGCCACCAGTCGCCCAGAGCCTTCGCTTCAGCAGTCGGAGGAGCAGTGGGCAACGACCTACATGCCAATGTTGAAACTCGCCTTCGACGTCTTCAGTAGGGAGCGTAACTGGCCCGAGATCGACGTGCTTCAGCGGGCTCTCGACAGAGCAGGGGAGGGAATTGACGTTCGCACCGGGCTCGTGGAGATGCCACGCTTGCCCGGTGAATCAGCGCCACCATATCCGACCAACTTCCACCTTCCACTCCGCCTGTTGCGATTCGTTCCGGACGCACAACTCGTTCTGGGTGCAGCTCTCGAAATCATCACCCGTGCCGTCGAAGTCTACTACTCGGAAGCGGAAGAGCTAACCATATCAAGCGATGACCCCTGGGTGGCACTCGCGGGTGATCGCGAGATGGTGGCCACCGCCATGCGGCTCCTGCTCAACGACTTTCCTAATCCATTCGCAGGTGGGGGATACGGCCCTGACGGGTGGAAGTTGTCGGTCAACGGGAGTATGGCGCGCCGGTTCCGCGGAGTAGGCACGATCGAGGATTACGTAGCCCGGCAACGCGCGATCAGGGAGGAGGATGCGCAGCGGTTCGCTGCGCTGATCGCACCCATGGAAGTGCCTGGGGCCGGCGTCGCGGCGGTTGCGGAGTCCACCGAGCCACAGGAGGATTCTCAGAACGGCCCAAGTATCTTCGTGATCATGCCCTTTGGCGAAGCGTGGTCGCAGGGCATCTACGACCTAATTAGGCGGGCCGTCCGCTCCATCCAGTATCCGCAGAGCCGGATCGTCCGGGCCGACGAGATCACTGCTCCGGGCAAGATCGATCAGCAGGTCATCGGCGCGATTGGAGCGGCGAGCATCGTCATTGCCGACATCACCGGCACGAACCCGAACGTAATGTGGGAGCTGGGCTATGCCCAAGCCCTCCTTAAGCCTGCCGTGGTCATGAACCAGCGCGTGGACGAATCTCCCTTCGACCTCGCAGGCACCCGACAGGTGTCATACCGACTGACACCGACTGACGACGATGAGAGCAAGCTGGCAGCCCACATCAAGTCTGCGGTGGAGGAGGCTCGACGTGCCCAGGGGTAGCCGATCCAAGGAGGGCCGACCACGCCCCCGTACGGGAGTGCGGTAGGAGTCAGCCTGGGCGGGGCTTGGGCTTTAGACCGAAGGCGGAGGGCGGTCGATGCTCTAAGTCCTCTGCGAATGCAAATCACCACAGCGCCTGGTGCAGGTTATCCGCAAGGAGAAGGCATGAGCTCGCTAAGCCGGATCTGTCGGGACATCCTGCGGACAGGACGTCCCTAACGCGGACACCTCCTTCCAGACGATGCGGCGGAGTTCTCCGCCCGTTTGCTCGCCGGCCGGCGTCAGTGCCAGGGGACATTCTCAACATTTCCGCTCCACCGTTGGTCACTTAGGCGGCTCCGGTAGCGGCCGTTGAACTCGAGCATGCGGAGTATAGTGAGCTCGCAGTACCAGGAGCCCAGTCGCCATGCGTCGAGAAGCACGTTCGGATCTATGCCCGGCCGATCGACCTCGAAATGGACCAGGCGATTGCGCGTCCAAGTGAATGCTCGCGGACCGTCAATGTGACCGCCGACTGCAGGGGCCGCGGTAAGGGCGCCCAGATTGCCGGGGAGCTCAGTGGGGATTCCCATGACTGAGAGCATCTCCCGGATGGTCTGGGCGGCAGTACTCCTCCGGAACTGAGCCGGGGTTTGGCGCCTAGTCTCCTGAACGAGCCACGCGTAACTCACGGACTCAAGGAGAACCTGCGCTAGGACTATGGCCCGCTCAAGGCTTCGAGGGCGGCCGGCTTCGATCAGGTAGTTGATCGAATGTCTGATCAAACGGCTTCCAGTGCAGGTCGAGATAACGCGCCATGAAGAGGGGGAAGAGGGCCTCAGCCTCTTCCGCGTTGAGCTCGTCGAGCCAGGATGCGGTGACTTGGTAAGGTTCGAGCCAGGGGATTACCCAGCGACTCCACACGGGACGGTTTCGGGCATCAAAGCCAACCGGCAGCACTGGGCCACCTCGGCACTCGGCACATAACCAGCAGAAGAAGGCGAAGGCCTCCAGTATGTCGATGAGCTGTTGCGGGCTGAAAGTGGACCCGTCTGTTCGAGTAAGGCGTGCAACGTGAGTAAACGCGTAGCCACCGTTGGCTTGGACCTGCATCAGTCGCTCAGAGCAGTCATGAAGCTGGTCGAGGACGATGGTCCAGCCGGCCGCAGTGAAGGCGAGTCGTGCTGCCGCGACCGAACCGTCCGGCCATCTAATCGGTCTGCCGACTAGACGCGGGAAGTTGACCAGGTGGGCTAGAGCAGAAGAGAGACGGGATGCCTCGCTGCCGACACGCAGGTCCTGCAAAGTGCGACTTGTCTCGAGGGAAGGACGAGAGAGGGACGTCGCGCGCCGTTGCCCTTGGCGAGGAACGTGGCGGGGCGGCAAGCGCGGCACCAGATCGACATCGTCGGGTGCGAAGACGGCGCGTAGTGACAGTGGAGAGAGTGGTCCAGTGACCCATGACGTGATCCTGGGAGTGGGGAACCAACCCAAGCTCACCCCACCCCGGCACGGCTCTAGAGTGCCCTGTTGTACCAGGTCAACCCACCCTCGAAAGAGGAGGAGCGGCGCATTGGGAGGCGCGGCGTAATACGGCTGCAGTGCCTCGTCGAATCGGGGTCTGCCGGTAGTCATCGGCTCACTGCCCAGCGCGCTCCTCGAAACTTCTGTTCCCGCGGAGGAGGCGCTGCTCCTCCTTCACCGCGAGCTCCGACATCTCGTCCGTGCGAGCGAAGAGCCACTCACCCTTGGTTGCCCGAGTGAACAGCCCTCCCTGAACTTCACGGAGGAGGCCCTCTAGGTGAGGCCTAAGGTGTTGTAAGCGTGGATTCAGGTCCAAGCGGAGTGTCACGAGGAAGCTGACCGGGTCGTCGGGCCCTGCGTCGGGAAGGACGGAAGTCATACCAACATGGCGAAAGTAGTGCTGCATTTCGGCCAGACCAGCATCGAAGGTTAGGAGGACTGGTTCTAAGACGTCATCCATCAGGTAGTGCTGGGGGAAGATCGTCAAGAGGAAGAGGTCGAAGGAACTCCCCCAGAACTCCGCTAGGCTTGCCGGGGTGGGCCAGGACGCGCTGAAGTGAAGCAGCCGTGCGGCCTGGCGATGAGCTTCCTCATCCGAGATCAGGAGGTTGGCCGCAATCTGAACGAGCGCTACTGCCGCCACACGGAGTTCATCCCGAATCCAGACAACGAAGGCCTCAAAGGCACTGGCTCTGCAGGGGAGGAGAGCCTCGGGATCCCATAGGCTTCGAAGTCGAAGGATGCCAGCATACAAAGCGAGCATCGCGGGATGCACCCCAGGACCGACGAGGCGCTGCTTGGGCACTGCCGCGGGGTGGCACGGGCCGGAGTGAGCGGCAATTCGTGGCATATCCCACTCCGCGGTTTCATTGAGTGCGGCGAGCGCTCTCATGGCTAAGACGTCATTACGTGATCCGCGTGCAGACTCGTGAAGCTGAGTTAGCGCTGCTCCTGCGAAGACGTCGCGATACGCAAGGTGAAGGAGGATATGCCGCATAGGCTCGAGTTGGCGGCTCAGGCGGTGCGGCTCAACGCAGAATCGTTCAATGCCGATGAGAACATTGGTGTCGAGGACGTAGCCGCAGGGTAGGAGGGGTTGGTACTGACGCATTGTTAGGGGAAGGACGTGAAGCCCCGGTATCTCTGTGAGTGAGGGCGTAACAAACGTACCCCCGTAGCGCGCGATGACGCCGCCCGCAGTTTCAGGGACGACCACCGTATCCTCGTTGGCAAGAGCAAGCCCGGTTCCGATGACCACGAGACAGTGCCCGGCCAGGCGTACAGCGTCCTGCCAGGCGGGCTCTGGCGGATGGAGGAGAAGGACGGAGCGATCGGTCGAGCGACGCACCACTGTGGCGGGGCCAAACTCGATGATATATCCGGAGTCGGCCTCGAGCTCGCGCCGAGCCTGAAGGCGTGAGAGCTTCATCTGGCGCTGACACCTTCGCCACTCTCGTTGGGTCAGCGGTTGGAGTAGGCCGCCACGAGCGTATGAGGCGAGCTCTACGAAGACGGCTGGGTATAGGTCGAGGACCTGGTATGAGAAAGCCACAGGCCAGGGCACGGTTCGCAGCCCTCCTGGCAAAGCTCTGTTGGTGGCTTGAGGGTGGAGTTCGTCAGGAACATGGATCGCCTCCACGTCGAGTAGTGGGCGATATCCGAGAGGCATCGGCTCCTGCAGATGAGATCTCCGAGGCAGTGGGACGTGGCTGCGGGTCATGGTTAGTGTGTGTCGGGTGGCCTTAGAGCAACTCTAGGCCACGGCTACGCCGCACTGGAACACGAGCTGCCGGGTCACCGCCGAAGGTGCTCCAGCTTGGTGAGCAACAGATCGCCGAGCAAGCCGGCTGCCTCAGCGCAGAGGCGTCCGTCGAGTGCATCCGCCGTCGAGGGCGATGGTCGACCATGGCCAGCGCCGGCGCTGTTGCGATACCGGCTCGCAGTGCACGCGAGAATGTACACCGCCTGCTGGAGTGCTAGGCGCGGATCTGGGTCTAGTTGCTCCAGAATCTTGGGGTCGGGCGCTATTAGCCCCAGGTGGTGATAAGCGTGGAAGATCGTGCCCGGGACTCCCATCGTCGGTGAGTAGGAGCCAGCCAGTTCGACAACGACGTGACGCGCAACCGCTTCGCTGAGATCCTTGGCCGTGCCCACGACCAGCGCAGCGTCAGTAACACCGGTCCGTGCCCGCCGAACATAAACCCACAGTGCTTCGGTCAGTTGTGCACCCTCGAGATTGTCTAGCAAGCGGGGTCGCACATGTCCCTCGGGGTCGAGCAGGTACCCGATTTCGGCGAACGCCCGCTGCGCTGCCACACAGACGTCTTCGCCGATGTACTGGTCGCTCTCGGAGCTGAAGCCGCCGACCGCACGCACCATTTCGACGAGTCTCACGACCAGCCGCCCGCCCTCCTCGGGCGCATCACTGAGAGCCGCGGTGAGAACCCTCCTGAGCCGCTTCATCTTCCCCACGGGTCCAGTGGCGCTCGTTGGCCCGGGATCGGCACTGGCGAGTCCTGTCTGCTGAATAACGAGGGTCAGCTCATCGTGGCTAGGACCACGTCCGTGATCGCAGAAGCGCGGTACGACGGAGGCGAGGGCGGGTGTAAGGACGACCGACATCGCCGGTCAACGACTTCGCTCTAACGCATCGACAGCGTGCCTAACCTCGCGCCAGCGAGGCATGCGGTAGTAGGCACGAGCACCACCTCGGGTGGACGCGCCCGACTTCTCAAGCAGACCATACGCGACGAGGAGCCGAAGCCCCGGCAGCCAGGCTGGCCTACCAAGCGACTTCCCGAGTTCGTCGAGCACCCATCGGCCGGCGAAGCGCCCTCCCGACCCCTCCACTTGCTCCGCTACGGTGCAAGCGGCTTTGACCACGGGCATCCACCCAGGCCGTTCCCGGGCGAGCTCGGCGACGCTCAGCGAGGGATCATCTTCCATGAACGGATGGTACCAAACAAGGGCGAACAATCCAAGGCCTGGCCTGCACATAGGGTGCTCGCTTCATTTGGTGCATCTGGAAAGCCGTCATGAACCTGACGCCGAGGCCAAGGCAAGTGTCGGAGATGGCGATCCTCTTGGTGGCACCGGCTCACTCGCGCCCGCTAGGCCTCAGCCCCTCGCTTCTTCCCTGCGCGCGTCAGCTCACCCAGCGGCTGTCACTCCCGCAGAAAACGGTAATCCACTCATGTATCGCGCCATCAACTGCCAGTCGGGCGCATCCCGACCCGCTGGCAAACCGATCGTGCTCCCACGCATCCGCTCCAAGTGCCACTTTCGCCCATATGAGAATCGGTAGCGCTCGTGCCGGAGCACGGCGCACACAAACAGTAGCGCTAGTGGCTCCACCCGGTCCTTTGGGATCAGCACGTGCACGTCGTCAGACGCACAGAATGGCCCACGCTGAAGGAACGCGTACGAGACGCCGTTCCCGTTGTACGGTACAGTGATCGCACCGGAAGGGAACTCTGGTTCGCCGCGAAACCAATCCGTGATCCCGTTGTTCCGCATTGCCGCGCCAACAAATGGGGTCGGCCCCTTCTCGCGACGCCGCTTCGTTATCCGGTGACCCTTCCGCAACTCGAAGAGCTCTCCCAAGTCCCAGCGACCCCACCGCGATGGGTTCGGCAAGCTTGTCGCCTCTCCCGCCGCCCCCTTGGCCGCCGTGAAGTCGGGCAATATTGACTCCGCAACAAAGCGCGGTACTTCCGCCGGCAACTCGAGGGTCGACAACGACCTGTTCGCTTGCCTCCCATAGCTGAACCGGTACCGGTTAGCCAAGATGCAGCGTGCCCACCACAGCTTCGCGGACAGTGACATTTCGTTGTCCAAAGGCGCTAGGATGGCTACGTGAAAGGCTGTAACGAACGGTTCGGGCTGAACGAACGTCGAAAGCACCCCATTTCCGTTCAACGCAACCGTCAACTCACCTGCCATGCCCAATGCCACGTCCGCTGGGGGCACAACTCTCGCCGTCACGCCATTGTGATGCATCGCCCTACCGATGAAGTTGACTCCGTCCGGCGGCTCAACCTGTCGTAGACGATTCAACTGTAGGCTGTGTCCGTATCGCACCGCAAAGATCTCGTCGACCCGAGGCATTGTGCCTACTCCTTCCGCTCCGCCGGATCGGCGTCGTCGACGTCACTGCCTCCCGTGAGTGCGAACAATGCGTGTTCGCGAACGACAAGGGCGAAATCACTCTCCTCGAGAGTCGAGTAATCGGTTTCCATATACGCCTCAGCGCACCACTCGTCCGCGGCACTCACGACCCTGGATACGCACCGGCCTGGTACTTCCGCACGCTTGTAGTAGTCGGCCAACCAGCCTTCACGGATCGCAGGCCACCGACCGTCGGCGTCAACTCGACCAACATGTTTCACCTTGATAAAGCCGTCGTCCTTCCAATAGCCGAACCACGTGGGTGCGCGAGCCGCTATGTGCGGTTGGTGCGCCCGCAGGACGATCGCCACCGGTATTGCGCCCACCGGATAGAACAGTTCATCAGGCAGCGACATTGTGGCTACTAGAGTGTGCGCGGCTAGCAGTCGATCCCGGGCAGGGTCGGGAGCAATCGCGCACGACATCGGCACGACAGCCACGCCGATTCCGCCCGGCGCCAGCATATCCATCATCGACTTCACGAAGTCAAGTTCATGCTGCTCCTCGCCCTTCTGAGAATAGGGTGGATTGAGTAGCCCCTTGGTAGGTGCGCTAACATCCTGGGATCCGCGGCGGATCTCCGCCTGTAGCGCCAGGTCAAAGCAGCTGCCGCGGTGGAAGTTAGCCTTTCCATCCCCTCGGAGGATCATGTTCGACACACCAAGTGCGTACATGGCTGGTTGCTGCTCTATTCCTATTAGCTGCCTCTCTCGGACGCGAAGGCGACCTTGCGCGTCATCACCTATCTGTCGGTCTAGTTCCGCCATAGCCGCGATCAGAAAGCCGCCGGTGCCGGCGCAGGGGTCTAGGACGGTGTCGTTGATACCGATCTCAGCCACGGCAACGAACAGTTCCGTTAGGTGCCGTGGCGTTAGGACAATCCCTAGGCCCTTTCCATCTCCACCAGTGTATCGAAGGAACTCGGCGTAGAACGCCCCGATGACATCCACGTGCGTGTAGGTCTGAGCAAAGGGAAGGACGTTAGTCGCGAGGTCGCCTATGAGAAACCGGAGCGGTGACGTAGTGACATATGGCCGGCCTTTGACCTTCATCGCCACCGGGCGGTTGAGCTCTGGGTGCGTGAGTAGGAACTGATACGCGGCCAACATGAGCTCACGCCTGTTTGCGTCGGGGATTGCGCTACCCATTGACCTCTCAACCGCTTCGTACAGAGCCCTCGGGAGGTCGGCGTCCGACGTGACGTCCCACGAGGCTAGGAATGGTGCATGCTGTAACGCCAGCAGGACGGCCGAGATGACTAGTGGCTTCTCCGCCTCGGTGACTTTGGCGTAGTCGCGCAGGTAGTTGTGGATAAGGCGGCTAAGCGCCAGCAGCTCATCGACGCTTCGCTTCATCATGGTCGGGTCGTATTGAGATAGCCCCACTAGTTCCTCTGGGGACAGCAGGCGTGTGACCTGCGTCCCAGCTCGATCAAGCAGGGGCTTTGCCTCAGCCGATCCCTTCGTCCAACAGTATGCCGACACACGTAGAGTCTCTCGCCGTTGCCCGCTTGCCGCGATGCAGATGACGTTCCTGAACTTCGCCACATGACGGGCGTAATGAAGCGAGCCGTCGACCGCGTATGCTTTGATGTCTGAGTCGGTCGAGTCGCCACCGGCAAGTAGACGCGGACTGATGTGCTGGGATTCCGACGCCTTGCACTCGTAAAGAATGACAGTGTTCGGATACTGCTCGAGACGAACGACGAATTCTGGGTGTCCGCTGCCGCCGCCCTGCTTGCTCGCGGCTCTAAGAGCCCGCGCCAGCGTCGGGTCGGTTGTGATCTGCTCTTCAACTGTGACGCCGGGTCCGGCGCCGTCCAGGGATTTGCGGACTATCGCCTCGGTCAGACGCTCGTTGGGCAACCGACGCGCTCCCTTGACAGCTGATTCATAGGTTCCATCGGCACTCTAGTCGAGTCGATGCCCAAATGGGGATCCCAACGGCTTGGGGTGGGGTAAGTGGGCAGACGGCGGGCCTTTCGACCTGGTCCAGATCGGCGCCTAGAAGAAGCCAAAGAAGCCAATCCGCGCGATCCGAAAGCTGAGGGCACAAATCGGCCCGGAATCCCGACATACCCCCCGAGACCACCCTCGAGGAGGACCCCGGGATGACTGGCGATGCAGAGGCGATGGCCTTCCTGACGGAGGCACGACCGCCGGCGCATAGTGCGCGCCCAATGACGGACCTGGAGCGAACGGCGACTTCTGCGGATCTCGGCGCACTGGTACAGGCGGCGCGGACGGGAAACCAGGATGCCTTCGCCGAGCTATACGGGCGGCTGTCCCCCGGGGTCTTCGACTACCTCGCCGTCCTAACGGGCGATCGAGCATCCGCTGAAGACCTCCTCCAGCAGACCTTCCTCGATGCCTGGCAGAGCCTGGCATCACTACAGGACCCCGCGAAGGTCAGGCAGTGGGTGTACGCCCTGGCGCGCCACGTTGGCCAGGATCACCTGCGCTCGCGCGACACCACTGTGCCCCTAGAGGAGGCACGCGACCCCGAGGCTGGCGACCCCGGTCCTGAGGATGTCGCTATCTCAGACGATGCCACCCGCCTCGTCTGGTCCGCCGCTGCGTCGCTGGAGCCCCAGCACCGGGAGGCGCTCAACTTGAGCATCCGCCACGGGCTCACGTATCGGGAGATCGCGGACGTCCTCGGTCTTCGGGCGGCACGTGCCCATGACCTCCTGATCCGGAGCCGCGAGGCACTGGGCCGGGCAGTGCAGCTTCTTCTTGTCGCCCGGAGCTCGGCATCCTGCCCTGACCTCCGGGTGCTCGCCCCGCCGAGAACCGGTCCCCTGACCGTCGAGCAGCGCCGGGCGGTCGATCATCACCTTCGGCTCTGTCCAAACTGCCGGGCCCTGGCGTTCCAGCTGACCCGGCCTGAGGAGCTGTTCGGAGCCATCGTCCTTGGCCCGCTTCCCGCCAGCGCCATACACGCGCCCACGATTCCATCGGCGGCGGTGGGTCCCGCCCGCCTGGCCGCCGCTCACTCCGCTGGGGCGGGGTCGGGAGCGCCACCAGCACACCCTTGGTTGCGCCGGCGGCGATGGGCCGCCGTCAACCGCCACGCCCTGATGGCCGGCAGCGTCGCCGTCGCCCTGGCTGTTGCGGGGATCTCCGTGGCCACCATCCGGCCGTGGGCGCCGCCTCCCGCCACCTCGAGCGGGGCGGCCTCTCAGCTGGACGACGCGACGCTCTGGGGCGAGGCCATCCAAGACCTGGGTGGCCTGCACTCGTACACAGTCTCGTACTCGAGCACCGTGGCCGCCTCCGATGTGGTCGCCTTCGACCTCAGCGTGGGGCCGACGGGGAGCTGGTTCGGAACCGCGACCAGCGTCGACGCTCCGGGCGTGCCCATCACCCTGGCAGACCTCGACGGCCACTACTACCTTCGGGGTAACGCCAACCTGGTCTCGGTGGCCTCGGACTATTTCCTGACCACCGCACAAGCGAAGGCACTGGGAGACGGTTGGCTCGACGTCTCCGAGGCGGGCGGCGAGGATTCCGTCATGTCGGGGCTGCTCGACATGGCGGCGGACCCTTCCGTGACCGTTGATGAACTCCTTCCGGCGACGCTGTCGTACGGGTCGACCGTCTCCCGCACCCGGACAACGTTGGACGGGCAGCCCGTGTACCAGCTGAGCGCTGACGGGGAGACCCTGGACGTCACGATTGGCGCCACTCCGTACCTCCTGCGCGCCGCCTCGGGCTCGGAGAGCATCGAGTTCGGACATCTCAACGAGAAGGTGACCTGGCCCGACGTGAGCGGGGCCCTCACCTATCAGCAGCTGACCGGGTCGCCGTCGCCGTAGTCGCGGCCTGAGACCCGACGCGCCACCCGCCGCGGTGTTGGCGCCCTGCCCCCTGGGCCATCCGTGGGCCTTCACGCCCACTGACAGATCCACTCACCCCTTTGGAGGACAGCCCCGTGAACACCGTCCATCTCGTCGGCAAGATCGCGACCGACATCCGCCTCCGCGAGTTCCCTTCGACCAAGCGGGCCGAGCCCATGGTTAAGGCCTCCTTCCTGCTCGCCGTTCCCCCTCCCACCAAGGGCGGGGAGCCGGACTGGGTCCCGGTCGAGACCTGGAACGTCCAGGCCCGCAACCTCGCCCGCTTCAACCGCAAGGGCTCGCGGATCGCGGTGAGCGGACGCCTGCGCAGCCGCTTCTACGACCCGAATGGCAAGGAGCGCGGCGGCAGCCTCCACCCCACCGTCGTCGCCGACGGCATCGACTACCTCACCCAGCCCCGACCCGAGGCCGCCCCGACGGCGCCGGTGGGCAAGGCGGGGAAGTGATGACCACCCTGCTCTCCGGGCTGGGCGAGATCGTCCTCACCTTCATCGAGGTGCTGCTCGCCATCGGCTTCGTGATCGCCCTGGCGAAGGTGCTCACCGGCCACTACGAGGGCTGCGGCCCCCTGGTGGCGATCGTGATCGCCTTCCTCGCCATCGAGCTCTGGCGCGGGGGTGCGTTGCTGTCCCTGCTCCAGGCGTTGATCCAGCCCCTCTACCCCGGCGCCCTCGTGGCGCCGGGGTGCTGAGCCACGGCCATGAGATCTCGTGCGTCCGCCAGCTCCGGCGAGCCCTGGTACCAGCTCGGGGTGGGCTCGATCTTGCTGCGCCTCTTGCGCAACCCTGTCGGCCTCACCCTGCTGCTGTCACTGACGATCCTCGCGGTCCTGCCTCTCGGCGCTCCGCCGGCGCAGCTCATCCTGGTTGTCGGCAGCTGCGTCGTGGCGCTCGGGATCGCCATCTACTGGGACCTGTTCAGTCTGCCGGCGCGGATACGGCGAGTCACAGGCCAGCTC
>Ga0187867_10001067_pt1 | contig 23980 bp, 22 predicted proteins | sample June2016WEW_13_1_FD_132976 | JGI IMG/M metagenome (GOLD analysis project Ga0187867, IMG submission 132976) | Peatland microbial communities from SPRUCE experiment site at the Marcell Experimental Forest, Minnesota, USA - June2016WEW_13_10 | ecosystem: Environmental > Terrestrial > Soil >... | reverse complement strand
GATTCCGGCAATTCGCCTGATGACATGGACATCGCTCTGGTTTGCGAACTGACCGAGAAATACCAACTTGGCGGGCGCGTCGCGATCGGCCATGGCTGCAAATATTCGACCATGAAGGTGGACGCGTTCCACGCACTGGCAACGCGTATCGCCGACGCCGGCGTTGCGGTGACCTCGTTGCCGGCGACCGATCTGTTCATGCAAGGCCGCGATCAGACCGACAATGTCCGCCGCGGCGTGGTCGATGTGAATGTGCTGGTGGAACACGGGGTCAATTGCTCGATTTCCACCAACAATATCCTCAATCCGTTCACACCGCTTGGCGATTGTTCGCTGATCCGGATGGCCAATCTGCAGGCCAATGTCTGCCAGATCAGCCATCCGCACCGGCTGCGCGAATGCTTTGCCATGCTGACCGAGCGCTCCGCCCGACTGATGAACCTGAAAGACTACGGCATCGCAGTCGGCAATCCCGCCGATATCGTCGTGATCGATGCGCTGACCCCGGAACAGGCGGTGGCGGAAAACGCGGCCCCGCTCGTTGTGTTCAAGCGGGGAGTACGCACCGTGACCCGGGCACGCGCCGAACTGCACCATCCATAGAAAGAGGAAACCGTCATGAAAGTTACCGGCTTCGAGGCAACGACGCTTGCCATCCCGGAAGACGATCCGCTGGCCAACATGCCGGAAGAAGCCGGTCGCAAACGGCCGGTGGTGACGTTGCGGCTACGCACCGATAATGGGATCGAGGGTCTGGGCATTTCCTTCTATGGCGGCAAGATGACCGGCGCATTGCGCAAAGCGGTCGACGAGCTGGCAGAACTGACGATCGGCATGGACCCGCTGCGGATTGAAGCGGTGACTGCGAAATTGCGCGCCGGCACCGGCGATTCCTGCGGGCCTGGCGGGATTTTTACCCTCGCCGCGTCGGCCATCGACGTCGCGTTGTGGGACATCAAGGGCAAGGCGCTGGAACAACCGCTATGGAAGCTGCTTGGCGGACATCGGGATCGCGTGCCGACTTATGCATCCGGCTCGCTGCGACGAGGGCTGACCGACAGTCAGGCGCAACGCGCGGCGCAGATCCTGGTGCAAAAGGGCTTCAAGGAGATGAAGACCCAGATGGCGCTGCCCGGCAGCCCGACGCCGGCCGACGAGGTGCGCCGCGTGCGCGTGGTGCGCGAAGCGATCGGGCCCGACATTAAATTGATGTGCGACATCAACCAACGCTGGCGGCCCGAGCAGGCGATTGACATTGGCTCGCGGGTCGAGGACGTGGGCTTGTTCTGGCTGGAAGATGTCACCACCGCGGACGATTACCAGGGGCTGGCGCGGGTCACGGCAGCGCTCAGGACGCCGATCGCGGGTGGCGAATATGTCTACGGGATCGCGCCGTTCCGGCAAATGATCCAGAACCACTCGGTCGATATCGTCATGATCGACATCGTCCGCGCCGGTGGCGTGACGCCGTGGATGAAGATCGCCGGCATGGCCGAGGCGTTCAATCTGCCGGTGGTCAGCCACGTGATGCCGGAAATCCTGGTGCACCTGGTGGCCGCGATCCCGAACGGGCTGACCGTCGAGTATATGCCGTGGATGCTGGCGCTGTATGAGGAAACCCCCGCCATCGAAAACGGCATGCTGGTGCTGCCGGAAAAACCCGGTCTGGGCCTGAAGTTCGACGAGAAGGCGATCGCCGCGTTTAAAGTAGGATAACGCTGGCAAGGTGGGATAACCCTGGCGCCGGGACGCCTGGCCGTGCGACACTTTGGTCATGCGTCCCGAACAGGTCATCGCGGCCCTTCGCTTCGACCCGCTGCTGCCCGTTTGGCTGCTCGTCTCGATCGGCTTCATTGCTGCTCTCGTTTGCGCATTGGCGTTCTGGCGGCGGGCGAAAGGGGCAGTGCTGCGCTCCCTCGCGTTCGCCTTGCTGCTGCTGTGGTTGGCCGGGCCCAGGCTGGTGCGGGAAACACGCGAAGGTTTGGCGGATATCGGCCTGCTGGTCGTCGATCAAACCGCCTCGATGCAGGTCAACGGCCGCGCCGCTCTGGCTGAGGCCGCTCGTGCGGCGATCCACGACGAGGCGAAGGATTTCCACGACCTGGATCTGCGCACGATCACCGTCCCGGAAAAAGGTGACGCCGGCACGCTGCTGTTCGGTGCCATCGAGCGTGCGATTGGTGAAATTCCGCGCTCCCGCCTCGCCGGGATCGTTGCGATTACCGATGGTCAGATCCACGACGTACCCAAGACCGTGCCAGGCGGCGTGCCGCTGAATGTCCTGATTCCGGCGCAAGGTGAGGAAACCGATCGCCGCATCCGGATCATCGAGGCGCCCGGCTTCGGCATCGTCGGCAAACCGGTGACGATCCGCTTCGCGGTTGACGATTTGGGGGCGCCTCCCGGCGGCGAAGCCACTCTGACTTTGCGCCGCGACGGCGAACCGCCGCAGATCAGCACCATTCCCGCCGGCCGTGAGCAGCAGATCGACATCCCGATCACCCGCGCCGGCCCCACCGTCGTGGAGCTGTCGGCCAGCAAGCTGCCGGGGGAGGTGTCGACCATCAACAACCGTGCCGTGATCGAGATCAACGGCGTGCGCGATCGGCTGCGTGTATTGCTGATTTCCGGCGAGCCACATCCGGGGGAGCGGGCCTGGCGGCGTTTGTTGAAATCCGACCCCTCGGTCGATCTGGTGCACTTCACCATCCTACGTCCGCCGGAGAAGGACGACCTGACCCCGTTGAACGAACTGGCGCTGATCGCGTTTCCGGTACGCGAGCTGTTCCAGGACAAAATCGGCGAATTCGATCTGATCATCCTCGACCGGTTCCAGAACCGGGGTTTGCTGCCGATGCCCTATCTGGCCAACATCGCCAATCGGGTGCGCGAGGGTGGCGCCTTGCTGCTGAGCGTTGGGCCGGAGTTTTCCGGATTGACCAGCCTCGCGGCGACTCCGCTGGCGAGCGTGCTGCCGGGTGGGCCGGCCCGGTTCAACGCCGTGGTGAACGAGCCGTTCAAGCCGGTGGTGACCAGTCTCGGGCAGCGCCACCCGGTGACCGAAGGTCTCGCCGGCGCCAACCCGCCCGATAGCGAAAAACCGCCGACCTGGGGCCGCTGGTATCGGCGGATCGAACCCGGCGAGGTAAACGGCTCGGTCCTGATGCGGACGCCGGATGGGCGGCCGCTGCTGGCGCTCGATCGGGTCGGCGAGGGACGCGTTGCTTTGTTGCTGTCGGATCAGATCTGGCTCTGGTCGCGCGGCCACGATGGCGGCGGCCCGCAGGCCGAACTGCTGCGTCGCATTGCACATTGGCTGATGAAGGAACCGGCGCTGGAGGAGAATGCGCTGACCGCGCATGTCAATGAGGGACGGTTGACGGTGCTGCGCCGATCCACCGATCCGGCGCCGCCGAGCCCGGTGACCGTTACTGATCCGGACGGACAGGCCAAGAAAGTAACCTTGACGCCGGCAGGTCCTGGCGAGGCGACCGTGACCCTACCGGCAACAACGCCCGGTGTTTGGCAGGCGAGTGACGGGGCGTTCACCGCCTATGCCGCGGCAGGTGCGGCCAATCCGCCGGAAATCGCCGATCTGCGAGCAACCGCGAGCGTGGTTGGCAAACTGGCCAATGATTCGGGCGGCGGCGTGCACTGGCTTGGCACGCCGGCGGCGATGGACGTGCCGGCGTTGCGGCGCACCGAGCCGGATCGTCCGGCGTCAGGCGGCAGCTGGATCGGGTTGCAGCGCCGGCACGACAATATCGTGACCGGCGTTGCGTCGTTGGCTCTGTTGCCGGCGTGGTTGTCGTTGCCGTTAATCCTGGCGTTTCTGGTTCTGGCCTGGCGGCGTGAGGGCGCCTGACCAGCGGTCTGCCGCAGCTCAGGGGCTCGCGGTTGGCCCTTGCTGGGGGTAACCAGGAGGCGTACCGGGCCGTCGCTGGAGATTACCAGGCTGTGGATAACCCCCTGGAGCAGCCCGAGCCGGTGGGCCTGGCTGGACAAATGGGATCATGCCGACGCCAAGGCCCAGAAGCAGCCCGGGGAGGAGCCCTGGCAACCCACCGGGTCGGCCGTCGCGATTACCGGGCGGATAGTCGATCCTGCGTTGGGCGGGAGCAGGTCGCCCGCGATCGAACTGGCAGCTATTGCGACCTTTGAACGAGGATTGCTGAGCCATGGTTGCGGTGGAAAGCAGCAATGCTATAGCGAAACAAACTGCGGCGGATCGGACCATGATCGTGCACCGGACTGGTTGGTGGTACACGATTTATCAAACTCAGGTTAATAAAGGCTTAATGCCATACACCAAATAGAGTGTGGCCTGGTCAGGCAGCACCCGAATCAACGAGGCCCGGTTGTCGTTGCGAGGAGCGCCGCGGTGTCCCGGGTTGACCGCGGCAGGCAATCTCCCGCTCGGTGCCCACCGGCAGGGAGATTGCTTCGCCTTCGGCTCGCAATGACGAAGGGGGGTTCGCAATGACACCAGACGCTGACTCGCACGTCAGCAGTACTGGCCACGACGCGCGCGTTCACAGCATTCGTTGCAAGATCAACTTCTGGACATCCGACGTGCCTTCATAAATCTGGCACACGCGTACATCGCGATAAATCCGCTCCACCGGATAGTCCGCCAGGAAGCCATAGCCGCCGAGTGTCTGGATGGCGACAGTGCAGACGGCTTCAGCGGTTTCCGAAGCGAACAGCTTCGCCATGCACGCTGCCTCCAACGAAGGCCGGCTTTCGGCTTTCAGGCGTGCGGCATACAGCGTCAGTTGCCGTGCCGCTTCCAGCTTCGTCTTCGCCTCTGCCAGGCGGAACCCGACCGCCTGGAAATCAATGATCTTGCCACCGAATGCAGTCCGTTCGCGCGCGTAATCGATCGCATAGTCCAACGCAGCGCGCGCCATGCCGACGCTCTGCGCCGCGATGCCGATGCGGCCGCTTTCGAGGGTAGACAGTGCGATCTTATAGCCCTCGCCTTCCGCGCCGATACGTTGGTCTTCGGGGATTTCCACATTATCGAAACTCAGCGCACACGTATCGGAGGCTTTCTGACCAAGCTTCGCCTCGGTGCGCACGACCGAGAAACCGGGATGGTTCTTGTCGATCACGAAACAGGAGATGCCGCGTTTGCCGGCCGTTGGATCGGTCACCGCAAAAAATACCAGACTGCCGGGATGCGTTGCGTTGCTGATGAATTGTTTTGATCCGTTGACAATATAGCGATCGCCCTGCTTCACCGCCCGCGTACGTAAGTTGGACGCGTCGGATCCGGCCTGCGGTTCGGTCAATCCAAATGAACCGACCGCCTCGCCGGTCGCCAGCTTGCGCAACCAGCGGTCCTTTTGTGCATCGGTGCCGGAGTTGGCGATCACGATGCAGGTCGGCGAATTATGTACCGACACCATGGTCGAAACCGACCCGTCGCCAGCCGCGATTTCCTCCAGCAGCAAAGCATAAGTGACCGGATCGATTTCAGAACCATCCCATTCCGCCGGCGTGGTGGCACCGAACACGCCCAGTTCGCCAAGTTCGCGGATGATTTCGGGTTCGATCCGTCCCAACTTCTCCCGCTCCGCCGCCAACGGAGCCAGCCGCTCCTGGGCGAATTTGCGGATCATGTCGACAATGATGGTGTCGCCGTCCACGGGAAGGCTGTCGGGCATCACGAGACTCCTTGAACGAAGGGGTGGTTACTGTCCCTTGGCCCAGACTTCGTAGCGGGCTTTGTTTTCAGCGTTGGGTGGGTAGAGGCCGGGGAGCGCGGCGCCGTTGTCGACCTCCGACATGATCCAGGCTTCCTGGCGTTCCTGCTCGGCGGCTTCGGCGGCGACGGCATCGACCAGGGCGGCGGGGATGACGACGGCGCCATCATCGTCGACCACGATCAGATCGTCCGGGAAGATTGCGACGCCGCCGCAACCGATGGGTTCGCCCCAGCCGACGAAAGTCAGGCCGGCGACGGAGGCGGGAGCGGCAACGCCGTTGCACCAGACCGGCAGGCCAGTGCCGAGCACGCCTGCCACGTCGCGCACCACGCCGTCGGTGATCAGGGCGGAGACGCCTCGTTTCGCCATGCGGGCGCAGAGAATGTCGCCGAAAATACCGGCGTCGGTAACGCCCATGGCATCGACCACGGCGATGCAGCCTTGCGGCATGGCCTCGATGGCAGCCCGGGTGGATATCGGGTTGGACCAGGAGGCGGGGGTGGCGAGGTCCTCGCGCGCGGGGACGAAGCGGAGGGTGAAGGCACGGCCAATCTGGCGGGGTTGCGGCGAGCGGATCGGTTTGGTGCCGCGCATCCAGACGTTGCGGAGCCCCTTCCTCAGCAGGACTGTGGTGATTGTGGCGGTCGAAACGCCGTCGAAGGCTTTGGCGAGGTGGGGATCGATGGTCATGGTCGGTTCCGGATGGCGGTGGGATGGTGGGGATTGTGCGCCGGGTGGGTGGGCGAGACGAGGCTACGCTGAGCCGTCGGATGGCTGCCCTATCAGGTTGCGCAACGCGGCAAATTCCGGGCCGGAGCCGCCGATCTCCAGAAAGTCGTCGACATCCGTGTCGGTCAGATGGCCTCCAGACGACTGATTGGCTTCGTGCCTGACAAATTTGCGCCCAGATACAGTGTCTGTCACCAGCAGCCAGCGGTCCCCATTTGAGCTTCGGTAAATGTGCTGCGTTAAGAGACCCATGGGGTAGGCGCCTTGCATGAAAATCGGATTTGTGTCGTTTGCCGCCACGCGGCAACCAACGTCTGTCCCCGCGCATTCGGCTACCGCCACATGATGGACGCCAGCGGAGGACACGACATTGACATGGACGCGCATCACCGATCAAGACGAGGCTGCCGAGCTGCTGCCCGCGTGGCTGGGCCGCCGCCTGATCGGGCTACACGGCAGGTTCGGACTGCTTCTTGCGACCGGCGACGTATTGCGTATCACGTCCATCGGCGCGGTGCACCAGTCATCAGACGGTCTTGTCCTGCTGGATGTCTCGCTCGATCATTCTGGGGCACCTGGTGGAATAGATTTGGCGTGGCAGCCAAAACAGTTTCTCGGCGCGCCGGTACCGGGAGCGACCGCGGCGACAGTGAACCTCGCACACGTCGTGGCGGCGGTTGAATTCATCGATACGGTATCGGTCGAGTCGCCGGGCGAAAATGATACGCTTACCGCAGCCGAGGTCGTGGCCGAGTTGGGGCGGGTCACAACAGAATTGAGCGAACCCGTATAGCAAGCCGGGACACGCCAGGGCTGCCCGGACCCCCTGGTCCGTCGTACCGGACGATCGCGGGTTGGACTCATACGACAGAATTGGGTTGGTAATTTCAGGGCGCCAGGCCGGGTTGGACGAGCAAACGGTGACCGACAGGCCGTCGGAATCATTGGCCAAATGAATCGCCCGATGTATTTGTAGCTCCTGCTCAATTCACCGAATGCAGTTCTGACAGGTGTTGCGGCGCAACCAATCGGATGAACGATGCTGTTCGCCTGTACAATCCGGCACCGATCGTTCACCACCGGCGGCAAACTGTCACAACGGACATACCATGTTCTGGCGTCCACGGACGGCCCCGGTCAGAAACGCCTCATTGCTGCTCGGATGCACATTCGCACTGGATCACGCGACCTTCCTAAGCCATTGCACGATTTCCGCAAAACAATTCCACGAATGCCTCGTTACATCTGGCAAACATCAACCACTCGAAATCCCTCCCCTGCCGCCCGCCGTGCCGCCAAATGAAAAGCCGCGTCGGAAAACACCGACGGATAGACGACAACCATATAAACTGACCCATTGTGCCCAAGCTCGCGCCAGAGTGCACAAGTCGTTCGTGCCACACCACGCACTTCCACCATCCCTTCCGTAGCCGAAACATCAAACTGCCGTCGCAGCCCGCTAAACACCTCGTTCAGCACCAACGTGTGCTGTGAGCGCACCGCGAAGACCGACGGCACAAAGACCTTATCCGCAATTGCCAACGTGCCCATATATTCTGCCGGAGGCCGCCAGAACTCGGACCATCGGATTGCGGTCCGGCGCGTGCCGGTGCCACTCAACAGCATACTGTCGCCTGGGATCGAGTGCGCCGCTGCCGCGAAGCCACGATAGACCTCCTGGTTGGCAACCGCATCACGCGCAAGCGATGCCGAGCGCGCCAGTGACAGTACCAACAAAACCGCAAGGCACAGCAACCGCTGCCGCCCGTCGCGCCACTCCAATCGCACAAACAGCACTGCCAGCAGGAACACCAACGGCGGCAGCCGGTAATCGAGGCCCAATCCGTCTCCGACGCCGTTAGGAGCAACCAGAAATAACGCGATCAGTCCTGGTACCAGAACGAACCAGCCCGGCAGCGCACGCACGATCAATCGCTCGCGCCACACAGTCAAAGCCAAGGCGGCAGAAAACACCACGACGCCAATCAGCAGGATTGCCGCCCCCAGCGGACCACTGCCGTCCAGCACAGGATGCAGGAACAGCGACAGCTTGCTCTTCAGGATCCCTGGCACGGATAAATCGTTGCCATAGTAAATGCTGGACGCGCCGGACGTTGGCGACAGCGCGAACAAGATAAACACGGGCACTGCCGCAACCAGCGGCGAAGCATGGCTACACAGGACCCCTACACTCCACCGCCGCTTTCGCAACAGCGTCGCAAGCTCCAACAGCCCCAGCACACACAAGAAAAATCCGGCGGCGACGATATGGCAGAAGAACACCACGATGCCGCCCAACGACGCGATCAGCAACCGCCACAGCGGCCGGCTCGCCGCAACCCAGGCCGCCAGGAAGTACAGCGCAACCGCCGCGCCCATCATATAGTTAACAAACCCATCCATCAGTGCGCCGTTGTAGAACAGCACGACCGCGCACAGTGGCTTAAGCGGATCGCCTACCCGTAGCGCCCATGCCAAAGCCAAGGCCGCGCCAACAAAAAGCGCATAAGTGGCAACCAGTGTGACCTCAGTTGCCACCGCCACCGGCAGACCCATCGCATGCAGTGCGAGGCTGACGATATCAACCGAAATGTTTGGCAACAGGAACGTATTGATCTGGTAGAACTGCGACCAAAACGCATTCCCCGCCAGCAACTGCGCCAGGATCTCAATGCGCGCCACATGACTGGGCCAATCCTCCAACGCCGCTGGACGCCCGGCCAGCAGCGGCACAGCGCCGCAAATCACTGCCATCAGGGTTAGACCGTACGACCACGCTGGCCAGGGACGGGTCACAGCCGTTTCGGCAGCGTTCCGGCGTTCGCCGAGCCCATGCCGTCATCCGCTGGTTGCTGTGGTTTTTGCCGGGTCTCCGGCATCGCCACCGTCACCAGCACTACCGCCGCTACCCCGGCGGCAGCGAACACCCGGAACGCCGCGATCCGGCCAAACCGGTCGGCAGTCCATCCTGCCAAAGCCGTACTCACCGCGGTGCCCGCCGACATAATCGCCCGCAGAGCTGGACAGCGACAGACAGGCGCCGCCGCTCTCATCGACATCCCAGTTGCGGCTCGATCCGGTGACCAGGGCGACCCGCCCATAGAGGCGGAACCCATCCGTCGTCAGCATATTAACGTTTCCTCCATCCTTCTGCTCGTATCTGGCGGCATACGACGCGCGCGGGCAAGTCGGGTTTTGCTTTCTGGGCCACTCGCCTTACTCTATCATCGCGCCAGAAGGATTCATGATGCACACGACAACGATCATCGACGATGAGGATGACGGGCCTCCCCGCCTGGCGGGTGGCCGGTTTTACATGACACCCAACGGCCATGAGACGCTGACCGCGGAACTGCATCAACTCCGCGCCATCGAACGTCCCCGCATCGTCGACATCGTTTCCTGGGCTGCCGGCAATGGTGACCGGTCGGAAAACGGCGATTACCTGTACGGCAAGCGTCGGCTGCGTGAAATCGACCGGCGGATGCGGTTTCTGATGCATCGGCTGCGCCATGCCGAGGTAATCGACCCAAGCCAGCAAAACCATCGCACTCAGGTATTTTTCGGCGCCTCAGTGACCTACGTCAATGAACGGGATGAGAAACTGACCGTAACCATCGTGGGGATTGATGAGGCTGACATGGCACGTGGCAAAATCAGTATTGCCTCACCGGTCGCGCTGGCGTTGTTGCGCGCCCAGGTGGGAGATGAGGTGGGGGTAAGGACGCCCCGAGGGGTCGAGGTCGTGGAGGTTCTGGCGATCGACTATCCGACATGACCCGGATCGTCACGGTGACGTTAAATCCTGCGGTCGACCTCGGCTGTTCGGCTGACCTCGTCCGCCCGACCCATAAAATCCGTACCTACGACGAACATATCGATCCAGGTGGCGGTGGCATCAACGTGGCTCGCGTGTTGCACGCGCTGCGGGCAGACGTCCTGGCGGTGATTGCCGCAGGCGGCGTGACCGGTGCATTGATCGAGGAGTTGCTGAGCGAAGGCGGCGTGTCGCATCTGACGGTGCGTTGCCATGGCCGTTCGCGCATCAGTTACACGGTGTTCGATCGCACCACGAAGGAAGAATACCGCTTCGTGCCGACGGGCCCGATCGCCGAGCCGCACGACTGGACGGAGGTCCTGTCGCTGTTGGATAAAATCCAATGCGAGTGGCTGGTTGCCAGCGGCAGCCTGGAACCAGGTATGCCGCCAGACCTTTACGCAACGATCGCGCGGTCGGCCCGAGCTCGCGGCATTCAGTTCGCCGTCGACTCGTCCGGCGCGGCGTTGCGCGCGGCACTCGATGCCGGCGTCGACGTGGTCAAACCCAGCCTGACGGAACTGGAATCGTACGCCGGCCGCGCGTTGCCAGATCCGGCCGATCAGGAAGCCGAAGCGATGGTCCTGGTCCGCACCGGCCGAGCGGCCATGGTGGCCGTCACACTTGGCGAAGCGGGCGCTTTCCTTGCCTCGGCCGAGGGCGTGGTCCGCATGCCCGCCATTCCGGTTCCGTTCCAAGGTGCCGTCGGCGCCGGGGACAGTTTCTTCGCCGGGCTGGTCTGGTCTTTGTCACAGGGGCAGTCGCCGATGGAAGCGCTCGGTTGGGCGATTGCCGCCGGCAGTGCCACGGTCGCGCGCGTCGGCACCGCGCGCGTGCGGCTTGAGGACGTCACGGAATTTCACGCCAGACTGCCCGCCTGATCAGGCAGCAAAGCCCATGAACTGGCCAGGGATCTTTTGCAAGGCCGCAATGGTTTCCCGGCGCACCGACGCTGGCGTGCCCTCGACGAAATCCACCGAAACGGCATCGACAATGCCGCCGTAGCGTTGTTGCACTGCGTCAGCGAGGCCCTCATATGGCGCACGGGCGACGAACAGATCCAACACATCGTCGGGCACCTGGCGCGCCATGTCGTTCCACTGGCCTTGCCGCGACATCGCATTCAATTTGATCCCCAGATCGCCGACGCCATGTTGGTCGAAGACGCCGCGATAGGCCGGGGTCGAGCCGTAGAACGCGACACGGTAACGCACCTTCTCCGCAGCCTCCCGCACCGCTTTTTCATCGGGACCGGTGGCGATGAAGCCACCGCCGGTCACTTCAAAATGCTCGAATGACTTGCCGTTGGCAGCCAGTTCCGTGGCCAGTAGCGGCCGCACCACTTCATCGACATACTTCCGAGTCGCAAAACTGTGCAGCCGCACACTTTCGGCCACGCGCGCCGCAGTTTTCAACATCAAAGGACCCACCGCGGCCATCGCGATCGGCGGCAACGGCAGGTGCTGCGGGCCCGGCGAGAATTCCGGAGTCATCAGGGAAAATTGATAATATTTGCCTTGATAGCTGAGTTTCTCGCCATACTCCCAGCAGCGGAAGATGGCGCGCAGCGATTCGACATACTCGCCGAGACGGGCGGCCGGTGCGATCCATGGCACGCTGAAGCGGCGCTCGTTGTGTGCCTTGACCTGCGATCCCAAACCGACAACGAAACGACCTTTCGAGTGGCGCTGTAAATCCCAGGCGTGATTGGCAACGATCATCGGACTGCGCGGAAAGGCGATGGCGACCGAGGGCACCAGAGTCACCCGCTCGGTCGCCAGAGCAGCAAACGCCAGCGGGGTGAACGGATCGTGCCGCAATTCATTGCTGGTGATCACATCGACGCCGTCTTCCTCGGCCTGGCAGGCGGCCTTGGCGCAGGCCGACCAGTCGTGCACCGGCAGTCCCATCGATACGCGCATCGTCGCTCTCCTCCCCGGTTTGCCGACTGCCTCGCGGTCCCGTAAACCTGGGTTGGGCAGAGGAGTCAAACTGCATGGGCAGCCTGACCGGCAAAGTCATCATCGTTACCGGAGCGAGCCGTCGCATCGGCGCCGCCGCCTCCATCGCATTGGCCAAGGCTGGCGCGACCGTGATGCTGGTCGCCAGGAATGGCAGGCTGGCCGCCGATGTGGCCCAGTACATCATCACGTCCGGCGGCCGCGCCAGCGCCGCGTCCGGCGACGTGTCGGATTATGCCGCGGTCGAGGCCGTGGTGTCGGAGACCGAAGGCCGTTTCGGCCGTGTCGACGCACTGATCAACAATGCCGGCTTGATCGAGCCGATCGCCTCCGTCGCCGACAGTAACCCCGCCGACTGGGCGCGCAACGTTCAGATCAATCTGATTGGCGCCTACAATCCAATCCGCGCGTTGCTGCCTCGGATGATCAAGGCCGGCGGAGGCACCATCGTCAACGTTTCCTCCGGCGCGGCGATCCGGCCGCTGGAAGGATGGAGCGCATATTGCTCCGCCAAGGCCGGTCTCGCGATGCTGACACAGGCGCTCATGCTGGAAAATACTACGACCGGCATTCGGGTTTTCGGTTTCCAGCCAGGCACGACCGATACTGACATGCAGGTGACGATCCGTGCGTCCGGCATCAACATGGTCAGCAAGATCCCGCGCGAGAATTTGACCCCGGTCGCGCATCCTGCCGCTGCCATCGTTTATCTGTGCACACCGGACGCCGATGATTTGAACGGTCAGGAATTCAGTTTGCGCGACGAGTCGTTCCGCGCCCGTCTGCAATTGGAAGGTTGAAGATGCCAGGTCCATTGGACGGTGTGAGGGTCGTAGAACTTGGTCAGGCTCTGGCGGGCCCCTTGGCCGGCGTGATTTTGGCAGATCTCGGCGCCGACGTGATCAAGGTGGAAAAACCCGATGGAGGCGACGATGCGCGGCTCTGGGGACCGCCGTTCGTCGATGGCGATTCCGTCAGTTTCCACAGCAACAACCGCGCGAAGCGTTCGATCACGCTGGACATCAAAAACGCCGCGGATGTCGAGCGGTTGACGGCACTGGTACAACACGCCGACATCCTGATCCAGAACCTGCGGCCCGGCATTGTCGATGCGTGCGGGATCGGACCGGAGGCGATGTTGGCGGTCAATCCTCGGCTGATCTACTGCTCGATCTGGGCTTTTGGCAATCAAGGGCCATTGAAGCTGGCGCCCGGGTTCGATCCGTTGTTGCAATGCTATGGCGCGGTGGTGTCGCTGACCGGCCGGCCCGACGATCCGCCGACCTTCTGCGCGCCGGCGATCAACGACACTGCGACCGGCATGTGGTGCGTGATCGGCGCCCTCGCCGCGTTGAAGCAACGTGAGGCCACCGGCAAAGGCTGCGTGGTCGATACGTCGCTGTTCGAGAGTGCGGTGGCCTGGGTGCAAGGTCCACTGAACAGTTTTGGCGTGACCGGCAAGCTGCCGCAACGCCATGGTGCGGCCAGCGCGACGCTTGCGCCGTATCAGATCTTCGAGACCGCCGACCGGCAGATTTGCATCGCCGCTGGCAACGACCGGCTGTTTGTCAAACTGGCGCAGTCGATGGGGTGCCCGGAGTGGGTGGACGATCCACGGTTTTGCGATGGACGCAAGCGGGCGGCAAACCGCGAGGCGCTGGCCGCCGTCATGCAGCCGGTCTTGTTGGGTCGCACGCGCCGCGACTGGTTGGGCATTATCGGCGAGGCCGGTGTGCCGGTCGCTCCCGTCAACGACATCGCCGACCTGGCGCAATCCGAGCAGTTGCAGGCAATGGACATGATGCGCACACTGCCGGGCAGCGATCTGCACGTTGTTGGCCTGCCTGTCTCATTCGACGGAAAACGCCCGCATCCGCTTGCCGATTCGCCCAAACTTGGTGAACACAACACAGAAATCTTTGGAGTCCCGGTATGAGCCAGCCTGCCCTCGAGCGTGCCCGTTCTTATCAAAAGGAACTTGTTGGCATTCGTCACGATATCCACGCCCATCCGGAGCTTGGACTGGAAGAAGTCCGTACCGCTGATCTGGTGGCGAAGAAGTTGGAAGAGTGGGGCATCGAAGTGCACCGAGGCGTCGGCGTGACGGGCGTCGTTGGGGTGTTGCGCAATGGCAATGGCCAGGCCTCGGTCGGATTGCGGGCCGACATGGATGCGCTGCCGATTCTGGAGGCAACCGAGCTGCCTTACGCCAGTCAGAACCCCGGCCGCATGCACGCCTGCGGCCACGATGGCCACACCACCATGCTACTGGGCGCTGCAAAGTACCTCGCGGAGACACGCAATTTCAACGGCACTGTCAATTTCATCTTCCAACCGGCCGAGGAGGGGATTGGCGGCGCCCTGGCCATGTTGAAGGACGGTCTGTTCGAACGTTTCCCGTGCAATGCCGTGTTCGGCATGCATAACCGGCCAGGCCTGCCGGTGGGGAAATTCATCACCGGGCACGGCACTCGCTCGGCGGGCGGGGCGTTTTTCGATATCACGATCACCGGCAAGGGTGCCCATGGCGCGCATCCGCATCTGAGCATCGACCCGGTTTTGGTCGCCTGCCATTTGGGCACGGCCCTGCAATCCATTGTATCGCGTAACATTGCCGCCAGGGATACCGCAGTGCTCAGCATCACACGCATTCAGTCCGGCGACGCCTATAACGTCGTGCCGCAAACCGCGGTGATGGCCGGCACGGTACGCACCATGCAGCGCGACACGATGAAGTTGATCGAGACGAACATGGAACGGCTGACCACCGCGGTGGCTGCCGGTTTCGGCGCCGAGGCAAAGCTCGCCTTTCGGGTGATCTTTGCCTCCATGGTCAATGATGAAGCAGCGGTGGCGCTCTATGGCGATGCCGCTGCGGAACTGGTCGGTGAGACCAACCTCGATCGCAATTCGCCGTCCGGCATGGGGTCGGAAGATTTCAGTTTCATGATGGAGCAGGTGCCGGGCGCGCATATCAATCTTGGTAACGGTGAAAGTGCGGCGTTGCACAATCACAAATACGACTTCAACGACGAGGCGATCCCATATGGCGTCGCGCTGTACGGCACGATCGTCGAGAAACAGCTGCCGAAAGGCCAGGTCGCCTGAATGTTCCGCCGCTCCGGTCGGGAAGCGCTGAAGCCGTCGTTCGACGGTTGCGCAGTCCGGACACGTAACGGGGAAAGCGTTGCAACAACGCTGTGGGACGGCGTGCAACCGCCATGCTGCTGAAAGCGCGTGGCGTGCATCCGCACTCGGTCGAACCACACCATACCCGCTGCCCTGCGCCGCCGACGGTTGGCGAACCTGCGACTCTGAACCGGTAGCCCAAAAGGACGTTGCCTATGCGTATCTGGCATCAAAGTTTCACCGTGCTTCGTGATCTGCCGGGCTATGAAGATGCCATGCGGGAGCATCTCCGGAACATCCTTCGGCCGGATACCGAGGTGGTGTTCCACGGTCAGGCGCCAGGCACTTATCCGAGCGACTATCCGGGTGACGATATCGGTTACGGCTACACCTATTGGATCCACGGCAATCAATGGGTTGCGGCGGGCCGCGCGGCGGAAGCCCAGGCTTTCGATGCGTTTGCGATGTGTACCTTGCCCAATCCGATGTTGCGGGAGGTACGCTCGATCATCGAAATTCCGGCGATTGGGATGGGTGAAACATGTTGCCATCTCGCTACCATGTTCGGTCAGCGTTTCGCGATCATGTTGTTCATCGAGCGCATGATCCCGCTGTATCAGGAGCAGGTCAGGAATTATGGTTTGGCGGACCGTTGCGCTGGCGTTGTCGCCTCGGGCCTGCGATTTCAGGATGTGTTGGCAGGCTACGCCAATCCGGCTCCGGTCATCGAGGCGTTCCAGGACGCCGCGCGCCGGGTGATCAACCAGACCGGTGCCGATGTCATCATTCCGGGCGAAGTGCCGTTGAACCTGTTGCTGGCACGCAACGGAGTCACGCGGGTCGATGACGTGCCGATCATCGATGGCCTGGCAAGCACCATGAAAATGGCCGAGCTGATGGTCGATCTGCAAAAAGCAACCGGCATCAAACACAGCCGTCAGGGTTGGTTCAACTCGGTGCCGAGCAAGGTGCGGTTGGATCAGGTCGCCGCCTTCTATGGCGTCGATAAAATAAAGTTCTAACATCCAACGCCGGGAGGAAACCGCACCATGAGCAGCACCACGACCAGCCCCTATCTGCCGGTCCGCGACGACTGGCTGGCGCGCCGGACTGAAGCGATCCTGGAGCCCGCGTTGCCGATCGTCGATCCGCACCACCATCTTTGGGAACGGCCAGGCTGGCGCTACATGCTCGATGACTTGCTGGCCGATACCAACAGCGGGCACAACATTATCGGGACCGTGTTCGTGCAGTGCCGCTCGATGCATCGCGCCGGCGGACCGGTGGAATTCCGCCCGGTCGGCGAAACCGAGTTCGTCAACGGCGTAGCCGCAATGAGCGCCTCGGGTGGGTATGGTGCTGCGAAAATCTGTGCCGGCATTGTCGGTCACGTCGATCTGTGCCTCGGCGGCCGCGCGGCCGAGGTACTGGAGGCACATATTCGTGCCGGTGGCGGGCGGTTCCGCGGCATACGCCATATCACGGCATACGACGCCGATCCGACGCTGATGAACCCGGCCTATAGCCCGCCCCCTGGACTGATGGGCGACGCGAAATTCCGGGAGGGTTTTGCCTGCCTGGCACCGCTGAATTTGACGTTTGATGCGTGGCTGTATCATCCGCAGATTGGCGATGTCACAGCACTGGCGCGGGCGTATCCGGGCACCGGGATTTGCCTGAACCATATCGGCGGACCGTTGGCGATCGGCAGCTATGCCGGCCGCCGCGACGAAATCTTTGCAACCTGGGCAAAATCCATTCGCGAACTCGCGACATGCGCCAATGTCGTCGTCAAACTAGGTGGCATGGCGATGCGGATCAACGGCTGGGATTTCCATGAAAAAGCCGATCCACCGTCGTCCGAGGCGCTGGCGGCCGCATGGAAACCTTATGTCGAGACCTGCATTGCAGCGTTTGGCGCCAACCGCTGCATGTTCGAAAGTAATTTCCCGGTCGACAAGGGATCGTACGGCTACGCACCGTTCTGGAATGCGTGCAAATTGCTCGCCAAAGGTGCAAGTACGACAGAAAAGACCGACCTGTTCAGCGGCACGGCCGCTCGGTTCTATCGGTTGGATCTGTAACAGGGGTAGCAGCCCGTCGTGGCCGGGTACCTCCCGGCCACGACGACGCTGCTTATTTCGCGAGTTCCGGCGTTTTCACTTCGACCTTGCGCCCCTTGAACGCCGGCATGACGTCCTTGGCAAAGCGTTCCAGTTGCTCCAGCGCCACCGCTTCAGGCACACCGACCGACAGGCTAATCGAGATCCGGTCCAGTCCAGGATAGGCTTTTTCCAGCTTCATCAAATGCTCGACGATTTCATCGGGGGAACCGGTCAGGAAGCCGCCGGCTTTCACCGCGTCCTCGATGCGCGGCAATTTCGCCGTAGGGGCACGTTTCGGATCTCGCATGATCTCGATCTGCTCGTCGGTCATTGCCCGAACCAGGCGCAGTTCACCGAACATCTTCATGTTCTCTTCGTAATATTTGGCCGCCTCGCGGATGCATTGCTCCTTGCTTTCGCCGATATAGGCGTGGAAGCCGAAGCATAGCCGCTCACCCAGTTCGATGTCCTTGCCGATTGCACGATGGGCTTTCTGCCAGTTCAGCACGACATTGTGCATCGCGCCGCCATCGGCCGAGCCACCGCCGATCATCCCTTGGATGCCGTGCTTCGCCATGAACGCCAGCGCACGCTCGGAGCCGCCCTGGATCGGCTGCCAACACTCCACCGGCAGCCGCTTCGGCCGCGGCACCAAGGTGAGTTCCTTCAGTGTATAGCCGCGGTACGGCACCTCCGGCGGCAGCGTGTAGTGCTTGCCTTTATGCGAGAACGATTCGTTGTTGAAGGCTTTGAAGATGATGTCGACCTGTTCCTCGAACAATTCGCGGTTCGCTTCCTGATCGAGCAGCGGCGAACCGAATGTCTCGACTTCTCGCGTGTGGTAGCCGCGGCCAACACCGAATGTCACGCGACCATTGGTCAGGATGTCGACGACGGCGTAATCCTCGGCGAGGCGCAGCGGATGCCACATCGGCGCGATGTTGAAACCACAGCCGATCTTCAGATTCTTTGTGACATGGGTCAGATGCAGCGCCATCAGCAGCACGTTGGGCAGGCACTCAGTGCCTTCGCGCTGGAAGTGATGTTCGGCCATCCAGAACCGGTCAAAGCCGAGTTCGTCCATCTTCTTGGCCATGGCTTCGGCTTTGAACAGCGCGGTGGACAAATGCTCGTTGTCGTAACGGCGATCGTTGATCGGTGTGCCGCCATAGCCGATATTCTCGAGATCGACGTGCCCGGCATAAAGACTGTCGAATTTGGTGATCATGGTGCGCCCTCCGAATATACTGGTGAGTATGTTCCCCATCCGACGGGTTTTGGCAAGCAACCGGCAGAGATGGGAGGACTTTCAGGCCATGGCGTGCGAAGCCTTTGCCCTATGCTGTTGCTGATTCCTGGCCCAGTGATGACCCGCCCCGAAGTGCGAGCCGCGCTCGGGGTGGATATCGCGCCCTGGGATTTCGATTTTCGCGAGATCTACGCAGGCATACGGGCGAGGCTGCTGCAGATCGCCAACGGCGTCGACGGCGAACACACGGTGCTGCCATTGCCGGGCTGTGGGCATTTCGTCATCGAGGCTGCCATTCGCAGTTTTCTTCCACTGGGCGGGCGGCTGCTGATCCCAATGACCGGCAGTTACAGTGACCGGTTCGTTCGGCTGGCGCGTGAGGCCGGCCGCGATCCGGTGCCGTTGCCGATCGTGCAAACCGAGGTCATCGCGGCCGATATGGTGGCGGAGGCTCTGCAACGCGATCCCACTATCAGCCACGTCGGTCTGGTGCAGTCGGAAACTGGCAGCGGTGTCGTGCATGATATCGATCCGATCGGCGCCGCCGTCAAAGCGCAAGGCCGCCGCATGATCGTGGACGCGGTATCGGCGTTCGGCGCGCTGCCGCTGGACATCAGCGCGCATCCGGAAATCGATGCGGTCGTGTTTACCGGCAATAAGTGCCTGGAAGGCCTGCCTGGCAATGCCTATTGCATCGCGCGGATCGACCAGCTGGCAGCAAACGCTGGCATTGCCGGCAGTTGGTCGTTCGATCTTGCCGACGTCCATGCGCATATCGGCCACGGGCGCGATGGCCGGCCGCGCTTTACGCCGCCGGCGCAGAGCATCAATGCCCTGAACACGGCGCTGGATTTCTTCGATGCCGAGGGTGGCCGCGCGGCCAGGCTGGCGCGCTATACGGATAATATGCGCACGCTTTATGACGGCATGGTCGGGCTTGGTCTGACGCCGTTCGTGCAGCCAGACCATCAAGGCCCGATCATCGTCAATGTCCATGCGCCGGCCGATCCGGCCTGGCACCTGCAGCGTTTCGTCGACGCATTGAAATCGCGCGGCGTGCTGATCAGCAATTACTTCAACACACCAACGCCGGGCTTTCGGGTCGGCTGCATCGGTGCGATCACTCCCTCCGACATGGCGGGTGCGGTCGCGGCGATGGACCTCGCCCTGAACGACATCGGCATCAACAACCGAGCGGGAGAGACCCAATGACCACAGACATCGAGATTGCCCGCGCGGCGACTCTGAAGCCGATTGCCGACATCGCGGCACGGCTGAACATTCCGTCCGATGTGCTGGAACCGTACGGGCGGCACAAAGCGAAGATCGGCTTCGACTTCATCAATTCGGTGCGGGACCGCAGGGACGGGGCGTTGGTGCTGGTCACCGGCATCAGTCCGACCCCCGCCGGCGAGGGCAAAACCACGACCACCGTCGGTCTGGGCGACGCGCTCAACCGCATCGGCAAACGCGCCACCATCTGTTTACGCGAGCCTTCCCTGGGCCCCAGTTTCGGCATGAAGGGCGGTGCGGCCGGAGGCGGCTACGCCCAGGTCGTGCCGATGGACCAGATCAATTTACACTTCACCGGCGATTTCCATGCGATCACCTCGGCCAACAATTTGCTCGCCGCGATGATCGATAACCATGTGTATTGGAGTAATTCGCTCGGCATCGATCCGCGGCGGATTTCGTGGCGACGCTGCCTCGACATGAACGACCGCGCGCTACGCTCGATCGTTGGCAGTCTGGGCGGTGTGGCGAACGGCTTCCCGCGTGAGGATGGGTTCGATATCACCGTCGCTTCCGAGGTGATGGCGGTATTCTGTCTGGCCAAGGACATGGCCGATTTGCAGACCAGGCTTGGCAAAATGATCGTTGCGCAAAAACGTGACGGCACGAATGTCACGGCTGCCGACATCAAGGCCGACGGGGCGATGTCGGTGCTGTTGCGCGATGCGTTGGCACCGAACCTGGTGCAGACGCTGGAAGGCTCACCGGCCATGGTGCACGGCGGCCCCTTCGCCAACATCGCGCATGGTTGCAATTCCGTGATGGCGACCGGACTTGCCTTGAAACTGTCCGACGTCGTGGTGACCGAAGCAGGCTTCGGCGCTGATCTTGGTGCGGAGAAATTCATCGACATCAAATGCCGGTCCGCCGGCCTGACGCCATCCTGCGCCGTCATCGTCGCCACCGTGCGCGCACTGAAGATGCATGGCGGCATTGCCCGCAATGCGCTTGGTCCGGAAAACGTTGAGGCGGTGAAGAAAGGCCTCGCCAATCTCGCGCGCCATGTGGAGAACCTCGGCAAATTCGGGCTGCCGGTTGTGGTCGCGGTCAATCATTTCACGTCCGACACCGAAGCGGAATTCGCTGCGATCAAGGACGGCATGGCCGCGCTTGGCGTCGAAGCCATATCCTGCACCCACTGGGCCAATGGCAGCGCTGGTGCGGAAGCGTTGGCGCGGGCGGTGATGAACCGGATCGAGAGCGGTAAGGCGGCGTGCAAACCGCTGTACGGGTTGGATCTGAAACTCGCGGACAAGATCCGCACGATCGCCAAGGAGATCTATCGCGCGTCCGACATTGCGGTCCCGGATGCCGTGGCACGGCGCCTGAAAACCTTCGAGGATGCCGGGTTTGGCGACGTGCCGGTCTGCATTGCCAAGACGCAATACAGTTTCACCTCCGATCCGACCGTGATGGGTGCGCCAACCGGCCATATCCTGCCGGTCCGCGAGGTGCGGCTGTCAGCCGGTGCCGGCTTTGTCGTGGCAATCTGCGGCGACATCATGACGATGCCGGGTCTGCCGCGGGTGCCGTCAGCCGAGGCGATCCATCTGCGGGAGGACGGCGAGATCGACGGGTTGTTTTAGCAACCCGGCATTTGGTCGTTCTATCGGTAGAACGACCAAATGCCACCAGCGGCCATCGCCAATCCGATGCCGCCGAATGCAACCCAGGCGTAAGGCGGCAGGATCTGCAACACCAGCAGCAACATGTAACCGATCAACATCGCCACGCCCAAGGTGGCCAGCATGAAGCTGCTGCTGAAGATCGAGATCGCGCCTTCCCGCACGTAAAACCGCGCCACGAGAATCAAAATTCCGGCGATCAACGGCAGCAAGGCAAGGGGCGTATTCTCGACCATGAACATCCCTGAAAAAGTTGACGCGCCGCTGCTCCCGACCGGAAGCAGCGGCGCGTTCGGAAATCTGTCTCGCTAAGCCGGGATCCGTACCATCATCCGGCTGATGCCGTGAATGAAGTTGGAGTAAATCCGCTCCGGCTCTTCCATCAGCTCGATCTTCGGGAAGCGCTTCACGATTTCCTCCCAGAGGATGATCAGCTGCATTTCCGCCAGCCGGTTGCCGACGCAGCGATGCACACCGAAGCCGAACGACAGATGATGCCGCGGACGGGCCCGATCGATGATGAAGTCGTTGGGGTTATCGATCGAATCTTCGTCGCGGTTGCCCGAGATGTACCACATGCACACCTTGTCGCCCTTGCGGATCTGCTTGCCGGCGAGTTCGGCGTCCGCCACCGCGGTACGGCGCATATGCACGATCGGCGACTGCCAGCGAATGATCTCCGGCACCATGCTGGTCACGAGGTCAGGGTTCTCGCGCAGCTTGGCCCATTCGGCGGGATGCTTGCACAGTGCCCACAGCCCGCCGCTCATGGAATTGCGCGTGGTATCGTTACCGCCGACGATCAGCAGGGTCAGGTTGCCGAGAAACTCCTGCGGGTCGTTGACGAGATTCTTCGTGGCCTCGCCATGCGCGAGCATGGAAATCAGGTCGAACCCCGGCGGACGCGCGGCACGCTCGTGCCACATGGCAGTGAACACGGCCAGCGCCTCCCGCAGGATCGTCAGGCGCTTTTCTTCCGAGTCGATTTCGCCGCCGGCGTTGACGTCCTGCGTTGCGATATCGGACCAATAGGTCAGCTTGTGGCGCTCATCCTCCGGGAAGTCGAACAGAGTGGTCAACATCAGCGTCGTCAGCTCGATGGAAACCAGTTTCACCCAATCGAAGGTTTCATTACGCGGCAGGTTGTCCAGCACGCGGCAAACGCGTTGCCGAATGATGTCGGACATGTTGTTGAGGTTGGCCGGTGCCACGATCGGGCTGACCACCTTGCGCTGATCGTCATGTCGTGGCGGATCCATCGAAATGAAGCTGGAACGGCGAAACTCCATCGGCCGGTCGGTGATCGAGATGCCACCAAGTTTCGCCTCGGACGAGTAAATCTCCGGGTGCGTCTCGACCGCCATGATGTCCTTGAATTTGGTCACCGACCAAAACGAGCCATACTTGCCGTCCTTGCGGTAGTGCACCGGGTCTTCCCGCCGCAGCCGGGCAAAATACGGGTAATACACGTCGTTCTGATACAGTTTCGGATCGCTGACGTCGATCTCGCTCAACGGCAGTGACAGCGCGTTCAGCGTCGCCTCTTCCAGTGCCGCATCATAATGAACCGGGGCATTCATGGTGTCGGTCTCCTGTTCAGTGCTGGCCTTCGGGCATGCGAACCACCAGTCCGTCGAGCGCTTCGGTTACCGGGATCTGGCACGACAGCCGGGAATCAGCCTGAGTTACCGCCGCGAAGCTCAGCATGCTGGCTTCTTGCGAGCCCGGTACCGGCAAACCGGTTACGGGCAGCCACGCGGCGTCGACATAGACGTGGCAGGTGGCACAAGCACACTCCCCGCCGCAATCGGCATCGATGCCCGGGACATTGTTTTCCACCGCAGCCTGCATCACGGATTTGCCGACCGCGATCTGTACCGTGTGCGGGGTCCCGTTGTGTTCGATGAAGGTAATCTTCGGCATGAGCGCTCCCTCGACTGGCTTATCATGAGGTTATAAGCAGAATTCGGAGCGCAACGCCACGTCCGATACGTCAGGAGGCCAGTTCCTGCATCGTCACGGTTGGATCAGCGATCCGGGCCGCGGTCAGTTGCCTGCGGCGCTGGATGATCCGCCGTCCGCCCATGAACTCGGTGGCGGCGTTGACCGCCTCCACCGCCTGCACTGTGCCGTCCGCGGCCAGGTGAAACAGCGCGAATTTGCCGGCAGCGATATCGCCGCGGACGACGATCTCGGTGGCGTCGAACGGGATACCGACGATTTGCAGGCGCAGATCGTATTGGTCGGACCAAAACCAGGGGATTTCCGGCGGCGGTTGCGGCCGGCCGCAGATCGCCGAGGCGGCCTGTTTGGCTTGTTCCAGCGCGTTCGGCACGCTCTCCAGCCGCATGGTGCGGTTGT
>Ga0187867_10001065_pt1 | contig 24006 bp, 27 predicted proteins | sample June2016WEW_13_1_FD_132976 | JGI IMG/M metagenome (GOLD analysis project Ga0187867, IMG submission 132976) | Peatland microbial communities from SPRUCE experiment site at the Marcell Experimental Forest, Minnesota, USA - June2016WEW_13_10 | ecosystem: Environmental > Terrestrial > Soil >... | reverse complement strand
CCCACGTGATCAATGACCTGTGGCGGGAGGCACGAGGCAGCAACACCGTGGTGGTGACCGACGTGGGACAGCACCAGATGTGGGAAGCACAATATTACAAGCACGAAGAGCCACGTTCGCTGATCACCTCCGGGGGCCTGGGCACGATGGGATTCGCCCTGCCCGCCGCCATCGGGGTGAAGGTCGCGCGTCCTGAGGCAGAAATTTGGGTTATCGTGGGGGACGGCGGTTTTCAAATGACCATGTGTGAACTTGCCACCATCGTGCAGGAGAAGCTGAAGATCAACATCGCGATCATCAATAACGGTTTTCTGGGCATGGTTCGCCAATGGCAGGAATTTTTCTACGAGCGCAATTACCAGGCTACCCCGTTGCTGAATCCTGACTTCGCCAAAGTCGCCGAGGCCTATGGCATTCGCAACGCGACCGTCACCGGTCGTTCGCAAGTTGTGCCCACGGTGCAGGCAGCCCGCCGGCACGAAGGACCGATGCTGATCAATTTCCACGTGGAGCAGGAAGATACGGTTTATCCCATGGTTGCCGCAGGAGCTGCTCTCCACGAGATGATTCGGCGTCCGAGTTCCATTGTGGAGACCGCTGCCGATGAGTAAATCAATATGATGAATACATTCGTGGTGTACGTCGAAAACAAGCCGGGCGTGCTGACCCGCGTGGCATCGCTGTTTCGTCGCCGCGCTTTCAATATCGACTCGCTCACGGTTGGGCGTACAGAAAAGCCGGAAGTGTCGCGCATGACCATCACCGTGGATGCCGACCACGACCAGGCACGTAGGATCGAAGCCAACCTATACAAGCTGGTAAACGTGCTGCTGGTGGAAAACATCACGACCGAGCCGTCCATAATCCGCGACTTGGCTATGATCAAAGTGGCGGCCACTCATGAGGCACGTTCCCATGTACTGGAGTTGGCCAGCGTTTTCCGGGCGCGTGTGGTGGATGTTGCGCCCGAATCCCTGATCATCGAAATCACCGGCGGCGAAGACAAGATCGACGGGCTGCTGGAGGTGCTGCGCCCTTACGGCGTGCTGGAAATGGTGCGCACGGGGATTGTCGCGATGCGCCGTGGAAACAAGTCTTCTGTCGCCCTTTCATCCATGGAAGAGCCGACGCAGGCGATGGCAGATGACGACCTCTCGCAGTCAGTTTAGGGTGAGAGAATTTTTCTTCGAAAGGAATAAATATGGCAAACCTGTATCAGGAGGACGCGGCTGATCTGGAGCTGATTCGTTTGAAGAAGGTAGCCATCCTCGGCTACGGCTCGCAGGGACACGCCCATGCGCTTAATCTCAGAGACAGCGGGGTCGAGGTGCGGGTCGGCCTTCCACAAGAAAGCGAGTCGCGAGCAAAGGCGCAGGCCGCGGGATTGAAAGTGCTTTCTGTCAGTGACGCCGCCAAGTGGGCCGACGTCATCATGATCCTGGTGCCAGACACAGCCCAACCCGCCGTCTACAAGAAGGACATTGCTCCTCATCTATCGGCAGGAAAGACATTGATGTTTGCCCACGGCTTCAACATCCGGTTTAAGACCATTACTCCTCCCGCCAACATTGATGTTTCGATGATTGCGCCCAAGGCGCCAGGACATCGCGTGCGAGAGGTGTTCCTGGAAGGCGGCGGCACTCCAGCCCTCTTGGCGGTGCACCAGGATGCCAGCGGAAGCGCAAAGCAGCTCGCCCTCTCCTACGCCAAGGCGCTCGGGGGAACCCGCGCGGGAGTGATCGAAACCACGTTTACCGAGGAAACTGAAACTGATCTCTTCGGCGAGCAGGCCGTCTTGTGCGGCGGAGCGAGCGCCCTGGTGAAAGCTGGTTTCGAAACGCTGGTGGAGGCGGGCTACCAACCCGAAATTGCTTACTTCGAGTGCTTGCACGAACTAAAGCTCATCGTGGACCTGATGTATCGCGGTGGTCTTAGTTACATGCGCTATTCCATCAGCGATACGGCGGAGCATGGTGACTACACAGGCGGCCCGCGGATCGTCACCGATGACACGCGGCAGGCGATGCGGCAGATGCTGAAGGAGATCCAGGACGGAACCTACGCGCGAAACTGGATTGCCGAAAACCAGACCGGACGCGAATGGTTCGAGGCCACGCGCCAGAAGGAGCAAGAACACGAGATCGAACGGGTGGGAGAGCGTTTGCGAAACTTGATGAAATTTCTCGATCCGGTGACGGTGAAGCAAAGCAGGAAGCGCCCGCCCGTGCCCGCTTAGGCAGACGGAATGTGAGCGGTGCTTTCCAAGTGGGTGAGCCCGCCTCAATTTACACTTGGAAACTGAACCCGGCGGCAACCCGGGCATTTGAGGCTTGGCCACCAAAGCCGAGCTTCGGGTAGACTCGGCCGAGCGACCTCAGCCTTCCAAGCAGAGTTTCGCTGTCTGCAAGGACACAACGAAAACGTCCTTGTCGCCAGTGCTTTGGACCACGTCGAACCTTCCTCTGATGCATCTCATTTTATGAATAAGGACCACTAGTCAAAAGATTCATATGTTTTGATCTGTGAGCTTTACAAGATCATCGAGTTATGGCTAGATTTGAACGAACGATCTTGTACACACTGCGGAGCAGTACATGATGCGATCTCCTTCTGACCACGGTGGCACCGTACTCAATTCCCCCGCCAAAATTATGGCTAACCTTCTTCTTTCCGCCGACCTGCTGGAAGCCCTCCCGGATGCTGTCGTAGCCGTCGACCGAGACGGAATTATCGTTCAACTTAATTCACAAACCCAAGAGTTGTTTGGATATAACCGCGATGAACTGATTGGTCAGAACATTGAAATCTTAGTGCCCGAAACTTATCGAAGCCAACATCACCAGCGTCGAGAGAGCTTCGCGCAAACGCCGAAGACCAGGCGGATGGGGGCCGGTCTGGATCTTTACGGCAGACGGCGGAATGGCTCGGAATTCCCCGTAGAGATTAGCCTGAGCCCTGTTTCCACGGAGAAGGAATGGTTCGTCCTAAGTGCGATCCGCGACATCAGCGACCGCAAGCGAATCGCAGAGGAACTCAGAAGGGCGAATGAAGAACTGCATCGTAGAACTGCCGAGCAACTGGGAGAATACCGGTCCCGGCTGGCTTCGATCGTTGATTCGTCTGAAGACGCCATCCTCAGCAAAGACCTGACCGGCATCGTAATGAGCTGGAACCGGGGCGCTGAGCGCATGTACGGTTACCCGGCAAAAGAAGTCGTTGGAAAACATATATCCATCTTGGCCCCGAGTGGTCGTTCCGACGAGGTTTCAAAGATTCTCCAGAAAATCGTGGACGGAGAAACCGTCGACCATTATGAATCGGTGCGGGTCACGAAAGACGGACGCCCACTGGACGTCTCACTTTCCGTGTCTCCTCTGACCAATGCCATCGGCGAGGTCGTGGGAGCGTCAGTGATTGCGCGCGATATTACATCGCAAAAGCGGGCTGAGGCCCAGATGCGTCAATCCCAGAAGATGGAAGCGATCGGCCGGCTTGCCGGAGGAGTCGCGCATGACTTCAATAATGTGCTTGGCATCATTAACGCATGCGCGGAATTTCTGCGCGATCGCATCGATTCCGCCGCCGAAGCCTCCCTCTACGTCGATAACATCCGGAATGCAATCGAGCGAGGCACGGCGCTGACCCGACAACTGCTGACCTTCAGCAGAACTTCGGCAATCCAGCCGCAAATCCTTGATCTGAATGACCGCTTGAAGGATATCGGCAAGCTCCTGCGGCCCCTGCTGGGAGATGATATTGAAGTCCTGATTGTTTCCCGATCCGCCTCAGCCGTCATCGAGGCGGACCCCGGCCAGTTGGATCAGGTCGTGGTTAATCTTGCGGTGAACGCCCGGGACGCCATGCCACGCGGCGGCAAGTTTATTCTAGAAACTGGAGCCGCACAATTTGACGAAGCCTTCGCCGCCCAGCACCAAGCCATGTCGGCGGGAAAATACGTTCAACTCGCGGTCAGCGATACCGGCCACGGCATGGATGAAACCACCGTGTCACGCATTTTCGAACCCTTCTTTACCACGAAAGAGCCCGGAAAAGGAACCGGTCTGGGGCTGGCTACGGTGTATGGCATCGTTAAGCAGAGCGCCGGACATATATTTGTCTATAGCGAACCGGGTCATGGAACGACTTTCAAAATATATCTTCCTGATGCGGAACAGAAAATTGGGTCCGGGTCCAACCCGGAGGCCGACTCCGTTAGTCCGCAACGGCACGGCTCCACAATCTTGTTAGTCGAGGACGACGAAATCATGCGCCACCTGACCCGCCAGTTACTCCAGGAACACGGCTATACCGTAGTCGAGGCCGATGACGGAAAGGGCGCACTCGAGTGGCTGGAGTCCAATCCTGCCCAGATTGACTTGCTGTTGACCGACGTGGTGATGCGGCACATGAGCGGGCCCGAGTTGGCGGAGCGGCTGCACACTTCCCATCCCGCTTTGAAGGTTGCCTACATGTCAGGTTATACCGGGGAACTGATGGCAAACCGGGAAATTTTGAAGCCCGGAGCGATTCTAATCGAAAAGCCTTTTACCCGGGCGGCTCTGCTGAATACGGTCCACGCAATGTTGGGCTGACCTGCCCATCGTAATCAAGTAAATTCGAGCGCTCGCCGGGGGCGGAAAGTGCGCCCTAACCAACCGAACGGTGACGGAGATCACACATCAGTGTGGGAAAGCACCCATTTTTCGGCAGCACAGAAAGAACCAGAAAGCGGGTCCAACCGTCGTTGAAGCGGACTAAGTCTATTGTTTTGTGCTTTTTAACGTAGACGCAGCCCGGCCTCAGTATTTCTACTGAAAATGGCTACGGAGTTGCCCTTAGACAAAGGTACGCGGAGGCACCCGATGGCCACACACTTGGTTAACACCCTGCAAGATAAGCACGTCTGCGATCTTCCCCCCGTCGTAGCGGAGGCACTGGAGCAAGAAGCCGTAACCACCAGCTATCCCACGGGGGCTGTGCTGTTTGCGGAGGGCCAGGCGTCGCGCGGAATTTTCGTAGTGCGCCGAGGCCGAGTCAAGCTTTCGATTTGTGGCAGTGATGGCAGAACATTGATTCTGCGGATCGTCGAACCCGGTTGTCCGCTGGGAGTGGCGGCCGTAGTTTCCGGCCGTCAGTATGAAGCCACGGCGGAGACCCAGGAGCCGAGCGAGATCAGCTTCCTGCGCCAGTCCGACTTGCTGCGGCTCATGCGGCTCCGCGGCGAACTCACCCTGTGGGTAACCCAAAATATCAGCCAGGATTACGCATTGACCTGCCGTGAAATACGAGACCTGATACTCTCCGACTCGGCCACCGAAAAGCTGGCGCGGTTGCTGGTGGGATGGCTGGATCAGAATGCGGAATCGAAGCATCCCGGCCAAATGAAGCCGGTGCTGACTCACGAAGAGATCGGGCAGATGATCGGGACTTCCCGCGAAACCGTCAGCCGCCTTTTCGCCGGCTTCAAGAAACAGAACCTGATAAAGCAAACCGGTTCTACCCTGGTCATTCCTAACCGCGTTGCCTTGGAATCGCTGATCACCGCATAAAAGCGGTGATCGAGCTGGGGGCCGGGTCTTTCCGGCCCATCTTCCGTTCATCACTCGTTCATCTTTGCTGGGCCATCGTCCGAAGTGGCGCTTGCCTGTTCTTCTTCCTGGTAGCCTTCAGGCTCAGTGGGCAGCTTGATCAGGTGGGCTCGCTGCAACGCGCGGTAATAGGCCGGGCGCGTATGGCGGTAGTGGTCGGCGGGAACTTCGCCGTTGAGCCAGGCCGTATCCATGGGGTAGACGAGCGGGTCGAAGATCACCATGTAGAAATGCCACAGCAGGATGGAGAACGTAGCCAGCAGCGCCTCGTAGTAATGGACGGCTGTGGCGGCGTCGGACACCCACTTGGGAAAATGCTGCAGCGTGAAATTATTGAACCACAACAAGCAGCCGGAGGCAGTCATCACCAGCGTGCCCCACAGGAAAGCCCAATATTCCACCTTTTCGGCGTAGTTGAACTTCAGGAACTGCGGCTCGTTTTTGGTGAGACCCAGGTTGTAGGCAAACACTTGAAGCAGGTCGGTCGCGTCTTTGAAATCCGGCAGCATGGCTTTCAGGAATAGGCGGTCTCGCCGGTTCACCGCGAGATGAATCACGTGGTAGATCGTCGACGCGAGCAGAACCATAGCCGCACCGCGATGCACCATGGCGCGAAACGCGAAGTGCCCTTCGAGCAGCAACAACGGACGCGCCCACCATGCCTCGGGATACTTCAGCGCGAATCCGGTGCAAACCAGCGTTGGGAAGCTGAGGATTATACCGGCATGAGCAATCCGGAAATTGCGGTTCATGCGCGTGACTTGCTCGCCGGTTTCATGTCGTGGCTGCCGGCGAATGAGCTTCGCGAAAAAGTCCAACAGGTTATGCAAGATCATGAAACCGAGGGTCAGTGGGATCAGCGCCAAATAGGTCCAGCGAATCCACCGCACGACGGGATGCGCGGGGCCGGTGGTAATCCGAACGTGCACCGGGCCAATCGCGAACCTGGCGTCTACCACGCCTTTGTGACATTGCCCGCATGTTTTCGCGAGGTTTGCGGCGTTGACGGTCGAGCGTGGATCGCTCGAGCGGAGAATGGAATGCACTCCGTGGCAGGAAGCGCAATTCGCCGCGGTCACGTTCCCTTCTTTGAGGGCCAGCCCGTGGTAGCTATCGGCATAGGAAGGAAGGCGATCGGCGGGCAAATCATAGCGCAGCGCCAGGCGCGCATCGCCATGGCAACGCCCACAAGTCTCCTCAGAGACATTTTTGGCATTTAAGGGCGAGACGGCGTTTTTCGGATCTATGATTAAGTGCTCGCCGTGACAGTCGATGCAAACTGGCACGTCCCGCACCCCGGTCTTGACCGCTTCCCCGTGGACACTTTCGTCAAACTCCCGGGCGATTTCCTTGTGGCATTGCGCGCAGGTTCCGGGCACTCTCCAGTGATTGACCATGGATCGAGTATCGGTAGCGGGGTAGATGTCATGACTGCCATGGCAACTGGAACATGTAGCCGCGTCTTTGCCGAGCGCTACAGCTCGGGCGTGAACGCTCTGCTTATAGGAGTCCACCGGATGGGCCACGGGGATTTTATGCCGCGACAAGAACCCGGCGTCGCTGTGGCACTTGGCGCAAGTATCGGCCATGTTCTTGCGAGCAACCGTCGCGTCCGCTTCGCTGGATGCTTTCATGCCATGGATGACGCCGTGGCATGAAACGCATTTGGGGGCGTCTGGATCACCGGTTTTCGCGGCTTGCCCGTGGATGCTGGAATCGAGAGCCTTCACTTCGTCGGCATGACACTCCACGCATTTTCCCGGAATCAGTTTTTCGGCAGTGGTGAGTTCGTGCACGCTGCCATGACAAGAAGCGCACGCGGATTCACCGAGGGCGGCGGAGTGAACGCTGGCGGGGAAAGCCTTGGCTTCGTCGGCATGGCAGGTGGCGCATTGCACTTTTACAACTTTGGAGGGATGCGGAAAATCCTTGATGTCGGTGTGGCAGTCCTTGCAACTGAGAACCGAGTGCGCGCTGGCAGAATGTTTGACCGGGTCGATCGAAATGCTCTTTCCGGTGTCGGACTTCACACCCGCCTGGCCATGGCACGCGAGACAGTCCTCGTCTCCGGCCGGCGAAGCCGCTGCCACCGTCGAGGCTAAGGTCAAAATCACATAAGCGAAAGCAACCCGAGTCGCAAACATTTCCGTACCCTTCTCTTTAAGACAAAAGCAAACCAGCTCTACTGGTACGCGAACAACACCGCAAATAGGATCCACAGGACGATGTTGAGTCCCAGCGCCAGCGCCACCCAGGCGAAGGCTCGGATCGTACGGGTTACGATCGGCGGATAAGCCGGCTCCATCTGTGCTTCCCGCTTCCCGCTGGCAACAAGCGCCTCGTACCCTCTTGGCTTGTCTCTTCTCAGTTCTTCAAGCGGCATGCGCCCGGTGAACACCGTGATCTCCATGGGGGGTTTTTCGGGGCGCAAATGACCCTTGAAAAAGTGCACCGTAAAGACGAAGCCGGTGGCGAGCAGCGCCTCGTCGCTGTGAATCGTGGGGACACTTAGGAACGCCCCCTGTATAAAGCGCGTGAAGAAAATCGGGAACCACAGCGTGAGGCCGGTCGACCCGATCACCGCGATACCCCAGAACACGGCAAAAGAATCAAACTTCTCCAGTCCGTCCAGCGCTCATAGGCCGGCCGCTCGCCCCTGCCAACAAACCACTTCCGTGTCCCGATCAATTCAGTCAAGTCTCGGCGGTTGGGAACCATGCTGCCCGCGCCGAGCACCAGCGCGCGCCAGCGACCGTAGTCCCGTTTCTCCATCCGGCACAAGTCCACCAGATGCTTCGTAAAAACTCCAAACATAAGGCAGGCGGCGCCGCGATGAATACAGCCCGCGCTCTCGAATCCCCCGAGCAGATGAGAAAAGACCTCAGCCCATTTCGTGTAGGAGAACTTCAGGGTTAACCCCGTCCGTGCGGCGCGCGCGGGACCTTCCGTAAAGGAAATCGAGGGGATGACGGCGAGGAGCGGCGCCACCATAATTCCCGGATTCGCCGGCCGCTTCTTTCGCGCAACTTTGATTTCAGCCATTTCTGAATCTCACGACTGCTTATTTCATGCCAAGACCTTCCAGCACTTTCGGGTTTGCCTCCCCAACTGCCAACAGGTTATGGCACGCACCGCAATCATTGGTGATGGTTTGTCCGTCGGCGCTAGTGTGGCTGCCATCGTGGCAGCGGAAGCATCCCGGCGAGTCATTGTGACCGAGATTGTTGGGATGAGTGCCCCAGGTCACACGCATGTCGGGGAAGATGTTGCGAAGGTAGATATTCGCCACCTCATCACCCGCTTGCTGCACCAGCGTGCGCCGTGTCTGATAAATCTCCGGATAGTTCGTTCGATAGAAATTGTATAGTTCTTCGAGGATGCGCTCCTTGGCCACATCCCGCGCGGGGTAATCCACCTTGAGAACCTCCACCGCTTTTTTCTTGATATAGGGAAGCTCGGGACTGATGCGCCCCAGGGACATTTGCCTATCGACCGCGTTTTCCGGCAACTCGAAGGTGTGCGTGGGACGATTGTGACAGTCCACGCAATCCATCGTGCGATGCTCTCCCTTGAGCAGTTGTTGTTGGGTGGGCTTCGTGTCGGTGGAGATGTATTCGCTGGTCTTGCCCTGATCGTCGGTGTAATAAACCACCGGAATCGTCTGCCGTTCAGGGTCGGTAGAAATGTAGCGGATGCGCTCCCCATCCGCCAGGTGGTGACCGTGAATACCGACGGAGCCTTGCCAAGTACGTCCACCCACCTTCAGCAGCAAAACATCTGTCTGTGGCGTGTTCTTCTCATCGTCCTTATAGCTTTTATTGACTAGGACCTTGTCTCCGGTGAAGCGCTGCGGCCAGTGACACTGCTCACAGGTTTCACGTGCCGGGCGGAGGTACTTGACGGGAGAAGGAATTGGTCGCGAATAAGTATGGAACGTTACCGCGGCCACTTGCCGCAGACCGGAAAGCTTGGATCGCACAAACCACCCCGCTCCGGGTCCGATGTGGCACTCCACACAGGCCACGCGCGAGTGCGGAGAATTTTGATAAGCCGCATACTCAGGGGCCATCACAGTGTGACAGGTGGTCCCACAGAAATTCGTCGAATCCATGTACTCGACGCCGCGGTACGATGCGGTCCCAATAATCAGGAGATTCACTAGGGTCGCAAATGATACCCATTCGAGCGTGCGTCGCACTACGGGCAAGCGCAGATCGATGGCCGGGTAATCTTTCGGTAGAGTACCGGCGGCGCGCAGACCTTGTCGCCTGAGCCAGATCCCAACCGGAATCAGCAATAGGCCGAGTACAAAAATGCCGGGCAAAATCAGAAAAACGAGGAGGCCGATGTAAGGATGCGGAGGCCCCGGCAGGAAGAAGTCATAGAACCAGAAGGCGATCGTAGTGAGCGCCGTGCTCGTGGTGACCACGGCGCCCGTCAAAGTCGCCGGATTCTGTCCCAAAAAGTAGATCGGCTGTGCCCCTTCGCGAATGCGTTCCCTCAATGTCATTGGAACCCTTGCCCCTTATTATCGATCATCTCTGCGCTGAAGGTGCAGGCACACCTTACCCTCCATAGCATGAACTTCGCTACGTGCTGCCAACCGAACGACCCCGGTCCATGGAATAGCGGAACTACTTCTTAAGCGTGCGGATGTAGGCTACCAGCCCCTTAACCTCTTCCGGCGTCAAAGACGCATATTTCGGCATTTTGTTTTTGCCATGGGTGATGATGTCGGCGAGCTGCGCGTCTGTCATTCCCTGCACGTCGGCGGTCGTGAAGTCGTGGACTCCCATCTTCTGTCCCATCGCGGAACCAGTTCCGTCGGCGTTATGGCAACCCGCACACTTTGATTTGAAGAGCCCTGCGGCATCCTGCGCGCGCGCCGGCAAGGAAAGGCTTAAAAGTACGGCACATGCTGCTGCAATCGTAAACACTTTAAGATCGAATCTCTTCATCTTTAGGCTCCAATTGAATTTAGCCGCAACATCGGAAACGAGGATACATCCAAATCCGTTGCAATATTGAACTTTTTGGGTAAGCAGGTTCTGTGATCAGCATCACCCTTGGTTGTTCGCGCTAAGTTTCAGCCAAAATGCACAGCGATCGCCCTTTTGTGGACCCCGTGACGGTCCTCACGGCAAACTGTGATGCCCATCACGGCATCACGGGAGCGTAGGGACCAAAATGTCGGTGAGGTAGGCTTATGCCGAGGGATAGTCGCAACGTGCTGGAAGTTCTGAAGTTCGAACTCGAATTTCTGGAGCAAGGCGGTTACGGGCGATTGCCGCGCGAATCGTGGCGGCCGCGTCTGATTTTCGAGGACTCCCCGACGTGCATGAACTTCAGTTCGAAGGATCGCGAACCATGCAGCGAGTGTCTTCTGATGCAATTCGTTCCCCAGGAGGCGCGCACGGAACAGACTCCTTGCCTCCACATCCCGTTGTCTCTAAGTGGAGAGACTCTTGATAATTTGTATCGTACAGGCACCCAACAGGAGATGGAGGCGGCACTGGGAGCGTGGCTCAGGGCTACAATTCAACGGCTAGAGGCGGAACAAGCGAAGCAAGCGGCAGCTGCCAACTTGGCTGTCTAGATTCAGTTAGGAAGTTTTTCAGCACGAAAGCCGAGAATCTCAGTCGCCGGAATCTCCTTCCGCGATTCGCAAATCAGGAGCAACACCTTCCCGTTTGCTGCCCGTGCAATCGCACCGCTCATGGCAACGCCGCGACGCCAGGCGGCAACTAAAATCCACCGCCTCGGAATTCAGCCATGTTTAAGTCGTCCATGTTTTGTTGAGTGTGCGCAGCTCGGCGTTCTTGATCTCTTAACGGCGAAACGATCGGAGCAATTGCGCCACAGGCATAGCAGTGTTCCCGGCTGAATTCGACAACATCGAAGGCCCAACCCGGCTTTCAGGCCGGGATTTTCTTGCCAATCTTGATTTTGGTCTCAAAGCTCTGTGCCGTCGCCAGCGCACGGGATACGAGGCACAGTTCCTTGGTTTTTTGCAATAACGTTATCGCACGTTCCCGATTGTCTTCGTCCGGGATCGTCAGGCTGGGTCGGAGAACAATCTCGCTGAAGCTGTAGCCGCTACCGACCTTCTTCACAATCCCCTCGGCTTCAACCTCCAGGTCGTTGTAGTCGAACTTCGAGGTTCCGGCGATGGCGTGAAAGGTAGTGGTGAAGCAACTTGCAAGCGCGCTCATCAACAAATCTTCCGGAGTCCACCGCCCTTCGAGACCACCGAACTGCGGCGGCGCAGCAAAGTGAATGGCATTCGGGGCTGAATCGGACTTGGCGAGCCCCGTCTGGCCTGAGGTCCACCACGCTACAACGCGATGCTTGTGTTCATTTTCCATTCTCAACTCCAGGTTGTTATCCATATAAAAAATGATTACGTTGCAGCAACCGTCTGAGAACGGAGGTGTCAAAGCAAGCTGTCTTTTTCACTCGCTCGCCGAAGACATTGAGTTTCCGAGATTTTGCCCCAACCGCGAGGTTGAAACCGTGGCCAAGATCACGTGACATTGTGATACGAATCACGTAACGGCTGTGGACGATTGAGAGGAAGTTCCGTTAGCCACGTGCCTGACTTTTGTCATAGACTCACTCTTCGCTTGTTTTAGTAGGAGGCGTCTCTGGCTGGTTTTCCAAAGTTATCTCCCGCGCTCAAGAAACGTGCCGCGCAAATCAAATTGCTGCTGATGGATGTGGATGGCACGATGACCGATGGCAGTGTCATCCTGCTTTCGCAACCCGACGGGAGCGCCCTGGAAATCAAGATCTTTGACGCACACGATGGGCAGGGCTTGACCCTGGCGCATACTGCCGGACTGCGCACGGGGTGCATTACCGGCCGCGAAAGCGCTGCGCTGCTCCGCCGCGCGCGAGAGATGAAGATGGACTTCATCTATATGAAACAACCCGTGAAGATGCCGGCCTATGAAGAGATTCTTGGAAAAGCGGAAGTGTCTGACTCCGCTGTTGCCTATATCGGCGATGATCTTCCCGACATTCCTCTGATGCATCGCGTTGGCCTAGCCGTAGCCGTGGGCGATGCTGTCGCGGAAGTGAAAAAGGTCGCGCATTTCACGACTAGAGCGCTCGCGGGTCACGGCGCCGTTCGCGAAACCGTTGAACTTATCTTGAAATCGAAGGGAATCTGGAAAGAGATGATCGATAAGGCGCGGGCCTAACGCGAGGACAGGAAGCGACCGAAACAAACAAAATGGCAGGCCGTCAGCGACACAGTGCGGCGCCTCCGGCAATGCCTGCTTCTGCGCCGTAGTGAGCCGCCAATAGCGGAACCTCCTGACAATGGGAATTGACGCACCAGCTGGGGAGTCGTTCTCGGATTTCGTCAAAGAATGGGCGCAGCATTGCGCCTGCGCCTCCGCCAATAATCATCACGTCGGGTTCGAGCAGGTCCACGATATTTCCCAACCACACCGTCAACAGCATCGCGGTTTCCTGCAGAACTTCTTTCGCCAGCGAATCCCCCTGCAAGTAGGCTTTGCCCACCATCTCGCTGGTAATGTGGTCGGAGCGGCCTTCCGACCAATCTAGAATTGATGACGCGCGGTGTTCCTTGGAAATTTTTTCGGAAGCTCTGCGGCCGATCGCGGGCCCAGACGCCAGCGCCTCGATGCAGCCGAGCTTGCCGCATCCACAGCGCGGTCCGCGATAGTCGATGGTGTTGTGCCCCCCCTCTGCGGCCGCGCCAGTCCGGCCATGATAGATGCGGCCATCGAACACGATGCCGGTTCCAATCCCAGTTCCGATCGTGGCGCAAAAAATGTTCCGAAAACCGCGCCCCGCCCCCCACAGGGCCTCTGCCAATGCGGCCGCGTTGCCGTCATTGTCCACTCGCACCAGCACGTTGTACGTCTTTGAGATCTCGGCAGCCAGCGGGAAATCGCGCCAGCCGGGAAGATTCGGAGGATTGATGACGACACCGGACCGCGGATCGAGCGGGCCAGGAGCACAGATGCCAATTCCAGAAATCATGCTGTCCGCAGCGCACGGAGAGTTGGTGGCGCCGCGTACGGCTTCGATTGCTGTGATAACGGCTGCTAAACCGGCCGCGGCATCGTTTGCCACCATCGGCGTCCGCGTTTGGCAGGTGATTTCACCTGCGGCATTCACCAGACCGGCGGCCACTTTCGTGCCTCCGACATCGACGCCAATGAGGTGCCCAGTCCGTGAGACTTCCGTCATGCGATTCGCACCGGGACCAGACTATACCTGATTCTCTGGCGTAGCGAGCATCCTATCGATATTTGAATTGCAGCTCCGTCCCTTTTTGCCAGAATGATGCACGGTCGCGCTGTATGGCCAATGGTAAACTATTTGGGCAAGGTTGGGCGCGTAGCTCAGTTGGTAGAGCAATGCCCTTTTAATTCGCTGCTCTCCGGCGCAACCACGGCGGATCAATCACTTACGGGTGGATTCCCACACAACAAACGGGGCAAAAGGCTGGTATTCGGCACTCATTGTGCGCTGAATTGTGCGCTGAAAACTGAAATGTATAATCGATGCAACGCCTCGACGCACCTTAAGGTATTATCGGGTCGTGTTTTTAGTTCGGGGAGTTGTGGCAGCCGCAATAATATTCGCCGCCCCGCCCATGGCTGTTTCATCGTGGGGAGAGTCAAAGCCTGTCCAAGTGGAAGACCCATTCCCCGCCATCGACTGCACAGCCTACGATACAGGCAAGTATGTCACGGACAAACACGCGGAAGCCTGTCGATCTTTTGTCCAACTGGCGAAAGCTAAGGACCCGATGCTGCCTCTTCACGTAGGTCCGGTATATGCGTGCTTCGGAATCAATGATGAACTTTTGGTACTCGATACGGCCATGGATCAAGCCAAGAGTGAGAACAAAAAATGGGCAGCTTTGGCAGAACCCAGCGTTGCATTTTATCAATCCGGCATTGAAAACGGCATGTCGGTGGCTGCGTCCCTCTGGCTGGAAGGGGAATGGGATTTATCTCAGGCTCCATCCGCTCCAAGCTACACGGGACATTTCAACTTCAAAAGCGAGGACAACAAACAGCAAGCAGCCATTATGAAAACCCACGTCCCCCACGCGACAATGTTCATATCGGAAACCTCCATAAGCTTCTGGGACTGGACAATTCAAACCTCCACCGGGCGATTCCGTTATTGGACCCCGGATGATGACCCCAGCTTCAGGAACAAGTCCATCCAACTAACGGGTCAATGTGCGGTTTTCAAAAGGGATGTCAAAATAGAATCGTCTCCCAAGGCAACCATTCAGCACGGGTTCTGGAAGCAAATTAATTAGCAATGGGTTTCGATGGTGACCCGCTCGGGGGCGTTTTTATCCTTTTTCCCATAGACCTGCTGTTGCTACAATCACACATGCTAAGTAAACAGAACTTCGAGCGCCTAAATTCGGATGGGTTGGCAGCATTGTGTAAGTCGGTCGTATACAAACCCGGTGTGGAGACAGCCGTGGCCGAAGAGGCTTGGCAATTGCGACGGGAATGGGTTCGGCTGGTGGGATCACAGCAGCCGCTTGATTACAAATTGAACGAAGGAATACAGGCCGAAGAGAAGGCGCTGGCAGTCCGCATGGCCAATTTTCTGACCGCTACCTTGTAGCGCCTTTAAGATACTGCGTGCCCCATCTTTTGCGTTCTTTTGCAAGCGACATCCAGCTTGGGAAGCTGCAGGCAAGCCCGCGTTCTATGCGGAATCAAGCACTCTCTTCCGAGGCATAAAACCGGCACTAGCGGCGTCAATTGCACACGATTCTGCTGCACAACTTTTCTGATCGTGTTTGGAAGCGGTATCATGCTTTCCCTACTGCTTCACTGAGAAATCGTAGCCTTTTGTTCCGTAGGAACCGCCAAATTCTGACCATGTAATTGGATATTCCCCGGGCACTCCTTACTGCACAGAATCGGTCGGCGTCCAGTATCCCCCCAAAGGCCTTGCTTTCAGCCGCCAGACCCGATCAAATGGTCTCTCAAAAATGAGGGGAACCATGAAGGGAAAACGAGCGGCAATTTACGTCAGGGTCTCGACGGCAGAGCAGGAGACCGATCTTCAGGAAACGGAGCTGAGGGAGTATTGCGACAATCGGGGCTGGAGCTGCACGATCTACCGGGACAAGGGCCAGAGTGGAGCTAAGAACGATCGGCCAGCATTGAATGCACTACTCGGCGACATGCGAAAGAGGAAGTTTGATGTGGTAGTGGTCTGGGCCTTGGACAGATTGGCCCGGTCTCTGAAGCAGTTGCTGAGCATCGCAGAGGAATGCCAGTCTCTCAGCGTGGACTTGGTGTCGCTAAAACAGAATGTGGACACGACACTGCCTGCTGGCAAATTGACTTTCAGCGTGCTAGGCGCAGTAGCCGAATTTGAGAGGGAGATGCTGCGAGAGCGGGTGCGATCAGGAATGGCTCAGGCCAAACGGGCGGGCAAGCGAGTGGGGCGGCCAGCTCTACGTAAGTTTCATTCTTCTGACATCGACCGAATGAGGGCAATGCGGGCAAACGGAACCAGTGTCCGCAGGCTGGCAGCGGAATTCAAGACGACGCAGTGGATGGCATCGAAGTTGACTTCGCCGGACGCCGGAGTTTCTACATCGCTGGGGTAGTTGAAAAAAAAGAGGGAGCGCAACGTGAAGGAGAAAGACGAATTGGCGAAGAAATTATCGGAGCTTGAAAAGCAGTTTGCCAGATCGGGATTGCGGCTTACAGATGGTTCCAGCAAAGTGAAAGCCATGGCCTTCGTAGGCGGGGTCCGAAAACGTAATAACCCGCCCTCATAGTGCCGAAAATTAGAGCCGGTAGCCGCCGGTCACCTTTTCAAGTAAATCCCAAACGCTCCCGAGCCAAAGAATGTCTGCGCCGGAATAAAACAGATGACATCGTTTGCGGAGCTGAGTCCGTTTGCACCTTTGGATTGTTCTGTTCCAGTGGGGTGTGACTGCGGGGAGTCTGCGCGTGGAGGGAGAGAGAAAAGGCGAGGAGGATGAGGAGAAGACTCCCCCCGAACCCGGTCACTCATTCTACTCTGCAGCACGACCGTAACTTTCCCGGCCCCGTCCGCTCCAGTAAAAAGGGGCTGAGGAAACAACGATGGCTGAAACAAAGACGAAACCCGAAATGCTGACTGAGAGCTACGACCTCATTGCCTACGATGTTGACACCAAGAAAGAAGTATTGCACTGGTGGAATGTGACCGTGAAGACGGGTGCTTTCTATACCGCTGGAAGCACAATCATTGCCGAACCAAATCGCTGGTTGGTCGTGGGCGTCCGCACCACGAGCACTGCGCGCGTGAAGCGAGTCGACGTAAAACGTGTGAGGAAATTCAATCTGCGGGACCGCGTGAGGAAAATCGAAGACAAGGAAGTTCGGACGGTAGAAGAAATCCGCGAGGGGGCTGGTACAGAGCCTACCTTCTCGATTCAGCTTGGCAGCGACCTCGCTTAGTCTTCGCCATCATTCACTTCCCAGTCTTGGGGGTGCGCATACACATGGACGTGCCCAAGGAAGCGATTGTGATCGCCGTCCTCAATGGCAGTGGGAAGCTGGTCATGGAGACCATCCTCGAAACCAAAGCCAGCAGTATTCTGGAGTTCCTCCACGGTTAAAGGCCGTTGCTGGGCTTGGTTAAGAGGTCGCAGGAAAAACCTAAGAGAAAGGTTCCGGGAAGCCATCGCCGACGCTGAGGCCGAATTGAAGAAGCTAGAAGAAGGATTCAAGAAAGGAAATTCATAGAAGTCACAGAGCTTTTTGCGACCGAAGAACGTTGTTGTCATACCTAGAGCTGCTTTCTCGCCTGTGGCGGCAGATGCTCGTGAATGGATATCAGGTAGTAAGCTTTCCGCCGCGACTCGGGAAACCGCTTCTGCAGGAATTCGTGGAAAGATTTGAGATCTTCCAGCCTCCAGTACTGCCCCGCCCGGACCTCGCACAGGTAGCGCCCCAGTTCCATGAACTTGCTGCTCACGAGCATCAGATGATGAACCTCTGCGTCTCGACCGAACCGATTCCCCCTCCAGGATGTAGAGTGTCTCGGCCTGCCCAGCATAGTAGTGACGTGCGATGACGTCGCCATGCTCCATCACGATCCCCCAACAGCCCGGGGCCCAGTGCTGCATCGGCGTTGAGTACTTACACCGGCGAATTGCGTTTGGTGTCCAGACCTATCTGGCGGGCACAGAGCTGAACGTGAAGCGGAATACCGACCACGGCCCGCATACGACTGAGACCGGGGCGACATTCCTCGCCATGTTCACGGGCAAGGTCGATCTCACCGAGTGCTTCCGGCTCGAAGGTTGCGCACCTATTGCCCCAAACAAGGATCGATAAAGAGGCTACAGTGAAGGTGTGAGAAATGGCATATCCACTTTGATGTACGACGGCACCCCAGCATTGTAAAGTCCGAACAGCAACGGCCGCTCGCAAAGGGGCGGCTGATTAGGGTTTCCGCTGCTCCAAATTTATCAAGGTTGAAAAGTTAGAGGCCAATACGACTGAAAAACTACTCATGGTTGGAAGTTCGGTTTCCGCAACTGCTGCCTCCGCTTCTCCCCAGCGTAACCGCTCCGAACGTGAACTGCTCGAGGCGCTCCGGGAAAGCGAAGAACGATATCGGATGCTCCTCGATGGAATCGAGGACTATGCCATTTTTATGATGGACGCGCAGGGGCAGATTCTCAGTTGGAATGCCGGTGCCGAACGAATCAAGGGTTATACATCCGATCAGATTATCGGTCATAACTTTTCCCGCTTTTTTTTGCCGGAAGACATTGAGCGCGGAAGACCGGAGGAGGTACTCCGAATAGCCGCTGCCAGCGGACGGTACGAAGAACAAAGCATGCGAGTGCGGAAAGACGGCTCTCGATTTTTGGCGAATGTCACATTCACAGCGCTGCGCGACTCAGCCGGAACCCTGCGGGGATTCTCTGAGTTCAGTCACGATCTCAGCGAAAGCAAAGAGTCGGGCGCAAAGTACCAGGCGCTGTTGGAAGCGGCTCCGGATGCGATGGTAGTGGTGAACGCGGCGGGAGAAATCGTTCTCCTGAATGTTCAGGCGGAAAAGCAGTTCGGATACAGCCGCAATGAACTAATAGGGCAGCGAGTGAAGAACATCGTTCCCGAGGGCTTCGCGGAACGGCTGATCGCCGACAGTGCCCGAAGCGCCGCAGAAGCGCTGGCGCAGCAGATCGGCACCGGAATCGAACTCATTGCACGGCGGAAGGATGGCAGCGAGTTTCCCATCGAAATCATGTTGAGCCCGCTCGAAAGCGCTGAGGGGATCCTGGTGACGGCGGCAATCCGCGACATCAGCGTGCGCAAGGAATCCGAGCAGCATCTGGTGAAGACGGTCGGAGAACTGAAGCGTTCCAATGACGAACTGCAGCAATTTGCTTATGTTTCATCCCACGATCTTCAGGAGCCGTTGCGCATGGTTGCCAGTTATACGCAGCTGCTGGCCAAGCGCTACAAAGGGCGTCTGGACTCCGACGCCGATGAGTTCATCACTTTTGCAGTCGACGGGTGCAACCGCATGCAGGGATTGATCCAGGATCTCCTGGCCTATTCTCGCGCGGGGACAAATGCAAAAGAGCTTTGCGAGGTTTCCGGGGAAGACGCTTTGCAAGGAGCGCTTACAAACTTACGAATAACGCTCGAGCAAAGCGGTGCGGTTGTCACTCACGATTCGCTGCCGGCTCTCATGACGGACGAAACACAGTTGATTCAGATATTTCAGAACCTCGTCGGGAACGCAATCAAGTATTGCAGCACCGAAGTCCCTCGTGTACACGTCTCTGCCACGAAAAACGGTGACAACGAATGGATCTTTTCCGTGCGCGACAACGGCCTGGGCATTGCCCCTCAGTACTTTGAAAGGATCTTTATCCTCTTCCAGCGGTTGCATGGGCGAAACGAGTTCGAAGGCACCGGAATCGGATTGGCGATTTGCAAGAAAGTCGTGGAGCGGCTGGGCGGCAGGATCTGGGTCGAATCGCAACCCGAAAAGGGCTCAACCTTCTACTTTGCGTTGCCAGAAAGAGCTGAAGGATTATGAAGATGATTGGGATGGACGCGACACCTATAGAAGTTCTTTTGGTTGAAGACAGTCCCGGCGATGTCCGGCTTACACGGGAAGCATTCAAAGACGCCAAGGTGCATATGAACTTGCACGTGGCGTCGGATGGGGCAGAAGCGATGGATTTTCTGAATCGCCAGGGAAAGCATTCCAACGTTCCTCGCCCGGATCTGATTCTGCTTGATCTGAACCTGCCGAAGAAAGACGGCCGGGAGGTTTTGGCGGAAATCAAGGAGAGTCCGGTACTGAAAAGCATTCCGGTAGTTATCCTGACTACCTCTGCATCTGACGCGGATATCCTCCGGAGTTATACGCTCCATGCGAACTGTTACATCACCAAGCCTGTTGGTCTCGATGGTTTCCTCGAAGTCGTGAAGAGCATCGACAGTTTCTGGCTGTCTGTTGTCAAGTTACCGGCGCACGAAACACGCTCATGAAGGAAAAGACGCTCCAGGTTCTTGTTGTTGAGGATAACGCGGGAGATGTGCGCTTGCTCCGCGAGATGTTCAGTGGCGAGAAGGTAGGCAATTTCGAGATAACGCACCTCTTGCGCATGAGCGAAGCCGAGGTTTATCTTGCGAAAGGTGGAGTTGACATTACTCTGCTGGACATGGGATTACCGGATGCGCACGGACTGGACACCGTGCGGCGGGCGCACGCGGCGGCTCCGGACATCCCGCTGATCATACTAACCGGCTTGGACGACGAGGCACTGGCCGCCGAAGCCATGACCCAAGGCGCGCAGGACTACTTGATCAAAGGCCAGATCGAAAGTCGTGCGCTGCCTCGGGCTCTTCGCCATGCCATTGATCGCCACCGCATGCAAGCTGCAACCGACCTCATCCGGACGCACCAGATGGAGTTTAAGGATGAGTTCCTCTCCCATGTGTCGCACGAGCTTCGTTCACCGCTGACCGCGGTCCGTCAGTTCGTGAGCATTCTCCTGGATGGATTGGCGGGCGAGTTGAATCCAGAACAGCGTCAGTACCTGGAGATCGTTCTGCGGAATGTTAAGCAGCTGCACTCGATGATTAATGACTTATTCGAAGTGTCCGGCGTGCAGGCAGGCAAATTGAAGATCGAGTTGCAATGTACTTCGGTTGCCGATGCCATCGCCTACACCATCAATACACTCCAGGGGGCCGCTGCGTCCAAAGGAATCATCATGCTCCCTTCAGATATCGAGCGAAAGTTGCCATCAGTCTGCGCTGACCCGGCGCGCGTTCGACAAATCCTGATCATTCTGGTTGATAATGCCATCAAGTTCACGCCGCAAAACGGAACGGTTAAGATTCGAGCACGTATATGCGAAGAACATGCGGATTTTCTGCTTCTGGAGGTCTCAGACTCGGGATGTGGAATCGATCCGAACCTGACCGAGCGGATTTTTGAGCGGCTCTTCCAAGCTTCAGATCCGGCTTTGGCAGATCATAGTGGCCTTGGCCTAGGCTTGTTCATCTGCAAAGACTTGGTGACGCGACAGGGTGGACAAATTTGGGCCCATAGCGAACCGGGAAAAGGCTCGGTCTTTTCCCTTACATTTCCCATTTTTTCTCTACCCAAGCTGCTCGCGCCTGTCTTCAGCGAGGAAAGGCAGACCGAACATCCTGTGACACTCGTAGTGACAAAAATAGGTTCACAAACCGGCTGGCTTTCTAACGAAGTGCGTGCGGACCAGTGTCGTGGGATCCGCGAACTCCTGCGCGGGTGTTTGTATTCCAATCTGGACGTTCTCTTGCCCAAGATGGACTCCGCAGGACCGTCAGAACTTTTCTTCATAGTGGCAATTACCGACGGAATTGGCGGCGGGGCGATTTGTGAGCGGATCCGCAAACAATTGGACAGTTCCGAACGTCTCCGGCAAGCAGGTTTGACCCATTCAACTTATTACCGGTCACTTGGGGTGATCAAACGAAACGCGACCGAACCGAAGGAAGATTTTCTGGAGACAGTGGCTGCCCGAATTCAGGAACTTATGAACGAGGAAGCCTCGTCGAAGCAGGTGAGAAGTGGATAGCAGGAAGAAAATTCTCATTGTTGATGATAATCAGGACATACGCCTGGGCATGCAAGTGCGCCTAAAGGCGAACCAGTACGACACCTTCTTTGCAGCCGACGCAGTCTCCGGTGTGGCCGAAGTACTGAAGCACCTGCCGGATTTGATCATCCTCGACCTCGGTTTACCCGGCGGCGACGGTTTCACCGTGATGGAAAGGCTAAATAAAATTCCTACTCTCGCCGTAATTCCGATCATCGTCGTCTCCGCCCGGGACGTTATCGGAAACCAAAAGCGAGCGTATGAGGCAGGGGCGAAAGCATTTCTTCAGAAGCCTGTAAATGATGCCGAATTGTTGGCAGTCATTCGCCAATCCTTGGCAGAAGCCGAGGAGACGAAGAAATTTACTCTGCGTGACGAGGGATCCGTATGACGAAACCCATGCGAGGCACGTCCGAGCTACCCGCCTATTTGTCTCACGAATTGCGGAATGCGCTCGCCTGTATTCAGCAATTTGGAAACATACTGATCGATGGGCTGGCAGGTGAATTGTCCGGCGAACAACGCGAGTATCTCGGCATCATGCTGGAAAATGCTTCGAAAATTCGCAGCGTGCTAGACAGCGCACTGGACGGGACTTCGGAGCCGACTAAGGAAGGTACGAGCAAAATTGCACGTTTTTCCAAATTGGAGACCTAATGGACAAGACGAAAATATTGGTTGTCGACGACAACCCCACGATAAGAAAAGGATTAAGCGTCCGTCTGCGAGCGAATGGCTACGAGGTGTTGTTTGCCGAAGACGCCATTTCAGCCACCGCTGCTCTGGTGACGGAAAGGCCCGACCTGATGATTCTTGATCTGGGACTTCCCGCAGGAGATGGATTCGTCGTGATGGAGCGATTGCACAAAAGCGACCGTCTGGCGAACATCCCGGTGATTGTGCTGACAGGCCGCGAATTGGCCGGCAACCGGGACCGAGCTCTGCAAGCCGGAGCGACAGCCTTTTTTCAAAAACCCGTGGAAGATGGCACGCTGCTCTTTGCCATTCGCAAAGCACTTGATGTTTCGCGTGGTGAGTTACGCTTTGACGATTGACGCACTTGCGAACCGAGCACAGAGTTTTACTAGACAGAGCTTTACTAGAACGAGGTAACTACTTATATGCTGACGATCCTTGTGGTAGACGATAGCGTTCACATCCAAATCGCGTTCAAGAAGATACTCACGTCTTCCGGCTATCGAGTTGAACTCGCCGGAGACGGCGAGGAGGGGTTACGCCTTGCAACTAGCATCAAGCCAGACGTTATCCTGCTCGATATGATGCTGCCAAAACTCGGCGGTTTGGACGTACTTCACGCATTGAAAGCAAATCGCGCGACAGCGAGCATTCCGGTGATTGCCTTGAGCGGTCTACCCATGAGTAATGAGGCGAGATTAAGGAGAGACGGCGCGATTAGCTATCTGCAGAAGTCGAACTTGGAGGACCTAGCCGTTTTGTTGCAAGCCATCGATTACGCGCTTCTTATGCCCCGTGCAGACGAGTTCTCCGAAGTCGCATTTCATCCCAATTCGCCTCTAAAATAATGACTTCTCAGTCCTCGAAAGATACTCCCACGTCGTGAAGAAGATCAGGTCGGCATCTCGGGGAGAGGCGTACCTGACGAGGTTTGCGGACGATTGTGCGCCACGAGCGCGAAAGGCCGAACGGCTGAGTAGTGCGTAACTGCTTAACTGTCTATTTAGGGCCTTACGGCCCGGCATTATTGTCTTAACGTACGCGGTATATTTTCCTTTACACTAGGCACCGCACACGGGACGTTCATCCCTGTAACTCCTTCACTCGGTCATGCAATCGGATTAAGTCCTCGAGACGGAAATGAACTCGGTCTGCTGCGATGAGGACGAATGGTTCGGGTACGGCCACACTGGTCCAGCAGGCCGGTAGAAAGCGCATGCGTCCGGTCGGGTCGCGATAATATACACGCTCTCCGCCCCACTCCCGAGCCTGGGCTGCTAGTTCCAGAGACTGTCCAAACCGCGGATGGAATGGATGGGTTACACGGAAACGTGGGGCCGCATCGCCTGCCTCGGGTGCATTTGCTTGTGGTTTCCATGGAATCGACGGGAGTGTATTGGCGACCGGTGGGGAACGTTTTCGAAGGGCGGTTTGACCTGCTGCTAGCCAATGCCACGCACGAAGTTCACGACCGACAATCTTTCAGGGTGCAAAGTCTTCGTCGATAAAATCGGCGCTACTAATGACCTAATCCTGTATCACGCAAACGCGAAGGCCCAATCGCCCCCCTCTAACTGGGGAGGT
>Ga0187867_10001056_pt1 | contig 24093 bp, 25 predicted proteins | sample June2016WEW_13_1_FD_132976 | JGI IMG/M metagenome (GOLD analysis project Ga0187867, IMG submission 132976) | Peatland microbial communities from SPRUCE experiment site at the Marcell Experimental Forest, Minnesota, USA - June2016WEW_13_10 | ecosystem: Environmental > Terrestrial > Soil >... | reverse complement strand
TGAATGATCGCATCCCGAGCCATCCATACCAAAGCATCCTGAAGCTGAGCTGCCTTCCCCGATGAATCCGAGGAGATCCGTATTTTCCCGCCCACGTCCTTCCAAAACGCGCTCGGCGCGACCGTATTGAAAGATGATTTGGCGTCGAATGCTTCATACTTGGCGCAGAGCGACTCCGCGCGACAGTTCTTGTCAAAAACGCCAAGAAGATTGAGCGAAAATTCCGTTGTCGGATGGCTGCGTATCGCGAAATAGGGCAGGGAGGGCGACTGATTCATCGGCCCAATCAATTCATCGCCGCCCATCGTCTCGATCGCGTGCGGGGTCGAACTCACGGCATAAAAGGCGATATTCGGCTGCCGCTGCGCCAGCCGCGAACGATGATCCGGTTGAACGGTAATCCGCGCCTGTCGAGCGTCGATCGTCAACCGCGGAGAGGACTCATATTCCTGGGGACCGGCCGATATTTCGCCGCAAATCAGCAACTCCACCGGATGTTCGTCCGCGCGAACGACAAAAGCGAATGCCGCATCTTCATCCGATGAATTGCACGTCACGGTCAAAAGATCCCTCTCGCCTTTGTAATACCAGCGGCAAAAATTAGGCGCCATCTCGAAAGCCGACGGAACGCCTAACAGTTCCCAGGAGCCGGAGGGACGCTGCCGCACGAATATCCGCAGCCCGCTTGATCGAACGATGTTGAGTGGATCCCTGGCGGTCGAAAGAAATTTCCCGAAAACCGTGTTGCCCAGCGCCAGTTGCGAGCCGAAAACGCCGGCGGCATAGAAGGTGCAGGACATGACCTCCGCATCGGGCATTAACCCTTGGCCGGAACGCATGATATGACCGTGGGGTCGTTCAAGCGCCAACTCCTTTGATTTCAGCACCACATGACGGGAATCATCGCCAAAAAAGAAGGAAAGTCGCCGAGGACCGTCAAATTCCTCGTGTCTGATCTGGCCGGGAAAATGCTTGCGAATGTCACTTTCGTCGAAATCCTTTGTCTCATGCAGAGGGGCTGTCTGGAAGAGGCTGCCCATTCGTTTCCGCTTCGCCGGTGTCGTCAAATCCGAGGACGCAAGAGCCATTTGTTCGCATGCTTGGCGTAGATTTCGCAGCGAGCGATGATCAGCATCGATAGCGGACGATGGCTGCGGATGGTCGGCCAAAAACCGGGAAAAGAAGCTCCACGTATGGCAAGCCCCCGGGGCGATTTCAACGCTGCTCCCCTGCATCGCGGTGAACGCCGCCTCATACTGCCGCACGTGCTGGCCGATCGTGTTCAAGGAAAGCGCCTTGGCAGCCCCGTCCACCTTGTACCCGACACCGAAGAAATCGAAACCATCTGTGCAGAATCCGGCGGACCTCGGAAAACAACCCTGAACCAGCCACGGATGCTTTCCGTCCGCCTGCGGCAGGTTCTGCCGCGTCATGAGCAGATGGCCCAATTCCGCATGAGGCACCGCGTAGTGATCCAGATATTGTGAGGTATATTTCTCATTGGTTCGCACGTGGGCGCGCGTCGCCAGACCAATGTCCTGTACCAACACGGCATCGCAATTGGCCGTTTTCCCGGTTCGATTTTCAATATTAACTTGAAAAACCCAGGAATCGCTGCCCTGCGGCAGCCAGCAGTGGCAGCGATAATTCAAACCGTGCCAGGATCCCGTCCAAAGGAATCGATCCGGGGCCGCAGTGAACTCGCTCGCCGTGCCTGGCCCCACGATTTCCGCGGATAAAAAAACGTCCTGGTCGAAAATACGCAGGTATATCCGATGGATTCCCCCGGCGAGCGGGCTGGCCAGGATCTGGTTGATTAAGATCTCGCCGCGCTCAATTGAATAGATGCAACCGCTCGGCAGCGCCTTGATGGTGACGCCATTCTCATCAGAGGTAAGCACATGGGCTTGAAAGCCCGATTCATCGGCAAGCTCGAACTGCGCTGGCTCCGTTGTAATGGCCGGCGATAGATTGTCGATTGATATTACGCCCAATCTGTACCTCCAAACGACGAATGTTTGGTCAAACGAAACAAAGCACATCCTGCTATTCTGACTCAAGCCAGTAATACAGCATGATCGAGTTGAACAACCCGCCACAATTCTAGTCCAAGGGAAAGCGGTTACAAGCTTATTCATCAATTTTGCCAATTCGCGGAATCTCACCGGTGCGATCAAAAGTGACGCGGAGCCCGGATCAGAGTCCCCGGGGCCGAACATATCACGATGATTTGAAGGGTTGGACCACGATTTTCGGACGAATCAGGATGAATCGGAGTCCCGGGGACGGGGGAACCCGGCTTGTTCTCATGTGTGATTGTGTGACGACGCAGCGCCCGCCGTTTTGCCACACAATACCGCGTCCAATAATTTTTCCCTTGACAGACCGTCGCGAAGTGCGAAAATGAAAGCGGTTACATTCGTGATAATAGAGGCGGCGAGAGAAGCATAATAATCAAATTGTGCGTCGCACGCTGGATATTCACATCCAACAGAGCCGAGGAGGCAGAATGCGTAATCGTCTTGGAAAGAAAACCGAATTGTTGGGCGGGGCGGTGGCGCTCGTCGTTTCCACAATGGTCTTGCCGGCTGGCGCAACCAATCTGCTGCTCAATCCCAGTTTTGAAACTTCGACCAGTTCCAGTGTCCCCACAACCGGTCAGGTTAACGGTTGGACACTTTATCTGCCCGCCACAAATGACAACGCCGGAAATGGCGCACTCAGGGCGGACTACGCGGCCCACACGGGCAAGTGGAGCATTTGGCTCCAGACATTTCAACCGTACGGGGGCGTTTACCAGGACGTCAGCGGCGTTCAAGCCGGGACCGACTACAGTCTGAGCGCCTGGTGGGATTTTGAAACCGGGTATTCGACCGTTACCGGCATTTCCACGGATATGGAAATGACTTGGTATGGCAATGGGACCGTTGGCACTGGCGGGACGGCGACGGAGATTGGTACACCGGCCGAGTTGTTCATGCCGGCTTCGCCGACAGTTAATACATGGACTCAGTTTTCAATCAACAATGCAGTTGCTCCGGCTGGGGCGACCCAGGTGCTGGTGAGCTTCGACTTTACCGGCGGCAGTACCGGCACCGGACAGCAGGCGGCTTTCGTCGATGATGCGGACCTTGAAGGGGCCGGCACTCCGCCGGGCGCCGCGGCGTGGTTCCCTAACAGCAGCGGCGACTGGAACAACGCGGCGAACTGGAACTTTGGATTGGTACCCAATGGGGCTGGGGTGGAAGCTGATTTTTTTAACGCGACTTCGTCGGCTACCACCGTCTATACGAACACTCCGATTACCGTGGGCACCTTGCATTTTAATAACGCCTCCGAATATGAGATCACCGGAACCGGCAGCCTCACGTTGCAGGGCACCGGTTCGAACAGCGCCACGGTGGAGGTCGATCAAGAAATGGACGAGATCAATTTGCCGTTGACCATTGCCAGCAACACGGTGTTCAATGTTGCCCCCGGCGCAAGCTTGGTAGTTGCCAATCCGGTGACGATCAATTCCGGGAAAACATTATCACAAACGGGTACCGGGACGGTGACTTATCAATCGATCATCACCGTCGACCCCGGCGGACTCATTACATTCGCCGACCCCACCCATGCCAATGCGCTCTCCATAGCTGCGACGGGCAAAGGCAGCATCGTCAGCCCCAGCGGCGGCGTGATTGTGGAAGTGGACAACTTTTCCAACAGCGGAACCTTCGACGTCACCAACAACGAATTGATCGTGAACTACGGCGCCGGCGCCGATCCGATCACCTCGATCGCGGCGCAAATCAAAAGCGGCTACAATAGCGGCAACTGGAACGGCACGGGCATCATTTCCTCGACGGCACAAACAGAGATCAATGGCCTGCTCTACGGCGTCGGCTACGCCGACGGCAAGGACGGCGTCGTCGCCGGCCTTCCCTCCGGACAGATCGAAGTGAAGGTCACTTTGCTCGGCGACGCCAATCTGGACGGTTTGGTGAACGGCTCGGACTTCAACATCCTGGCGGCGAATTTCAACCAGAGCATCACCGGCTGGGACCAGGGCGACTTCAACTACGACGGCCTGGTGAACGCGTCCGACTTCAACGTGTTGGCGGCGAACTTCAACCAGGGTGTCAGCGGCGGAGCCTCAGCCGGCGACTTTGCGGCCCTCGACGCCTTCGCGGCAGCCAATGGATTGTCCTTGCCGACGTCCAGTGTTCCGGAGCCGGCGTCGTTGGGTCTTCTGACACTTGGCGCCGTAGGCGTGCTTGCCCGGCGCCGTCGGCAATGAAGCTTTGGAGAGGGTTGATTCTTGACGAATCGCCTAGAACCTCCGCTTGCCCGGCGGAGGTTTTTTATGCATCCATTATTCAGCAGGCCGCCGTGCCACGGAAGCATGCCGCAGGGTACCCGGTATAAGCCCCGTTCAGCGGCGAGTTGCCAGCCGTATAGCCCCTCGCAACCAGGAACTCGCGTTCACTTTCAGGCGGGATACACCTTCAAGCCCGGAAGAAACGAGACCGGCGCCGCTCTCGCACCGCATCCAGGTGCGCTCCCGGTTGGGAATGAACGATCAGCCGCGACCGCGGCACGCCTCGCAGAATCTCTGCCCACAGATCAAGAGCGGGCGGCGACGGATATTGTAATCCCACAACCCCGCTCCGGTCTTCACTCGATAAAAACCCTTTCCGGCGGTCCATCAGCCTTCACGCCGACCACGATCAAGACGACGGCCAAATTCCGGCAGTTTTCGCGTAACGATATGTGGAGGAGCATAACCGGCGCGTCTGGCTGACGACACGGGTGACGCCATTTCCATTATTGAGATCACGCGCGACCGCGGACACCGTGTCTGCCAACGTCAGACGCTTGTCCGCCCCTGTCGCGTTATCTGCGTCGCCGCCGGCGGAGAATTCCCAATCCAGCCATCACCATCAGCACCGCACTCGCCGGCTCCGGCACACTGAACGTCGGTAAGGACAATCCGTTGGCCGCGGCGAAGGCGTCCAGGGCCGAAACGTCCCCGGCTGACACGTCAGCGCCGCTGGCGCTCTGGTTAAAGTTCGCCGCCAGGTCGTTGAAGTCGGCCGCGTTCACCAGGCCGTCGTAATCGAAATCGCCCTGGTCCCAGCCGGCGATGCTTTGGTTGAAGTTCGCCGCCAGGATGTTGAAGTCCGTACCGTTCACCAAGCCGTCCAGATTGGCGTCGCCGAGCAGGGTGTACATCACTTCGATTTGCCCGGAGGACAGTCCGGCAACGACGTTGTCCTTTCCGTCGGCATAGCCGACGCCGTAATAAAGCCCGTTGGTGGGCGTTTGCGCCGTCGTGGACATGATGCCGGGGCCGTTCCAGTGCCCGCCGTTGTAGCCGGACTTGATGTAGCCGGCGATCGTCGTGATCGGATCGGACCCGCTTCCGTAGTTGATGATTAGCTTCGTGCTGGTCAGGTTAAACACGCCGCCGCTGTCGATGACCAGGGAGTTGACCGCATTGGTCGCGCCGCCGGCGGTCAGCGTCAGTTCGCCGGTTGAAGTAATGGTGACGGACGACTGCTGCAAGCCCGAAGCGGTGACGCTGGCGGAGGCGTCGCCGACGTTGAGCGTGCCCGTGCCGGTGATTGCGCCGAGGTTGGCGGACCCGCCGGTAACATTTATGGTCCCAGAATTGATGGTGCCATATTTCGTCGTGAGACTTCCCCCGCTCAGGTTGTAAACGCCGGTGACCGCAAAAGTCGCGACGCCTTCGTTAGGGAAGCCGATCTGGTTAGTGCCACCGCTCTGGTTGAACGTGCCGCCGATCGATTCGCCCGCACCGATGCCTGTGCTGGGTCCCTCAACGGTAAGGGTACCAGTTCCACTAAGGGAATACAGGCCGCTCAGCCACAACGGACCCTCCAGGACGTTTGTTCCACCGCTTTGATTGAACGTGCCGTATATTTCTTCAATGTTGCCGTTAAACATATTGAGCGTGCCGGCGCTAAGGGAGTAAAGACCGCCGGCATCAATTCGAAATATTGAAAGGCCGATGCTATTGGTGCCCCCGGTTTGAATGAATGTGCCATCGCCACCAATCTCTTCCCCTTCGCCGTTGTCGATAACGCCTGATCCGCTGAGCAAGTAAGTCCCTGTGACTCCCGCGTTGCATCCGACGCCAAGAGCAACGCCGGCCATGGAGTTTACCCCGCCCGATTGGGTAAACGTCCCGCTCGAGGTGTCGCCCACAATTTCGTTATACGTAGAACCCGCGGCTAACAACGTTCCGGCGCTCAACATGTAGTTCCCGGTCCCTCCGCACCCGATGTCAAGGTTTCCTCCGAAGGAATTGGTGCCGCCGGTTTGATTGAAGGTGCCGGACCCGACGTTGCCTACGGCCGCATTATGCGCGACATTGACGTTTCCGCCGCTGAGATTGTAGACGCCCTGGCTGCCGGTTTGATCGCCGAGGCTCAGGCTGTTGCCGTTGCTGTCCGATCCGCTGAACGACGCCGTTCCCCCGCTCTGCGTGAATGTGCCCTTGCCGCTATAACCGACGTATCCAGTTCCGCCAACGCTCAGCGTGCCGGTCCCCGAGAGGGAATAAGACCCGGTGCTTCCGCTGGCAGCCGCAATACAAAGCGAAGTTGTGGCACCCAGGGTGTTGTCGCCGCCGGTCTGAATAAAGGTGCCGGAGCCGGAGCTACCGATGTTTTCGCTTGAATTGCCGTACGGGTTGCTGCTAACGGACAAGGTTCCGGCGCTGAGGGTGTAGACGCCACTCGATCCGGCATTCGCGCCAAGCGTGAGAATGCAAGAATTGTCGCCGCCAGGGTAGTCACCGATAGTGTTTGTGCCCCCGCTTTGCGAATAAGTGCCGGAACCGCTGACGCCGACGATTTCGCTCACCGTGCCGGCGAGGGAAACTGAGCCTCCGGTTTGAATGAACGATCCGGTGACGCCCGAACTTTCGCCGATATACAGAAAAGAACTGCCGCCGGGGGCGTCCGTCAACGTCCCAGTGCCGCTGAGAGAATAAGAGCCGCTGGCGCCGTAGCCGACGCAAAGGGTGCCATCGCTGAAATTGTTTGTGCCGCCCGACTGGACGAAAGTTCCCGTTCCATTATCGCCGATGATTTCCTGGGCCATCACGTCGAGCGTCTCAAGGAGGCCGCCCGTCATTGTGTATGTTCCGCTTGAGCCTGAATTATAACCGAGGTAGAGAAGTCCTACTACGGCGTTAGTCGTATTGCCGCCTTGATTGAAGGCGCCTGCGCCGGAGTATCCAACAGTTTCGCGTTCGGACTCAAGCATCCCGGTAGTGCCGTTAAGGTTGTATGTGGCGGACGTATCGACCGAGAGCGCGCCATCGCTCGCGTACCCACCGGACTGGCTGAATACCGCGCCGTTTTCCACGTAAACGGTACCCTGGACAACCAATTCCCCAGTGTTCGAAAGCGAGTAGGAAGCCGCTGGACCACTGCCTGAAATTGTCAAACTGGCAGATGATCCCTCGGGGGGGCCTACGGTGTGTGTCCCCCCGGACTGGACAAAACTTCCGTGAACGTACTCGCCGGAAGCGTACAGAGAGCCGCCGGTTTGAGTGAACACCGAGCCGGCGCCGATTGTAAGGGTGTTGGAAATGGTCGCCGCGCCGCTGCTGAGCGTGTATTGACCGATGCCACCTGAACCATCGCCTAGATAGACATTGTCACTTACTGTGTTCGTGTCCCCGGTCTGGTTGAATGTGCCATTGCCACCATCACCGACATACTCTGAGGGAGACGACAGGGAGGCACCAGTCCCCAGCGTGTAGCTGCCCGCCGAACCTCCCATCTCTCCAAGTTCGAGAAGTTCGCTGATGGTATTGGTGCCGCCAGTCTGGTTGAACGTGCCGTTGCCGTAATCACCGACATACTCTTCGCCTGACGACAGGGTGGCGCCAGTCCCCAGGTTGTAGGTGCCGGTGTTACTGAAGTTCGCTCCAAGCGAGATGGAGCCGCCGACCGTATTGATTCCGCCGGTCTGGTTGAACGTGCCGTTGCCTATGCTCTCACTGCCCGCGGCATTGACGTTTCCGCCGCTGAGACTGTAGAAGCCAGTGCCGTTCTCGGCGTATTGATCGCCGACGTAAAGGCTGGTGCCGACGCTGTCGAATCCGCTGAACGAGGCGGTTCCCCCGCTCTGCGTGAAAGTGCCTGTCCCGTTGTAGCCGACGTATCCGGTTCCGGCGACCGAGAGCAAGCCGGTGCCGCTGAGGCTATAAACGCCGTTTGTACCGCTGTTGTGGCCTAGGTAAAGGTTGGTGGAGAGCGTGTTGGTGCCGCCGGTCTGGGTGAACGTGCCGTTTCCGCCCCCACCGACATACTCGATGGGAGACGACAGGGTGGCGCCAGTCCCCAGCGTGTAGGTGCCGGTTGACCCTGAGTAGAATCCAAGATTGAGGAAACCGCTGATCGTATTGGTGCCGCCGGTCTGTATGTAGGTGCCCGCTGACCCTGAGCCGACTCCAAGAACGACGGAGGTACTGACCGTATTGGTGCCGCCAGTCTGGTTGAACGTGCCAGACCCGTAGTTGCCCACGGTCTCAACAACGGCGCTGACATTTCCGGTGATGAGATTGTAGACGCCCTTGCCGCCGGCTTGATCGCCGAGGCTCAGGCTGTTGCCGTTGCTGTCTTGCCCACTGAACGACGCCGTTCCCCCGCTCTGCGTGAAAGTGCCCGAGCCGCCGTAGCCGACGTATCCAGTTCCGGCGACCGAGAGTACGCCGCTGCTGAAGGTGTAAGACCCCGCATCGTCGGCGCCGTAGCCGAGAAACAGGGAATTCGACACAGCATTGGTGCCAACCGATTGAATCAGCACGCCCCGACCGGGAAGGGTGGAAGTATTAGAATCGCCGAGATATTCGTTCCCTACGGCGAGGGACGTGCCGGTGCTGGTCATCGAGAGGGTGTTAGTACCGCCGCCATCGTTGTCGATTGTGAGCGAGCCGAGCGTGATGGCGCTGCCGGTGTAATTGTAGGTGATGGTCCGACTGGTGCCGTCGGCATTGGTGATGTCAACGGTATCTTCCGCTCCGGGGACGGGGCCGGCGCCGCTGTTCCAATTGGCGGCGGTGGCCCAGTTTCCGCTGCCGTCGGTCCAGATTTCCGTTGCCCCCAGCGCGCGATGGCTCATTTGCAGACAAACGGCTGATGCCGCCGCCATTGCCAGCAAGCCGATACCTCGCCGCTTTCTTGCGTTTTCTCTGGCGATGTTCTCACTTTTCGAGGAATTAGAAATGACGCGACCTTTCACGGCTTCCATGATGATCCTCCTTCGCCCTGCGCCTAGCCGGCCCGAGATATGGCCCGCTATGGCTTAAGAGTGCTGACATTTGAATCCGCTGATCCTTTTGATCGACGTGAAATCTTCCCAACCGCATGACTCCTCCCGCCGAGTGTCAAAGGTCAGTCGTGGAGAAGTGATCTGAAACTACCCCGCTCCATCCACTCAGCTGTCATGTTCCAACAACCGCTCGATTTTGCAATCAGGAAATTACCTAATTCTATGCAAATGGTATGACAAATTGCCGCGTGGGGGATTGCTGCGCCGCCGGCGGGCGAGAATTCCGAATCCAGCTATCACCATCAGCCCCGCACTTCCTGGCTTCGGAACATTGGCGGACGTCGGCATGGACAATCCGTAGGTCCTGGGTTCGAGTCCCAGCGTGCTCAATGATTCATTACCCCCGGAAAACGCGGGGTTTTCATCGGATTTTCCGAGTGATTCGTCACTCGCCCCGTGCGCCATTTCGATTGTACTGGATTCAATTGGATTGAACCGAATTTCACCGCCAGGTGACAAATAGGGTGACAAATCTTCCCGGCCGTCCGTTCCCGTCGCCACGGCAACGCGCCGGGTGCTGGACAAGTCCGGCAGAACTTCCAGCGCCCCCGCCAAATCTTCACGCCGCAAATGGGTGTAGCGGTCCATCGTCAACGTGATTGTGGAATGCCGGGCCAGGCGTTGCGCCGTTTTGGGGTGAACGCCCCCGGCGGCAAGGTTGGAAATGAACGTGTGCCGCAGGGCGTGGAAATCAGCGCAGCGGCCCGCGTCGTCTTTGTAGGCCAGAAATGTGCCACTTTCCCGTTCCCCGCGTTCCTGTTGCGTGCCAGCGGCGGCAATCCATGCTGTACGGGCGGCGGTGAGATCGGCTTGCATCATGTCGATGATCGTGTCACGTCGGGGCATGGTGAATGCCGGCGCCGTCGGCATCTTGCCGGCCAGGTGCTTTGCCAGCATCGCTGCGGTGTCGGGCTTCAACGGCAGCACGTCCTGCCGGCGATTCTTCCCGTAGGCGGCGGCAATGGCCACGGTGGGCGTGTTGCCCGCCAGATTGAAGCTTCCCCGCGTCAAGCTCCGAAGCTCGGCGGATCGCAAGCCGGTTTCGACGGCCAGGCGGTACAACATCGCCCGATCCGCTCCGCTCATGCCATACCGCTCCACCACTTGAACAACTTGCGACGGCTTGCCATCCGGGCCGGTGGTGGTGTAGCCGCGCTCCGTCACGTCCAGCAACCATCGAAGCTCATCGACGGCCAGCGCCCGGCGATCATGCCGCTTGTCCGTGCGGGCGTTGACACCTTGCAGGTGCGCCAGTGGGCTTTCAAACGCCCGGCCGTCGCGGACCATCCATCGGAAAAAGGATCGCGCATCGCGCAGGTAGTAATTGAAGCTCGCCGCGCCGATGCCGGGGTGGACGTTCCCCTTGTCGTCTTTCCGGTCCTGCCGAAGCCCGGCCAGGAAAGTTTGCACGCGGCTTGCGGACACGTCGCCAACCGTGGTGAGTTTTAATCCCGTCACGATGCGCAGCACCCGGTTTGCCGACAGGTCCACATAATCCCGCGTGTTCCCCTTGGCCAGCAGCGCCGCCCGCCAATCTTCAACATGATCGGCCAGCGCCTTTGTTGTCGCGGCCTTTTCCGGCCGAACGATTCCCCATTTGGCCAAACTGGCCAGCATTGGCGACGGCATTTCATCGACGGCCCGCGCCAGGTCCGGCGGCAGGGTGTCATTGCTCGAGCGCAGGCTATTCAGCCGGTCCACAATTCGGGCCATCGCATCCGACGCCCGGCGATCCTCAAATAGCGGCAGCCGACGCAACCATCCGTTGAAATCGCAAAACACGGCATACCACTTAACCGATCGCTTTTTCAGCTTGCGGCCTTCGGGTAATGTTTCAGTGGTGAGCACTCTCCGCAGTTTCATACGTCACCGTCCTTTGCGTTCCGTTTCGTAACCGATCCGGGGCCGGTTTGGTTCATCGTCCGACTGGGCCATCAGCGCCCGGATCGCGTCGAAAATCGCTTCGATCTTGCTGTCGTGTTCCGTGGAGCGGCGCTCCAAATTGTCCAGTCGCCGGGCCAGGCCGGCGTGCGTGGCCAGCACTTGCCGAAGGCGGACAAATGCCCGCATGATTTCAATGTTGACGGCCACGGCTCGTTTGCTCCGCAGCACGCTCGACAGCATTGCCACGCCCTGTTCGGTGAAGGCGTAGGGAAGATAGCGCCGCCCGCCGCGGCCCTTGTTTGAGGTTTCAGATTGCAACCTCAAACCGTCCCTTTCATCGGAGGTCAATTGAAACATGAAGTCCGCGGGGAATCGCCCGGCGTTTCGGCGCACGGCCAGATTGGGCGATTTAGTCGGCGCGCCGTATAGCTTGGCCAAAGCCACGTCCGGCATTACCCGCTCGCCCCGGAAGATGTAAATCGAGCCGGCGATCCGTTCCACGGGAAAGATGGCTTTTGCAGGCTTGCTCATTTCCTGCCACCCTTCCGTTTCGGCCAGGGCCGGCCGGGCTTGCGATGCTTCACCTTGGCGAGTTCCTTTTCGTCGATCAACAACAGCGCCGGCGATGGCCGACGTGCTATGATCCGCCCGGCCAGAACCAGTGCCCGGACGCGCCTTGCTGATACTCCCAACCTTGCCGCGGCTTGTGCTGTTGTCAGTTCCATTGACATAACTATACCCACTCCGGTATCACTGTGCAAATGCCGCCATGAAATTCGGACCACGCCGCCCCAGCTTTCGCAAGATGATTTCCGCCCGCACGTCTCCGCGCCGATTTGTCCGTCAACGGCATGGCCTCAAAGCACCGCGCCGCACTAGGCTCGCAAGCTGGCGTGTCCACGCGGCCCTCGAGCGCAACCGCCAGGCCCGGCAGCAACCATCCATCGACGATCCGATCAGCAAGCCGGGCGGCATCGCCAGGCGAGTAGCCGACGGCCTCGCAATCGTCGGCAATCTCGCCGCGGATAGCTTCGCTCAGGATGGACGGCTCGCCGATCATTGGGGCGATGGCTCCCAGCGCATCTCGATTAGTCCCGCGATCAATTCCGCCGCGGGAATTGTGCAACCGCCTGGAAGATAGACGCCGTGATCGTTCCACGTTGCGCGTTCGCCGTTCACGTCGATTGCGTGTTCACCGATGCGGCGGATGCGGCCAGCGTTAATGAGAGTGCACATCCGCTTCGGCCCGATCGTGTCCGGCAACTGCTCGCCACTTTTGAGCCGGTTGACGATACAGCCCGGCATGTGCGCGGCGTTGCCCTTCACTGCCTCGCGTAATTCGGCTTCGATGATCGAAACGTGGACCGCACATAGTCCCGGTATGCTGGCAAGCCGGCTCCGCATTGGCTCGCCGATTCGAACGCGCTTCAGTTCGGCTTTCACCGCCGCCTTTTCTTGGTCTGATTTATCGTCAGCAGCAGCGGCGAAACCGCCCGGCTGTTCATTGGTCTGTTCTATCGGAGAGTCATAAGGGAGTGTCTCCGGCCGATTGCGCCGGGGGTCAGGGTCCGATTGCGCCGGGGGTGGTGGGCGCAATGCGCCGGGGGTCACGGTCCGATTCGGCCTCCGGCCGATTACGCCGGGGGTGGCCGATTGCGCCGGGGGTGGAATGACCAGCTTGAGGCGTCGCGCGTCGATCCCATTGGTCCATCCCCCGGCATCTACCAGCAGACCGCGGCCGATCAGACTTCGGCGGGCGCGTTGAACGTGGTGCGCGGAGCTATGACCGAGTAGCTCGGCAATCTTTCGGCAGGATGGCCAGGCGATTCCATCGGCGCCCATGAACCGGAAATGGATTATCAAGACGTGCGTCTCAACGGCCGATAGTCGCCCCAGCCATCCGCCGTCCACCAGCGCGTTGAAGCTCACAAAGAATCCGCCAGGCCGAGCCGCTTTGGGATCCCCGTTGCGGTGAAGTCTTGTGGGTTGGCGTACTACACTGTCCATGCTTCGATCAATCTGCCGCGTGTCCGCTCCCCACGGCACGCGGTTTTTTGTTGGTCATCCTGTTGCCCGCCGTCCGCGATCCGCTTCCGCCTGTTGAATCAGGCGCCACCGATCCGCGGCCGGGCAGCCGGCTTGCGTCCATCGCGTCAATTCGTCGGCGGAAAATCTCACAGCCCGGCCAAGGCGGATCGGTGTCAACGGGAATTTCCCGGCCCGCCGAAGCCCATGAAGATGGCCTTTGCAGATTGCCAAGCGACGGGATACGTCAGCGGCGGACAGCAACAAGGCATCGGCGGATTCAACCGGCATTTGCGCCCCCTTCCGGCGATGCGTCGTTTTGTACGCGCTCCAACAAAGCCCGCTCAACGGCATCGGGATTGAGTAGAATTTTTTCCCCGACGCGAAGCGCCGGCACGCGCCCGGCGGTCACTTCACCACGAAGCCAGGATGGCGGAAGGCCAAGCCGGGTTGCGACGCGCCGTAGCGGCTCGAATGTTTTTTGTGCGTCCACGTCTTTGACCATACGGCCAAGAGGCTTGAAAACCAGCGAAACACAGGCTCAAAATGGCCAGGGCGTGAGTTGGAAACTGTGGGCGTGAGTTGGACGCCGCGGCGCTATCCTTCCGGTGGGGCGCAAACACGCGAACGAATTTCCGGTGTAAGGCCATCCACGCGAAGTCGGAACGCTTGTTGCAAGCCCATGTCGTCAATTTCGTACACCCCTTTTTTGACAAGCTCGCCCAAAACCTTTGTCGATACTCCGAGCCGGGCAGCAATTACTTTTTTTTGCATCGGGTGTGACCATTCCGGAGCGGGCGCCGGCTTGCTCCTCAGTCTGATTTCCGCTTCCCGCGCGATTAGGTACACGGCGCGGTCCAACTCGCCGTCTTCCCACGCCCGCAGGAAACGGAGGGGTTTCCGCCACTCGCGTACAGCGCCGTCCAAGTCGTCCGTCAGAACAGAGCCATTGTGCCTACACGTCTCTTCCACCGCGCGCAGCCGCACGGTCACGATTCCCCATTGTTCCGAGTAGATTTGAAGTTGCGCGGCCGCGTCCGCCAGCCGCCGATACACCTCCGCTTGTTTTCGTTTTGTTTATCCGTTCTCGCATCGCCTGCCGCCACTATTTTCGCTGACAGCTTCCGGTATCGGCGTATCCACACGCACACCTCTTGCGACATTGGCGCGGTGTCATTGGAAGGAATGTGACTGCCTGACATGCATCTACCTTTCCGGGAAGGGCCGGGCCAGGGCGGACGGGGGTAGATGCTGCCCGTCGCCGCTGGCCCAACTTTCATCGGGGGATCAAGCCCGATGTTCCCGCTTCTGAATTCACTACGGCCGCTTGGGATCGGCGGTTGCAATGCGCGGTGGCCATCCCGGCGGTTGGCGATGCATTGTTGGCTTTGGCAACAACGCCGCGCGATTTACCCGTGATACCACCATGCGCCCACGGCTCCAACCAAGCTCAATACGGAGCCGGCGAAAAATAGCAGCCAGCCGAACACGCCGAACACCCCAATGCCTGGACCGGTCGCGTTTGACTCGCCAACCAGTATGAAAATGACCCCGAGCAGCACGCCGACCGCACCGATGGCCAGGCACTTCTTCCATTTCTTGGAGGTTTGCTCGATAAGCTGCACGGGCGCAGCGGCTACGGCCATCTTGGCGTAACACTGCGCGCAGACAACATGGTCCTGCCATACGTTGGGCGTTTCCAGCTTGCCGATGGTCGCCCCGCAGTTCTCGCAGTTGTCCACGAGCGCCCTTTCGATTTGACCGCAGCATTATCGCACGTCGCCAATGATCCGCAAATTCGCCCGGCGGTCGCCGTTGGCTTGTGCCGATTTCCTTCGGAATTTGGTTGTTTGTTCACTCGATGCCCTCTTTTGGTGGCGGGCCACACTGTCCCTAGCGTTTACTAATGAATAGAGGACCCCAAGGATTTGCCCGCCCGGCCATCGCCCAAGCCGGCCATCCGCGTGGCATCCGCCGCAGTTCACCGCCCATTGGCTCATTTGCTTGGGGCCGGCGGTATCGGCTCGGGTAGGTTCGCGGTTGCCAGCCGGCGATGGCAGGCCGCGCAGACCACGTTGTTATTCAACACGAACGGTGTTTCCTGTGGGCCGATCTTGGCGCCGCAGTTGGCGCATCTTTCAACCGCTTGCGGCTTTTCCTGGTCAGCGGGATGTCCGGCGGGAGGATGCCCCATCGCGGCGCCTTCACCATGCCCATCGTTTCCGCCGGTTGACGCTCGCAAGTGATTCTCGATTTCGCGCAGCCGCCAGCTATTGCGGGCGATGTCGCGCACAGCGCTGCACGCGGCGGATAGTCCATGCTGAACCGCTGCGCCGATAAGAATTGCAACGCCAGCAAGGAGCGAAAGCCTGCCTTCGTCGCGGGTCTCCATTGTGCTCGATTCTGCGACGCCCACCACAATGGCGATCGGCCCCGCGATATATCCGAGCACCGCGAGTATCATTAACACCCCGGACGCGAACCGTAGGCCGGCGTAGGCTGGCCTGCCCAGCGTCACATCATCCCCGACCGCGCTTCCCCCCAGTAATTCTCTTTGCCACCAGCCTATGGTCGGAACGGTGATCTTACTCCTGCATTTGGGGCAGATATCCGATTTCCCCGCGAGGTTTTGAGGTGCGCGGTTCTTCCTGCCACATTTCGGGCAGTCAAACTCAATCATCGCCGCCATGGTCCGCCGTCCCTTGGCCGGGCGGATGCAATTCCCGTTGCCCGCCCCGATGTTTCGATTCTACTTCCGTTGCCCGCTTGCTCGCAATGTGGCCTTGACCACACCCGCGATCATCTTCCGCACGTCCACCGGCAGCGCCGGCCAGGCGTCGATAACGGCCTTCAACTCGGCGTCGTTTTGCGGGTTTACTGACAATACAGGTGACAAAGTTTTTTCGCCGGGTTCACAAGTCGTTGACCGCCCGTCCGTTGGCTTCCGATGGCAACGGACTTTTAATCCGTTTGATAATTCCACAACCACCGAAACCGCCGCCACTTCCAAAGGGTGTCCGGTTTCCTTGTCACCCGGCTTGTCAGTAAACCCACAAAATGACGCCGACTTGGCCGCGATAGTTGCCGCCTGGCCGACGCTGCCGGCGGACGTTCGGAAGATGATCGCGGGCGTTGTGAAATCGACGATGGAGGCGAGCAAGGCCCGGAAGTAAAATGAACCATCGGGACGGCGGGCTTGCAACCTGCCAAGCGACACCCCCGGCATGATCCGCGATTCACCGTCCGTCATGCCGCGGGGCGTCGGCCCGAAAGGACGGTGAACATGGACCTTGTTGGAATTAAATGCGGCGTTTTGGCCGATAGAGTCGCGGCGCTTATTGAACTTGAAGACCGCCCGTTGGATATGGCCGCCGCAACGCTGAGGGAGCAAACCAACCCCCTACATGCCATGCGACGGGCCGATGAAGCAAGGCGGCAGACTACAAGGCGGGCCGGACGGCTGGCCGAAATGTCCGCGGACGTACAAAATCGAGCCATTGAACTGATCCCCCATGCCGAAAAACGCGGCGTGCCGTCCCCATGCCTTCATGCCTTGGCCGTAGGTGGCACGAAATGTTTTGAGATTGAAGGATCGCCCGCGCAATTCAGACAGGAATTGCTGGCGATTATTGCCGCCAAATCGCCGGACGATGCCGACCTACTTTGGGCAAACGCGCGCTGGATTGATGCTAAATGCACGGTTAATCCGGAGAATCTTCGCAAACGGGTAGAACGCAACAAAGACATCCGCACGCGAAAGAAGAGCGCTCGCAGTCACCCCGAATATTGCTTGCAAGACGTTGAGCGTGCTTTCCCCAGCAAAGCAGCGGGGCTAGTCAAGAAATTTCTGGCGGAATAACGGGGCCATATCGTGATTTATTCGTGACGAAAGCGTGACAATCCGTGACATGCCCGGCGAACGGCGGATGGACGTAAAAACCGGCGGTACGATTCGGGCATGGAGCGTGAGCCTACATTCATGTCTGCATCGTCCGTTGCCGCGCGGCTGGGGCTGCCCAAAACGTGGGTAAAGTCTGAGGCAGAAGCCGGGCGCATTCCGTGCGTCCGCGCCGCGGGCCGAATGCTCTTTAGCGTTGCAATGGTGGAGCGCGCGCTTACCGAACGCGCTGGGGCTGACAAACCGGAGGCCGCAAATGCCGGTTGAATCACCCGCCGATGCCCCGCTGTTAATCGACGCCCGCGAACTGGCCCGGCAACTGGCCGTCGGCCAAACCACAATCAAGAAGTTGATTCGCACCGGCCGGTTGCCGCTGAAGCGCTTTCGGTTGTGCCGCAAGCGGCTGTTTTCTCGCGTTGAATTGACGGAATGGATCGCGGCCGGAATGCCGCCGGCAAGCCGATGGTCGATGGTTCGGGAATTGAACGCCGCGGCAAGCGGAAGGCGGGCCGGATGACAATCACAACCGAAACCACCGACACCGAAGCCGCGGCGCTGGCGTGCATCCGGGCCGGGCTTTCCATCGTGCCGATTGACCATCGGACCAAGCGCCCGGCGATGCACCTGTTGCCGAAGGGTGACGACGGCAAGCCGACGTGGGAACCGTATCAATCCGAAATTCCCGACGAAGCAACCGTGCGAAGCTGGTTCAAGCGTGGATGCAAAGCGTTCGCGCTTGTGTGCGGCAACGTGTCCGGCGGATTGCTGGTATTGGATTTTGATAAGCCGGAATTTTATGACGCTTGGCAAGCCGCCGTGGGCAAGCGCGCCGATGGAATCCCGATCCAACGGACGCCCGGCGGCTATCACGCATTCATGTTTTGTGAAAACCCCGGACGCAATGACAAGCTGGCGTGGACGCCCGATGAGAATGAGGACGCCGGAAGGAAAGTTGCGATTGAAACGCGGGGCGAAGGCGGCTACGCGGTTGCACCGCCAAGCCTGCATCCGTCGGGGGACCGATACAAAATGCTGGTGGGAAGTCTGACCGATATTCCCGCCGTGTCCCAAACCCTTGTCGATGAGCTTGTGGACGCGGCCCGCAAGCTGGACGAAGCGCCGCACACCCGGCAAGAATTGCAACGGCTGGAACCGCAAGCCCAAACCGAATATCGACGCCGGCACGCAACCCGCAACGGCCAAGCGTCCGTGATTGACGCATTCAATGCCAAGAACGCGCTTGACGCGATGTTAGAGCGGCACGGCTACACGCGGGCGGGGGAAGGGCGATTCAAACGGCCCGGCGGGGCAAGTGCATCGGTGTCCGTGAAAGACGGAAAAAGCTGTCACTTTTCCAGCAATGACCCACTGAATGACGGCAGAGTTAAGGGTATCGGCGTGCATGATTCTTTCGACGTGTGGGCGCATTTTGAACACGCCGGCAACGCAAGCGCCGCGGTGAAAGCGGCCGCGAAAGAACTGGGGATGACAACCCGCGATGACGCCGAGCCAACAACGCCGTCCGAGCCGGTTTTGGTGAACATGGCCGACGTGGAAACGCGGCACGTTCGCTGGATTTGGCCGAAGCGAATCCCGCAAGGCCGGCTGTCGATGATTGTTGGAATGCCCGGCGACGGCAAAAGTTTTAGCGTAGCGGACATTTCGGCCCGGATAACACGCGGCATCGACTTTCCAGACGGCGAGCCGTGCGAACCGGGCGACGTGCTAATGATTTCCGGGGAAGATGATCCGCACGACCAAATAAGGCCGCGCCTTGACGCTTGCGGCGCTGACGTTTCCCGCGTCCATTTGCTGTCGATGGTCCGGCGACTTGGCGAAGACGGCAAGCCGTTTGAAGTGATGTTTACCCTGGCCGACGTGGCGGCGCTGGAAATCGCGCTGCAACGAATCCCGAATTGCCGGCTTGTGGTTGTGGACCCGATCGGCAGTTTTCTCGGCGGCGAAGTGGACATGCACCGGGACAACGAAGTGCGGGGCATCTTGACGCCGCTGGCCAAGCTGGCGGAACGATTCAACGTCGCGGGCTTAATCATCGCACACCGCCGCAAAGCACAATCGAATCACGCGGACGATACGGCACTAGGTTCGCGGGCGTTCACCGGGATATGTCGAATGATTTGGCACTTGAGCCGGGACCGGGAAAACCGCGCACGCCGGCTGCTATTGCCGGGCAAGTGCAACCTTGCCGCCGAGCCGACCGGCCTGGCGTTCACCATCGAAGGCGATCCGGCCCGGATAGTGTGGGAATCCGATGCCGTGGAAATGACCGCCGACGAAGCGATGAGCGCGGAGAATGGCCGACCATCCGAATTCCGCGAAGACGTGCAAACGTGGTTGCGGGATGAACTGGCGGACCTGGGCGAGCATTCGGTTGAAGACGTCCGCACCGCCGCCGGGCAAGCCGGATTCAATTGGCGACGGGTTCAACGCGCCCGCGAAGACATCGGGGCAATCGTCCATCGGGCATCATTCGGCGGGAAATTCATTTGGCGGTTGCCGAAGCCCGGACAGGGTGACAGCACCACCCCACATAAAACGCATGGCACGGTTGGCACGATTGGCACGATAGGGAAGGAACAACCAACCCATGAATGACACGCAAAAAACCTACTGTGCCAACAGTGACAGTAAAAGTGTGTCAAGGGAAGGTTGGCACGCATGGCAAAACGGGCCGGATTTTCCCGCCAGTGACAAGCGGGGTGACAAGCGGGAAACCATCGGCGCGCCAAGTGTCGCAAGTGTCGGAGCTTGTGAACGCCGGGCGATGGATACGGAATCCATTTCGCCGGGAATCTGGCATTTGAGCTTCAAGGCCGCATCGCCTGGCGATCCGCCGCCGGCGCTTCGCGTGCGGGCGCTGTTGAAGCGCGCCTTGCGGAGCTTCGGCTTGCGTTGCGTGGATTACAGCACGTCGGCAGGCCCGGCGAGTGACGGCAGGCCGCTGCCGTTTGAACGCCGCGGCGTTGCGGCTGGCGGGCCTGGCGGGGCAACTAAAACATTTACCCGGCAATGCCGGAAGGACGGTGAACTGTGAACGCGAACAATGGTCAAGAGTATGCCGAGATGATTGACAGGATGGCGGACGCTTCCGCCAGAATGAACGTTGAAGAAGTTAAGCGCTGGGGGAAGAAGCTGAAAATCGACGATTGGAACCAAGTGGTAAAAGACGTGCGGGCGAAACGGGCCGCGCGGGCGGCGAAAATCGACCCAGCCGGCACGGGCGAAGAGATTGCCTACACCTGCAAGGTTGTAATCGAACTGCGCGAGCAGATTAAACGTGGCGACGTGGCGTATCACCCCTGCGCCAGTTTGGCCGAAGAGCTTGCATCGGCGGAAATGCACCTGGGCGAGCTTCTACGCGGGGAAGCCGCGAACACCGAAAAAACTGAATATCAAAGCGCGCGAAGCGAATTGGACGCACTAACCGCGAAACGTGAGCGGTTGTGCCAGCGGCATCGGGAAGAACTGTCACCAATTGAGAAACGGATACACGCCCTGCACGAAACCATCGAACATCTTGCGTGTAACGCGGAAGAATGGGGAAGCCGATGACCGAACCGTTATTAAACGGTGGAAACGGACGTGACGCCCGCGGGCGATTCGCCGGCTTGCCCGGCCCTGGCGCGCCGGCGAACAAACACCGCGCACGGTTGGCAAAGGCAATCAAGGCCCGCGACATCGACAAGGCCGTGAAGCTGTTGCGGAGCTTGCTGGACGATGCCGACGCCCGGCCCGGCGACCGGATCGCGGCGGCGCGGGAAATTTTGGATAGAGCCGTGGGCCGTCCGGCATCGGCCGCGGAGTCGGAAATTCTGCAACGGATTGAAGCGCTCGAGGCGGCGCAAAACGAAAGGCAGGCAGTCAATGGGAATTGAAACAAGACTTGCGAAGCTGGAAAGCGCGGCCGGCGTGGCCTGCCCACATTGCGGCCGGCTTTGCGACGACGCCGGAGAGTTGGCGCGGCTGAATGCGAAAAGCGCCGCGCACCCGTTCGATTTCGATGAATACGCCGCGCTATTCCGGCGACGGATGGAACGGGATGACGAGCAAAATGCGGCGGAAACAATCGAACGGTTGATAGACGAGGGCCGGCTGATCCGCGCGGGGGATTAACGATGAACGGTTCAATCTCAAAACGTATTGCCGCGCTCGAAACCGCCGAGAAGTGGCGACCGGAGCCGGAGCCGGAGCCGGAGCTTTCTGAGCTTTCGTTTGACCGCCTGCCGGCGCGCCGCCGGCAAGAGCTTCGAGAGTTGATGGAAAAACTCACTCGCGGGGGAGTTGATGGCCTGGCAGTTGGCGAGTTTGACCGACTGTCTGCGCTGGGCGCAATCGCCCGTGGCGACGTGGACCCGCCCAGCGAGTTTTATTTTCTCGCCGAAGTCGCCGAAATGCTTGGCGTCCCGTGGCGGCGAGTTGAATACATGAAATATGCGACTGTGACCGTGGCGGCAGGCGAAATCGAGCCGGCAATCAAGCCGCTAGAAATCAGAAGGACCGACGTTTACACGCCGGAGATTATCGAACGCATCCGGGCGCGTTTGAGCCGTGAACACTAACGCCGGCAACTGCCGGAGAATGTGAGAGAACATGGGACACGTTTTGGCAGAGGCGATTAGCTTGGCGGCAAAACGCCGCAACGCGAGCCTGCGGACTTACTCGGAAATTTTGCAACGATTCGACGGGCCGCACGGTGACGACGCCGCGAAGTTGGCAGACCTGATGCGAGAAATCGCGCTTGACGAAACCCTTGTGCGATCCGACATCGTGGCGATGCAGGAAATCCGTGCCGGCGAAGGGGTGATTTCCAAGCTGCAAGGCGAATTGACGCGGCTGAACGAACGGCTTGCCGGCGTCATTGCTGAAATTGGCGCGATGCCAACCACCGCGGATAAATCCGTTGGGCTGGCGCTGGGGAAAACCATCAGCGATCAAACTGTGCTGGATATGCGGCGGTTTACCGCCGAGTCATTCCGCGCCGAAATCGAGCGGCAGATTTCCGCCGACAATTTCCAAATTGAAAAAACGCGCGAGCGCGTACGGCAAGCAAAGCTGCAATTGCCGAGAATCTTTGATGCGGCATCGGCGTGAATCCTTCGGGCCTGGCGGCAAGCGGGCGCTGCCGGGATTGTTGGACGGTGAATAGAGCTTGACAAACCTTTTTCACGTCGATAGACTTATGGGCATGGAGATAACGGTACATCAAGCCGCGGACAAGCTGGGCGTGACGCCGATGCGTGTCCGGCAACTGATTACCGCCGGGCGAATCAAGGCCCGCTATCTCACAAGCCGGATGATGTTGATTGACGTGCGGGAACTGGCAAAGGTGAAATACCGGCCGACCGGCAGGCCGCGAAAGAACAAAGGACGGTGACGTATGAAACTTCGACGCATGGGATACAGCGAAACGGCCGCGGACGGCAGTAAGGCCAGCAAGAAATCGGCCAAGCTGTACGCGGTTTTCATGGATTTTGCCGGCGTGTTGCGCCGGTTGCCGCTGTTTGAAGATCGGCGGGCGTCCGATGCGATGGCCCGCATTATCGACCGGCTGAATAGCCTGCGCTCGAGCAATGACACCCTGCCGCCGGACCTGGCGCGGGCCGTGGACGAAATGCCCGCCGGCATTCTGGCCAAACTGGCGGAATGGAACATCGTGCGCCCGGAAAAGGCCGCATCGACAAAGCCGCTGACGATGCACGTCGATGACTGGAAAGCCGCGTTACTGGCCAAGGGGAACACCCCGCAATATGCCGAGCTTTCGGCAAGCCGCGTGCTGCGCATCGTGACGGGCCTGGGCTTGGCAACGGTTGGCGACGTGTCCGCGAGCCGCGTGCAAACATTCCTTGCCGGGCTTCGGCAGGACCGGAAAGACGCCAAGGGGGAAACCCACCACGGCATCGGGGCGGCGAGCTTCAATTACTACCTGCGCGATGCCCGCGGTTTCTTCCGATGGATGGTCCGCGACGGCCGGGCGTTTGCAAACCCGCTGGAACACTTGCAAGGTGTCAACGCCCGCACGGACAAGCGGCATGAACGCCGGGCGCTGGCCGTCGATGAGCTTCACCGGCTGTTGGACACCACCACCGCCGGGCCGGATCGGTACAGCATGACCGGAGCGGATCGGGCGATGTTGTATCGGCTGGCCGTCGAAACCGGCTTGCGATCCGCCGAGCTTCGCAGCTTGACGCGGGGGAGCTTCAATCTGGCGGGCGATGCCCCGACCGTGGAGATTGCCGCCGCCTACGCGAAGAATCGCCGGCAAGACACCTTGCCGCTGAAACCGGACACGGCGGCGATGCTGGCCCGGCACTTTGCCGGCAAGATGCCGGCCGCGCCCGCGTTCAACATGCCCCGCCGTGACACCATCATCGACATGATGCAAGCCGACCTTGCCGCCGCCCGCGACAAGTGGATTGCCGACGCTGGCACGCAAGAGGAACGCGACGAACGCAAGGGGAGTACATTCCTGGCATATCGTGACGACGCCCGCCGCTGCGCTGATTTCCATGCTTTGCGGCACACGTTTATCAGCAACCTTGCGGCGGGGGGCGTGCATCCAAAGACGGCGCAACGGCTGGCCCGGCATTCCACAATCACGCTGACAATGGACCGCTACACGCACCTTCGGCGTGAAGATTTGGCGGGGGCGCTGGACACCCTGCCGGACCTGTCCAGCACGCGGCAAGTTACCGTGGCGACGGGAACGGACGGGGGCGAAATTCACTTGTCAGTACCCTTGTCACCTGGCGGCGACTTTCCGCGTCCAGATGCGCCCGGATGCGTCCATTTGACCGGCGCGGTTGAAGATTCAGAATCAATCGGTAATATGCGGCGAAACCCTGAATTTCCGAGCAATTCAGATTGTTCCGAGCACGTAGCTCAGCAGGTAGAGCAACGGACTTTTAATCCGT